>Ga0302325_10001935_pt1 | contig 51580 bp, 40 predicted proteins | sample Palsa_T0_2_FD_201948 | JGI IMG/M metagenome (GOLD analysis project Ga0302325, IMG submission 201948) | Peat permafrost microbial communities from Stordalen Mire near Abisko, Sweden - Palsa_T0_2 | ecosystem: Environmental > Terrestrial > Soil > Palsa > Peat permafrost | place: Sweden: Abisko...
AGCTTTGGCGATGGGAAGCATTGTGCGAGTCTGGTTCAGCTCGGAAGACCGCGAGCGTATTGAGGCTGCAGCGAAGGCCAGTAGCAAGACCATATCGGAGTGGATTCGGAGCACGTTGCTTGCCACGATGGGGACACCATGAACGCGGCGGTTCGGCGCTTGATTGCAATCTAGGGTAGGGAGGCCAGCGCGTACCTGTTGCGAAATGCCCAAACTGTATTGGGAACGGGATGCTCAGATGCACCGGTGCCTGCATAAACGGGACCCTTATATCCCAGTATGCGGGGACGAGCCGGGACGTGTGGCTCAGCTCACAAGTGTTCCATATAGCTCAGATTCTGAACTTCGCGCCAAATACCTTAGGGTAAGCAAGTGCTCGAAGAAGTGATTCTGAATCAGAGCGGTGAGCATCAGGAGCACGCAATGGGAGAGTCTGGAAACTCTGCGCAGGTGGCTAGCAAGAAGCCTAGGGCTAACTCTGGCGAGAGTGTGGCCGACATTATTGAGAATCAACTCGATGATGTGATCAAGGAATGGCTCGTCCGAATCGAGAAGGAGCCTAGCCTCGCTAGCATTCCGCTGAATTTTGAGGAGCGCACTGGCCACCTTCCTGAACTTCTGCATGATGTGATCAGGCGGTTGCGCATGGATGACGAATTCAAGGCTCCAATTTCGCAGGCGGCTGCCCATCACGGAGATTTGCGGAGTCAACAAGGCTACACAATAGCCATGGCTGTAGAGGAATCCCGACTGCTGCAGGTCAGCATTTTTTCCACGCTGCACAGCAGTCAGCATCATTTGGAATTCAGCACGGTGCTTCCCGCCGTTGTGACGATTGCGGACGAAGTGGATGCGCAATTGAAGCAGCAGATGCTGCGTTTCACGGCCGCCGATAAGGCCAAAGCAGCCAAGTCAAAGTAGCATTCTCTTCGTGGATTCAGCCACATGACAAATCTAGCTTACAAAGTTGCCGAGCCAATGACTATGAAAAGTGACCACCAGTGCGTCCTGCTGATTGCGGCAGACACAGACGAGACGGCGCGAGTTTTAGGCGAATTAAGCTCCGAAGCGGAAGAGCGGTTTCAAGTGGAGTGGGTCACCGATCTCTCGCGCGGAATTGAGCGGTTACGTGGTGGGGGCGTGGGGGCGACGGTACTTGATCTGAGCCTGCCCGGCAGCCGAGACGGCGAGATATTTGATAAGCTCCTTGAGATTGCGCCCGGCGTGCCAATTCTGATCTTGAGTGAAGCTGGCACCGAGACAGTCGCTAGGCAAGCGGTACACCGCGGCGCGCAAGATTACCTACTGAGAGAACAAGCCTGTGGCTACTGCCTGAGGCGGACAGTGCGCACGATGCTAGACTGCCGTGCGGCGAAGGAAGTGGCGCTGGAAAACGAAATCGCCTGTGCCACTCTTAATTCGATTAGAGAGGCGGTACTGCGCACGGATAAGCGCGGAAAAGTAACCTACTTAAATCAATTCGCGGAAAAGATCACCGGGTGGTGTCGGGAGGACGCGGTAGGACGTCCGATTGGGGACGTGCTACAACTCATCGATAGTGCGAGCGGCGCGGCCGTTGACAATGCCGTGGCAACTGTCATGGAGGGAAAAGGAACTTCAAAAGCCACGTTCTGCATTCTTCACTGTACTCTGGTTCGGCGGGACGGAGTTGAATTCGGAATCGAAAACAGAATAACGATTATCGATAACCCGGCCGGGGAGGTACTCGGGGCGGTGATGGCGATCCGCGATGTAAGTGTCGCCAGAGCTGCTTCACTCGAGACATCGCGTGTAGCACATCACGATGTCCTGACGAATCTGCCCAATCGAAAGCTCTTCAACGACCGCTTGACACAAGCGATTTTACTGGCGGAGCGCCAACTCAAGCACGTCGCGGTACTGTTTGTCGACCTAGATCAATTCAAGAGAATCAACGACTCCCTGGGCCATGAGGTTGGAGACAAGCTGCTGCGTTCGGTCGCCGGGCGTTTGATGACTTGTATTCGGCAATCGGACACAGTATACCGGTTCGGCGGAGACGAGTTCGTGGTCCTCCTCCCCCAGGTGGAGCAGGCGGAAGGCGCAGCGATCAGTGCGCGCAAAATCCTTAGAGCGGTCGCGGTACCGCACATGATCGGCGATAGAAGTCTCGATATTAGCGTGAGCATCGGGGGAAGTATCTACCCCGGCGACGGGCTGGACGCGGATACCCTAATGAGCCACGCGGACGCCGCGATGTATGAAGCCAAGCTACACGGCCGGAATAGGTATGAGTCTTTCCGAAACGACATGCGCGCCCGCGTCGCAAAACGTCTTTTGTTGGAAGGAGACTTGCGTTCTGCGTTGGGGAGAAACGAATTCCTGCTGAATTACCAGCCGAAGATTAATCTTCAGACAGGGCAGATTACTGGAATGGAAGCACTGATCCGATGGCTACACCCAGAGCGGGGAACGCTACTTCCGGCGTCCTTCGTGCCCATCGCGGAAGAGTGCGGTTTGATTGTTCCCATTGGACAGTGGGTGTTATTGGAAGCATGCAGACAATCTCGAGCGTGGAGGGATGCAGGGCTCGGAAATGTACCGGTCGCCGTGAACGTGTCCGCGTCAGAATTCCGGGCAAAGGATTTTCTGTCCGGGGTCCGGGCCGTATTGATCACTACCGGAGTGGAGCCTCAAAATCTAGAATTGGAGCTAACCGAGAGCGTGCTCATGGAAGACGCAGAGTCTGCTGTAGTTACGCTGCTTGCTCTGAAGGCTATGGGAGTGCAATTGGCAATCGATGATTTTGGCACAGGCTTCTCGAGCTTCACCTATTTGAGGCGCTTTCCAGTGGACGCACTTAAAGTCGATCGATCGTTTGTGCAGGAGATAACTGCAAACTCTAAAGGCATAAACCTTGTCAGTGCAATGATTAATATCGGAAAGAGCTTGAACCATCGGGTCGTTGCGGAAGGCGTGGAAACCCGTTCGCAGCTCGACTTCCTTGAGCACCACGGTTGCGCCGAAGGCCAAGGCTATTATTTCGGCTGTCCAGTTGTTGCCGAGCATGCCGGGAGCCTATTTAAGACGGGTTTGAAGCAAGCGTGGGTACAGTAGCGCTTTTCTCAAATTGACCACTGTGGAGCTGTGCCTCGCCATGTATGAGGAACCTCCGGAAAGTCAAGTGAAGAATTCCCCTCTCCTATCGTCGGCTAAGTTATCTTCGCGCCCGTCCGACATCCTCCTAACTGCATCGTTGCGCATGACGATAGCGTCCGCGATTGTTAATTAACTATTCATTACTTTGGCTTGATCTGTCCAGGATATGTGGACTCGCAGTCTGCGACTCACATGGGAATTAAACCAATATCTTGACCACTGAGCAGAATTGTACAGACTCCCCTCTCCACTGGGTGGCACCATTTTTCTATTGTTCCCCGCATTTAGTCAAACTAGATGCGCATTGAGATAGCACTTAATATCTTGCCGATCGAGCAGCAGGTCGAAATACATGGGCCGAGTACATAGGGGGTAGCAATGTCAGCAATCCATGCACGCGTCTACGTCTTTTGAATTCCGGAGTGCAAGGTCGGCCAGGCGAGGTGCGGATAATGGAAAAAAGACCGGCTAAGACCGTCCTTCTGATCGAAAATGACCCTAAAGAAGCTCGCTTGGTCCACGAAATGCTTAATGAGTCGATTTCGTGCGTCTTTGAGTTGACTCATGTTGAATCCATGCGTGACGCCGAGCGACTTCTGGCAGGGAAATCGGTTGACATTGTCCTGCTAGACCTGGGACTGGCCGACTCACATGGACTCGAGACGGTCAGTCGAGTCCTTGCAGCCGCGCCTCGCGTGTCGATTGTGTTGTTATCCAGTGCTAACGACGAAGCGATTGCATTTCAGGGAATTAGAGAGGGCGTGCAGGACTATTTAATCAAGGGCCAGATCAAGCCGCGCGAATTGATAAGAGCCCTCCTCAATTCGGCTGGTCGCAAGATCATCGAAAATATCCGCTTCATTGAGAAAGAGCGAGCACAGGTCACGCTCGACTGCATTGGCGACGGCCTGATTTGCACCGACGCATCGGGAAGCATCACATTTATGAATCGTCTCGCGGAATCGATGACAGGCTGGACGCGGGAAGATGCGGCCGGACGACGGATGGCCGAGTGCGTCCCAATCGTGGACGCCGTTACGCGAAAAGCTATTTGCGATCCGATGGCAAAGGCAATATCGCAAAATGCGAAGGGAAATCTACCATCGAATTGTGTTTTTATCCGCCGTGATGGACATGAGGTTTTCATTGAAGACTCCGTTGCTCCCATCCACGACAGTAAAGGAGAGATCACTGGAGCGGTGATCGTGTTCCACGAGGTAACTGCGGCACCGATGCCTGGGAATGAATTCACGCATCTATCGTGGCTCTACGGGAGTTAAACCGCCCGCAAAATGCAATCAAAAACAGTATCAAGGCTGTTGGAGACGTCCATTCTACCGGTCAACACGATATATGCGTCATCGCAGGCATAGGTGGGAGCGGTCCAGCCAGACGAAGGGCTGGATGCGCTGATGCTCATCAGCCAAGCCTGCTCAGTGGCGTATCACACTAAAGGGAACGGGGGTCAGCACTGCAGATGTTTTAGGCCAGATATGGCCGTTGTGGGGGCTGAGTATGAATCCCTCAACCGGTATTTATGGCATACTCTGGATCGAAATGAACTCGCGCTACATTACCAACCCAAGATCGATTTGCAGACAGTTGCGATTCGCAGGGGATTTTATGACGCCTGCAGGAGACCGACTCCAGCCGAGGAGAAGCCCTATTACTGCAGATGAGAAACCTCCGGAGCTCTTAATCCGAAGTTGCTTGGAGAGCCTAGGTATATTGCTACTCAGTGAGTGGGACGTATTGGCTTTTGTGTGCCGCCACAGAACAAGTCTCGCCAGCGCGAAACGGATCGCATGCCTCATTGGCTATGAAAGCACTGTCGTGAGAAATGCACTTTACCGACTGGACGGGAGAAGCTCATCAAGAGTTCGCGAATTTCTCAAGGAGTATGTTTTTATCGAATTCCGGATTCTACCGACCCAGCGGATGTTCGTAGATGGTATCGGGTTGCTAAACCCCAACATGGGCATCGGCAACTCCGTGAATGTCGAATACCGCGAATCGCTACAGCGTTTGTTCGAGTCGCTGCAACGAGAAAGTCTGACTGCTATTTTTTCGCTCGAAGAGGGCCGTGGACCCGATTCGATTTCCACAGTGGAGATGACCGACTTTATTGCAGATACGGTCATTCAACTGGGCCGCGAAAGGTGCGGGTGGCGCATGAAACGGAGCATAGAGATTCTAAAGAGTCGAGGCCAGGATTATGACGCTGGAGAGCACACCCTGTGAATAACGGGGGGCAAGGGCTTGGAGGTCTTTCGGCGTGTTCAAGCGCCTCGCCGCTCCCTCTCGATGCAGCCCACGTCAAGCACTATGCGGTCCGTAATCGGCATTGAGGTGATCGACACTCTTATTGGTGGCGGTATTTTTGATGGGTCTACAACGATGGTCGTCGGGGTCTCGGGGGTTGGAAAGACCGTGCTGGGCACGCAAATCCTGCGGGAAGGATCATTAAGACAAAAAACGCGAGGCCCAGTGGGCACGCGAGCGCCTTCAAGAAAGATTTCTTTCTCACATCTCACATGAACTCCGCACTCCGCTAACGGCGATCCACTTCTTTACTACCAATGTTTTGGATGGATTGTTTGGCGAACTGACTCCGGAACAGCACGAGCACCTAGCTTTGGCAGTAGACAATGTCAGACAATTGAAGATAATGGTCGGCGATCTCCTCGACATCGCCCGTGTCGACGCACACAAGCTGACCGTTGAGCCACGTTATGCAAGTGTCGCCAATCTGGTCTCCGAGGCCCTAACGACCTGCCGCACCAATGCGGCTGCCAAGAACGTCAGCCTACATTTTGAGGTTGCAACCGGTCTTCCTCCAGTTTGGGCCGACGCTGCCCGCGTGCGTCAAATTCTTATCAACCTGATCGATAACGGAATCAAGTTTACGCCCGAGGACGGAATCATCACTATCGAGAGCCGACTCTTCGCAGACTGTGTCGGTTTTCTGGCCATATCAGTGTCCGATACCGGATGCGGAATCAGTCCCGAAAACTGCGAGATCATTTTTGACCGTCTCGCGCAATTAGAAAACAGTGCCGCACCAAGTCGTAACGGTCTGGGTCTGGGACTGTTCATTGCAAGGGATTCGGTGTTGCGGCAAGGTGGACGAATCTGGGTAGAAAGCCAACTTGGATACGGCAGTACTTTTTTCTTTACCCTGCCGGTGTTCTCTCTAGCTAAACTCTGTGCTCGAGTCTTCATCGAGCCAAATCTGGAAATGGGTTGTGTGACTTTCATTGCAGTGGACGTAGGTGCGGTGGAGACAAATGACCAGGAAAAGATCCAGTCAGAGATACGGAAGGCCCTGACAAACTGCATTCATGCCGGCCAGGATGTGCTGCTGCCTTCCATATTCAACGAGGGGCCGGTCGAGAGTTTTTTCATCGTCGCGTGCACGGACTCGCGTGGATTTGCGGTCATCAGAACCCGCATCGTCCGGGAGTTGCGCCGGCGAGATCGTTAGTGTAGCCCGATTATCGAGTTAGTCTGATAAGCGAGCCAGCATCGAACTCGGAGACGAGAGAGGTTAAGAGATAATGGCTGCGGTCCGCCAAAGTTCAAACCTCCCCAATCCCGATTGCTCGGGGAACAAATGACTTCGAATCCGCCGAATTGCTCGAGAAGAGAGAGGCGTTTATGAAACACGCATCTGTCTCCCCTACCGCAATTTCGCCTCTGTCGTAAGTAGCAGAGAGAGCAAAAGCGTTCCTCAAGTCCGAGCGCGACTGTAGTCGAGAAATCCGAAGAATTCAATAAGTCTCAACAACAGATCTGGATAATCCGTCTGAGTCATTCAGCGCATTGCAATGATTGCGGGAATTCAATCTGTACCACCGCCGAATTTTTTGGCGAGGCACAGCCAAGGACTAATCAGAGATCACGTCTACTTCGACCACGACGAGGCAGCATCAGGAATTTATTGCTCTGTTTGTACGGATCACCCTTCCGTCAAAGGTGGAAACTCGTTTGCCCTGCGCAAAATTTGCCGGACAATGCAACGCGACTTCGCCCCATCCCCTATAAGTGGTATGACCGGCACGAAAGAACCATTTGTTTCCCCGCGCTCACATGTTTCAATGAATTCTGCCCACCCCTCGAAAAAAATGGCCAGTAGCTGCTCGCGAGAGGATAGAGCGCGGCAAGGCTGGACCTGTTGCAGTTTGCAAGATGCCAATTCGCACTGGAGGATCTGCCCCGACTCCTATCGGCAAGTGACAGCGCCGAAGCGCTGCTCAGGTATAACCGTAAAGATTTCGTTGCTGCGCGGGTGAATCTGGAGCAGCCTTTTCACGCCGGCGATGCAGCAATCGCCGGCTCGCTTTTTCTCAGGGATCTTCAACCTTGATCGGGCGCTGTCAACACCCTCCTTCGCCATGCCGATGGGCGAATCCGCTGCGTAAAAGTGAACTTCAGGAAAGAGCCCTTTCGGTGTGTCAACTCATGCGAGGCACGAGTTTGCCGATACACATACTGCAGGACGCGTCACGGTCCGCGCCCGCAAGCAGATGTTCATGACCCCGAAGCTAGCCATAAGGCAGCAGCAGCGCATTGCGACATTTTCCGCCTGGATCGTCGTTTTTTTTGCGATGTGGTTGAAGGCTGCGCCAGCCCATGCGACGGGTGTGACCGACCAGGTCTCCGCCGACAACATCCAGGCAGCGATGCGAACACTCAATTTCTTGGAATCGCTTCCCAAAGAGGGAACGATCACTGTGGGAGTGGTTTACCGTTCCGGCGTTCCTGCCGCGCAGGCGATGGCTGAGGCGACGGCGCAACTGATCGGGACCATGCACGGGCCGAACTCCAGGGCTCTGAAGCCAATAGTAATCTCGACCGATGCTCTGGCTCAGTCTGGAGATCATCTGGATGTGCTCTTTCTGGTGACAGGCGCTTCCAAAGACTCCACAGCGATCGTAGACACGATGCGCCGCCGCCGTCTGCCCAGCCTCTCCGACGATCCATCCTGCGCGGATACTGGCTGCTGCGTGATCCTGGTGCGCACCGGCCAACGGGTAGAGATATCGCTCAATACCTCGCTCGCCGACGCAGTGGGAGCACGCTTCTCGCTGGTCTTCACAATGGTGGTGAAACGTAAATGAAGCCAATTCTTAGATCTTCGATCCGCGCGCGAACCGGATTGGCGGGATCGATGGCGCTGCTGTTCGTGGCGCTAATTCCTGCTCCGCTTCATGCCCAATCGATCGATTACGGCGCACTGGAGCAGCTGTTCAAAGAGCCGGTGACGACCAGCGTAGATGGTTCTCCGCAGCGGGTAAGCGATGTGCCAGCCACCATGGAAATCATTACCGCCGAAGAGATTCGCCGTTCTGGCGCCAAGGACATTCCCGGCGTCCTGCGTCATCTCGGTGGAATCGACACCCTGGAATGGGGCAATGACGATATCGACGTAGGCGTCCGGGGATACGATCAAGCCTACTCGCCGCGACTACTGGTACTGGTCGATGGCCGCCAGGTGTACGCGGACGATTTTGGCCACACACCCTGGAGTTCGGTGCCCGTGGAGCTGGGAGCGATTCGACAGATCGAAGTCATCAAGGGTCCGAATAGCGCGTTATTTGGCTTCAACGCAATCGGCGGCGTCATCAATATCGTTACATACAACCCTATCTACGACAAGATCGACTCGGTGTCGGCCACCGGTGGAACGCAAGCCCTGAGAGGCGGTTCGATCGTTGCTACCCATCAATTTGGCTCTAGCGCGGCCGTGCGCCTTTCGGCCGGAGGTAATTTGGATAGCGACTTTTCGACACTGATTCCGGCCTCCGAGGACGTCGTCATGCGGAGGGAGGAATATCGTGACGCAATCGACATCGACAGCGTCATTCGGGTCAATAGCAAGATGGAGTTGGGCGTCGAAGCGACCCAGTCTGCCAGTGAGTTGACCGAGATGCAGCCGGTCTATGAGCTCGGTATTGACCGATACAATATCGAATCGTTGAAGGGCCGCCTGACAGCGGAGAGTGGGATCGGGCTGATCCAAGCCGCCGTTTACACGAACTGGTTAAAGCTCACAACAATTCCCGGATTTGCAGGTGAGGCTTTCCGCTTTAACAATCGGGTCACCGTAGCCCAGTTCGACGACACCTTTAAAGTTGGCACCCGTCAAATCTTCCGCGCCGCCGCGGAGTATCGGTATAACACGGAACTGACCACGCCGACTACGGGAGGCAGCGTTCACTACAACAATTTCGCCGCCAGCGGTATGTGGAATTGGAAGATCGCCCCGAGCATTTCACTTACGAATGCAATCCGAATCGACCACCTAATGCTCGGCCGCGACGGTTACCTCCCTCCCAACTATCCCTTCGTCAATTCCGATTGGGATCGTTCCTTTACCGAGCCCAGCTTTGGCAGCGGCCTGGTCTGGAAGCCAACTAACACGAACTCCCTTCGTTTCCTGATCAATCGAGGCGTTCAGCTTCCGAGCCTGAATCTAAGTGGGGCCTTTCTGGTGGATACGCCCTTCTTGAAGATCACGGGCTCGCCCTTGCTCAATCCATCGACCATGACCAACTACGAGATCGGTTGGGATCATGTTGTGGCTGGTCCGCATCTCCTGTTCCGCGCCAGCGCCTTTCATCAGAACACTAATGGCCTTTCGGCTACTGGCGGTGGATACCTGCCGACGGCCAGTGGACCGTTTATTACGTCAATCAATGTTGGCAGATCAGCGGCCAACGGCATCGAGCTGGGATTCAAAGGGATATTCTCGCAGCATTATCGGTGGGGCGCGAACTACCGGTTTGAACAGATCTCCGATCATTTCGTTCCAGCGGCGCAGAATGCCGCAGCGGGTGTTGAATATCAGCACACTACGCCTGCCCATCTGCTGAAGGCTAATCTTGGCTGGGCGAGCGACAAATGGGAGGTCGATGGTTATCTCCAGTACCAGTCAGCGGATGATGGCCTTCAGGCAACACCGACAGCCGCGGCTCTCACACCAGTTCCAGCCTTCGTCACGCTAGATGGCCGGATCGCCTACAACCCCAAGAAATGGACGAACTGGTCTGTTTCAGGGCAGAACCTCACCCATGCCAGCCAAATTCAAACCTCCGGACCCGCGGTCGAACGCCGCGTGCTGGGTACGTTGACCTTCAATTTTTGAGTGACCGAAGCGATGAACCTGTTCTGGCAAATCACGACGATCGAGTTCCTGCTGAACGTGGCGGTGTTTGCGGGCGCGATTATCTTCTATGGTCCCACGCGCAACCTGGCCGGGCACTTCGGCCGAGGCCATGAGTTTCCGAGGACACTGGCGACGGGCGTCCTCTTCGGCATGGCGACCTCCGCGACGTTCTTTCTTCCACTGCATTTAGACGGGGGTGCGGCGGTCGGCTGCGGTACCATCCTACTCGTGCTTGCCGGCCCCTTGGATGGCTTCCTGGCCATCCTGGGAAGTCTTGTATTCACCGTCACGATTGTGCTGTTGCCCTGGGTGGACAAGGATCAAATCAGCCACGACGCGTTGCTCTCATTACTCGTTGCCGCGGCGGTGAGCACCTTATGCAAATGCGCTCTGAAGTATTGGCCACGCCACCGCAATATGCCCTTGCAATATATCCACTTGCCTATCGTTGGCTTGCTGTCCGCAGGTGCAAGTCTAGCTCTGCTTGGACGATCCGAGGGCAGTGAGGCGGTAGCCTCTTCCTACATTGCGGCGCTGATTTCCAATATCCTCGCTGCGTTTGTCCTCGGAACCCTATTGCTCCACGAAAAACGCCGCTCTAAAGCAGAGCTAGATCTGCGGGAGAGCGAGGCGCATCTTGCCGGACTGGCCAAAGAACTTGCCATAGCCCGTGATGCGGCCGAGAGCGCGAACCGTGCTAAATCGGCGTTTCTGGCCAACATGAGCCACGAACTGCGCACCCCGTTGAACGCCATCCTGGGGTATGCGCAGATGCTGCTGCGCGAACGCAATTTGAGCAAGATGCAGATAGGGGCCTGCAACACCATTCAGCAAAGCGGCGAACATCTCCTGACGCTGATTGTCGACATTCTGGATTTGTCCAAGATCGAATCCGGCAAGCTCGATCTCCATCTAGGCGCGATCGACCTGCGCGCGTTTCTCGACGGGATTGCCAATATGATCCGCATCCGCGCCGAAAATAAAGCTCTCGAATTCGGTTTCGATTTACCGCCGGATATTCCCGCCTTTGTGGAGATTGATCAGAAGCGACTGCGCCAAGTCTTGTTGAATCTGCTCTCGAATGCAGTTAAGTTCACCGATAACGGACGCGTTGACATGCTTATAAACGTCTTATCCCGATCGCCCAGCGAGGCGCGGCTTCGCTTTGCAGTCCGGGATACCGGCATTGGTATCCATGAGGATCAAGTGGAAAAGGCCTTCCGGCCCTTCGAGCAAGTCGGAGATGCCGAGCACAATGCCGGAGGAACCGGACTTGGGCTGAGCATCAGTCGCCAGTTAGTACGCTTGATGGGAGGCGAAATCGAGGTGGAGAGCGTGTGGCGGCGAGGGAGTTACTTCTCGTTCGATATATCTGTGCGCACGATCGGGGCCGGGGATGCTACCTCCCAAATGAGCGGTCCGGTGACGGGTTACGAGGGTCCGCGCAAGCGAATCCTGGTGGTCGACGACGCCGAGGCCAACCGGTCTGTGCTGTCGGATACTTTAGGAGGTCTAGGGTTCCAAATCGGCCAAGCAGGCAACGGCCTGGAGGCGCTGGCGGGTGCCAAGGCCTTCCTTCCGGATCTGATCATGATGGACATCCGCATGTCGGTGATGGGGGGCTTGGAGGCGATCCGCCGTATGCAAGAGCTGCCCGATTTATCCGTCGTCCCGGTGATTGCGGTTTCGGCGGGTGTGACCCAGGATGAGCAGATCGACTGCATCGCGGCAGGGGCCAGAGCATTTCTTTCTAAGCCGATCGAAGTCGAGCCCATGTTACAGGAGATCGGCCGGTTGCTCAGCTTGACTTGGATACCGGAGGCTTCGGCACACGCAGCGCATGCGGCGAGCGATGGTATGCGTACATCGGATCGATTTGAGATACCGGAGCCAGCGCAGATGGAAATGCTGCGCGAACTGGCCAGAGCCGGCAATATGCGTGCCATACGGGAAAAGGCAGATGAATTGGCAGCCCTCAATGAAGACCATCGCCCATTCGCCGACAGGATTACCAAGCTAGCTATCGGCTATGAATCGAAAGCGCTGCTCCGGCTAGTGGAAAAGTATGCCGCTGAACAGCAGACGGAACATATGGAACAGGAGACAAACTCATGAGTGAACTCAATGCCATTATCGAGGGACGTACAATCTTGATCGTGGACGATACCCCGGCCAATCTGGCAGTTGCAGTGGATTACCTCGAAGAAAACAAATTCCAGGTACTGGTCGCGCAGGATGGCGAAGAGGGCATTGAGCGGGCCCGATTGGTCCATCCCGATCTTATTCTTGTCGACGTAATGATGCCCGGGATCGACGGGTTTGAAACCTGCCGCCGCCTGAAAATGAACGAGAGCACGCGTGACATTCCGGTAATCTTTATGACTGCTTTGGCAGACACCAGCGACAAGGTAGCAGCGTTCTCGGCCGGCGCGGTCGATTATGTGAGCAAACCATTTCAGGTCGTGGAGTTGCTGGCTCGGATCAAGACGCATCTGACACTGCGAGCCTCACAGGAACAACTTGTCACTCAGAACACACAGTTGCAGGCCTCCACGACTCGTTACCGCAGGCTCTTTGAGACCGCCAAGGACGGCATCCTGTTACTCGACGCGGAGAGCGGGCGGATCAGTGACGTTAACGCATCCTTGGTCACTATGTTGGGATACGGCCGCGAGCACTTTCTCAACCGGAAACTCTGTGATGTTCCTCCCTTTGCAGGGCTACCGGCATGTCGCAATGGCCTTGCCGAGTTGCAAACCTCGGAGTCTGTCTGCTTCGACCATTGGTTGCTGCAGGCTCAGGATAGTTCTCCCGTCGACGTTGAGTTTGTCGGCAATGTCTATCAGGTGGATGGAGCCAGGATGGTGCAATGCAACCTTCGCGACGTTACCGGCCGGAAACAGGCCGAAGCACGCATCCGCCACATGGCGCTTCACGACGCGCTGACCGGGTTGCCCAATCGCACTCTGCTTCAGGACCGCTTGACACAGGCCATTGCGCTGGCACGCCGTAACCATGCGCGGGTCGCCGTGCTCATGCTCGATCTCGATCAGTTCAAGCAAGTCAATGATTCCCTCGGCCACCACGTTGGCGACGGCCTTTTGGAAGGTGTATCTGCGCGGTTGAAGGCATGTATTCGAGATAGCGACGTCGTGGCGCGCTTAGGCGGCGATGAATTCGTGATTGCGCTTCCCGCGGTCGGCGGCAAACAGGACATCGAGGTAGTGGCGCAGAAGCTGCTTGCCACTTTGCTCAATCCATTCCGGATAGAAGGCCATGAAATCCAGATAAGCGGCAGCATCGGTATTAGCCAGTATCCGGACGACGGAGATGATCCAGGAATTCTGCTTCGCGCTGCCGACACGGCAATGTATGCAGCTAAAGCGAATGGACGTGGTACCCACCGCTTCTTTACTCCGGAACTCGATGTGCTGAACCAGCGCCGTTTCATGCTGGTAAACGATCTACACAGCGCACTTGCACGCGGAGAGTTTGTCCTTCACTACCAACCGCAGGTTCAAATCAGTTCCGGAACCATTTCGGCGGTCGAAGCCCTGCTGCGCTGGAATCACCCCGAGCATGGGTCGATCTCCCCTGTTGAGTTCATCCCCTTACTGGAAGAGACGGGATTAATCAACGAGGTCGGAAAGTGGGTCTTGGAGACTGCCTGCCTGCAAAACGTTGCCTGGCAGAAAGCAGGTCTGCCGCCAGTGCGAATGGCAGTCAACGTGTCGGCGCATCAATTTTATCGGGGCGATCTTGTGCATGTCGTAGAAGAGGTGATACGCGAGACTCACATCGACCCAAAATGGCTCGACCTTGAACTGACCGAGACCCTCACCCTGGATGGCTCGGATACGACGATCAACATCATGCAGGATCTCAAATCGATTGGTGTGGGCCTCTCGCTGGATGACTTCGGCACCGGCTGGTCGTCCCTGTCTTGTCTGAGGCGCTTCCCCCTCGACCGGATCAAGATCGACCGCTCTTTCATGCGCGACATCATATCCGAGCCGGCTGCCAAGGCGGTGGTGACAAGTATCATCGACCTAGCCCGAAATCTCGGTTTTTCCTGTATCGCCGAAGGCGTTGAGACGGAGGAACAGCGCGTATATTTGGAGAGGAAGAAGTGTCCCGAGATCCAGGGTTTCCTATACAGTCCAGGACTGCCGGCCGTGGCTTGCGAAGCCTTGATGCTTTCTGGAGGACTTGACTTTGCAGCGCAAGAAGCAATGGCGGGCACGAGCCACAAGACCAGGTAAATTTTCCAAGTTCCGGGCCTGTGGCTCACAAAAGTCGGCGGCCAAACTACATTACCGAGCCTAGTGTGCCTCACCAAATTGCCACCCGGGTGCGAAACAGACTTGGTTTGAAGCTGAGAACGCTTATCGAACGGGACTTTCAACTTGAGAGGGCGTTCGTCGACCACGAAACGTGACGAATGCAAGGCCAAGTGCGTCGCGACAGATCATCTGCGACGTCGCAATGAAGAACTGCTCCGTAGCGAAATGCGGCGAAAGTGTTAGCGGCAGCACGTCCCTCAAATGAACGCCGCTCTCCGATCTGGGATTGCCGAGATTGTTCGAAATAGCTGTCATCTTCACCGCTAAACGACTGCGCATTGGCGTTCAGGTCAAGCCGCTCATCTTCAACAGTCAGCTGATTGTGCGGAGTTTTGAGGTCGATGCTCCCCAAATCCATCTGATCCGCGCCGAGGATGGCACTTGGAATTTCTCCACCCTGAGCCACGGCGCCGGCTCTCAGAACACCACTCAACCGGCCACTTTACCCGATCTCCCCATCGGCCTCATCACCATCGAAGACGGCAACGCCAAGATACGAAAGCGCCACCACCGCGAGGGCCGCACGCGGGACGCGCGGCCTGCGCCGCGCTCCAAGGCAGGCAACTAACGGAAAAATCTCTCCGCGATTGATCGATGGGGAGTCGGCTCATTCGCATGCACGAGCAGACGGTTGGCGTCTGGCCCGGGAAACGCCGCAGGCTCCTAGATTTGGGTTAAGCCTGGATCGTCGGCTAACCGTACATCACTCCATTTTCGGGTTCTGTCCGGATAGCCGGTCATCCCACCGGGACAGCAATTTATTCATTGCATTGCCCGTCCAAGGTGGCCAAGTTTGTGAACCGTTTATAAATTGATGGCGTGCTGGGCAGTCGGGCTCGTATGATTTGCTTGGAACCCATTCGAGCCTGGCTGACACGGTGGAGCTTCCCTAGTATCCGCGGCGGACGCCAGTCACGAAGGTCGGTCTCGCTCATGGCGAAGAATCAGGCAGTCAGGGTCAGCCCTCTGCGCGAGAGCGAGCTGGGCGAGGCGGTTTATACCCCCGAATGCCCGACTCGCCACCGAATTGTGTTTTGGGGTGAGCACCGAATTCCCTGCCTAAACGCATCCTGCCGATCCTTTGCCCAGTCCCTCGCCCTTTTCATTGCTGTGCTTGCCCGCGGGGAAGTAGCGCCGGAGCCTGACAAAAAACTCGCTCGAAGAATATCTGGCGCGCTACACTGGCTTCCTTCCTGCTTCCCCGGCAAGAGCGCGAGTTGATCTCGATGAACACTCCGCACCACGCCAAGCGTTCGATCGCCGAATGTGGCACGCTCGGTTTCGCACTGCTCTTCCTTACGCTTCTCACGCAAGCGCAGCAGCAGCGCGGCCTCGAACCTGTGCAGTCACCGCAGGCCGCGAGCGGTATCGGGAACTTCTATGCGCTCGCTATCGGTATCAATGACTACCACGCGCCGCTGCCCCCACTGAAAACGGCAGTGAGCGACGCCAGGGCTGTTGGCAAAATGCTGGAGCAGAGTTACGGCTTCAAGGTCCAATACCTGCTCGATGCCGACGCCACCCGCTTCAACATCCTCGATGCGCTGGCCAAATACGAAGGCACGCTGCTGCCCGCAGACAACCTGGTGATCTACTACGCCGGGCACGGCTATCTTGACCCCAACACCAAGCGCGCCTACTGGATGCCGTTCGATGCCAACTCCAAGCTCAGCCCTAACCGCATCATCTCTGACGACCTGATGAACGAAGTGAGTGATGCGCCCGCGCGCCATGTGCTTGTGATCTCAGACAGCTGCTACTCCGGCGACCTAGCCAACACCCGTAGCGCAGGAGCGGGACCGGAAGGCGGTACAACCGCGGCAATTGCGCGCATGCTCGGCCGCAAGTCGCGCAACCTGATGGCGAGTGGGGGCGAAGAAACAGTCTCCGACGCAGGCGCCGACGGGCATTCAGTGTTTGCGAGCGTGCTGCTGCGCGCGCTGGGCGAGAACGAGAATGCGATGTTCACCGCGAGCAGCCTCTTCTACGCGAGCATCAAAGATTCAGTGGTTGGCAACTCGGCGCAGACGCCTGAGTACGCGGTCATTCCCAATTCGACTCACAATGGCGGCGACTTTGTCTTTGTGCGCAACGGCAAGGCACCGGCACCTATTGCGGGCAAGGGACGAGGTGCAGCGCCGGTTGTCGTTCCAGAACCGGAGATGGATACCGCCGCGGCCTCATCGCCCTCTCCTGACGAAGGCGATTTCCAGCGACGATCGATCAATCAGCTGCGCATGACGATTCCGAACATTGCTGCGGCGCTGAGTTCTGCCGATGTGCGCTTCCTGAAGGAGGCAGTGGCCGCAGGGGTGAGGCCGGCGGAGATGGAGCAGGGGCTTCGACAAAAGTCAGCCGATGGAAAGTCGACCGTGGCGCAGGAATTTTTTCAGAGCGCTGCCAATGCTCCCGAAGCGCTCGACTGGTTTGGCTCGGCGTTGAAAGCCGGACTCGATCCGAACATGACGGTGCCGAATGACTACTACAAGCAGGAAGGGTTGCTCATCGCTGCCATGCGCGCCGGCAACGCTAAGGCCGTCAAGATGCTGCTCGAGAACGGCGCCAGCCCGCATGCCTATCAGGATCTGTTTCTCACACGATTCGACGACCCGCGTTTTCTGTATCCGCTCAAGTCGCTTGCGGCGAATGACCGATTTGATTTGACCGAAAAGCAGGACCTCGCGAAGGCATTCATCGCCGCCGGCGTTGCCATTCCCGATCCGGCGCCCATGAAGCCCGGTGCGCGACCGATCCCGATTGAAAGCGCGAAGGAGATCCAGGACGAAACGGCAAAGCAACTGGGAATCAGCCTGCCCGTCTCACCGCTCTGCTGTCAGCAGCCGAGCCCTATTTGCAAGCAGGCCTCTAAACGCACGGGAGAAGACTGGTGCGCCATTGTGGCGGCAATGCCCAAATCACTGAACGCAGCTTTTCCGGCCGGAGGAGCAGGCACGCCGATCTGGGACATCAAGTTGCAATACCTGCTGGCCATTCGGGACAACAAGGCCTACTTCATGGGGCTCCGCGATCTGGACAGCTCCTTTACCTCGGTAAATTATGTGCTGGTCGAAGTGTCGAAAGACGCGTCAAGCTGGACAATCCTTACCTACATCGGCCCGCAGGCCGGCATGGGCCTCTGCAAGCGAGACGACAGCAGCGACACGGCAGCACCGGCCGAGTATTGCTGGCGCGAGGTCTCACTTCACCGCGTCCCGGGCACCGACGAAATGCGCTTCGACATGTACAAGCTCACCTGGAAAATCGGCCAATGAAATGGTGGGCTGCAATTCGTAAGAATCTGCTCATATGCATGTATCCATCCTCGCCGCCCGCTATGCGGACACTTCGCTTGCTAAAAACACTGGACATATTATGTGCTAATGACAGTCGGCTACTCGGCAGTAACGACAATATAACTTCCGGTTAGACGGTAATTCATCCGGAACTCTCGGCTAGGACGGTGGATACTCTTTTCCGGTCAAAAGTTAAACTTCGGACGTGATCGACTCGCCGGCCGCGCGTCCACTCGACTGAAAACTCAGGCCTCGGCGATGACCGCGATCGACACTCTCATGCCGGGAATTCGAACGGGTAACTTCGCGCCTTGGCGCGCAGGAGGGTCCGCCGGAAACCACTTAATCCACTCCTCATTCATTCCCCCGAAGTCGGTTTCCTCAAGAAGGATGACAGTGGCACTCACGACCCGTTCGAGGGAAGTGCCAGCAGCTTTGAGGATGGCGGACACATTCTCCAAGCACTGTCTCGTCTGCTCTTGAATCGTATCCCCAACAATCTTCCCGCTTCCTGGATCGTGCGGCCCTGTGCCGGAGACGAACACAAGGCCCGCTGCCCGTACCGCTTGGCTATATGCCGGCGGTGGAGACGGGGCGTTTGGCGTTCGAATGATGTCCCTTGCCATAAATACCTCCAGTGACTGGAAGAGCCATTTTGCAAACTCTAACACCGCTGACTCGGGTATTTGGCAAACCTTCCATTTGCCTCACGTTGCCGAAGAGAGCACCACGTCTGGGTCCGGGAATAAGGTTACGCCCGGATGGTCGACTATCCGTCAGTATCAAGCAGTAACTGCCGAGTAGGCGGTGATCCTCCCGAAACCCAAGAATTTGCTTCCCAGACACTGGATGAGCGCCTCGGTGATTTGCTAAATGCAGAGCTCCGGTCTGGCAGCGTCGGACCGGCCTCAATAGGAGGTTTACATGAACGCGCTCGTTTCTCGCTTGGAATTCTCGATGCACGCCCAGCGATTTGCGTCGATCCATCTGACGAAAATGTCTTCCGGCGGGATCTCACGGATCTGATTTCGCCGAAGTGGATGATCGTTTGCCGGCCCAAATTGGGATTTCCTTGCAGAGTATTGGATCGAAACTGCAGCCTCTGGGATTTTTGGACCAGGAGGCTGAGCGGTCCATGGTTCGGAGCTGGATGAAGTGGCTGGTCGCGGCGGGAATCTCGCTTCCGTGGTCGGCCTCAGCGCAACAGGCATGCACCAGCGGCATTCGTGTCGACGGAACGGTCTCCGATCCAACGGGAGCCGTGATTCCCGGCGCACATGTGCGGACCGCAAGCGGCGAACAAGCCATCTCCGATGCAGCCGGTCACTACACGCTGTCTTGCGTTGCGGCCTCCGCCGTCACCGTCACTGCTCGGGCCGATGGATTTAGGACTGCTTCATCACCGGCGCGCCGTCTTCCTTCCACTTCTTCCAGTCCACCAGCGTCTTTGACCAAGCATGATCGCCATATTCCATCGCCTCTACCTGAGAGCCGATCTCAGGCACAATCCAATCCCGTCCGATCCGCGCGTGCAGCACTTCATCTGCCCAGTCGTAGTCCTGAATCATAGCGGTGAGCGAGCTAGCCGTCGAAACTCCTACTTCCCGCTCGTACTCCTTGCCGGTTCTCTTCGGCATGAGGCCTTGCTCGATGGTGAAAAGAACTGCATGACGCTCCTTCGGCGTCAGCATGGTGTTCAAGCCGAGTGACCACGTAAAGTTGAACGGAATCGTTGTCCAATCAATGCCCATGGAAACAAAGCCGATTTCGCCCATCATGGCGTGGCGCGCCTCATCCCAAAGTTGGCGAGTCATATCGAGGTAATATTCCCAAGGCTTGCCATTGGTTTCCGTTAGGATGCTGGACATCATCTCCGGCACATCGATCTCGCGCATCCGTTTGAAGTACAACATGATGGTCTTCGGCTGTGGATCGATCTTCGGGTCAAAGAGCATTGCCTCGGCATTTACGCCCATGTTGTACGGATCTTTGAAACGCTCATCGCGCTTAGGAACCGGATCATACCGGTAGGGAGACGCGGAGAACTGCCGTTCCACATTTTCGCGGCTCTTGTGTGCTTTGCCGTCAAGATCGCCAACGGACCCTAGCATCCGATCTAAGGCCGAGAGCCAATCCCGAACTCCTAAGCGGTCCCCATCCTTTATCAGGCAACTTACGGCTTCTGTACCGTAAGTCTGAACCTCCTGCAATTCCAGATGGGCAAATCTGCAGAGTCGATAAGTTGGATGATCAAACAGGTTGTTGGTATCGGCGAGCAAATGTTGCAGTGATCGGCATACGGCGGGCACTCCTTTCTCATAGAGTCCCAACAGCAAAGTCTCAGTCGATGGAGCAGCCAGATTTTCATCGAAAAAGACATCTAGCATCTGATCCGGAGCGACTTCCAGACCGTAAGGCGGCTGTCGCATTTCTCGAACACGTCGCGCAATTTTATCCACATGCTCAGCGCAATAGTACGCATGCAAGCTGAACACCATCTTCAGCTCGTAGATAGGCATGCTTGGAATACGCGCGACCCAGACGGAGTGCAGGCGTTTTAGCGACCAGTGCAGACGCTTGAGGCGCGCGACAGATTCGCTCACTGTAAGCCCCGTGCAAGTTGCTTCTCGCATGGTTAGGAGCCCGGCGAGCGGCGGCAGCCCGGCATAGCCGCGGTAGCAGTCGACGGAATCATCGGCCGCACTGGATGAATTCATAGTCTGCGTCATGGCGTCGGCTCACCTCGCGAAATGAATTTTGATCTTGGGTTGTTGGAAAAGCTCCGCGTCTGCTTGACGAGTAGCAGCGCCAGAGCGGAGCTCCTCAAGCTCGTTCATCGCTACGATATACTTCATTGATCTAAACCTCTCCGAGGTTCAATGCTTTCCGAAACACCGGCCGCGAGAGGTGGGCGAAGCGATCGGCTCCACGGATTGCACCGCATACGCGTTATGACTAACTCGATCACAGTTGACACAAAAGAAGTTAGCTCCGTACACGGCAAAGAGCTTACTGCCTCACCTATACTGCTGCCTCGCCTGGCAACGATAACGACTTTCTCTCCAGCCTCCTCATAAATTCCTTGTTCCCGTCAGATTCGTTTCGGAAAGGTCCACTCGAGAGCGCGACTGCGTAAGTCCTCGAATCCCTGCGCGGAACCTATATAGCGGCCCTCCAACGAAGACGCGCCTAGGATCGTATCCACGTGGCGCTAGCGGGAGGGCGTTACTCAGGGCTGCTGAGGTAATGTAGATCTCGTCGAGGTCCGGCCCACCAAACGCGAGTGACGAGGTCTGAGCAGCCGGAGTTGCGACACGCCTTTCTCGTTTGCCGTCAGGATCGTAGCGCGTCACGCATCCGCCGAACCAGTGTGCGCACCACACAAACCCTTCCGCATCGACCGTCAGCCCATCGGGCAGGCCCTCCTCACGGTCGATATGCGCGAAGACGCGCCGGTTTCGCAGGGAACCGTCTTCGGGGCGCCGGTCGTACGAGTAAACGCATCGCGCCACGGTATCAGCGAAATATAACGTCCCTCCATCGGGCGACAAAGCGAGGCCATTGCTGAATGCGATGCCTTCGTCCACCACGTGCACCGAGCCGTCCCGGTCCACGCGAAACAGAAAGCTGGGTGGTGCGCAGCCACCATTTGGGTCAAGGTGCCATGAGCCCGAGTAGACCCGGCCCTCCGGGTCGGCGATGCAATCGTTCATCACGCATTCCTGCCCGTCTGCTTCTGACGCGAGGAGAAGCGGCTCCTCGCCTGGAGTCCATCGCCAGATGCCGCATCTGTTGGTGACCACAAAACCACCCATTCCCTGCAGGCAGAATCCGCCCACCTCGAAGCCTTCGTGAACAACCTCGCGGCGGTGAGCCGACCAGATATAACGATACAAGCGGCGACCGTCTATATCTGTCCAGTAGAGGAGGTTCGCAAGCTCGTCCCAAAGCGGGCCTTCACCGCACAGGTTGTTATCGTCGGACAGGATCTCCATTTGCGCGATCGAATCTGGGGGCGCCGAATTCTCACTCAATGTCATGGACGCTCTTCTCGCTGTTCAAAACTGAGCTGTCATCCGAGTTAAGGGCTTGCTCACTGCCGAAGGGGTCAATTGGGCCTCTGCTCGCTTCCTTTCGCAGGCAAGTCGTTCAGACTGAGGTCGTCGAATCAGTACAGGCTGAATTCCCTTGTGCTTTGATCAATCGCTCAATCGCTAATAAGCTCAGCATCAGAAATCGTGGTTGATGGTAATTTTCGGCGCGGCTCATCGCAGGGTCGGAAGTCACCCATCTGTCCCCCGCTACCTGCCAAAGCGGCGAATTTAGGCTCTTCATTGAAAATTTCTCGTGCATATATTGATTCAGATCAAGGAAGAACTCTGTTGCCCACGGGTCCCCTGACGATTCAATCAGGCACATCGCCCCGTTGATGGCCTCTTGATGCGGAAATAATGTCTTATCCAGGGACCAGATATTGTTATCGACATGATTGAGGCTGCGCAGCAAACCGCCGTAGACCCGGTCTCTCGCCACCTCGCAGTGCCGCTTGAACAAATCCCCTGCCCTGCGAAACAAAGATCTGTTGCCGGTGCGGCGCGCTTCGTACATAATCATCCACGTCACCTCGATTGCGTGCGCGGCATAAACAAATTGCTCATATTCATTCGAAGGTCGTGATAAATCGTGGTTGAGTAATTCGCTTATGAGTTGATAACGCGGATTATAATGGTGATTGAGAAGCGCATCGATCGAGCGGTCCAGAACCTGCTGTAAGTCTGCGTCGGCTCGCGTTTCCAGCATTTGCGAAACGACCCTGATCAGGACCAGCCAATGTCCCTGCACTCTTGCGCCCGGAAAGAGCTTAGCACCCGGCCCAAGATAAGTCTGACCGATTTCGGGATTGTAGTCAGGCTGATCGTAGTTGTAGATGCATTTCAATACAATCTCTTTTGCCGCATGCCAATGCCCGAGATCACCGGTCGCTCGAGAAAACTCCACAAGGCCTTCGGCGACACACATGTCTCCATAGATATCTTTGTCGGGGCCGCTTGCGGGGGTACCGTCGCGATTGAGCTGCTTCGGAAAGAACTCCAAAGATCCCTTGGGAATACAACGTTGGATGATCCTATACGCTCCATCCGCAACATCCAGAGCCTCTGGGTTACGGCCAATATGGTTGTACAAGAACGAGTAGACCCACAACCCGCGGCCCTGGTACCAGGTCAACTTTTCTTCTGAGACGCGCTCTCCGTTGGGGCGTACCGAACAAAGAAACCCACCGTATTGATGGTCAACCACAAAGCGGTTGTGGAATGGCAAGAAATCTTCGAACAGATCTTTGCGGAACTGATCGCGAATTTCGACAAGGTTAATGCAACGGTTGTTCTTCTTCGGCTCCTCCGTTGAAAAAGGAAGCGCGGGAGCCCCCAATGTAGCCAGAAATATCTGACCAAAGACGCGCCTATCCATCACGGTCTCCTGCCCGCGCATCCGCGGCAGAACGTATCACATCTTTCCGCATCCCACCCGCAATTCCAGATCGACAGTCGTCACTTGAAAGACAGGTCTCGTCACATTCGGGCTTCCTCATACCTCAGAATGACAGCCGTCCCGCAAACTGCAGATCGCGCGCATTATTGACCGTATCCGAGATCACGCCGGCTGTGGATGGAACACTAATATTACTGGCAGGCACATCCATGTCGGGATGATTGAGAATATTGAAGAACTCGGCTCGAAACTGGAAATTAAGCCTTTCCTTGATCGCCCAGTTCTTATAAACCGCCTGGTCCCAATTTACATCTTTCGGGCCAAACAAAGAATTCCTTTGCGAGGTGCCATAGGTATACGGAGCCGGCAGAGTGAAGGCCGCAGGATTGAACCAATCCTTGATGGTTCCGTTTCCTGTTGGACTGCCCACGAGATCGGCACGGCTGCTCTCCCAACCAACTACCTTGCTCGTAAAAGTAACAGAGTAAGGTTGACCGGATCCCGCGCTCGCAATACTTGCAATTTGCCAGCCGCCTAATACGGTGTTGGTTATTCCCGATAGAGCGAAATGCCGCCCCGAGCCAAAAGGAAGCATGTAGGTGAAATTTATTGTCACGTAGTTGCGCCGGAGGAAGTCCGCGTTTCCATAGTCGTAGCGTGGGTCGAACGGATCCGTCGGAGCTGTGACACCATATGGCTGCAACGTGAATTCCCTCGTAAATTGGTACTCCACTTGCGCCGACAGCCCGGAGGACATTCTACGAACCGCGCCCAACTGAAGCTGATTCATACTGGAATTGATGTTCGAAGTGTAGTAGTTCACGGCGGACCAAGGCTGATATGGCCGATACGGCTGCACCGTTCCCACAACATTGCCTGGATCGTCCAAGTTCGCCTGTTCGTCCAGGTGCGTCCCCTTGCTTCCAATATACGACGCGCGTACCGCAGTGTTTCTGAGTACTTCGCCCTCTAAAGTCAGATTCCACTGCTGCATATAGCTGTTCACTCTATGCCGGTCCACTGCGTAAACCACCGGATTCGCGGTAATGGTACCCGTCCCAGGAAACGGATTAGCCAGCGTAAGGGTTGGCGTATTGCCCGGGGACGCGGTATAGGTCTCGACAGTTTGGAATGGGGGATTTAGCGGAAGATCGAATGCCCCAGCATAGCCACTAACGACGTTGTAGTAAATCCCATAACTGCTACTTACAACGAATGAACCGTTGCCAAGTGGTCGATATGCAAAACCGACACGTGGAGCAAGATTATGACGGTCCGGGTTCATATAGTTTTTACTAGAGATGTTGACCGAGTCCCCACTGACGACCGGCAGACCAGCCAATAGCGGATTTGGGGTTCCCTCGACACGAACAAGCCCGGTACCAGGATAGAAGTTCGCAATCTGTCCCGTGCCCTGCTGAAAAGGAGATTGATATTCCCATCGCAGCCCAAGATTGAGCGTCACATTCCTCGCGATACTCCAGTCGTCCTGAAGGAATGCAGCATACCGGTTGTCTTGAGGCTGCGAAATCAGCGGCCCCGTTGTCTTAGAGGTAGCGATCGTATCGCCAAGTAAGAAATCTGCAAACGCATTCCCGGTATAGACACCGTTGAAGGAAAAGCTGCCACGAGCCGGCGCTGGGTTCTGAAGTTGATTATCATTGACTCGCTGATATTCCACACCCGTTTTCAGCGCATGTTTTCCCCTAATCCACGTGAGATTATCAATTACCGGAAAGTCACGCTGTGTGTCATAGGAGCCAGCTGGGTCGGAGAACCCCGTGTACCCCGTAATTGTGATTCCAGGCAGTCCGCCTAAACCGGGAGCCGGTTCCGCCAGGCCGGGAAAGTTCTTGGTGGGATCGTAGCTACTATTCTGTGGAATCCGGTAGTCGTGAACCTGCTGGAATCCAGCAATCGTTTCGTTAACTATACTCGCCGAGAAAATATGAGTGTATGTAACACCTGCATTCTGATCTGCCGATCCGTAACCCGTGTAATTGCCGTATTCGTTCGTAGCTCCTGAAACACCATCCAGGTACGGTCCGTCCCCGGCATAGAAATATCGCCCAGTTATCTTGTTCGACGAATTGATCTGATAATCGACTCGGCCGGTATATCGATTATCGATCTCAAACGTCGGCGTATTGTAGACAAAGTTGTTCGTGATTCCAGGAAGATTGGGAGCCGGAGAAAATGCCAGCAACGCCGTAGCGATAGGGCTGATCATGCCGGAGGGGATCTGATTGTTCGGAAAAGGTGTCGACGTACCGGGCATCACAATCGTACTAAGGCCAGAGAAATTCCCTGATTCCATCGCGGCTGTTGGAACCGAATCGACGGTCGGCGTCGTGGTGATACGGTGGAGGCTTTCGAAGCTACCGAAATAAAATAGCTTGTTTCTCTTAAGTGGGCCGCCAAGAGAACCACCAAATTCATTGCGGTTAAAGGGTGGGAGCGGCAGGCTAGTCGCGAAGTAGTTCTTTGCAGTGAACACGCGGTTGCGGTTGAATTCAAAAAGGCTTCCGTGTAGCTCATTCGTGCCCGACTTCGTCTCAATCAGGACCTGCGCGCCGCCGTGTCCGAATTCTGCCGATGATCCGTTCGCAATTACTTTGAATTCTTCAATGGATTCGAGAGAGGGCGCCGCGGGAGAGAGCCGCTCATTGCCAACGTCATTACTTGAGACACCATCCACGGTTTCGTTCGTGGCTCCATACCAAGTTCCACCCGAAATTGCCGGATTTTGGGCGACGCTGGTGGCTTGAACACCTGGCGCCAATGCAAGAAGGTTAAAAATCGTACTGCGCCCGTCAAGTGGCATTTGCGTAATCTGGCGTGAATCGACAATCTCTCCAACCGAGGACGTTTCCGACGCCACCACGGGCTCAGTCGCGTCAACTTCGATTTTGGTCGCTACATTTCCCAAATGCAGAGACAAGGAGACGCGGGCTGTCTGGTTAACGAAGAGCGTGACATTGTGGAGGGTTTCCTCCTCGAAGCCATTTGCATTTACGCTCACGCTATAGCTGCCCGGATCGAGATTGGTCACCACGTACTCGCCTTCGCTTGAAGTGACCGTCTTCGAGAAATTGCCCGTTGCCTGGTTTGTGACTGTGACAGGCGCATTCGGAACTGTCGCGCCTGTGGTGTCGAGGACACTGCCAACGAGAGTTGCGCCGTTGGTCTGCGCAAAGGCTTCCGGCATCCTGACATTTAGGCAACAGAGCCCGACTATCGAACATAAAACCCAAAACGAATTTCTCATTTGCGGCCTCCCTTTGCTTCTTTGCAGTCCGTCCGAATAAATTGCAGATCTTAAATTTCTGAGGCAGTAGCCCAGCGGGGCGTGCTCTGTTGAAACGCAGCTGCATCCATCGCTTCAGCAAGAATGGGGGGGGCCCGGCTGAGGCGCTTTGGGGCCGGATGCTGAGCACAGAAGAAATCTGCTTCTTACTCAGCCCGCGGCGACTGGCTACGCTATAGACCGGTGCGATATGAGTAATTGGCTCTGCTCATTGCGTTCTGCATGATAGAACATCGCTAAGGTCTATGGCTTAGTATGGCGAACGATATATTCGCTGTCAATGAGAATGCACAATGAATGGCTGAAAATTTTGTTCTACTATACAGAATTTTCTGGATTTCTTTTCTGGACGCACTGACAGCCGGTCCGCGACAATGGGCTGATTGCCTGCTGCACCTGCTTCCAGATAGTCCGACTTAAAATTGCCAGCAATTGCAACACACGAGAGCGTATGAAACTGCGATCATCCTGGTTTACGATTGACAGCGCATTCATTGGCTGCACCTCATCGTGCAATCTATTGCGTCCCTTCGAGAAGCATTTATCGTCGTTGCGGCTTTGTGTGCTCGGAAAACTCTACCTAACATCCAAGGAGAAAGAGATACTCGTGAAATTACTGTCAGCCATGACAAAAGACGGGCCGTGTTTGGCGGCGAAGGTCCCCTCTGGAATTCTCATCTTTAACCGTGCTTCGGGAGCACTTGCCGAGAGCCTACCCGCCACGTTGCAGGCGGCAATTTCAAGCGACGGGGGCCTCAAACGTATTCTTCCCTTGCTGCGGGGCGTCGTCGATCAGGCCGACTTGGCAAAAGCCGCCGTTCCAGAATCAGAAGTAGCGATCGTACGTCCCTTTCTACCGGCGAATGTCTTCTGTGTAGGGCTCAACTACCGGGAACATGCGCGCGAAAGTGATTTACCGCTTCCCCAACAGCCGGTGCTATTTGCGAAATGGACTTCGTCCGTGACTGGACCTGGCGATCCCATCGTCCTTCCGTCAACTACCCGCGAGGTGGATTACGAGGCCGAGTTGGCCGTCGTGATTGGGGAACGTTGCAGGAAGGTTCACTCCGAAGAAGCCCTGAATTACGTGGCCGGCTACACGTGCATGAACGACGTCAGCGCGCGCGATTTTCAACGCAACGATGGCCAGTGGGTACGGGCAAAAAGCCAGGACACATTCGGACCGATCGGGCCGTATCTGGTCACAAGTGACGAAATTGTCGATCCACAAAACCTGCGCATTCGTTGCAGCATCAACGGCCGGATTTTGCAAGATTCAAACACAGCGGACATGGTCTTCGGTGTAAGGGACCTGATCGCATACATCAGTCAAGGGACCACGCTGAATCCAGGTGATCTGATCACCACCGGTACCCCACAGGGCGTGGGCGTAGCTCGCAAGCCTCAGATCTTCCTAAAAAATGGCGATGACGTTGTTGTCGAGATTGATGGCATCGGCAGTCTACAGAACCCAGTCGTTGATTCAGCGAGTTAGTCTCTATTCTGCTTGCGCGGAAACGGAAAATCCACGGGTTTGTCTCTAGTCCACCTGCGCAGCCAGGGACTTCTCAAGCAGAAATGCAGACTCAGATGCCAGAATCAACGATGCTTGCGGAGTGACCCTCGACGCAACGACTTCATATCCGGATTCCTTGGTTGCGTTCACCGTATGCACGTATCCGATGTAATCGTTTGCCAATCCGACAATCATCGTTCGCGTTAGTGGCGACTGCTTCCGGATTGCGAGCCCAATCTCGACGAAGATCTCGCCGGGAAGGAACACTATCGCCGTATTTCCAAGCCGCACCACCGACACTCCCACTGGAAGCACTTCAGATGGCTTGGTGCGCTCATACAGTAGTGAATAATAGTCATCGATTCTGGCAAAGAGCCATGCCTGCCGAAGAGGAACTAGTTCCTCGTCCTCTAATTCGCCTGCAGCTCTAGCTCTCTCGCCCTTCTCCAGGGCCGATTGCGCAGCCTGTTTTGCTCCCTGAACCTCTGAAATCGGCGGATAGGTCTTCAGCGGCAATCTCACGACCTCATGTTGTATATCGAGATTTGGCAATTCCGGCTGCAGTGTATCCAAGGCCTCGATTACGAAAGAGGCCAGCCGCTCCCCAATTTCCTTTGCTTTGGCGAAGGTTCGGTAGGAGGCAATCACGCCGACTGCGCTCAAATTGCTCTTGTGCCCGATGCTCAGATCTCCTTCCGTCCCATTAAAGTACATGGCAATAACGCTCTGGCCTAAATGCTGTTCTAGGCGCTCTACCAGGTAGTTCGGAAAATCGCGAGTAACTTCCAACGTGTTTGGCCCAAGCACGGTAGGGTGGCAGGCGTAGTTGACCGCGATCGACCTGGGCCGGCCCTGTCGATCTTCCACAAGGATGACTCCCGCTACCTCATCGACCGGCTCGCCACTCTCCGTGCGCCTATTTTTGGCAATTCCCTGCACGGGAACAAGCCCGGTTTTGATCACCACTTCTTCCTGTCGCGCAAACGCGTCCTCCACTGCCTCGATGACCTTTGGCAATAGCATTTCCATGTAGCCTGCATCTAACCTGTGGTCCACATCGTAGAAGTGCTGGATCGTTGCAGGCGCACAGTGCGTATGCGTCGCACATAGGATCACGTCGAGCTCATCGATTCCGATGGATGCCTTGAGTGCGTGCCGGACTGAATCAGTGAAGCGCTGTGTCACACCAATTAGATCCAGGCTGACTAACGCGATTGTTCGATCTCCGTCAGAGAGGACCAGCGCACTCGCAAAAAGGTCGTCATGGACACCTGTTGAGACGCCTTTGCGTGCGTCAAATCCAGCCAGTTCGCCTCCTACCTCGGGCGTGATCGCGCGCCTCGCTACGCCGGCTCGCAGGTTCTTCGGGGTTGCAGACTTCATCGTTGTTTCCTCCCGATCATGGTTTACATTTCCTCTCAGAGAATTTCGCGATACTTCCTGCCCACAGGCTTCCGCATCATGAGACCGAGCCCTCCGACAGCCAGGAGCCCGCCACATGTGAAGTCGATGATCTGGGCTGTGCGCATGCCCGATAATGCTCCGGCGGCGACGAGTAAGAATCCAACAATGAGCGTCGCAAATCCGACGATCTTCGATGAGTCGGCCGTTCCAGGGTTGACGGGAACCTCATCTTGTCGCACCGCTCTCCCCATGCGGGCGATGAACGCTTTCGATCGCGCCTGTTCCTCTGCTGAAGCAGGCCAAATCATCGTCCCCAGGCACATGCCAAGTGCGGTCCCAGCCATGTTGGCGATGATCCCCGCTCCATCCCAGGTCAGAATTGCGTTCTCACTGAAGTGATGGTGCGCAAGAATGAGGGTGCTGATCAACATCGCCGCACTACCAATCGTCAGTCCGGAAACCAGGCCGCAGACCACGCCCGCCGTGGAGAGCGAGCGAAAAACCAGCAAGGCCAGAATTGGTAGGATAGTTGGTGCGACGAGTACTCCGAGAACCGAGACCATCAGCTGGAAAAGAGACTGGCGTTGACTTTCGGCAAGCCATAGGCTCAAGGCGAATACGATGGCTCCAATCGCCAATGTGAACCATCTCCCGACAGCGAGGAGCGTTCCTTCAGACGCTTTCTGGTCCCAGCTCCGCTGGTACCAGTCTTTTGTCAAAACGCTGGCGATCGCGTTTACGTCTGAGCTCACCGCTGCCATCGTCGCTGAAAACATTGCGGCGACGATGATGCCGATCATTCCTACCGGGAGCAATTGCAGCAACATAAGAACATAAACATCTTCGGTCCGCTTCTGTGCGATCAGGTCGGGCAAGAATTTCCTTGCCAGGATCGCGGGAAGGAACATGATTGGAGTACCGACAAAGACTAGCGCAGCCGAAAGGTACGCCGCCTTTGAAGCGGAACGCTCATCCGGTACTGAGTAATATTTTTGTGCGAGTGCCCAGTTCCCGTTGTAACTGACGAGCACCACAAGGCCGTAGCCCAGAACATAAACCCAGTTGTAGGGGCTCGCAGTCCATCTCAGTAGTTCTGGAGAAATCCCTACCGAATGCGCGCTAAACAGACTCGCGCGCCGTAGTGCGAGTGGAAAGATCAGCAGGATGGCAAGCGACTTCATGAGGAACTGCACATAATCAGCTACGACCAGGGCCAATAGGCCCCCGCTAAGCGTATAGCTGAGTACGATAAGCATGCACAGAGCAAGTGAGGCCCGAAGCGGAATGCCTACCGTAACTGCAATAAAGAGCGAAGTAGCAAATATTTTAAGTGCGTCATCAAATAGTTTCGATGGGATTCCAATCCAGATGAACAACTGGCGCACGCCAGCGTTGCAGCGCTCCTCAAGAAACTCGATTGGTGTAATCACGCGGGCCCGGCGCCATCGCCGCGCGAAGAATAGGCCGCCGACGATGCACGCCGGTACTCCCGTCCAAAAGATCGTGATGGCGACAAGCCCGTAAGTGTAAGCCATCTGCGAGTAGACGATAAATGAGAATGCGCTGAATCCTGACATGTAGTGCGAGACCCCGGCCATCCACCACGGAATTTGATGCCCGCCGGCAAAATAGTCGGAGGTGGTAGCCTGGGTTCGTTTTATCCAAAGTCCGACGCCCGCGACCAATGCAAAGTACCCAATGATGACAACATAGTCCGCCGCTGTCAGATGCATCGGCGATCTCATCGACACGCCCCCATTCAAACCTCTCGCAAGCGATAAATGGCTGTCAGCTTCCGCAATTTTGCTACTGCGGCTTAAAGCTTCGAATCGGCACGGTCTCGTCTATGTTTAGGGAGGTGTGGATTGCCTCCAGGGTTGCAGTCACTTGCCTTCCGTCATACCCACTCACGTGTGGTTCGGAATCGCCGACAATGGCGTGCAGGAAATCTTCTAGGCAGGCGGGAAATGCTCCGCGAAGACGCCCGAAGATATCTTGAGTGATGAAATTTTTGGGATACGTAAATCCCCTCGGCGTACTGATCTCGATAGACTCGCGTTTTCGATCGAGGTGAACATGTCCCTGCGTCCCGATCACCTCAACGAAGGAATCGACAATCGTCGGAAAGGTGTTCGGATAAATCCAGGAAGACTCGAATGTGGCGATCGCACCGTTGGCGAATCTGACTTGAGAGTGAATTAAGTCGTAGGTCGGGATTCCCTTTGCCTTGAGGACTTCCTTGCGTCCCCAGGCACGTGCTTCCACTGGCTCAGAGGAAAAAAACCAGCGCACCAGATCAATGTCATGCGACGAGAGGAACCAGGCCGGTGTCGTCTCGCCAGCCCAGGTAACCATTTCGGTCGGGACATAAATCGTATCGTTCTTTCGCGCAAACGCAGCTAGCGGAGTTCCAATCTCACCGTCCTCGATTGACTTCTTGGCCGCTTGATAGGGCGGTAGCCAGCGATGATTGAAGCTGACTTGTATCTTGAGCTGTTGTTTTGCAGCCAGGCTTAGGAGAGAATCTGCTTCGGCGACGGAAGTCGTGAGCGGCTTTTCGATCAGGACGTGCTTTCCCGCGGCGAGAGCCATCTGCGCTGGCTCGTAGTGCGCATGATCAGGTGTCGCGATCACGACTGCATCCAGTTGCTCATGCTCGATCATCTCGCGATAGTCGGTGTACCCTGCCGCTGCAAATCGCGCCTTGAACTCTTCGACCCGGCTCTCCCTCCTGGACGATACCGCGACAACTTCGGAGAGTGGATGCGACGAGTAGATTCTCGCGTAAAGTTCTCCCATGATTCCAAGGCCGATCAATCCGATGCGAATTGGCGGGGTTGTCTTCATCTTTTTCTTATTGCTCCGTGCGTCAGTTTCTTGCGGGCAAAACAACGGTTACTGCTTTGACGGATCAAGCAGAAAATCGAGCTTGTGCTTTCCGGGACCCAATGATATGCCGCCGGACTTAGAGAAACTTGCACTGGAGTGACCATCAACTTGTATTTGGTCTCCTTGAACCGGCGCACGCAATCGAACTATGCAGAACCGTTCGGATGCGACTTCAAGCACCACAGATCCTCCAGTCTCATCCCATTGAACGTTCCCGGGGGCAGACAGCGACAAATCCTTGCTACTGCTTATTGTGACGGATTTTGCATCCGCCGTGAAAAGATGCAGACTGCCCGGCGAGTTCTGCGTGACAACAGCCAGCAGACTGCCATCCGTCGATGAGCCCAAAGCATGAAGAGGCCCTTCGCCATCGCGAAACAACGCGATCGCTTGCTGATTGGGGCTAATTCGCAGGAAACCGAGTCCGTTTTCCGTCCGTTGTCGTTCGATCGTGCTCGATTCTTCGGTATCGGAAACCGAAAGACCAACGAGGAACCTATGTCTTGTTGTGGGATTCGATTCGAGTGACAGCTCCTGATGCTCGACGACTCTTCTGGCATCAAGATCCGTGAAATCGTTGACCGCGATGGGCGTGCTGTTCAGATGCCAGACAGGGAGTGAGTCGCCTGCAATAACGGTAAGCGACCCAGAGCTGCCCGCTTCTGAAATGACCAAGCTCGACTCGCGCTGCTGAATTTCGGCGCCGGGCGCGAGATGCAGCAGCCAGTCGAAAACATGATTCGCCGGTGCCTCCATGTCGTCATTGACGATGAGTAGTCCCGGTTTCAGGAAGAGAAACTGCCGACTGTAGCTTCTCAAGGAGTTAGTGTAGGCTGGCTCCAGATTTGCTTCGACATAGTCAATGTCGTCGCTGAGAAGAGAAGCGGTGATCCGGGGATAGTTGGAGAGCGCTCTCCAGTACCTTCCGTCGCATGACACCTGACTGAAAGGATCGCGGTCGATCAGCACGACGTTGTGCGCGGGCGCTTGCGTGAAATACGTCTTGTAGTTTGGATCCTGGTAATAGTCGGCATAGCCACCTTCTCCTACGAGTAGATGTCCGTCGACCGCCACCTGAAAGGTGCCCTGATCGTGGTGTTCATGATTCATCCAGGGACCCACGCGCATTGAAGTCACCATCTCAGGATCTTTCCATCGATCGCGCAGCACGACGCTGCCGCGCTGCTCGAAGATTCGCGAAGGCGCGGGAGGAATAAATTGCATGGCAGGCTTGGTGCAGCACAACAGATCGAGCGGGTTGGGCGCCTGCTGTCGCGCAGGAGGAGCGTCCAAATCCTCATTGCCTCTTTGCCCGTTGATCTGCGCGTCGAGGAACGGTCGATCGACCGAGTCGTAGAACCACCGAACACCCGGGTCAGAGGAGCGTTCGGCGAGCCATGCGTAGGAATACACGGACGGGAGCATCGAACGAGTGTCTCCTGTGTCAAGTACGAGGGCCGGAGATACTTCAGCGTATCGCAACCACCAGTAGGATTCCATCACGGACTTAGCGTTACTGGGAACGATACCGAGCGAGGCAAGAGATGAAAGACCGTATGTCACACCTTCCATAGCAAAGACTTCGTAGCCCGCAGGCTCCGCTTCGCTTCCATCGCCCGGGAACAGCCCATTCAACATTTCGTCAAAGCTCGCGATCAGCACCCCAAGCGCGACACCTTGTGCGGGCCGCCACTCCGGGTCGGCACGATCGAACGCGGCCCACGCGGCTAGAGCTCCGCCCACTGAGTGCGCCATGTGGTTGCTGGCACCGGTTGGCATCCGCTGATTCGAGTAATAATCGTCCAGTGTAGGCTGGATGCTGTTCCGCATCGTTGCCTGCTCAATCGTGGAGCGCTCAGCCTCAGTCAGTCGATCTGAAATCAGATCGAAGCCAAGCGCAAGCCTCTCTGTAAAAACGCCGACGACGTAATATGTTTCGAGACCGTGGGCCCTAAACCAGGGCGGAGTCCAGGTCCCCCAAGCGCTGGCAGTCAGTAGTGCCTCTCGAGCGATTTCCAACGCTTGCGAATCGTCGTTGAGACGATAGTCGAGTGCGTTGTAGGCGATCGCAGATCCGTAACTGTCCATTAAATCGGCGTATGCCGGAAGGCCGGCGAACACTGAATCGCTCGGAAGCAGCGCAATGCTGCTCCCCGCTTCGGAATTGAAGCTGAGCTGTTTTGCGCGCCTTGCTGCCTCTGCATGATTGACTTGCCTGAGTTGGCGGAAACGATCCTCGGAGCGCAGCTGCTGCAGCCGCTTGGACGAGAACAGCATGCCTTCGTGACCTAATCGGTCGTTAAGAACCAAAATACGACAAGCGACTTTGCCAACTCCGTCGTCGACCTTCATGGTCCAGAGGCCCGGTGTCGCGTCCTTCGCAGGCGTCCAGGAGATCTGCTTGCCATCAATTGCAGCGACCCTGGGAACGATTTTGCCCTCGCCGTCTTCGATGATGACATTCAAAGGTCGAGATGCAAAAGTGAAAACTGCTGACGAGCCGGCCTGGAGGACCTGATTGACCACCCGCATGTTGCCACTGCCGGAAGTGAGCATCTGAGGCGAGACAATCGCAGGTTCGGCAGGACGCATCGCATCGACAGAAAACGATCGCACCGTTAATAGGCTGTGCGATCCAAGGGGCGCGCCCAGTGCGACGAACGATAAAACCACAGCCTCTATCTCTGCTTGGCCCTTAAGATCATGGAAGCGGGCACCATCCAGGCGTAGACTAAATGAGGAATTGGAATTGAGAGGAAGTGCCACTTTGTATGTCTGACCATCGTGCGATGCAAGGACCACCTCGGGATCCCTAATTTTTCCGCCAGATTCGATCGAGCCGACTAAATTAAGCCGACTCGTTGAAGTGAATTGGAAGCTTATCGGGCGAATCAATCCGATAACGTCCGACCCCTGCGCTTCGCTGATCACGTCGCGACGAAGCACGGAATGCCCAGCGATCATCGCTGTATAAATAGACGGATCATAGCCAATGTCTTGCGCAAGTGGATAGCTTTGCCATGAAGGAATGCCACGTCCGAAGTCGTCGGTGATGTGCCAACTTACGTAACGCGCCGCGCGGGAATCCGCTCGACCGCCATCGCGGGCCTGAGCCGTCAGAACCGAATGAGAAACAGATAGAAGCGCGAGCAGCACAAGTGGTCGCCAAGAATTCATTCAACCTCGCTATAGCGCTGCTTTCAATTCTTCCTGGTGTTTCGCAAGTATCGAACTGTTTTCCTGAATCTTCTGAAACGCCTCGACAATATCTTCCATGTCCCTCTTGTCGCCGAGAAGCATCTGATGATCGAACCACAATCCATCACGGCAGACGCGCTCGCACTCTTCCAGATGTACGGCACTGTAATCTGGGATCGACGCCCACGCCCCGCAGACGGCGTGCTCCAACTTTTCGCGCTCGAATAATGGGTTGGAATAAAGAGGATACGGATACACGGTGGAAAGCGGTATACCTTCCGCCCTGACTGCTTCAAGAAAAACCTCGCGCGAAATTCCGGAGAAAGCACTCGGATCATAGCGCAAGATCACGAGGTAGTGAGGGTTGCTCTCCACATGTTCGCTCGGCTCCGCCGTTTCAATTCCATTGAAATTTCCCAGCAGACTACGAAGATAGGCTGCATTCCTCGCTCGTGTCGCAGTCTGCCCAGACAACCGCTCGAGCTGCGCGCACAAAACGGCAGCCTGAAACGCAGTCAGGCGGTAGTTGGAGCCAAGGCTATAGTGTTCATACCACCCGCCTTCACGAAGGCGACCCTGGTTGCAATACGACCATGCACGTTCTGCGACATTGCTGTCGTTGGCGACGATCACACCCCCTTCTCCTGAGGTCGCGAGCTTGTAGCCCTGAAAGCTGAAGGTTCCCGCGTCTCCAAAATTCCCGACAGCCGTTCCCCTCCATCGCGCTCCGTGAGCATGTGCGCAGTCTTCAACAATCGCCAGGCCATACTTTCTCGCCAGGGGGACAATTGCATCCATCTCCGCCGGATGCCCGCCGAAATGAACGACCACTATCGCTTTCGTTCTCCGCGTAATCACCGGCTCAATCGCTGAAGGGGAGATATTCAAAGTGTTCGGGTCGATGTCGGCGAATACCGGTACAGCGTGGCAAAGCAGAATCGCGCTGGCGCTGGCGATAAAGGAGAATGGCGTCACGACCACTTCATCTCCGCATCGCACACCGACTGATCGAAGTGCCACTTCCAACGCTACGGTACCGTTCGCGCACGAAATCGCGTGCTTGACCTCGTGCATCTGTTGAAACCGTTCCTCGAAGCGGCGGATCTCCGCTCCATATCCGCCCCACTTGCCCCCGCGAAGCGCTCCCAGAAGGAGAGTCTCTTCTTCTGACGAGAAAACCGGCCAATCCGGAAACGACTCTTTCCGCGCAGGCTTTCCACCGAGAATAGCTAACGTCATGTCGACCTTTCTCTATAAAGGCTTTGATTGCTCGCAGTCTTAAGCGCCTTACTGATGTTCTTGCTTGCCGTACGCAATGCATCTGCGATTTCGACGAAACGGTCTTCACTTACACGCGAGTCCGGTCCAGAGAGGCTCAATGCGGCTGTGACCCGTCCGTGTAGATCGACGACAGGCACCCCGACACAGCGAATACCGTCCGACTCCTCACTGTTATCAATTGCAAACCCGCGTTTTCTTGTCTCCTCCAATTCATCGAAGAACCGCTCTTTGGTAGCAATCGTTCTTGCCGTCATTCGCCTGAATGACAATTTCAAAAGCCGCTCAACTTCTTTCGTCTGAAGGTGAGCGGTTAAGCACTTACCCAGCGCGCTCGTATGGAGTGCACTCCTGATCCCAGCGCGTGCCGCAAGCCGCAGCATATGGGGACTCTCGATCACATGAATGTAGAGAACCTCGTTTCCATCAAGCACTCCAAGATTTACCGTCTCCTTGAATCGATCCACAAGACCCTTCATCCACAGGTGAGAGGCGTCGATCAGATCGGAGTTCGGATGCGCGGGCGAGATCAGCGCGACGAACTTTGGAGCGATCGCGTACATCCCGTCGTGGCTCTTGGTTACGTATCCAAGCTTCTCGAGCGTGTAAAGTATCCGGAATACCGAACTCTTTACCATCCCGCTCCGGAGCGTAAGATTCTTGAGCGAGACCTCGGTCCGTGGACCAAACGCTTCCAGAACGCACATCATTCTTTCGATGACGTTGATGTAGTGATTCGTGGGCATAGCAGCTCCATGTGAACAAATGTTAGATTTCTTGTTCTGTGGAGCAGAATACCATCAACGCTTTATCTCAGCGCCAATCATACCCGAGACCCGAGACACAAAAGCAGTTGTGATCGCATTTTTTTGAAATTATTCTGAGGGATGGGCTACTAGTTGCAGATTGGCCCGGTTCGCAATTCTAACCTGCAGAATCATAGGGCGCATGCGGAGGCTGGCGCAGCTTATGCGGCGTTCAATGGATTTTTGACGCCGCCGGCGTGATTCTAGAGAATTCTTTCCCTTTCAAATTCGCGGCTTCGGCGAATTCAGCTGGCCGTACTTTTGAAGAATATCCAGCTTTGCCCTCAGGATCGCGGCGAGGCAACGGTCGCGCCAACTCTTGCGCGCCTCCAAGCCGTCCGCGGGCGTAATCTTCCGTCGTTGGTACTCGACCATGGCCACCAAATCATTACTCCAATGCCTCGGCCTAGCCTGCTCGCTTGCCAACTCATAGAACATCGGGCCAAGTTTCATGCAGTAGTCGACAATGCCTTTCTCGGCATTCAGATCGATCGTCTCAAATGGCCCCATGAGACACCACCGCAGACCAAGCCCATCCGCCATGGCTGCGTCAACGTCCTTTACAGAGCAGATTCCATCTTCGATCAGACGAAACGCTTCACTCAACACGGCGCTTTGAAGCCGATTCACGATGAATCCGTTGATCTCACGGCGAAGCACAATCGGCACTTGGCCAACCCTTCTCATTAATTCTTCTGTCTGTTCGATGACGCCGGAGGATGTCCAGGGAGCTGGAACGATCTCAACCAGCGGCACCAAATGCGGAGGATTGATTGGATGGGCCACGATGACCCGATCGCGCCCCCCGACATCCCGGGAAAACACGGAAGCAGGCAGCCCGGACGTAGAGCTTGCCAGCACTGCGTCTTCTCGCGCGATCGAATTCAGCTTCTTATACAGGTCGCGCTTGGTTTCCACCTTTTCCGGAGCACTCTCTTGAACGTAGTCGGCTTCGTAAAGCGCCTCCTCAAGTGTAGTAGACGGCTTCAAGAGCGCAAAGATTTGCTCTGTTGTCTGTCCCTGAAGCAACCCCACCGGTTCCAATTCAGACGCCCACTTCATCACCCTTCCAATCGCTCGGTCTATTGAGGATTGTGAAGGATCAAAGACTGATACCTGGAACCCCGCCCGCGCAAAGACGAGCGCCCATGAACTGCCAACTACACCGCAACCTATGACAGAAACCTTATTCACGTGCAACCTCCGCCGCGATGATGAGATTTTGCGGGACCCGCGCCGCCGATTCGCTCGCGCAAGCGATTGTATCGGCCTATTGTTAGAAACGGCGACCCATTTTACCTGTTGTTCTACTGCTCAGAATTTTATAGCCGGAACTGCGACAGGTTCTTGACTGAGAACTTTGAGCATGCTCAAATATGAGCCGTCATTCACGATTGGCGAGTGCACACTGGCTCCCTACCCTCTGCCGAACGCTCATACCTGCGCATCATCACTGAATTGTGAGCATCATCACTCTGCAGCGCAGAACTAATCCGCCCGACCACTGAATGGCTTTTTCACGCATATCACCCTTCACCATATCATCGAGCATGTCGATTTTGCCGCCTCTGGAGTGCGGCGTGAAAGGCTTTTTCGAGTCGGCACTGGCCTAGCTACCAGAGCATTGCTTAAGGCACATTCGGTTTCTGTCTTGCTTCCCCACTTCCGCAGCACCCTGATTGCGAAGTATTCCGCCCAAAACGTGCTGCTCGGCACTCACGGAACTTTCGCATCCATTCCCAGCCCGCCGGATTTTACGAAGCGCGGCAATCCGGATCTACGCATTCTGGCGATCGGGCACTGGGGAACCTATAAGCGGTTGGAGACCTTGATGCAGGCTTTCCCAGCGGTATTGGAGAAAGTCCCAAACGCCAGGCTCGTGATTGCCGGCGCTAATCATCACACGAAAGCGGGATATTGGGAGTCGATACGCGATGCCCAGCCTGCAGGTCTGCCAATTGAGTTCCGCGGATACGTTCCGGAAGAAGCGATTCCTGAGCTTTTCCAGTCAACGTCGATCCTGGTCTTGCCTTACGACTCGGCAACCGGATCGAGCGGCCCGGCCCATCAAGCGTGCGAATTCGGAGTTCCGATCGTGTGCGCCGACATCGAGGATTTCCGCGAAATGGCGGCGGGCGAAGATATGGCCATCCGCTTCTACAAGAAGGGCGATGCGGCCGAGCTGGCAGAACAGTTCATTGTCATTCTGCAGTCTGCGGAGCTGCAACGGAAGATGGCGAAACACAACTTTACAGCGGGCGTCGAGATGACGATGACCAGCGTTGTCAAAAGCTATCTCCGCTGGTTCGAACTCCACAGATACAAAAGAGCGATGCGCAATGAAGCATTGATTCCAGGAATTCAGCGTCCCGGGCCGTATGGTCTGCGGGCCAGCGAAGGATCGCCTGACTGGAGCTTACAATGGGCATTCTTAGCTCAGCGGCAAAATGATTTGAATGGTCGGCAAAAGGGCGATCCTGGGGGGGATTGTGCTCAGGTCGGCGAAGCGGGTGATGCCTTCGCGTCGAGCAGCCTACAGGCTCTGGAAAGTCGTTCCAATGGCGAATTGGATTAGTCGAAACAGCAGCCGAGCATCAACTCAGCTGATGCAATGATCGGGGAATTGCCGATGAGACTCACTTGCTTGATTGAGGTCCACTTGTCTTCAGAGTTCACCGGACGAGCTTGTTCCCTAACGCGATAGGAGTGAGGGCGCCTTGACAAAATCGACAGTTCGCCAATCTCTCAGCAGAGTTCTTTTCTCGGTGATCCGCTGCCCTGTGCTGCCCATGCTGCTCGCCGGATGTAGTGGTACACAATTCAACGCTACGCCGGCGGCGCCGACAGCTGGCATTACCGCCAGCCCCGCTTCGATCACTTTAGGGAGTTCGTCCACTTTGACCGTGACCGCGGCGAACGCCACTCAGGTAATGTTGACGGGAAGCGATGGCAGCACGTATACCCTGCAACCGGGTGGCGGAACACAGGCAGTCAGCCCGACCGTAACCACCACTTATACCGCAACCGCAGATGGAGCGGGAGGGAAAACCTCTGCCAGCGCGACCATAACGGTAACTGCGAATCCACCGCCGACGGTCAGCATCGCGGCAAATCCGACTTCGATCACCTCAGGAGGATCGTCCACTTTAACCGTGACCGCGGCGAACGCCACTCAGGTAACAGTGACGGGAAGCGATGGCAGCACTTATACGCTGCAGCCGACCGGCGGAACACAGGCAGTCAGCCCGACCGTAACCACCACTTATACCGCAACCGCAGATGGAGCGGGAGGGAAGACATCCGCGAGTACAGCCGTTACGGTCACCGCGAATCCGCCACCGACCGTCAGCATCACTGCCAACCCCGTTTCCATCTCCTCGGAAAGCTCGTCCATTTTGACCGTAGCTGCGATGAACGCCACTCAGGTGACGGTGACCGGAAGCGATGGCAGTACCTATACGCTGCAGGCGAGTGGCGGTACGCAGGCAGTCAGCCCCACTACGACGACCACTTATACTGTGGTTGCGACAGGCGCTGGCGGAAGGACGTCAGCGGTTACGACTGTCACAGTGACACCGAATCCCGCTCCAACCGCAGGTATCACTGCAAATCCAGCTTCGATCACCTCAGGGAATTCATCCACATTGGCTGTGACAGCGATGAATGCCACTCAGGTGATGGTAACCGGAAGCGATGGGAGCACGTATGCCCTGCAGCCGAGCGGCGGAACGCAGGCAGTCAGCCCGACCGTGACCACCACTTATACCGCTGCAGCAACGGGGCCGGGCGGGAAAGCCTCGGCGAGTTCGACAGTGATAGTGACCGCGAATCCCGCTCCGACCGTCAACATCACCGCAAACCCAACGTCAATTGTCTCGGGAAACTCGTCTACCGTGACTGTGGTTGCGACGAATGCCACTCAGGTTATTGTGACGGGGACAGATGGCAGCTCTTACACCCTGCAGCCGAGCGGCGGATCGCTGGCGGTCAGCCCGATCGCGACTACGACTTACACAGCAGCCGCAACCGGTGCCGGTGGGATGGCCTCGGCCAGTGCGACAGTAACTTTGGTACCGGCAGGCGGCCTTCAATCCGTCGACCACGTAATCTTCATGCTGCAGGAGAACCATACGTTCGACAATTATTTCGGGATGCTGAATCCCTACCGGATTGCGAACGGTTGGAACATCGGAGACGATGGCAATACATACAACGTGGATGGCATCGACGACAAGCTGTCCACAATCAGTAACGTTGACGATCAAGGCACATCGTACCCGCTCTTCAAATTTACGAGCACCTGCGTTGACGATATGAGCTCGGATTGGCTGGCGAGCTACGGTGACGTTAATCGCTATGACTTTCTAACGACGCGGCCAATCAACATGGATGGCTTTGTTCACAATGCTGAAGGGTATGCGAACAGCTGCAATATTCCCGATGCTGGTGGCACATGTGCGGGCAACTTCACCGATCTTACCGGCCAGCGCTCAATGGGGTATTACGACCAGGGATTTCTCAATTACTACTATTACATGGCTTCGCAGTTCGCGGTATCCGATCGCTGGTTCTCGCCAGTGTCGACCAAGAGCATTGGCAATCGCATTGCTACCTTCACGGGGGGCACGACCCAGGGCCTGGTCAAGGACCCGGGGGGCGATGACAATCTTTCTCAGCTCAACATACCAAATATCTTCCAGGAACTTGACCAGGCAAATGTAACCTGGAAGGTCTATTACACGGTCACCGAAGGCTTTTGCCTCAATGAGGATGATTGCACCGGCTCATCGAGCGCGGCCTATCCCGCGACCGACTTCTCTAACCTGACCTATTCGTATCAATATTTGTACGAGAATCCATCTGGCTCTGCCTGTACGGCTCCCACGCAGCAGTCCAGCGTGGTAGGAGATTCGACGAACTCTTTCTGCATCGATCCCAATCACATTGCCCCGCTGTCGCAGTACTTCACCGATTTGACCAACGGCACGCTTCCGAGCTTTGCCTTCATAGAAGCAGGTTACGGGAACAACGATGAGCATCCAGGTTCGGGACAATCGATTCTGCTGGGTCAGGCACAAGTGGCGAACATCGTGAATTCATTCATGGAGAGCCCGGAGTGGAACGATTCCGTCTTTTTCCTCAGCTATGACGAAGGTGGAGGACCATACGACCACGTTCCACCGGTGCCCGGTTCATCAAACCAAAACTCCGAAGCATCCTTGGGAACAATCCCGGATATTTCGCAGATCGCGGTAAATCCCGATGCTTACAATCCCTGTGTACCGACCGGCGGTGTTGCAACGCTGCATTGTGACTTGGCCTCGACTGACCCGGGCGCCAATTCTGGTGATGCTCCAGCCGTCCAGGGATTTGCCGCACAACTCGGCTTCCGTTTGCCAAACATAATCATCTCGCCTTTCACGCGGCGGCATTATGTTTCGCACACGCCGATGGACCACACGGCGGTGATCAAATTTGTCGAGAACCGGTTTATCGGCAGTGCCGCACATTTGACTTCCCGCGATGCCGCACAACCCAACCTGCTGGAGTTTTTTGACTTCAGCGGCATTCCATGGGCTGCGCCGCCAACTCCGCCGATCCCAGTGACAGCCCAATCGCTAGAGTATAATCCATGCACCCCAACGAGCATGGGGCCGTGATCGCGTCGCAGGCGCTGCGTCAGGTAACTACCTCATAGGGGCGCATCATATCGTTATCTTCATGCTCCAACATGTGACAGTGAAATACATACCGGCCGGTATAGCCTTCGAAGCGCACCAGGATCGTGAGCACATCCCGTGGATTGACGATTGCTGTATCCTTCCATCCGGCCTCGTTGGGCGCGGGTGGGCGTGGCGTTCCTACGAACTCGAGCCTGCCCTCGAGAAAAGAGCCATAATTGAACCCCTGCCGCTCTAGAATTCGAAACTGGACAAGATGGAGATGCATCGGATGAGCATCGTCGGTCATGTTGATGAATCGCCACGTCTCCATTGTTCCCAGTTTCGGGAGTTCCGTGACCGGATCATCATATCCCTTGTTATTGATCAACATTTTCAGTGATTTTCCCTGAGCATCCATGCGGTCGTTAAGCACTATGTCCCGCGTGGCGGCGGACTGAGCCGGATTCATTTGAGGTAGGGATACAAGTGGCGGCAAGCTGAAGGACTTTGCGGTTGCAGAGACAGGGAGCCTTACATGAAACTGCATGAGTTCGTACAAGGGCGCATGCAGGGCATGGAGCAGGTTCCATCCAGGATAGGGCGCAGGCGCATTGTTGGAAAGGGTCACGGTCTTACCCTCAAGTCCCGAGAAGTCCACGATCAGGTCGGCGCGTTCCGCCGGCGCCAGAAGGAGCTTCTGCAATGCGACCGGGTTGGAGAGCAAACCGCCGTCGCTTCCTATCTGATGGAACGGTACGAGCGAAGGGATGTCGGTGGGGCTTTTCGCAAGATTCAGGTAGAGGTTGAAAAAGCGCGTGTTTGCGCCGTTCAACACACGCAGGCGATAGCGGCGCGGTTCTACGTCAAGAAAGGGATAGATGGCGCCATTCACGACGGGAAGTTCCCCGAAGAACTGTGGTCCCCAAGAGCCCGAGGGAAGCCTTACGCCATCATCCTGCGTAGGGGCATAGACGAGCTGCCCGTGATCGTCCAAGGTGCGATCCTGCAAAACCAACGGAATCTCGTATTCACCGTGAGGCAGATTCATGCCCAGTTCCTGCTGGTCACGCAGAAGATCTGCACACGCGCGAGCCGGCGATGCACCTCTCCAATCACTTCCGGAATCCGCTCCGGGTTGAACCCCGGGGGCTGCACGACGTGGCATTTGTAATCTAGCTTCAAAACGAGGCTTGCGTAGCTATTCTTGAGCAGGTACATATGTCTGGCTGCTCGCTGAATATCCGTCAACGTTGCCGGATCGGTCGCCTTGAGTAGTTCATGCCATTTCCGGCTCACGACCATGAAACGCAAATAACGGACCAACTCTTCGTAGTGCTGCTGGCACACGCGGAAGAAATTGACAATCTCTCCGTCGAGGTCATTCAGCACCTCGACGGGCGAAGGCTCCTTGTGAAACAGCACTTGGGCTCCTCCAGCGAATGCCTCAACATAAGTCGTGTGCTTCGGGAAGAGCGCAATAATCCTGTTAGCGAGGGTGCGCTTGCCGCCGATATACGAGAGCGGGCCGATCATGAAGCTGGAGAGGACAGTGACGGGAGTGTGAATGGCGCTTCGATTCGACCTTTAGGGATCGAAGCGTCCACTCATCCTACGCGAGTGGTCGGGAATTTCTAGGTGGCACAACTTGCGCCGCAGTTATGGTCCCGTCCCTGCTGCTCGAGAAGAGGCATCTATGGCCCTTATCGGTGCGCGAGGCAATAAGTTCCAGGTATATTGAAAGCCGCGAAGGAGGGGCAGGCCGCTCGCCTTTCCGAGCACGGGGAAGTGAACCGCAACCGAAGGAGAAGAGTTGCGTCTTAGCCACCTTCGCTCCTCAGTGGCTAACACCCGTCGAGCGGCCCAGGTTCACAATACGCCCGATGCTTTTCGATTCAAGGTGGCATTTTCTGCGCGGGCGGCTTGCTTTATACCGGCGTCGCAACCAGTTTGGTGATCTTCACAACTATGAAGTCACCGGCTCATCCCACCCGTATGCGACTTCATTCCCGTAGTCGAGAAGCTGTTTGTATCGGTCGGGATCAGACTTCTTTAGCAAGCCAAACTCATAGACGTGGTCAACAGCATTCTTCATGATCGCTTTCATTTCGGCGTCGGTGATTTTGGAATAACCTACTTTACCTCGACAGACGGAACATTGCTGTCCAGCGTGGAGGTTCTCAATAGGGCCGTTCCGGAACGCTAGGGCGACAATCGCCTTCGCTTCTCGGGCCAGATCCGGGTCAAGATTGGGATTTTGCATAAAAGGTTTTTATGAGGAAGTAATGTATGTTGGCTTATTAAAAGCGTAGCGCGCGTCACACATTCCGTCAAAGGAGACACGAGGGGGCCATACTGGAGCGGCATGATCCATGCGTCCCACGCAGATTCGATCCACTTATATAAGAGGTTGACATAAGCCTTCAACGGCCTATAATTGTAACTGTATGATTCCCAGCAACTTACAAACACTCTTCTGGGATACGAACCTTGACACCTTCACGCCCGCGGCCTATCCCGACTACACGATCTTCAGGGTCTTGGAGTTGGGCGACGAGGCAGCTGTCGAGTGGTTGCGGAAGACCTTTTCCGAAGCCGAAATCCGCCGGGTACTCTCGACCGAACGCCGCCTCTCCGAGAGATCGGCCAACTTCTGGGCGCTGGTGTACAAGGTTCCGTCCCACGAGGTTGCGGCGCTCAACGGTAGCCGCTAACCGCCACATTACTCACCAAAGGAACTGCCATGACCAATCATGAACACGGGGCGTGGCACCGTAAAGTGATCCCCGCCTCAACCGAAACAACGCTATGCTCCCTAAGAGATGCCCACCTGTTGGAGCACTTTTACCTCGCGGGCGGAACGGCGCTGGCTCTCCAGTTCGGCCACCGGCTCTCTCTCGACCTGGACTTCTTTTCCCCGGAGCTCTTCAACGAAGAGTCACTTCTCCAACACCTTCAGACGCTCGCCGGATTCGCGGTGGCAGCAAAGGCCCCATACACACTTCACGTCACGGTACAGGAAACGAAAGTCAGTTTTCTAGGCTATGCCTACCCAGTGCTGTTCCCAACCCATAAGTTCCTCGACGTAGCCGTCGCCGATCCGCGCGACATCGCTTGCATGAAAGTCAGCGCTATCGCGAGCCGTGGAACCAAGCGTGATTTCATAGACCTCTATGTCTCCGCCGAGCACTACGGCCTCAAGGAAATCCTACGGCTTTTCGACCAGAAGTATACGCGGACCCACTACAGCATGATTCACATCCTCAAGTCTCTGACTTTCTTCACCGATGCCGAGAAGGACCCGATGCCCCACATGCTCGTAACGCTCGATTGGGACAAGGTGAAGCAGTTCTTTCTCCTGGAAGCGCCTCGGCTGCTCTGACGCGACTTCTCGCGCTCCCAATCAGTACCTGGAAATCAATACCCATTCGGCCTTCATATATTGAAGGCCGATTTCTTCTTGTGCATAATAAAAAGCTTGGTGGTGAAAGCCCCGATAACATGCCGGTGCGCATGCGATAGCCTAAAGAACCCTATCCCCACGCAGATTATGCCACCTTGAGAGAGTGGCATAATCGCGTAGGATGAGTGAGGTAATTTGTAACCCGCATAGCCTCTTCAGTTTCGACTCTAGTCCCAATCGCTGATCGAAGCGAAAAGGAAAACTTTTCTGGAGTTGAATAGACTGCCGGACAGTGTTTGTTTCAAGAGCGCTAAGTGGGTAGGCGCCCAGGGGAATCGCACATTATTCGCCGACGCGTCTGCCCGTACCACAAACGCAACAAACCTCAATCGCTATGCGGCATGTCCGTTCTCGAAGACCTGCACGAGGTCGGTCAGAAGTTTGTTCCAAGTTCGAGGTACGTCCCGATTAGGGCTACTGTTTGGAACTAAAGAGCGGTTTGCAATCAGTTGAGCTTCATTTTGCAGCGTGATTGTTAGGTTTTTCGGCCCGACGCTCAGGTTCGAGGTTAACTTTTTCACCAATGCTCGTTTTTCTTGAGGAAGAGCCATTTTGTGCAGATTTGACGCGCTTTGAATCAGTTCGAGGTATTCTTCCAGGTTCGGGAGCGTTGCATCCCTTCCAGCTTCCAGATCTCGCACCTTTTGTTTCAGTGCGGCTTCCTCGACGAGGAGACTGGAGCGCCGCTCAGCGTGCAATATCTTGTCGATTGCACCGTCGAGATACGCGTCGGTGAGTCGTGCAAGCCTGCGCCAGCTGCAGTCGGCAGGCTTCGAGAAGGTCCCTGTTGCGCTCGTGCGTGTGAGAGCGCGCCCAGGCGAACCATTGCTTGACGTACGCTGTTTCATCCTCGTTGAGATAAAGCGGAACAAACGCAGCATCGAGTGCCTTGTCGATCAGTTCCTCACGGATCGTCTTGGTGGCGCAGGCCCTTGTGTGGCATCGGTAGTAGATATGTCCCTTCTGCAATTCCGCCATGACGGTAGATCCGCAGAGTGCGCACCGGATCATTCGGGAAAACGTGAAATCGTGCTTATGCGTGCGGGGCACCGTCTTCCCATTGAGAACTTGCTGCACGGTGTCGAAAAGTTTCTTGCTCAGGATCGGAGCGTGAACGCCGGGATAGCACTCGCCTGTTTTCTTGATCCGGATCAGCCCCGTGTAGAACGGATTATTGAGCATCGTGGATATGCCATTCAGGGAAACCTCTTTGCCTTGCCGATTTCGCAGGCCACGCCGATACATCTCATCGACCAATCGCGGTTGTGAAATGTTGCCTGTCGCATAGCGCTCGAATGCCTCACGGACAAGCGGGGCCATCTTTGGATCGGGCGTTTTCGCCTGGCCACCGCCGCAATCGAGGTACCCAATGGGAGCGCGAATCGGATACAGCCCCTGCTTCAGTCGTCCGTAGAATCCCTTCTTCGTCTCCTCGCGCAGATTGCGGATGAAGTCTGCTGCAACGACCGCCTGTATGTCCGCAGACAAGCGCCCACCACGCGTTTTGAGGTCAAGGCTCTCATTCGCAAAATGCACCTCGACGCCGGTATCGATCAGCTCGGCAAGGTCGGCCCAGTCCTTCAGATTCCGTGCGCCACGGTCAATCTTGTGGATGACTACGCCCTGAGCTGCACCGCGCTTCAACAATCGGAGCATTTCGGAAAAAACCGGCCGTCCACGCTTCGCCGCAGTTTCCTGTTCCTCAAACGAGCGAATGATGCGCAGGTTTTGGTGCTGCGCGTAGCGCGAAATCGAATCCTGCTGCTCTTGAAGGGAAACACCATGCTCACCTTGTTTGGTTGTGGAGACCCGGATATAAGAGAAAAACTGCTTCTCCATAGTTGGTGTTAGTTTTGTTTTGGGGAATCGACCTTTCCTTCACTGTAGGAGGCCGTTTGCGATGTGTCAATCTGTGAGTTTCGTTCACGCTCGAGGCGCTCGAATACCTGAAGAGCGATCTCGCAATACCCATCCAAAAAGTCGCGCATCTCCTTACGCCGTTCCTCGGGCAAGGATGGAAACAAAATGGCCAGATCGATCTCGTGCGGGTCGCGTGGTAAGGACATTGGAATCAGCTTACATCGAGGGAGAGTCCTTCCAAGGTGGCTTATTCTGCGTGCCAGAGAGGTATGCCGATCGATTCTGCGAGAGTCCAGCACGCACTCAGGATCATTTTGCTGAACCGACATCTGACAATTCGATCATCCGCGGCCCTCTGCTTCTCCTATTGTTGGAACCCGGGCGATTCATGGTGCTTACCCCTTCCGCCACGCAGATTGTGCCATCTTGAGACCATTCGTCAAATTGCTAAACTTAAGGCACAGGTCGAAACAAAACTGATCTTTCACAACAAACTCATGACATTCGAGTCACTCGCCTGCCGCCTTCGAGCTCTTCGCAGAAAAAGCGGCCTGAGCCAGATAGAGTTGGCGCAGCTTCTCGGGTTTGTCTCGGAGGTGCCAGTATCCCGACACGAACGTTCCGAGACGGTTCCGAATCTGCTGACTGCGCTCGGCTATGAAGTCATCTTTCGTGTGCCGGTCTCAGAGCTCTTCCCGGGACTCTATCATTCAGTGGAGACGGTAATCGAGGAACGCCTCGCAATTCTCGAGGAAGACTTGCAACAGAGCACCGCCAAAGGTCGAAAAGCTACCACAACCGCACGGAAACTGGAATTCTCCTGGGAGCGGAAAAACCAAACGCCGAACTGAACGGATCGATGCACCTACGGATATACGATCCCACGCTTTTGGCAATCGATCTCAGGCACAGGCGATTTGGTTACGCGGTGTTTGAGGGTCATAGAAATTTGCTCGATTGTGGTGTTCGCGTGTACCGTGCAGTCGGAGACGCAGAAGCAGAGACAGTGAAGAAGCGACTTGCTGCGCTGTTCAGATTGTTTTCTCCCTCGGCGATTGTGCTTTCGAAAGAACGTGTGGACAGAGCGCAAATCCGTTCGCAAATGCGAGTTCTCATCGAGGCGGTAAGACGTGAGGCAGCGGCCAATGCAATTCCGATTTACGTACTTGAGCGAAGCCAAGTGAGAGATACATTCTTCAATTTAGGTTGCATCAGCAAGAATGAGATTGCGTCTGCGCTTGCGCGCATCTTCCCGGAGCTTCGTTGGAAGCTGCCGCCCGAGCGTGAACTCGGGGATCCAGAACATTCGCGCATGACCGTCTTCGATGCGATTGCTCTCGGCCTCGCGTACTGGCAACATAGCTGCGCGCGGCTTCCTCTTCTGTCGGAATGATTTGTGGGCTTCGTGAAACTGGTGCGAGTCCTTTCGCCGGCCCCTCGGGTGACTGTTGACCAATACTATGAGTCCGTCACATTTCCTAGAGAGGCCGCCGAAAGGGCTTACCACGTTTTGTGTGCTCGATGCAGCATGAGAACAAAGACGTTGAGATCGGCATTCGGGAACGCCTTCATTTGCGGTGGCCTATTGATGAACCTCCGCAACGTGCTCGTATCCGAGACAACAGTAATGAATGAAAAAGGCTACCGGCTGAAGGTGAGCGTCGAATGGTCGCATATCGATGCTCAATGACCTGAGGTCGCTGGGCAGAGAAGGCTTTGCAATGACCCACTCCCCGTCACTGGGACCAATTGTGGGAGTTTCATTGGATTCCTCGAGGAGGACTACCCTCCGATCGGGCACAAGCGCTCTCGCTACGAGAACAATGGCGCTGCCAAAACGGCACTGATTGGGATCGGGGGAGAGCGAAGGCAGTCTCTGGTGGCAAGAAACACGCAAACAGGCTGCGCAACACGGGTTCAATCCGGCCAAATTCTCGGAGGTTAGAAATTTCTCCGGAAGGCGATTATGTTTTCTTAGAAAATTGAAGCGAACATAGGCCGAAACAATTCGAATGTGAATAACAGCAAACAGCGCCTAGTCCCAAAGCTTGACAGAGATTCGCTCCATGCTGAAAGATGATCTCTCCATCTCCTTCAGCTGCTTTACAATGATCGGAAAGGTCCTCGTCGCGTGTTCGAGTATCGACGCTGTATCCTCACATACTGTGACATCCTTGGGTTCCAGTCAATTATCTCCTCCAATCCCAACGTCCACGAAATCGGCTCAATCCTCAGATCTCTACAGACTTTCTCTGCCCCTTCCGAAAATAGAGAGTACATCTTCTTTACGAGCTTCTCCGATCTCGTGGTGAGAGGACGAGTACTTCGCTCAGACGGTAGTGAAGAGCTGGCCTGTGCTCTCGCCCTAGAAGCACAAGACATTCTATTCGCCCAAACCGAAATCGCAAACCGCCGTGTCCTCATCCGGGGAGCCGTAACGGTCGGTATGCTTTGCGTACAGTCAGGCGTGATTTTTGGTCCAGCTCTGATAGATGCATACCGTATGGAACGGGACCTCGCTCGGTTTCCTCGCGTGATTGTAGCTGATACAGTCATGGCCCAAATTGGCTATCTCCTTTCACCCGATTGCAACCTCAATTCGTCTCTAGGGCATATCCTCCGTCTAGATGCCGATGGCATTGGCCTGCCCGATCTTTTGTACCAGCGAGATGGTTAGTGTAGCGCGGAAGGTGAGTTAGTTAACTCGCCGCCGCAGTCGGGTGCGTGGAAAAGTGGGAAGCGTTGTTTGCTTTCCACTTTTCCATGC
>Ga0302325_10001936_pt1 | contig 51542 bp, 45 predicted proteins | sample Palsa_T0_2_FD_201948 | JGI IMG/M metagenome (GOLD analysis project Ga0302325, IMG submission 201948) | Peat permafrost microbial communities from Stordalen Mire near Abisko, Sweden - Palsa_T0_2 | ecosystem: Environmental > Terrestrial > Soil > Palsa > Peat permafrost | place: Sweden: Abisko...
GTATCGGGTACGACCAGGGATTTACCGCCTTGCGGCACGTAGTATCCCGGGTGCAGCTTATACCGCAGGGTATTCACGCCGAAGGTAATGGTATGGCTGGCATTGAGGAACCAGCTGAAATTCGTTTTGAAATATAGCTGGTTGATATTGAACCCCAACTTATACGCATTGACCGGATTTTCATTGCTCCCGATGCTGTATTGATACCGGTCATAGCCCGCAGCGACGACACTGTTCAGCTTGTTGCTGAAAATATGCTTCCACTTCAGTGAAATATTTTTGTTGCCATAGGCATAAGTGGTGTCGTTGTTGAGATTGAAGTGGTCTTCGCTGAGATAGCCAGTAAAATAAAGATTGTTCTTCTTATTGATCTCGTGGCTGATATTGAGGTTGAGATCATAGAACGAAGCCCGGCTGTTGCTGTACTGGGCAGGCAGGTCCTGCAGGAGCCAGTTGGCATAGGTCGTCCTGCCGCCGATGATAAAAGAGGTCTTGTCCTTGACCAGCGGCCCTTCGATATTGAGCCGGCTGGTCAGCAACCCGATGCCTGCCGAACCGGTGAAGTCCTTTTTATTGCCTTCGCGGCTGCTGATGTCCAGTACGGATGACAACCGGCCCCCGTATTGCGCCGGAATACTGCTCTTATACAACTCGACGTCCTTGACCACTTCCGGGTTAAAGGCCGAGAAAAAACCGAAAAAATGCGCCGTATTATAGACAGTCGCGTCATTGAAAAGCACAAGGTTCTGATCGGTGGAACCTCCCCGTACATTCAGTCCGGTACTGGACTCCCCGACAGTCTGCACGCCGGGCAATGTCATCACCACCCGAAGGACGTCGGCCTCACCAAAGACGACAGGCACTTGTTTGATGGTCTTGATATCGATCTTCTGCGTACCCATTTCCGTATTTCTGACATTACTGGCCTTCTCCGCAGAGACGATCACCCTTTTTAGCGTCAGCACCTGGGAATAGAGATCGATATTCATTTTGCCATCGCCGTAGACTATGATCAACCGACGCGTGTCCCGCATCCCGATGCTCTGGATATTCAGGATGTGACGACCGCGGGGCAGAGAAATACTATAGTAGCCGTATTGATCCGATGAAACCCCTATCCTTTTCGGATGATCGATATAGATAGAAGCCCCGACGATGGGCTCTCCCGTCGAGACATCCCGGGCATAACCCGCCAGATGGGCTACCCCCGGCTGCGTGGCCATGGCCTTGTCACCGATCACAAAGAGTTTGTTTTCCAGCGTAGCAACCACGGGCTTGCCGACTTCTTCCAGGTAATCTTTAACCGTATCTCCCACGGCCAGTCCACTCTTATCGGGTATTGTCGCATCGAAAAAGCCCGGCGGCAGACCGGTGTCGACTGTTCCCCCCTTGGCGATAAAAACTTCATGGTGCCGGTCGATCGAATAACTGATACCAGTCCCCGAAAAAACTTCGTCCAGCACTTTATAGAAAGGCTCCTGCTGCACATTGATATCTATCTTAGTGGTATCGAGATCCACCGTATCATAGTAAAAACGGTAACCGCTCTGCCGTTCGACCTCCTCCAGAAAATGCGCCATGGACACCTGCTTGAGATCCAGGGTGACCCGGCCCTGCGTGTCCTGCGAAATGCCGTGTTTCCACTGCAACAACAACGCCGCGCCGATCAGCAATCTGCAACAGATCTTATATATCATCAAAAAGTTTTTTTCAAGGATTCAATTCATCATACCATGCCACTACTTTCACCAGCGTATTCTCCTTATCCTTCCGGACATTCAGATGGTTCTGCCGCATAAATTTCCTGGTTTCCCTGCTCTTATCCTTCAAGGCATACAGCAGTGAGCCTTTGTTGTTAACGGAATAATACTCATTCCCTCTCTTAATATAATAGGAGACATGGGCCTCTATGAATCGCCGTACTCCATCGGCCGGATTCGAGACATCTTCCTGGATGCTCTTTCTTTCTCTTTTCAGCAGGCTGATATGTCCCTTATACAACTGCTCGTAAAAGCCGTTGGCCGGCTGTGAGCGATTGAGGCTGTCACTAAGCCGGATGAAGGAATGGTCTTCGATGGTAAAACGATCGACCTGGAAAGGGATCAGGGCTATCTTAAAAACTTTCAACGGATCGGGTGTCACCGGCTGATCCTGTACCTCGTCATATAGCAGAGCGACATTTTCATACAGGATCCCATTATACACTACCGTCCCTTTACGCAACCGGTCTTCACCAAAAAAAGGATGCCCATCCTTCAACAGGAAACCGTATTCGGCATATTGGCCGCCCCTGTAAAGATTAGGTTCCGGATCGAGATAGTCATGATATTGTCTCAGTGCAAGACCGTAGGCCCGGCTGCTAATGGAGGTGTCCCGGGCCTCAGATTGGGCCTGTATTTTCAGGCACAATACAATACATATAAGGAGAAATATGCAGGTAGTTTTGTATAGCAATCGCATAAGTCGTTGGAAATCGGTTAGGAATAAAGACGGGAGCGGATACGTCATCAATTTAAGAAACTCCGGTCAATCCCAAACAAAGTTTTTTCCTGCCATATATAACGTAAAATCAACATTCATACCGCTCCCATCCGCCTAAGCCAGCAAGTAGGAAATATTTCCTAGATTTATTTGGACAGTAGGAAAAGTTTCCTACCTTAGGGATATGAATCAACCGAAAAAGAAAGACAAAGGCCTTTCAGAACCCACCAAATCAGAATTGGAAATATTGCAGGTGCTATGGCAGCATGGCCCCAATACGGTCCGCTTTGTCAATGACAGGCTGAATGAGCACAAGCGTGAAGTGCAATATGCGTCTACGCTCAAACTGATGCAGATCATGGCGGAAAAAGGTTTGCTGATCCGGGACGAAAGCCAGGTAAAACATATTTATAGCCCTGCATCGGAAGAATACAAGACCAAAACCCTTTTGCTCGATCGGTTCGTCGATTCACTCTTCGATGGTTCGGTCAGTAACCTGATGATGCATTTTCTGAATAACAAGAAAGTCTCACCAAAAGAACTGGATGAGGTCCGCGCGCTGTTGAATAAATCCAAAAAAAATAATTCCTGATCATGAAACTGCCATTGATCGATATTTTATTATCGGACGCCGCCGCCCGGGCCATTTGCTGGACACTGGTCCACTCCCTGTGGCAGGGCATCCTGGCCGCGGCCCTGGCCGGGATCATCATCGGCTGCACACGCAGGCGGCCTGCAGTGTTGCGGTATAACCTGCTGGCTGCTGACGGGCTGTTCTTTCTGCTGGCTGCGGCAGCTACTTTTTATTACGAGATGGGGCAGGCCGCTGGTCCGGTTGAGGCCGCTCCGCTCCGCGCTACATCGGAGACGGCAAGCGGATCGATGGCTTTCCTTCGACAGGAAATGTTTGCCGGGCACATAACGCCCGCGAATATGATGCAACAAGCCGGCGATTACCTCAACAATCACGCCGGCATGATCACGCTGATCTGGCTGATTTGCCTTTCTGTACAATTGATACGATTGACAGGCGGGCTCTACCGGCTCAACCGGATCCGCGTGCACAGTAGTCCTCGTCCACCCGGTGAATACTGGAATGAACGGCTATCGGTCCTGGCCCGCAGACTGGGCATCGGAAGAACGGTCACGTTGCTGCAATCGCAGTGGGTCAAAGTGCCGTCAGCATTTGGGTTTTTGAAGCCTTCCATCCTCGTACCCCTGGGTATGCTGTCCCAACTTCCGCCTGACCAGGTCGAGGCGGTCCTGCTGCATGAACTGGCGCATATCCGCCGGGGTGATTACGCGGTCAACCTCCTGCTGCTTTTGACGGAAGCCATCTTCTTTTTCAACCCCGGCATGCGATGGATAGCCTCCCTCATCCGCCGCGAACGGGAGGCCTGCTGTGATGACATCGTTCTGGCCGGCACACCCGACAAGGACTGTTATTTCGAGGCATTGGTGGCTTTTACGCAATGGGCCGTGAACGGGCAGGCGACCGCCGCACTATCCTATTCCCCACAATTGAGTGGTGGCAAGACCGATCTGCTGTGGCGTATTAAACGGATGTTAAACCAGGAAAACAAAAAATTACAGGTTATGGAAAAAGCAATTTTATCAGTCGGGTTGATGGCGCTCGTGTCGGTCAGCCTTATCAGTATGACGAAAGTCACGGCACCTGCTGCAGCAATTTCCCCGGCTATCTCCCCCGCTACCCCGCGGATCACGGCGACCGTAGCAAAGACTGACACTGTCCCGCAGGATAAGCAGGACAGCTCCGTCGGCAAAAAAATAAGCTTCAGGTCGTTTTCGAGCCATACCAATTCCAATGACGGCCGGATAAAATCCCACGTGATAGCCATCGATCAGGAAGGCAATCGTTATGAGGTCATAAAGAAGAACGACGAGGTGATTGAATTCATGCTGAATGACCAACAGATCCCCAGGGAGGAATATAGCCGCTATTCGGGTGTATTGGCCAGCATCGAAAGCGAACGGAAAAAAATACCCAAGGCGCCGGTAGCGCCGGTACCACCAGTGCCTGCTACACCTATAACGGCTGTTACGCCGGCTACGCCTGTCGCGCCCGCGACACCGAGAGTGTCCGCCGTGCCCGCTACATTGTCAGCGCCTAAGGCCATGGTTACGCCGGTAACACCCACAACACCCACAACCCCTGTAGCCCCCGTCGCACCCGTAAGTTCGGCGTCGGCCAACGGCTTTGGAATAAATGAACGGGCCTACCATGCACCGACCCTGGCCAGCCCGCTTGTCTATTCGAGGAACTCCGACCCCTATATCGAAAGAATTGTCGCAGATCTCATAGAAACCGGCCTGATCGATGATCTCAACCGGTTTTCGTTCACCCTGACCGCCGAAGGACTGATCGTGAACGGGGTCACGCAGCCTGACAAGATCTTTTCGACATTCAGGACAAAATATGTCATCTACCCCAAATCCCGTTTCGACTATTCGCAGTACTATACGCCTCATAGCAGCGGCAGCCATAGCGAAGTCAATTTAAATCCTGACAACACTTCAATCTGATCATTCCTAAAACTCAAAGAGGATGCTCAAACAGCTTTTCAAAATAAGCCGGCGGGTTTTTATTCTCCAAAAAGCCTACAGCCTGATCAATATCCTTGGACTGGCCATCGGAATAGCCGTTTGCCTGATGATCTTCAGGGTGGTCGAATTCAACAACAGCTATGACTCTTTCCAGCCCGACGCCCAGCACATCTGCCGGTTCGTTACACAGGTGGTAAATGGCGATAATACGCACCCAACGTCGGCGCTTCCGGGCCCGTTCCCGAAAGCGTTCAGGAATGATTTCCCGCAGCTGAAAAAAGTCGCCCCGGTCTTATCCTTATCCAATGCGGAAATTCAGCCCTTGGATAACAAGGCCCCGGCCAAAAACGATAGAAAGATATTCAACGAAGAACTGGGCGTCTTTTTTGCCGGGCAGGAGTTTTTCGACATCTTCTATTCGAAATGGCTGGCCGGCGATAAAGCCGTCCTGTCGGAACCCAATAAGGTCGTCCTGGATAGAAGTCACGCCATCAGGTATTTCGGCAGCTGGGAAAATGCAACCGGCCAGTATATCAAACTGGATAACGACATTACCCTCGAAGTCGCCGGGGTCATAGAAGACTATCCCGTCAACAGCGATTTCCCGTTGAAAGCGCTGGTATCTTTTTCAACCCTGGAACTGCATCCCCGTTATTACGTGGCCGGTCTCGACAACTGGGGGGCCAGGACCACCGACTACCAGGCCTTTGTCTCCCTGCCGCCCAACGTCACCGCCGCCAGTGTCGATCAGCAATTGAAACATTTTGTCGATAAATACTTTCCTAAAAACGGGAATGCAAAATGGAGCGTATGGCTGCAACCCTTACCCGAAATGCATTTTGACGACCGGTTTTCCATTTTCCCGGGTCATACCACCGATAAGTCCACCCTATGGACGTTGAGCGTTATCGGGATCTTTATCCTGCTGATGGCGCTGATCAATTTCGTCAATTTAGCTACGGCCCAGGCCATCGGCCGCTCAAAAGAAATCGGCGTGCGCAAAGTGCTCGGTTCCGGCCGCGGCAAACTCATCATCCAGGTCCTCGGTGAAACGAGCCTGATCGTATGGTCCGCGCTCCTGCTGGCCTCGATCATTGGCCTGGTTTCCTTTCCCCTGCTAGGGCGGGCCCTGGATGTCCCCGCATCCGTGCCGCTGTTGACGGAAAGCACCTTCCTTTTCCTTCTCGCGTGCGAACTCATACTCACCCTGCTGGCCGGATCATACCCGGCGCTTGTGCTGTCTGGCTTTGATCCCTTGCTTGCGCTAAAAAACAAGATCAATACGTCCACCCTGGGCGGTGTTCCGGTCCGCCGGGGCCTGGTGGTCTTACAATTCGCCAGCCTGCAAATGCTCATCATCGGGACGATCGTCGTCATCACGCAAATGAACTTTGTCCGCCATGCCGACCTGGGCTTTAACCCGGACGCTATTGTGGAAATTCCGCTGAGGAATGATGCGGGTGACACCAGCAGATATAACGAGATAACCTCGCTAAAAAATGAACTGGTCCGTTTTCCTTCCGTCCTGGCCACTACCTGGTGCTCTGCCGCCCCATCCTCCGGAGGCAACCGCGAGACGGGGTTTCTCTTCGAAAACGCAACTGACTATGCCGACTTCAGTGTTTCCTATAAATCAGCAGACCCCGATTACTTCAGCACTTTTCAACTGCGGTTTCTGGCGGGAAAAACATACGAAGACGGGAACGCGGATAAAGGGATCGTCATCAATGAAACGATGAGAAGAAAGCTGAATCTGCCCGATCCGCAAAGCGCCATCGGAAAGACCCTGAGAATAGGAATGATTGACGGAGAAGGACCACCCCGGATCCCCATCGTCGGTGTAGTGAAAGACTTTAAGAACCACTCCCTGCGCGACACGATCAATCCCATGGTGATCTTCCACCTGAACAGGATGTATCAACAGATGGATATAAAAATCAGGACCGCCGATTTAGTCAGCACCATCCCGAAGATCAGGCAGCTTTGGCAGGCCACTTTTCCCAATCATGTCTTCGATTATACCTTCCTGGATGAAAATATCGCCAGGTTCTACCGGCAGGAGACCCAACTGGCCTCATTATACCAGCTGTTCACTATTATAGCCATTTTCATTTCCTGCCTGGGATTATTCGCACTGGTCTCGTTTATGGCCCTCCGCAGGATAAAGGAGATGAGCATCCGGAAAGTCCTGGGGGCATCGATGGGAAATATCATCTACCTGTTTTCCAAAGAATTTACACTGCTGATCATCGTCGCGTTCGCCATAGCCGGGCCCTGCGCCTACCTTTTCATGAGCCATTGGCTGCAGCATTTCGCCTATCGGGTGCCCCTCAGCGGCGGCATCTTCCTTTTATCGATGGCAGGATCTATACTCATTGCCTGGTTAACTATCGGCTACCATGCCGTCAGCGTTGCACTGGTAAATCCGGCAAGGACATTGAAGACGGAATAGTGAATATCTCCCTGTAACCAATCATCCGCTGCTGCTCCGGGTCCCAGACCTTCAGCCGCAGACAAGCCCATATATCCTTGGGGTTAAGAGAAGTGATCTTTGCCTGCTGCAATTCCCGGATACGATGCATGGCCACAGGCAGTTTATAAAAAGGTATCCTGCAATTCAGGTGATGGATATGGTGATAACCGATATTGCCCGTGCACCATTGCATGAACGGGCTCATCCGCATATAGCTGGAGGATTCCATGGCAGCGCCTTCATAGGTCCATCCGCATCGGTCCTTGAAAACCACACCGGGAAAATTGTGCTGCGCATAAAACAAGTAAGCCCCCATGGCGTGTCCGATAAAGAAGGGAACCAGGATGCAGAGCAGCCATCCTTCGAATCCGAAGAACAGCCATACCACCACTGAACCGGCGGCGTGAAGGAACAGGGCAAACAGGGAATCGAAGTGCTTTTTGGGATTGCTGAGGAAGGAACGCAGGCACATGCCCCAGATAAACATGGTGATATAACCGAAGAGCATGGTAAGGGGATGGCGGATAGCGAGGTAGCCCAGTCGTTGCCGCCTGTCCATAGCCTGAAAGCGGTCTTTGGTAACGATGGGATAAGATCCGATATCGGCGCTGAACAACTTGGAATTATGCTGGTGATGGTAGTCATGCGACCGCTTCCAGATACTGGCCGGAGCGAGGATATACCACCCGAATACCGTCATCATGACTTTGGCCGTCCGGCTGTTGTGCAGGATGGTATGGTGCTGATAGTCGTGATAAATGATAAACGATCGGATCACGATCAGTCCGGCAAATATGCTGCAGCCGATCTTTCCGGCCAGGGTGGGCATGTAGAGCGTACCGGCCAGGGCGAGTACCAATAAGACCAGAGTGGAAAGCGTGTGCGCCCAGGAAGCGCGAATATTTTCACTGGCGTATTCTTTTGTTGACAGGATGAGCTCTTTTCCGCTTAACATGGGTTGAAATAGGGTTTATGCGATGATGGGTTTTTGTACAAGGGGCTGCGCGGGCCGGGTATATTTCCAACGCTTGTGTGACCAAAGCCAGATTTCCGGGTGGGTCAGGATATCCCGCTCCAGCCTCCGGGTATGCAACTCCGATATCTCGCCGTCAACCGTCGCGGCGGGGTGGTCAACCAGCCGTTCGGCATCTATCCGGTAATATCCTCTTTTCAATCGCTTCACCGAAGTATAAATAATAGGGTAGTTCAATTTTCTGGCGATCGTCTCCGGCCCCATGAATACCGGCGTATCCTGGTGGAGGAACTGCGTCCAATAAGCACGCTCCGGAAAGGGCGTCTGATCGGCAATGAACCCGGTGGCCGTTAACGTCCCTTTTTGCCTGACCATCATTTTGTACGTAGCATTCATTTCGATGAGGCCGGTACCAAACCGGGTCCGCATCTTGTACATCAGGTGATCGAAGGCGGGGCTGGACAGCGGATGATAAATGACCGAAAGACGTTGCGGACAAAGCAGGCTGAAGGTATTGCCAGCCCACTCCCAGTTGCCATAATGCCCGCAGACCAGGATCAGGCTTTTACCCTCTTCGCCCAACTCCCGGAACAATTGCAGCGCCTCAGGGGACATCTGGCAATGACGCAGCATGGACTCCTTCGAAATGCTCAATGTCTTGAACATTTCCAGGAAAAGATCGCATAGATAGCTGTAAAAGCGCCGGGCCAGGCGCTCGATCTCAGCCGGCGATTTTTCGGGAAAAGATTTTCGCAGGTTAGTCAGCACCACATTTTTCCGGTATCCGAATACCCGGAATAATATAAAACAGACGAAGTCAGATAACGCATACAGAAGAGGGAAAGGCAATAGAGACAGCGCATATAGCAGGCTGTAAAGGCAATAATAGATAAATTTTTGTGTGGCTTTAATACCTGGCATTGGATCTTATCGGACAGGATTAGTTTCCTGCCCGCGGTAAGATAACAAATACCGGCCTATTTTAATAACAAAATCAGCCAATTAGGATATAATTCACAAGCGCTGCCGGGCACACGACGCCGCCGGGCGCCGGTTCAGTTACCTGCCGGTTGGAGGGCAGCCTGCGGGAGCAAAAAGCTGACGCCATTGTCGAGGATATAGATCCGGTCAGCGATTCCCGTCAGGCTGTCCTTGTGAGAAATGATCAGGAACCCCGCCTGCTGACGATAGCGGCGAAGGACGGAGATGACAAAGCGTTCGGTGGCCGAATCCATGGCGGAAGTAGGTTCGTCCAGCAGCACCAGGCGGGGTGAGGCAAAAAGACAGCGGGCAAGGGCCAGCAACTGCCGCTGCCCCCCGGAAAGGGCGACGCCCCCTTCACCCAGCACTGTGGCATAGGATTGGGGAAACTGTTCGAAATAACGGTCAAACCCAAATTCTTCACAAAATGCCGACAGTCGCCGGAGGTCTGCCCGGGGATCGAGACAGATATTGGCCAGCAGGGTGCCGCTGAAGATGGCGGGCTCCTGGTGGACGACACCGATGACTTGCCGCCAGGACCATGTATCGATGGCCGATAATTCCAGGTCATTATACCTGACGGACCCACCTTCGTAGGGATAGAATTTCTGCAGCACCTGCAACAATGTGCTTTTTCCCTGACCGCTCTCCCCTGCCAGGGCAACGATCTCCCCGCACTTTATTTCCAGGGAAATCTCTTTCAGTAATAACTTCCTGCCAGGAAACCTAAAGCCTATTTTTTCAATCGAAAGTTCCCGCATCGGCTCATCGGCCCTGACCATCACTCCGGGCGGGGTGAATTCCGGCTCCGGTGGCGTAAATTCCGGTTCAAGCATCGTAAACTCATACAAGCGGTCGAGCGCAACACCGGCCTCCTGCACCTGCAGATTGGTCAACGCGACGGCAACGACCGTTTGCATCAGCAGCCCGGACAACTGGAGGATGGCAATAAGGCCACCGATACGCAGCGAACCGTTCAGCACTTTCAGGGACGCCCAGCCGATGACGGACAACATAAAGAGGGCAGTGACGATCTCCAGCAGAACGCTGAAGCGGATGCGGATCTTTCCCAGCCGGAGGACGGCGCCCTGGAAGGATTGAAAAAAACCGGCGGCAGTGGAGATGAACAGCGGTTGCCGGTTCATCACCTTAATGGTGGAAATACCCCGGATGGTATCTACATAGTTGCTTTCATTGCGGGCATGTGTCGCCATGACTTCCCGTTGCCCGCGGCGAATATCCTTTTCAAAGTATTTGACCACGCCGAAGATAACAGGCACCATGAGCAGACAGCCAAGGGCAATCGGCCAGCTATAGATCAACAGCAGCCCCAGGGTAACCAGCATCAGGAGCCCCTGGATCATCATATCGCCCAGGATATAGCTGACGGCCTGCTGGATCCGCAACGTGTCGCCCAGCCGGGCCGTGAGATCACCGGTCTGGCGATGATCGAAAAAAGATTTATCGAGGTAGAGGATCGATCGGAAGAACCGGCCGGTGATCCTCAGGTTGAAATGGTATCCCTGCCGGATCAGGAGGTCCTGCCGCAGGAACGAGAATACTGCTTTGAGGATCAATAGCAGCCCAAGAGCACCCAAGCCAAGATAAAGCGCCGGGAGGCGCCGGCCGGGCAGGATCTGATCGACCAATTGCTGGGAGAAGACGGCCGTAGAAAGGTTCAGCAGCGAGCAGACGGCCCCCAATGCCAACGCTACATACAGCAGGTGGACATCTTCCTTCAGCGTATCCCACAACCAGCGGATCTTTTTTTTACGCTGCCGCTGCCACTGGGAAAGACCGTCGCCAGGCTCCAGCAGCAGCAGGGTCTGACCCGCCCAGATCTTTTCGAGTTCGTTGGTAGTAAGATGCACCAAACCCTTGGCAGGATCGCCGATCAGCAGCAGGGATGGCCTTCCTATAAACGCAATACCGGGCTTCTTCGGGACCGGCGATGGATAATAGACGACATAGTGCAGCAGACCCTCGTCGGTATTGACATGCAGGATACAGGGATGCTGTATGTCCCGTAAATCGTCAATACCACCGGCCTTGGCCCCCCGGGCCCTGAAACCGGCCTGGCTGGCAGCCTGATAAAGGCCCAGCATGCTGGCGCCCTGGAGCCCGGTACCGCTCCATTCCCGCAGCTTCTCCAGTGAGACCTCTGCCTGGTAATAGTTCAGCACATTGCGCAGACAGGCGACCCCGCAGTCATGCTGGTCCTGTTGTAGTTGGAAGGGGACGGATTTGTTGAGCTTCATTGGACGAAAAATCAGGTTATGGATTAAAAGAGATAGAGATAAAGGCAAAGCCGATCATGCAACATGCCAATCCAAGACCATAGCTCATCAATACCAGCCCAAGCATTTTCCGGAAGGGCTGCCCGATGTAATAGCGCAACCCCGCGGCCAGTAAAAGGACATAGCCTGCCTGGAATATATCCAGGGTCTGTAGTGGATATGTCAGCCAGTTGGGGACGGAGGAAGGCTGGAAGAGACTATACAGGGATAGCGGCGCGAAGCTCATGTATTGCCCAAGGCTTTCTACGTTACGGGAGAAAGCGAGGATCAGCAGACGTAGCAACGTACCGGTGACAAATGCAGATTCAGCAAAAAGCACGATACGCATCAGCGTACTAAATGGTAATTTCAGCGAGGTAAGCAACAGACCGGTCAGCAGACAAAGACTGACTAATGATACTTTGACGAGCAGCGTCAGGGGAACGACCAGGTAACTGACAAGCACCATCCGGTGCTGTCCCTGCAGAAAGGCAGCCAGTTTATCAGGATTGACCTGCCGGCCAAGCGAATAAGTATAGACCTGGTCTGTCAGTATCTGTGTCTGCAGGTACCAGTTGAAAAAAAGATAAACAAGACAGGTAATACCCGTTACCAACCAGATATTCGTCGTATAAATACTAACGCCCGAAGACAGGCCGTTGTCATTCCCCGTAGCAGCCAGATCCGTCATAAAGAAAGAGAAATAGGTGAAAAGAGAACAGGATGATAAAACCTGCCGGGAAATACCATCCTGTTACTCAAAAAATTAGAGAGATCCTAAAACAGAGGTTAATGAACCAAGGTCCAGATCGCTGATGCTGTAGCTAATCCCTACTCCGACACCCAATCCTATCCCGATCAGGGATCCAAGACCCAGAACAGACAGAAGGCCAGAAATCGGGAGATTGATGGATACATTACCGGAGTCGCCACCCTGAATGTTTTCCATAGCGGCAAAGTTTAAGCTTTTCATCGTTTTTTAGTTTTTTCAGCTTCACTGCAAGATCGCAGTGTGCCGTAAAATTGCGATCAATACACTGGATATCCTATCCTTGTTGAGGATAGTTTATGCGTTTAAAGCATAACATATGCTTCCACAAAACACGCGCGACGTAGGGCTTTTACGATATAAAAAAGAGCGGTAAAAAAAATCCGGCCAAAGCGTTTTTCCGTATGTATTGAGTTGTTTTTTCTCTTGACAACCCGGCGCTCTAACCCAACCCCCTCATGACAGGACACAAACTCAGGCTGTTAAGAGAGTTCCGGAATTATTCCCAGGAATACATAGCCGAAAAATTAGGCATTACACAAAATGCCTATTCCCGCATCGAAAATAACCAGACAAGATTGACGGCTGAACGCCTGGAAAAGCTGGCTGTTATCCTTGAGATCACTCCCATGGAACTATTGTCGGAAAAAGAACCGGTCATTTGTTTTTCCGATGCACCCGTCCCCTCCAAACAGGAGAAAGACGAGCACTGGAAGGAAATGATAGAGAATACCCGGCAATTATACGGGCAGGTCATCTGCAGCAAGGACGAAAAGATCGCTCACCTCGAAACTGAGATCAGTTTCCTCAGAAAGGAAAAGGACCGCATCATGCGGATGCTGGAAAAGCTCACCGATACGTCGCCGCTATTTATGAATGCTGCGACGTAAGGTCAACATCCTCAAAATCCCTATATTGCCTATATTTATTTTATGAATCGATATAGGGCGATCTTTTGCTGTCTTTTTCTGGCCGGTCAGATCCATAGCCAGCCCCCCTCCTTCACGGTCATTCCACTGGGCGTCAAAGGGGGGTTGGATGAAAGTAACCTGTCTTCCTACCTGGTCGCGCGGACCGGTACCACCAATTATATTGCATTGGATGCTGGTACGCTGTACTCCGGCATCCGGAAAGCTATCGAACGGGGTGTCCTGCCGGGGCCGGGCAGCATGGTGCTGCGACGATATATCACAGCCTATTTTATTTCCCACCCTCACCTGGACCATGTGGCAGGATTGATCCTCAACTCCCCGGATGACAGCACCAAGGACATTTATGGCTTGCCCTTCTGCCTTGAGGTACTGCAGGACAAATATTTCAGCTGGAAAAGCTGGGCTAACTTCGGCGATGAAGGAGAGAAACCCTTACTAAAGAAATACCATTACGTGCCGATGGTCACGGGTGAGGAAATGCCTATCGAAAAAACTCCTCTGTCTGTAACCGCATACCCCCTGAGCCATGGAGCGCCTTATGAGAGCACTGCCTTCCTTGTGAAAAGCGGCGACGCCTGCCTCTTATACCTGGGTGATACCGGCGCCGACTCCGTCGAGCATTCCGACAAACTTCACCTGCTATGGCAGGTAGCCGGACCGCTGGTGCGGGCAGGCAAGCTGAAAGCCATCTTTATCGAAGTATCCTTTCCTTCAGAACAATCCGACAAATCACTTTTCGGTCATTTAACGCCGCGCTGGCTGATGGAGGAAATGAAGGACCTCGAACGGATGGCAGGACCGGGATCGTTGAAAGGTCTGCCGGTCATAGTCACACACATGAAGCCCGGCAGCGATCACGGCGATCAGGAGGCCACGATCCGGCAGGAATTAACGGCCAACAATCCATTGCAGCTACAATTGATCTTTCCCGAACAGGGCCAGCGGCTGGAGTTCTGAAGGAGGCTATCAATCATTTTCCCGGGCAAAATCGTCATTGTCTTCATCACTGTCCTCGTCATCACGGGCTTCTTCCGTGGCGTCGAATGCATTAGCTGAACCGTTGTGGATTGTACTATTTCCGGGGCCATCGGGTTCCGGGTTATTACTCCTGGCAGGGCGCGCACGGTTATAACGCTCCGGCCGGGCATCTTTCTGCTGTTCCCTTGCAGCGGAAGGGCCGGCAGGTTTATGACGGGAAGTTGACTTTTTCATGATAGCACTGTTTAAAGGACAGACCATGCAATTTCTGCGCCGCGGCTCTGTTAAAATCGGTGGGGTCCCGGTTAAAATATGGGCAACGGCGAGGATTAAAACCGCGTTAATAAGTATGACCGGTCATTTAACATTGTCATTGGCTGACGAGTCGGGTGCTAAAAAATTAGATTTGCAACTTATTCCCTTCCGGCCTGTTTACTGAATGATCCCAAAAAACCTTCGCAAAAAACCTTCGATTATGACAGAGAGAAAAACAAGTTCGACTAACTACCGTAATCAGTCCTTCCTGGAAGAAAAATGCAGCCTGAATGAATTGCTGGATCTCGTCAGCAAAAGATGGTTCAGCGATGTCCTGTTCTGCATAGAGGAAGGCAACAACCGTTTCAAACTGATCAAAGACGATCTTAAGTATATCAGCGATACCATCCTCTCAGACCGGCTGAAGTTACTGGAAAAATACGGCCTGATCAACCGGATGGATTTTGACGAGATCCCTCCTAAAGTAGAATATTCGCTGACGGACAAAGGCGAAGAGTTGTCCGAACTGCTGGGACAAATGTGCTCCTTCAGCGACACGCTGATGGGAGAAATGGTTGCCAGGAGATAGTCCTATACTCTTAAGAAGATCTTCTTCCGGTAGCAAACATACAGAAAGGCCCACTTCACAGCCAGAAAACAAAAGACCATCGCCAATGCATTCCATGGGGTAGCAATCAATTGCCCTACCCAGTAAAAGAATCCGTCCGTCATATACTTCCAGTTGATAAAATGCGGCGACAGGTAGATCAGGATGGAATTCATGCCGATAACGGTGAAGAAGAAAGCCCATTTCTTATACCCCAGCACATCGATGATATAATAGAATAAAGCCAGCAGCAACAGGCTGATCCCGCCGACATTCAGCACGAACGAACTGGTCCAGAGATTCTTATTGATCGGGAAGATGGTATTCCAGGCCAGCGCCAGCACCAGCGAAATCACCCCGGCCACAGCCATGCGGCCTGCCTTGCCCGAAGGCGAAAAAAGGCTGTTCTTTAGGAAGTTCCCGGTCATGATGCCCAGCAGGCCCGTGCCGATCGCAGGGATCGTGGACATCAGCCCCTCAGGATCATGAATACCAAGATATAATTTCCCCGGTAGGATCGTGCGGTCGACCCAGGAGGCAAAATTGCCCTCCATCGTCAGGTCACCCCGCGGATGGCCGGGTGCGGAAGTGAATGACAGCAGCAGCCAGTATCCGATCAACAAAGAGACGAACCAGATGATCTGGCCCCGCTGCTTCGTATACAAATAAATGATATTGGCGAACATATAAGCCAACCCGATACGGCCCAACACGCTGCAAAAGCGGATCTCGGACAGCGGATGGATCTTCAGGCCATTGTTATACATGATCCCCAGCAGCACCAGGATAAGCCCCCGCCGGATAACGCGCAACAGCAGCTTATCGCGGGGCGTTCCTTTTTCCCGTTCTCTTCCGACAGAATAAGGTGTGGCCACCCCGGCAATAAACAGAAAGAGCGGAAAGATAAGATCGTAGAAGTGAAACCCATTCCAGACCGGATGCTCGAACTGATCGGAAATAGCCGTCCAGAAAGGACTGCCGGTGTTCTTGGCCAGGACATGAAAGATCTCTTCCCCTCCCATGATCCAGAACATATCGAATCCCCGCAGGGCATCGAGAGAATAAAGTCGCTGTGAAGGTATAGGTGTTGTAGGCGTCATATGAACTATGAATATAAGAAATTTAACAAGTTCTGAACATTAACCTGGAAAAAGGATTTGTATTTGGCGAAGGTGAAAGAAAATGGAGCGTCCAAATCCTTATATTTGGATAAAAGCGGCCATGCACATGATTACGCGAGCCGGTAGAGATGCCCCTCTTTTTTTTGCCTGTATCCTCATCGTAAGCCTGAGCAGCAAAGGACAGGAAGGGCCTTTACAGGATTCCGTCAGAAAAATTTCGGCAGATGCACAGGCGATGGTAGGAGTAGCTTTGGGGGGCGCCGGCCGCTTTGCCTTCAACGGCAACGGGCATTTCCCCATGCAGAGTGTTTATAAATTTCCCCTTGGCCTCTATATCCTCCATCAGGTCGATAAGGGACGCCTGTCCCTCGATCAGAAGATCTCCGTACGAAAAGGAGATTGGGAAATGCAAACTTATAGCCCGATGCGTGACAAATACCAGGCAGCAGATGCCGAAATTTCGGTGAGGGAAATCCTGAGCTATACGGTATCCCTGAGTGACAACAACGGCTGCGACCTGCTGTTCCGGCTGGCAGGCGGCCCCGGAAAAGTCAACGACTACATTCACTCGCTGGGAATAAAAGATATCGCCATCACCGCTACCGAGGCGGAGATGCACGCCGCTTGGGATGTTCAATACCGTAATTGGTGTAGCCCGTTAGCCATGGTGGCGCTCCTGAAAGGGTTCGATTCCGGCCAATACCTATCCCCTGCCGGCGACAGCCTGCTGCTGCAGCTGATGATAGCAGGCGCCGCCAGAATACCCCGCATCGGCGCGGTGCTGCCTCCCGGAACTGTCATAGCCCGGAAAGCAGGTACTTCCGACACCAATGCCGCTGGGATCGCCGCCGCCACCAATGATGCTGGCATCATCATCCTGCCCGACGGCCGGCACCTGCTGATAGCCGTCTTCGTCAGGGATTCTAAAGCCGATATGGCCACACGCGAAGGGGTGATCGCCCGGATCGCGCGCGCGGCGTACGACGCCTATACCTCGAACGCTGCCCGAAAACCGTAAGAATTCGTGGCGCCGAAAAATAAATTTGCCCGTATCCAAAATTTGTCCAACCTTAGTGTATTACTTAACTAGTACACTAAACCATAATCGCTGATGGTTACAATCAGGGATCTGCATTTCGCCTATCGTCGCCGGACAGTGTTTTCCGGCCTCAGCCTGGATCTGGCCCCTGGCCATATCTATGGTTTAATGGGTCGCAACGGCACGGGTAAATCCACGTTGCTGCGCAGCATTGGCGGCTTTCTCTTCCCCCGGCAGGGAAATATAGACGTCCTGGGCTATACCCCCGGCAAAAGACAGCCTGATTTCCTGCAGCGTATTTTTCTTCTGCCGGAGGAACTATTCCTGCCACCCCTGCCGGTGCGGCGCTGGGTCCGGGTGCAAGCGGCTTTCTACCCACGCTTTAGCCAGGAACAATTCGACAAATCAGCCGCCGGATTTTCGCTGCCGCTGGACGGCAGGCTCGACGAGATGAGCTATGGCCAGCAAAAAAAGGTGCTGATCTGCTTCGCCCTGGCTACCAACGCCGACCTCCTGTTGATGGACGAGCCTACGAACGGCCTGGATATCGTCAGCAAAAGCCAGTTCCGCAAAGTCATGGCCGGCGCAGTAGATGCCAATAACTGCATCGTCATCAGCACTCACCAGGTGAAGGACCTGGAAAATCTCATCGACCGGGTGACTATCATCGACGAAGGCAGGATACTCTTCGATCAGACCATCGATGCCATTTCCCGCACCCTGCTTTTCCGGCTTTCTCACGATCCGCAGGAGACAGCCACAGCGATCTATAGCGAGTCTTCCTTTCGGGGCAACGCCCTGATCCTGCCGAATAGCACGGGCGAAGAAAATGCCCCCGACCTCGAGATGCTCTACAAGGCCGTGATGCTTCGGGGCAAGCAACTCAACCTATTGTTCAAATGACAGTCATAAAACCAAAAGGATGAACCATCATTCGGGCATAAACCAAACATTTTCCTTTGACCGGTGGACCAAACTCCTGCTGCTCCACTGGACGGTCAATCGTAAACGTTACCTCCTGGCATTGCCGGCCATGGCGGGCCTGCTTCTCGTATGGGAGTCCTTTATCCTTGCCATGAATACCTTCCAGCCCCTCGACAGAGGCTTTCAGGGAATGACGTATTATGCAGGCTTGTATGCCGTAGGCTGTCTGTATGCCAGCATGACCTTTGCCGAATCGGGTACGAAGGCGCAGGGCATTGCCTGGCTGGCTACCCCGGCCTCGGCCCTGGAGAAGTTGCTGTGCGGGCTGCTGTATTCCGCCATTGCCTTTTTTGTCGTCTACAACCTGGCCTTCTACCTCGTGGACATCCCCATGGTCCGGATCGCCAATGGCCTCATCGAAAACGGCCGCCGGACCTGGCCAGGCGGCCCGCGCATCGATCCGGTTCAGATCTTCGACATGAGCAAAGGCGGCCTCAATGACCATGCAGATGAATCGGACCATCTATTCGTGCTGTTTTATTTCGCCCTCCAGAGCGCCTTCGCGCTGGGGTCTATCTATTTTGACCGTTATGCATTTGTAAAGACAGGCGTGGCGGTAGTGATCGCGCTTGGTTGCTTCATGATCCTGCAGCAACGGATAATAGATCCGACCCTGCCGCACGGATGGCATCGGCAGAATTTTTACGATTGGATAGTTGATTGGGATACGCTGCGCGCGCGTGGCGTCAGACTGTCGCCAACCCTGGGGACCGTGTTGGGAGCCATGCTGATATACGGTATCCCGGTAGTGCTTTGGACAGCTACTTATTTTAGAATCAAGGAAAAAGAGGTATAGGATGGAATTCAGCCAATCACAAGCCATCTATCTCCAGATCGCGGATTTCGTCTGCGAGAAGATCCTATTGAAGGAATGGCCGCCGGAAGAACGCATTCCATCGGTGCGGGAACTCGCCGTCCAGCTGGAAGTCAACCCCAATACCGTCATGCGGACCTTCGAATTCCTGCAGCAAAAGGAGATCATCTTCAACCAGCGGGGCATCGGGTTCTTCGTAGGCCCGCAGGCGGTGAACCACGCCACCCAATACCGGCTGGAGACCTTTATGGACAGGGACCTCCCACAGGTATTCCGCAGCATGTGGCTGTTGGGGATGGACCCCGAAGACCTGAACAAGCCATTTGAAAAGTATAAAAAACAAAATTTCAATCGCTAATCGATCAACATGAAAACCAGCGATAAGATACTATTATACTCTGCGTCATTCGCCCTGACCGCCTTTGTCGGCACTAACCTGCTGCACTATGCAAAATACCGGGCCGGTGATATCCTGGACGCCAAAGCGATCAACGCACAGGACTATGCCAAACATACGCTTCCGGGCATTCACTCGATCCTGCTCGATGGGCCCATGCGGGCAACGCTCTATCCCTCGGACCACTTCGAATTCGATCTGCCGCGGGACGCTGAGGGAACATTTGACTACCGGCAGCAAGGCGACTCCCTTCTCCTTTTTACCAGGGACCTGAAGGCCAGGGACCCCCATGATAACTGGAACAGCTTCCTGGATGAGCCCCAGGTGCACATCTATTTTCCCCCGCAAGCGTATATCCATATCCGCAACGGCTTCGCCAGCCTATCGAACGAAGAAGACCGCAAGGAAGTCAGCGCCTCCTTCCTGCTCGACGGCAGCCAACTTTGGGTCGGCGCCTATCGCCCCCAGGCCGATACAGTCTATGCCATTGAACACTTCGACAGCCTTCGCGTCAGCGCGATCAACAGCAATATTATCTTTAACAAACAATCCCATATCGCACACCTCGATCTCCGGCTCGACGACCGCAGCGATGCAGAAGACCGTTTTTCCACCATCGACAGCGCCGTCTATCTCGTAGACAGCAACACCAATCTCCGTATCCGGGGGAAAAATTCAAAAAAGATCCGGTTTGCGACCATAGATCACTAAGCATTAAAAAATATCACCTATGTTATTATCCATCGAGGGTCTGTCCAAGACCTACAGCAATGGAGTGCGGGCACTCTATGACGTTAATCTGACGCTCGGCAACGGAATGTTCGGTCTCCTCGGGCCCAACGGCGCCGGCAAAAGCTCGCTGATGCGGACGATCGCGACGCTGCAGGAGGCTGACAGCGGCAGCATCCGGCTGGATGGGCTGGACGTCCTGAAGGAGAAGACCCGGGTCAGACAACTGCTGGGTTATCTTCCGCAGGAGTTCGGCGTATATCCGAAGATCCCGGCTGATCGGATGCTGGATCATATCGCGCGGCTGAAGGGGGTCGGGCAGGCCGGCGAACGGCGGGATGTCGTGCATGGGCTGCTGGAGAAGGTAAACCTGTACAAGGACAGGCGTAAGCATCTGGGCACTTATTCCGGCGGGATGAAACAGCGGTTTGGCATTGCGCAGGCACTGATCGGCGATCCCAAGCTGATCATTGTGGATGAACCCACGGCGGGTCTAGATCCGGCAGAAAGGAACCGTTTCTACAACCTGCTGAGCCAATTGGGGCAGAACACGATCGTTATCCTGTCCACGCATATCGTGGAGGATGTCAGTACGCTGTGTTCGAGCTTTGCGATTATTTGCAAGGGCGAGGTGTTGTATGCAGGCGATCCTGAAAAGGCAGTGAAGGAGCTCGATGGAGTGATCTATTCGAAAGCGATAGACCAGGCGGATATCAGTAATTATCGAAATATTTACCAGGTGATCTCGACGCAGCTCAAGGGGGGTAAGCTGCATATCCGGGTGCTGTCAAGAGATGCCGAGCCGCAGGATGGCTTTGTACCCGCAGAGCCCAACCTGGAAGATGTCTATTTCGGCAACATTGCCACCCGCGTCGATGTGAATACGCTGTAGTCCCATTAAATCATTCCTTATGTTTGTCGAAATTTTCCGGTTCGAAATTCAGAGCCGTCTCCGCAGGCCGGCCGTTTACCTTTATTTCCTGGGGATATTTATTTTTACGCTCTTCGCCTTTTCCACGGGATCGTTACCGGTGGGAGAAAAGGAACATATCAATTCTCCTTTCCTGATCAGCTTTTGGACCTGCATCATGACCATGTTTATGACCCTGGTCAGTTCTTCCGTCATGGGTACTGCCGTGTTCAGGGATATCGAATACCAGACCAAGGACTATTATCTTACCTATCCAATCACCAAGGCAGGGTATTTCTGGGGCCGGTTTGCAGGATCGTTTGTCTTCATGATCGGGATCGCTCTGGCCATCCCGTTGGGCATCTGGCTGGGCTCGCATCTGGGTCCGGCGATCGGGAAGACGGTTGCCGCGCAATATGGGCCGAACAAGCCGATATATTATCTGCACGCGTTTGTGTTCCTGGGGCTACCCAATATTTTGTTCACCTCCACGCTGTTCTACGGGCTGGTGGCGGTATTACGGAATGTAAAAGTGATCTATTTCGGGGGCTTGCTGCTGTTCCTGTTCTACTTCATGGCCCTGTTCTTCCTTGACCACACCAACAACATCAGGGTGATCTATATTGCAGATCCATTTGCGTTGAACGGGGTTCGGCAGCAGATCTTTAGTTCGAATTATCTGCAACAAAACAACAGCCTGATTCCCATCTCGGGGCCGCTGGCGATCAACCGGCTGCTCTGGCCAGGGATTGGGCTGGTGGTCCTGATCATCACTTATCTCCGGTTCAATTTCGAGACCTTCTTTGCAGGCCGGCGGGATAAGGCAGCCGCGGATGAGATCAGTGACCGGTCGCACGCGGGGCTAAAAAAACCGACATTGAGCTTCACGGGAATATACAATCGCCGCGTGCTCGGCAGCCTGGTCCGCCTGGAGCTGCTGAACATCATCCGGGACAATTATTTCTGGGTGATCGTCGGTGCGGGAAGTCTTTTTTTGGGGTTTGTCTTCTGGCTGGGTCAAGGCAATGAGGGTGTATCCGATTACCCGCGGACAGTGCTGCTGCTGTCGATCTTTAGCGATGCCTTCCCCTTCTTTATCTTTTTTATCATTCTTTTCTACACGGGTGAAACCCTGCAGCGGGACCGGCTAACGCGGTATGCCTTTATCAATGACTCGTTGCCACCGCCCAACTGGGTGCTAAACGGTTCAAAACTCATTTCGTTGCTGGTGCTCAGTATAGGACTGTCCTTTCTGCCGGTGGTGGTGGGTGTCATCGTGCAACTGGCAAAGGGATACACGCACCTGAACTGGAATGCTTATCTGACATATTTGTTTATCGTCCTGCTACCAAAATTCCTGGAGGCTGCGACACTCTGCTATTTTATCCAGGTGATCTTTAACAATAAGTTTGCCGGCTATGCGATAGCAGCGCCGTTGTGGATCGGGATGTTCTTCCTGAACGCCACGGGGATCTTCAACTATCACCTGCTGCTGTATTCTTTCACTCCCGATTCGGGGATCACCGATATGGACGGCATGGGGCATATGGTCCGGCCGATCGGTTGGTTCGATCTCTACTGGATGCTGGTGGCGGGATTGCTGATCATCGTCTCGGCCTTGTTGTATCACCGGGGGGTAGGTAGTTCGTTGAAGGAACGCTGGCAATTGATCCCCGAGCGGCTTAACAGAGCGACAAAGGGTTTCGCGGCGGTGCTGATTCTATTGTTTTTTGTTGTCGGCGGGTATATCTATTACAATGTCAGCTATCTGAATGAATGGTTGACGAAAGACGAGCAGCAGGATCGGGCAACCATTTATGAGAAAGCACTGAAAAAATATCAGCAGTTGCCATTACCAAGCGTCACGAACATTGTAGAATCCATCGATCTCTATCCGGAAGAAAAGCGGGCGGTCGTGGATGCAAAGGTGACGATAGAGAACCGGACAGACAAGCCGATTTCGGAGATATTGTTGGATGCGGATGGATTGGCCGATTATATGATCACGGCGGCGGGGCAGCCCGTCCCTGTCTCCTATCCGTTGAGGTATCGCCGGGGTAAGTTCAGCTTATTCGGGCCTGCAGCCGATACCGCGGATTTCCGGCTCTATACCTTCCGGGCACCGCTGGCGCCGGGCGATTCGATGATAGTGGAAGTACGCAGCCTCACGCTTCAGAAAGGATTTACGAACGGGTTGTATGCGCCCACTATGCTGAACAATGGTACCCTGTTTACTGGCGGGCTGCCGGGACTTGGGTATGACGACGACGATGAGGTGGGTAGCCCTTATGTCCGGAAAAAAGCGGGACTGCCGCCGAAGACAGAGGAAGAAATTGCGCAAAATGATCCGGTGGGTGTCAATACATTGGAGGCCGGGGCCGGTGCGAATCTGCATCGGATGGAGGTGACGGTGAGCGTGCCGGGGGACCAGATGGCTGTCAGTCATGGCGATCTGGTGGGCAAGTGGACGGCGAACGGGCGCAATTATTTTCACTATGTGGCTGACCGGCCCGGCATGTATCCACCGTTCCTGGTAGCGGCGGGACGATATGCGGAAAGGCGGGATAGCACGATGACGGATCATCCGGTTGAGATCGAGATCTATTATAATCCTGCACAGGGTGCGAACCTGGACCGGTATATCAAGGCTTATAAAGATGGGTTGAACTATTATGCCGCCGCTTATGGCAGCTATCCCTACCACAGTATCCGGCAGGTAGAGTTATCGAATCGCAGACCGTGGGAGGCTGCCACCACGGCCATGAACCTCTATTCCGAGGCTAACGGGTGGAATGCCCATTTTACCGATCCCGACCAATATGATTACCTGCATTTCGATGTGACGCGGGCCCTGGCGCAGCAGTGGTGGCGGTACCAGGTGGCGCCGAATAAAACGGTGGGATCGCTGGTATTGTCGGAAGGCCTTGCCGCTTACGATGCATTGGTGATGAACGAGAAAAAATATGGAGCGGAGAATATGCGACGGTACCTGCAGGATCAGATCTGGCCGTATACCATTATCCGGCGGCGGCTGACAGAGCGGGAGCATCCACTGTTGACGGCCAACTTTTGGTTCGAGTGGGCCCCAAAGGCAGGGGTGGTGATGTACGGGTTGCGGGATTTAATCGGGGAGGATAGCATCAACAAAGCGCTGCGGGAATTCAGGGATATGTATGCATTTCGTGCGCGGGGCCCGTATGCGGGTGCGAATAATTTATACGATGTATTACGCCGGCACGTGCCGGATTCGTTGCAATATTACCTGGACGATACCTGGAAAAAGGTGACATTTTATGATAATAAGATTGTCGGGGTTTCGGCGGTTAAAACGGGGCGTGCGAATGAATATGCCGTGACGATCCGGGTGGACATCGACAAGAGTTACAGGGATGACAAGGGGGATGATGTGCCCGCGGTTGGGATGAAGGATTATATCGAGATCGGTGTGCTGGGGGCAGATGCAAAGGATGCGGACGGGCGGACGGTGAAGCGGTTCCTGCACCGGAAGAAGTATTGGTTAACGCAGGGAGAGCATACGATCACGGTTACTGTCCTGGGAGAGCCAAAGGCGGTGGCTGTCGATCCGCTGGGGATGCTGATCGACCGGAACGAGGGGGATAATTATAAGCGGATAGAGTAATTCCTAAACTTTTTTTGGTAGAATTAAAAAAGGTCGTAGCTTTGCTAACACCGTTACGAAAAGTAACGGACGTAGAAATGGGAATAACAGATCGTAAATTAAGGCAAAAAGAAGAAGTCAGGACTAGTATCCTGGACACGGCCTGGGAGATTGTAGTCACCGAGGGGTGGCCATCTTTCTCTATCCGGAAAGTCGCCGATGCGATCGAGTACAGTGTCCCCGTCATCTATAGCCATTTTGAAAATAAAGAAGCTATCTTACTGGAATTCAACAAGAAAGGATTTCAATTACTGGTAGATGCGCTGACGGCTGCTAAAGCAAAGGCCATCCAACCGGCCGATCAGATCCGCGCGATGGGCAAAGCCTACTGGAACTTCGCCTTCTCCAATAAAGAATACTATCAGTTGATGTTCGGGCTGGGGATACCGAGTTGTGATACAAAAGACAAAATTCCCGCCCTGGGTGATTTCAGCCAGGTGATCATGAGCAGTATTGTAGCCATGGTAGCGCCTGAAAAAACCCCAACCTTCAACCCCTGGCTGAAATATCAGTCTTTTTGGTCGATGCTTCATGGGCTGGTTTCGATCAATATGGTGGCGCCCGACCGGGTCAATGCGGAAGAAGGCCACAAGGATTTATCCATCCAGGTGCTTGATGATGTGCTATGTAGCTTCATCCGCGGGATCGAAGCCGCTGAAAACGCCAGACCGGATTAGTCTTATTAAATTAACAATAAACGATTTAAATATTTGATTATGAGCATTTTAGAATCATTAAACTGGCGATACGCCACTAAGAGGATGACTGGCGAAAAGGTCCCGCAGGAGAAAGTAGATATCGTTCTCGAAGCCGCCCGGCTCGCCCCGACCAGCAGCGGGATCCAGCCCTTTAGCATTATACAGGTCACCGACAAGGCCCTCCTCGAAAAGATCAAGGCCGTGGCCTTCAACCAGCCCCAGATCACCGAGGCATCTCACCTTCTGGTCTTTGCCGCCTGGGACGCCGTTACCCCGGAAAAGATCGATCACGTGTATGATCAGGTCACCCGCGAACGCAACCTTCCTGCCGATGCTATGACCGCTTACACGGACAGGCTCAAAAGCATGTACACGACCCTCCCTAAGGAACAACAGTTCAACTGGGCCGCCCGTCAGACCTATATCGCCTTTGGTGTCGCCATTACGGCCGCTGCTATCGAAAAAATAGACGCCACCCCCATGGAAGGGTTCAACAACACAGAACTGGACCAATTGCTGGGACTCCATGCAAAAGGACTGCGGAGTACATCATTACTGACCCTGGGCTACCGGGACACAGCCAATGACAGGCTGGTCCACCTGAAAAAAGTTCGCCGTCCTAAGGAAGAACTCGTTATTGAGTTATAAATTCGCCCCGAAAAGGGAAACTTGTCTTTAAATCAATGTTTAGACACTAATCTTTGACCAATTAATAATCAAAAAAAACACAAACAACATGAACAAGATCGTCATCATGACCGCAGCTATTCTCTCTCTCGGCCTCGCCTCTTTTGCCCAGGACTGGACTTGGGACAAGGCGCATTCCCAGCTGAATTTTGGGATCACCCACATGACCATTAATGAAATCGACGGCACTTTCTCATCGGTGGACGCAAAATTGACGGCCTCCAAAGATGACCTGACAGATGCCCAGATCCAATTGACGGCCGATGTGAGTAGCATCAATACCGGCAACGACCAAAGGAACACCCACCTGAAGAGCGCCGATTTCTTCGATGCCGCTCAATTCGGCACCCTGACCTTCAAAAGCACTTCCTTTCAGAAGGTTAGTGATAAGAACTATAAACTCGCAGGCAGCCTTACCCTTCATGGCGTTACCAAACCCGTCACACTGGATGTTGTATACAACGGCACCGTAGTCAATCCCATGAGCAAGAAGACCGTCGCCGGTTTTAAGATCACCGGGACTATCAAACGTTCCGATTTCGGCATCGCTACTTCCTTCCCTGTTACAGCACTCAGCGATGAAGTAAAGCTCAATGCTAATGCAGAATTCGTTAAAAACTAAAATCCCGACTGGGACTATATGAACAAGTTATTCTATCCCATAGCGGCCGTCCTGATCCTGGCTGCAAGCGCCTTTACCTTCCTGTCAGCCCCGGGCTGGCAGATCGCGGACGGTTATTCGATCTCCTTTACGAATGACGAAGCATCGGGCATCTTCAAGGATTTCAAAGGGACCGTTCTCTTTGACGAGCAGAATCCCGCTGCAGGGAAATTCGATGTGGTGATCGATGTGACGTCTATCAATACCGGAAATGGGCTCCAGAACAAACATGCGAAGAGTGATGAATGGTTCGATGCGGCAAAATATCCCCAGATCCATTTCGTCTCCCGGTCGATGGCACGGGGCGGCAACGGCTACCAGGTGACCGGCGACCTCGAAATGCACGGGGTGAAAAAACCGACGACCATCCCCTTTACCTTCAAAAAAACGGCACAGGGGGGAGTATTCACAGGCAGCTTTACGGTCAACCGAAGTGACTTCGGCATCGGCAAGCCCGGCGGTGAAGTGCCGGAACCCGTCAAGCTTGATATTTCCGTACCGGTGACTAAATCGTAAATACGCAAAAATATGCTCAAGAAATCATTAGCGCTGGGGCTCGTTTCGGGCCTGCTGGCAGGCATCGCGGGGATCATTTATGCCCACCTGTACTATACGATCAACGAGGCCGATTTTTCCAAAGTCGCTTCTACGATCAATATACTGGCAGCAAGCCTTTTCGGCGGCGTTCTGGCCGCCATCGGATATACCTTGCTGGACAAATGGCTCAAGACCAGGGGAGAGATCGTCTTCAACCTTGTTTTTACCCTGATCAGTTTTATCTCGCTGCTAGCCCCGATAGCGGTAAGATTGCCCCGGAATATCGATACGCCGGAATTATTCCCCGGAATGGTCATTCCAATGCATTTTTTCCCGGCCCTGGCGTGGTTCACCCTGAAACCTCTGTTTATAAAGAGCAAATAAGCGAAAAGACTGGCTGTAGGCCCCGAATGGCATAATAATCTGAAGGTCCGGCGCACATGCGCCGGGCTTTTTTTTTGTACTCCCGGAGATTCCCTTGCTGGCACAATTATTTAGGCGGATATTTGCAGGAACTGGTTGTAGGCTGGTTCGCATTCAACATGATCGCTATGAAGAAAAAGGTATTAATACTGGACGACGACCTTGACATTCTGCAGATCTGTACGATTGTGCTGAAGAAAAAGGGCTTTGACGTCCTGACGATCAACAACTCCAACCAGGTAATAGAACAGGTGAAAAGTTATCAGCCGGATGTCATTTTAATGGACAACTGGATTCCCGGCCCCGGCGGTATCGAAGCAACCCGCTCCCTCAAATTAAAGCCGGAAACCCAGGATATTCCCGTGATCTTCTTCAGCGCCAATAGCAACGTCACCCAGTTGGCCCAGGAGGCCAGGGCGGATTATTTCCTGCAAAAACCTTTCGATATCAGTGAATTGGAAGGTATTGTACAAATGGCCATTACCCAGGGCGCGACGGCAAGGGTTTAAGATCTCACGGCAGTTGTTGAATAAAATTCATTTTTTTATGGTTTATTAGAATAAAATTCTCAATTTTACATTCTAACGAAATTTTATTCTACATTAACCAACTGACATGTCACTGCCCAACCTCGCCGGCGGATCTTCGGCCACGCGCTCCCCTCGCATAGAATCCATCGACCTCCTGAGAGGCGTCGTCATGATCATCATGGCGCTCGACCACACCCGGGATTATTTCGACCGCAGCGCCTACCTGTTCGATCCCACAGACTTGCACCAGACCAGCGTCGCCCTGTTCTTCACCCGCTGGATCACTCATTTCTGCGCACCTATATTCATGCTGCTGGCAGGCATCGCCGCCTGCCTGTATGGAATAAAGAATGGCCGCAAAGCGCTGTCCTTTTTCTTGCTGACCCGGGGAGTCTGGCTGATAATAGCCGAACTCTTCATCGTCACCATCGGCTGGACATTCAATACGCATTTCACGATATATATTTTACAGGTGATCTGGGCCTTCGGCATCAGCATGGTCGTACTGTCGGCATTGGTCAACCTAAGCAACAAGTGGCTGCTCGCGCTGGCATTGATCCTGATTGCCGGTCACGATCTCCTGGATGGCGTTCATGTCAGCGGAGACGGCTGGCAGGCATTCATCTGGGCCTTTCTCCACCAGCAACGGGCATTTACATTTGGACCGGTGCTGATTTTTATGGGCTACCCTATTCTGCCCTGGATCGGCCTGATCACGCTGGGCTACTGGCTGGGCGGCCTCTACGCCCCCGGACAAGACGCGGCCATCAGAAAAAAGACCTTGCGCCGATGGGGATGGGCAGCCATCGCCTTGTTCGTCCTCATCCGCGCGCTGGATGGGTATGGAGATCCCGCCCCTTGGTCGGCACAACCTCATGGCATATTTACGTTGCTGTCCTTCCTGGATGTCAGCAAATACCCGCCATCCTTGTTGTATATCCTAATGACCATCGGTCCCGCCCTGTTATTCCTCTCGGCAACCGAACGTCCATTAAATGCACTGACGCGGCCCATCACAGTTTTTGGCCGTGTGCCGATGTTCTATTACCTGGTGCACATTTACGTATTGCACGGACTGGCTGTCCTCGCAGCCATGCTGTCGGGCCACCAGGCCTCGGACATGACTTCCCTCACTACCTGGGTGACATCTAACCCTCAGTTGAAAGGATATGGATTTAGTCTGTGGGTGGTATATGGGGTATGGATCGGCGTAATCATCCTGCTCTACCCTTTGTGCAAATGGTTCGACGGCTATAAACGCAGCCACGTGGCCCGGCAACGATGGCTGAGTTATTTGTGAGGCTCTCCTAATTGACGGACAAACCGGGGTATATCATCGGTCGGAACGATGAAGTCGACTTTCATCCGGTTGATGACCTGTTGCGGCATATAAGGCACATCGGCGGTCGCGGGGTCCTGAACGGCCGTGAGCCCTCCCCTCTCCTGCACATACTGCATCCCTTCGGCGCCATCCGAATTACCGCCGGACAGCAGCAGGCAAATAAGCCCCGGACCAAAAATATCTGCAGCCGAACGAAAAGTTACATCAATGCTGGGCCGGCTGAAATGGACTCTTTCGGAATAATCCAGCGAGAAACTATGGTCCTTTTCCAGCAGCACATGATAGTCTGCCGGACAAAGATAGATAGTACCGGCACGAAGCGGGTCCTTCTCCTCCACCTCCCTGATGGGCAGGCTGGTCCGTGAAGAAAAGATATCCTCCAGGCTGGATTCAAAGCCCCCGTTGCGATGAAGGAGGATCAACACCGGCATAGGGAAGCCTTCTCCTATTGCCGCCAGCAGGGACAGGATCACCTGCAGACTGCCCGCAGAGCCGCCAATGACCAACAGTTTATCCGGCTTCATGGGTCTTCCTCCAGATTTTTTCCTTACCAACCTGGCGATAGCGGTCGGCAATGGGTGAGAAACGCAGAGATTCTTTAGAGCCCAGCGCAAGATAGCCGAAGTTTTCAAGACTATAGTCGAACAACCGAAAGACCTTGGACTGGAGATCACGTTCGAAATAAATCAGGGTATTCCGGCAAAGGATCAATTGGAATTCGTTGAAAGAAAAATCAGATACGAGATTGTGGGTGGAAAAGATCATTTTGGCCGTCAGCGCGGAATCAAATTTGGCCAGATGATAGTTGGCCGTATAATAGGAGGAAAAATCCCGGACCCCGCCGGACTGGATATAGTTTTCCGAATATTTCTGCATTTGGCTGACAGGAAAGATGCCCTTCCTCGCCTTGTCAATGACCTGCGGATTAATGTCGGTACCATAGAGGAGGGATTTATGCAGCAGCCCGGCCTCCTTGAGAAGAATGGCCATCGAATAGACCTCTTCTCCCGTTGAGCATCCCGCATGCCAGATCCTGATAAAAGGATAGGTGGCCAGCACGGGCAGGATGGTAGTGCGCAACGTCCGGTAGAAAGAAGGGTCTCGCAGCATCTCCGTCACATTGACCGTAATCTCTTCTACAAACCGGCGGAAATAGTAATTGTCGGTCTGCAGCCGATACCGGAATTCCGCAAAGCTGGGAAATTTGTCCAGCGTGAATAATCGGTATATCCGCCGCTGCAGGGACGCCTTGGAATACTCGGTAAAATCGTACCCATAGCGCTCATGCAGGTCGTTTAGCAGCAGTTCGACGTCCTCATATCGTATAACATCATTCTCCATCAGCTATTTTTCGTATAACCATATCCGTAACAATGATAATAGCTGATCGATATCCACGGGCTTGGAAATATAATCGGAAGCCCCCGCCGCGATACATTTCTCCCGGTCGCCGGCCATGGCCTTGGCAGTGACGGCGAGAATGGGCAGGTGACGTAGCCGGGGATTTTTCCGGATACGGGTAATAGCTTCGTAGCCGTCCATTTCCGGCATCATCATATCCATCAGGACGATGTCGACGGGATTATTTTCCGCAAGAGACAGCGCCTCTTTGCCATCCATGGCCGTGTACACCTTCATCTTATGCTGCTCGAGGGCTTTCGTCAGCGAAAAAATATTGCGGACATCATCATCGGCAATGAGTACGGTCTTGTTCCTCAGCACCTCTTCAAGGCCGCCCAGTTTACCGTAGCCCTGGCCATTTTCTTTATCCCCGGCCTCCCCGACGACATGCAGGAAGAGAGAGACCTCATCCAGCACACGCTGGTAGGAATGGGCCGTCTTCACCACGATGGAATCGGCATATTGCCGAAGACGCGCCTCTTCGGCCTTGGAGATATTCATGCCCGTGAAAACGATAATGGGAATATCTGCCAGGTCGGGATTTTTCCGGATCATTTCCAGGGTTTCCAACTCTTCCTTACCGGCTTCGCGGCTGAGGATGACCCCATGGACGTCTTCCCTTTCCAGCAGCGAGATACTGCCGGCAATAGTTCCGGCAATTTCCATATAGACGTCGTGTGCGCCCAGGAAGTAGGCAAGGGCCTTGGCATGACGGGGGTTGTCTTCCACGATCAGCACTTTTTTGGCGCTGCGGTTCAGGAAATATTCAATCCTTTCGAATACGCCGTCCATATTCTCGAAGGCCAGGGATTTGGACAGGAAATCGACCGCGCCCTTCTGGATACTTTCGTTCTTCGCTTCAAAGGAAGAGATGATATGTACAGGTATCTGCCGCGTCTGAGGGTCTTTTTTCAGTTCTTCCATGACTTCCCAGCCATTTTTCACCGGCAGCTGGATGTCCAGCATGATGCCCATGGGATGATAACGTTTGGCCATCCGGATAGCCGCATCCCCGCTGACGGCCACAATGCCCTTATAGCCCTTCTTCCGGCTGAATTCCAACAGGGAACCGGCGAACAGCGTGTCGTCCTCCACGATGAGCAGCACCTTGTCGCCGGGCACCAGGTCATTCCTGTCATCGGGTATTTCCGCCGGTATTTCGGTCAGGGTAAGGACGGCGCCATGATGGCCGCCGGACACAGGAGTTTCCTTCACAGGCCGTGCGGTGGCCGCAACGGCTGCCGGTTCCATCTTGAATTGTGGGATGACCACCTTGAATTCGGAGCCTTCTCCGGCCTGACTGGTAAGACTGATCTCGCCGCCCAGGAGTTTGCCTAGTTCGCGGCTGATGGACAGACCGAGACCGGTGCCGCCGTATTTGCGGCGGGTAGACCCGTCGGCCTGTTGAAAGGCTTCGAAGATCAGCTGGTGCTTGTCTGCCGGTATGCCGATGCCGGTATCGATGACGGAGAATTCGACGAAGTTCGGCTGAGAGGCGGAAGGTCCTACGACCAGTGTGACAGACCCTTTGGAGGTGAACTTGAAGGCATTGGCCAGCAGGTTCTTCAGGATTTGTTCGAGCCGCATTTTGTCGGTCTCCAACTGGGCCGGGGTACCATCCTGCGTAATGAAATTCAGCCCGAGGTTCTTGTCCTTTGCAATGGGGTCGAATAACATGCGCATATCGTCGATGATCTCCGCCACAGGTACGATGGTATGTTCCAACGGCAACTTGCCGGATTCTATCCGGGAAAGGTCCAGGATCTCGTCGATCAGCTGCAGCAACCCCTGACCGGAGTTCTGGATGACCCGGGCATATTCGATCTGGTCGCCCGAGAGGTTGTGCCCGCCGTTCTCGGAGAGCAGCCGGGACAGCAACAAAATTGAATTCAGCGGTGTCCGGAGCTCGTGCGACATATTGGCCATAAACTCGGACTTGTATTTCGTCGTGAGCGTCAGCTCTTCGGCCTTTTTCTGGATATCCAGGTTCCGGATCAGGATCAGTTGGTTCTTCTCCTCCAGCGACCGGCTCCTTTCTTCCAATTCCTGATTGGTCTGCATCAGCTCTTCCTGTTGCACCTTGAGCTCTTCTTCGGAGACCTGCAGCTTTTCGGCCTGTACTTCCAGTTCGAGGTTGAGGCTTTCCAGCTCGCTATGCTGGGACTGGAGCTCTTCGGTCTGCGCCTGCGTCTCTTCCAGCAACTCCTGCAATTTAGCCCTGGTCTCGATGCTGTGTACTGCCGTACCGATATTGTCACCGATGCTGTTGAAAAATTCCTGGTCGCGGTGAGTATACTCTTCCAATGATCCCAGCTCGATCACGCCCCTGACCTTTCTCTCGTGAAAGAAAGGCATCGCAATGATGTGGCGGGGGCGCACCTCTCCGCTGGCAAAACTGACCACCCAGTCTCTTACTTCGATGTCTTTGGCCTGCATCTTTTTACCCTTGATCGCGGCCTGCCCAACAATCCCTTCGCCTATCCTTATCGTCTTCCGGCCCAGACCGGGCCGCAATGCATACTGACCTTTGAGCGCCAGGTTGTCGCCTACGGCATCAAGGACATACAGCGCGCCTACCTTGCTGTCGGTGTATTCCGCCACAAGTTCGATAATATTGTTCACTAAAGTCTGCATGTCCGTCTCCCCTACCATCGCCTCATTCAGGCGGGCAATGCCGGTCTGCAACCATTCTTTATCAGACAACAGCCCAAAGGAATATTCCAGGGACTCGGCCATTTTGTTCAGCGAGCCCGAAAGAACGCCAAGACTGTCACTCTGTTCGTCCGATACCCGGGTACGGTAATCGCCTGCGGAGATCTTGTCAGCTATGCTGCCGATAATGTCGATGCGCCGGGAGATGTCCGCATCCTTTTGCTGCAGCTCGGCATAAAGGGCCACCCTTTCGATGAAATCATTATGCACCCGCCAGTAGAAAAATAATGTGATCAGGACGGACAGGAGAGCTGCGATCACGATCAGCGCAGGCGTATAGCCGGAATACTTCCTCACTCTCTCGACACGTTCCACCATGAGCCCCCGCTCTTCCATCTGCATCCGCTGAAGGATCTGCCGGACATCCCGCATATATTCCCTGACTTTTTGAAAGTCCTCGAGACTATAAATGTTGTTCGTCTTTTTCTGATCGATGATCTGTCCTAACAGCACGATCGGCTTGAAGACCACCTGACGCAGCTCTTCGATATGCCTTTGCTGGACAGGATTATCCGAGGTCATCTGCTGGATACTGTCGAGAAGGATATTGATCCGGTCCGTGACTGTATTGTACGACCGGAGATAGGTAGTGTCCCCCGTCAGCAGGAAGCCCCGCGAACCAGCTTCCGCGTCCCGGAGGGCCGAGAGCGTATTATCCAGCTTAATAATCACCGAATCGGTATGGTCCACCCATCGCGAGCCATCCAGCAAGTTGCTGATGCTGCTGTAAGAAGCCACAGACGTAATGATAAGGATCAGCAGTGATAGTCCAAACCCGATCTGGAGGTTACGCAGTAATCCGGGTCGTGAAACAATGTTCATGGTGGGGTTATCTTTTGTCTTTTATATTGAATGAATGAATCGAAACCACAACTTACGCCGTAGCCGCCTGCAGGGCGGGACCCTGCAACACGGGCACCGAAAAGTAAAAGGCGGATCCCTGGCCCGGCTCGCTTTCCACACCGTATTCTCCTTCGTGCCGCCGGATGATCTCCGCACAGATATACAGACCTATACCAAGCCCCTGAAACCGGTTGGCGGTCTCTTCCACCCGGTAGAACTTACTGAAGATATTGGATTGATGGTCTTTCTTGATCCCGATGCCGAAGTCGCGGACCAGGACAAACAGCCGCCCATCGGGACGGACGGATGCCTCGACGTGAATTTCTTTATTATCCGGCGAATATTTAACCGCGTTGGTCAGGTAGTTGATGATCACCTGCTCGATACGGGTTTCATCGCCATACAATTGGATATCGGCCTTCCCCATCCTGACAATGCGATATTCGGGGTAGGTCTGCCGGATCATTTCAACGGCATTGGACAACGTAGATTCGAACTCAAACGACTTTTTGTTGAACTTCAGTTTTCCGCTCTCGATCTTGGACAGGTCGAGCAGGTCCACAATCAGGTTGTCCAGTTTCCTGATCTGCACCAGGGCCCTGCTGACATACATTTTTGTCGGATCATCCTCGCCGGTGTCGCGATCCAGCAACTGCACATAGGCTTTGATAGTGGTCAGCGGCGTCTTCAGTTCATGGCTGGCGATGCTGATAAATTCGTCCTTTTTCTTGACGGCCTGTTTCTGATCCTCGATATCGGTAAAGGTCCCTACCCATTTGATGATCGTGTCTCCCTCCCGGATGGGGATGGCCCGCAGCAGATGGAACCGGTATTCGTCGCGTTCGGTGCGGACACGAACTTCCATTTCCAGGGCCTGCCCGCTGGCGACGGTCTTTTGCCATTGCCGGTCCAGGTTGGGATCATCCGGATGCGTTCGCGGAAATTCCTGTTTGGAAGGGGCATACCTGAGCCATTGCTCATTCACAAATTCGATCTTCCCATCGGCCCGCGTAGTGAAAGCGATCTGGGGAATGGATTCGAGGATGGAATGTAATTCGCGGGCCCTTTCCTGCAGCTCATCCTCTACCTTCTTACGAAATTCGATCTCCGAACGAAGGCTGGCCTGGATACGGTTCAACTCGCTGTTCTGTTCGTAGAGCCGGTAGAAAGTCTTTACCTTCAACAAGAGGATATCCGGGTCGATGGGCTTAGTGATATAGTCACTGCCACCGGACGTATACCCTTTGGTGATAAATTTTTTGTCGGTATTGGCAGCCGAAAGAAAGATGATGGGAATGTCCCGGGCCTTACTATAGCCGCTGATGGCCTCCGCTACCTCGAATCCATCCATGCCCGGCATCTGCACATCGAGAATGATGAGCGCGTAAGATTGCCTGAGAATCTTCTTCAGGGCTTCTTCTCCACTCAGCGCCGTATCGGTCGGGAAGGAATGTAATTCCAGGATGGTCTTGAGCGAAAAGATATTCTCGGGCTTGTCATCCACGATAAGTATCATAATGAACAAATGTAAGCGATAAAGAAAAGCCACCGCAGGATTGATTGTGGAAGTATTTCTACAATTTTTAGTTCGGACCGCCGTGCCAATTTTTATTCGGAACATCCATTCGATCCCCACCGGCTATTTTCGCCTGAAATACTGCAGAAGGCTCCGGGCTGACGGTTTTGGATTGATAATTGGATTCCAGTAGGTATGGAACCCGTCCTTAACCGATATCAACGTGCGAAGATTCGCATCCGGGAAAAAAAGAGCCAATGGAAAGGCTTCTTTTATAACGCAGGCGATCTTGTCTCCTTCATGGGCCGTTTCTTCAAAGAAGTATGGCGCCCGCCATATGAGGTAAGAGAGGTTTTATACCAATGTTATCTGGTAGGCTATAAATCGACTTTTTTGATCGGGTTGACAGGGTTTATCATGGGGGTGGTGCTGACCATCCAGACCAGGCCTTCGATGGCTTCCTTCGGCGCCATCTCGCTGATACCCGGAATGGTATCGGTATCCGTCATCCGGGAGATCGGTCCTGTGATAACAGCGATCATCTGTGCCGGCAAGGTCGGATCGAGAATGGGGGCAGAACTGGGATCGATGCGGGTTACCGAGCAGATCGATGCCATGGAGGTATCTGGCATCAACCCCTACCGTTACCTGGTAGTGACCAGGGTATTGGCGACAACCCTGATGGTGCCTTTGCTGGTCATCTTTGCAGATGCGATCGCGCTGCTGGGCGGCTATATAGCCATGAACATCCATGACGCCACGACTATCCACCATTTCTTCATCGTAGCCATGGCCCACCTCGAGTTCATCGATATCTTTCCGGCCATCGTCAAGACTTTCTTTTTTGGCTTCGTGGTGGGGATCATCGGCTGTTATAAAGGATACAATGCCAGCCGTGGAACGGAGAGCGTAGGAATAGCAGCCAATTCCGCGGTGGTGGCTGCTTCGCTGGGAGTATTCATCATCGACCTGATAGCTGCGCAGATCACTGACCTGTTATAGCAACCATATGAAGGAAACAGAAAAATATCAATCGGAGGATCACGAACTGCCTGCGCCATCGACGGCAGCAGAGCAGTCGACGGAGACGGAACACCCAACGGAATCTGATCAGCAGACAACCGGCGAACACCCGGCGGAATCAGCGGATGACCAGGAATTTCCCCTCGACGGTGAGATCATCCTTGAGAAATCCGAGGAAGAGGCCCTGGCCGAACGAATGGAGCGACAGGAAGAGGCCGACCGCCAGGCAGAAGCGCTAAGAGAAGCCGAATTGGAGATACAGGAGCAGGTAGAGAACAGCGGAGATGAACCGGTCATCGTGATCCGGGGCTTACACAAATCATTCGGCGACCACGAAGTCCTGCGCGGCGTCGATCTGCATGTCAAGAAAGGCGAAAATCTCGTCATCCTCGGGAAATCGGGAACGGGTAAGTCAGTCCTGATCAAATGCCTGGTAAGCCTTGTCACACCCGACGAAGGCGAGATCAAGGTATTCGGCGAGGACCTGCTGTCGCTGAAGTATGGTGAGTTGAACGCCGTTCGGGTAAGAACAGGGTTTTTATTCCAGAATGCCGCCCTATATGATTCGATGACGGTACGTGAAAACCTTTTGTTTCCCCTCCGCCAGCATAAAAAGGATATGAGCAAGGAGAAAAAAGACGCCCTGGTCATGGAAATGCTGGACAATGTGGGATTGACAGAGCAGGTCGACCAGATGCCGTCCAAATTGTCCGGTGGCCAGAATAAACGTATCGGGCTGGCCCGCACGCTGATCCTCCGGCCGGAGTTGATGCTTTATGACGAGCCCACGACAGGACTGGATACCGGCACGGGAAAAGAGATCAGCGAGCTCATCATCAAAATGCAGCAGAAATACAATATCTCCTCGATCACCATCACCCATGATATGACCTGCGCAAAAATGACCGCCAGTCGTATCATCATGCTGAAAGAAGGGGTAGTAGTGGCGGAGGGAACTTACGAAGAACTGGAAAAATCAGAGGATGAATGGATCAGTTCATTCTTTCATTAACCCATCATAACATAAAAGATTATATATGCCAAAGGAAAAAAATTACAAATGGAAGCTGGGACTCTTCTCGGTAGTGGTACTGGTGCTGGCTATCTCAGCTATTTATTACATCGGCAAACAAAAGAATTTGTTCGGCTCAGTGTTCCGCATTACCGCTCAATTCAACTCTGTCAGCGGACTCAAGGTCGGCAGCAATGTCCGGCTGGACGGTATCGATGTAGGTACGGTGGATGACATCGAACTCGTAACGGATACCACGGTGCAGGTGGATATGATCATCCAGAAGGGTGTCGAAAAATTCATCCGGAAGGATGCCAAGGCCAGCATAGGATCGGACGGGTTGATGGGTGACAAGGTGATCGTCCTGGCGGCCGGGACTCCGGATACCGGTGTCGTCCGTAACGGGGACGCCCTGACCAGCCGCCAGCCGATCGAGACCGACCAGATCATTGCCAGCCTGAAAGTCACGGCGGACAATGCAGCGATCATCACCTCCAACCTGGCGGATATCACCTCCCGCATCACACACGGCAAGGGCACGCTAGGCAAGCTGCTGCATGACACGACCCTTTCAGCCAATATCAGCGCCACGGTGCGCAACCTGAACTCCAGCACCCAAAAGCTGGACCAGAACATGGAGGCCGCCCAGCACAATTTCCTGCTCCGCGGGTTTTTCAAGAAGAAGGAGAAAGAAAAGCAAAAGAAGGCCGAAGAAGAGGCTAAAAAAAGGGCACAGGACTCCATAGACCAGAAGAAAGCACGACAATAACCGACCTACGGTCGGTTTAGTTGCGGATCGCTAATCCCGTCGCGCCCCGTTTCGATCCGGCCGGCATACCTTTTTTCAAACCCCTCATATCCCCGTATACGCACGCTGAAATCATACCAGCCCCGGCTGGCAGTCAGGGATAGCGGAAGAGCAGCCGTAGCGCCTGCAGCCAGTGACTTTGCCGGATAATGACCGCTATAGGCATGGTCGGTAACTTCTACAACGCAGGACCGGCCGCCGGTATTGGCCAACTGTAAAATGCCATTGCCGGTCAGCGCATATTTGGCGCCGGTAGCTTTTTGATATTCCAAACTTATATCGACGGAAGGGTCTTTTGCGTCTCCTTTCAACTCACGGTAGAATCCGTTCGGTCCATACACCCGCAGGTGATAACGCTGGTTCTCGAATTCCCCGAGTGGCCAGGAATCGGTGACAGTATCCCCGGCCCTGACACCATAAGCCCAGGTGCGGGCTGTCTCGAACTGGCCGAGTTGATCTCTTTCATTATCATCAAGGCGGACATAGCCGCCCGGTGCATAGACATTGAAGGGGGCGCCGGCCGTTTTCTCACCGAAAAGACGGTTGTCATTGGTGAAGACAATTTCCAGGGCCGATTTGTCCTTATTCAGCCGGCCTTCAGCCTGCATGCTGTAAGGCAGCGCGCAGGAGGGACGGGTGCCCGGTTCCTGGCGAATGCCATGGGGAGAAAGATGCGGGGCTTTGTTGAAAGCCGCGATCTCTTCTGCATTAAGAGCTTTGAAGTCATCGGGCAGCGGTTTGAATTTAGCCTTGTGGATGCTTTCCAGGAAAACATCCTTGGCCAGGAACTCCTGATCGGGCATAGCCCCGCTGTGATAAGTGCGGAAAACAGAAGTAAGGTCGCCGCAGACAGTACGGCGCCAGTCGGAGATATTGGTTTCACGAACGGCCTGGCCGCTCTTATGCGAAAGGAATTTTTCCAAAAATTGCAGCGTCGATGTGTGATCGAAAACCTCGGAATTGACCCAGCCGCCGCGGGTCCAGGGGGAGGCAATGATCAGTGGTACGCGGAAGCCCAGGCCGATGGAACATTCGCGGTCGAAGGGTTGCGGAAAACCCTTGCGTTCCTGTTCCTGCGCATGCGTGACAAAATCTACGCTGGTATCTATACCGGCCGATACCTTGCCGGTCCCTTCCTTGTGCGGGTGCGGTGCAGTAAAAGGCGGAACATGATCGAAATACCCGTCGTTCTCATCATAAGCCAGGATAAAGATGGTCTTTTTCCAAACTTCGGGGTTATGCGTGAGGATATCCATCGCCTCGGATACATACCAGGCGCCGTACCAGGGTGCGGTAGGATGGTCAGACATGTTCTCCGGAGCGCTGAGCCAGGAGACCATAGGCAATTGCCCGGACTGTACATCCTGGCGGAACTGATAGAGCACATCGCCTTTCGGCGCTTTCATCGTCCGCTCTTCACCGCCATCCTGATAGGTCAGGCTTTCCAGCGTGCGATAATGCGGATCATTTTTATTGGTGTCGAAGGCCTTCAGGTGAAGGGCCTGTTGCTGCGGCGTAAGTTGGTCGAAGGTCAGCCCTGTGGCCAGCGCAGGCTGACTCCTGAGTTTGTCCAGCTCGAGCTGCTGCTGATGAAGGTTCTTCTGCACGTGGTCCAGGGTAGTATCGCCTGCAGGAAGGGTCGCGATCTGCCGCTGCAGATCGACGATATCTTTTTCCATACGCTGCTGTTGCTCTTTCAGGTAGGCTACATGCAGCGGATACGCATGGATATTGTACTGGGCGAAAAATTCCAGTGGGTTGTCCTGGAAATTGGACAGCCAGGGATCCTCCTCGCCGCGGAAACCACTGTCGATAGCCACTTCGTTCTGGTAACACTTCCAGGAAATCCCCAGCGCTTCCAGCCGCTCGGGAAAAGTGGTCCAATGCAACGTGCCATAGTCCATGTCGTCGTTCCAGACATGTGCGCGGGAGTCTTCATGCTGCTGTTCGCGGATAGTGCCGGTCCAGAAATGCAGCCGGTTAGGGTTGGTGCCGGTAAGAGAAGAACAGAAGTTCTGGTCACAGACGGTGAAGGCGTCAGCCAGGGCGTAATAGAACGGCAGGTCTTCCCGGGTATGATAGCCCATCGTCTGCGGGATGTGCGAGTATTCGGGGGTGCTGTTCTGCTTGACATTCAGCCACTGGTCGTACTTGCCGTCATTGCGGGCATTCACCTGGTTGGCCCAGGAATGCGGAAGGGAATGCATCCAGGTAGCCTTGGTGTTTTTGATGTCCAGGCGGAAGGGTGCGTAGGTCTTACCTTCGGTGTTGGACTGCAGCCAAACGAGATTGCGGTTGGGCAGTTCGATAGCGCGAGGGTCATTATACCCGCGAACGCCGCGCAGCGTCCCCAGCGCGTGATCGAACGAGCGGTTCTCCTGCATGAGAATGACAATATGTTCGGCATCCTGCCACGTACTCCCTTCGGGCGGAGCAATAGCCAGGGCACGCAAAATAGACTCAGGCAGTAATTGAGCAACGCCGGCGGCGCCGGTTAGCAGGGCTGTCTTCTTGAGAAACTCTCTTCTGTTATCGGGCATGCCCAAAACTAACAAGAATGCCGATGCGAAAGATTACCAAATAATTAAAACTGGGTGCGGAAGATCCGTGAGTGGCCGCAAAAAGTGCGGATTAAGCAGCGTGCAATACATAAGAGACGGCACAAAGCGCGAGGAACGCGAGGACGGTGTAGAGAAAATTACGGCCGAGGCTTTTGTTCCTTTCGTTGAGCAGCGGAGAAGAGAAAGACTCTTCGCGCGGCAGACAGTTGGTATTCATAACAATCTATTTAGGTGAAACGATATACCAAAGATAATGAAACATTGAAACATTTCAATGAATAAATTAATTTATTTTTTCAACCCCTGCAGAAAGCCGATATAATCATCGATTACCTCGTTATTCATGGCATATTTTATATTCCGGCCTTCTTTTTCGGGGAGAATGATGGCCGTTTCCGTTAATTGCTTGAGATGATGGCAGATGGAGGGTTGGGCGAGATTGATGCTATCATATAGGTCTACGCAGTAGAGCCAGTGATCCTTTTTTTTGATTTCGCTGAGGATTTTCAGCCTGGTAGGGTCGGCCAAAGCTTTGGAAATCTTTTCCGCCGTCTTAGGGTCCATCTGCGCCATATAGCAAGTATTTATATGCAATTTAAGATAAAGTTGCCGTATGTGACCGTTTCCATGCGACCAATTCGCTTTGGTAATCAAGGCAGCCCTCATTAACTTGCGGACATGAACTTTCATCTGACACAAATCCCCCAACGGACGGCAAGGCCAAGGACCTATGGATTGACGATGATCAACGACAAAGGGCTGAGTGTCATGGAGGCTCGCAACCTGGTGTCGGGGGCCGGCCCCCATGTCGACCTCGTGAAACTAGCCTTCGGCACCCCGATTTTATCCGGTGGTCTGCAGGAAAAGATCAGGATTTTCCAGGATGCAGGCATCCCCGTCTATTTTGGCGGTCTGCTTTTCGAAGCCTACGTTGTCCGGAACCAGTTCGATGACTATCTTGGCCTCCTGAAAGAATATAATATCTCTTACATCGAAGTATCTGACGGTTCGATCGATATCCCCCATACGGAAAAATGCAAATATATTGAGCAACTGTCCCGGTATGGAACGGTACTCAGCGAAGTCGGATCGAAGGATAAAGATCGCGAGCATGTCACCCCGCCCTACCAATGGATAAGGCTCATGCAGGCAGAGTTGGGGGCAGGCGCCGAATACATCGTGGCGGAAGCCCGGGAGACCGGCACGGTTGGCCTCTATCGCAATTCCGGCGAAGTGCGGGAGGGGCTGGTGCAGGAGATCCTGACAAAAGTACCCGCAGAGAAGATCCTCTGGGAAGCCCCGCAGAAAGACCAGCAATTGTACTTCCTGACCCTGATCGGCGCCAATGCCAACCTGGGCAATATAAGCCCCGTCGAGGTCGTCGCACTCGAAGCCATGCGCATCGGGCTCAGAGGCGATACGTTTGATTTATTCCGGGATAAATAATCCGGCCGCAGCCCGCGGCGGCGCCGCGCCCTATCCTACCAGGCGCTGGCATCATCCAGTTGCCGGATGGCATCAGCGTCCAGCGTCAACCGGGTCGCCGCTACCAACGAATCCAAATGCGCAATGCTGGTAGCGCTGGCAATGGGGGCCGTCACTGACGGACGTGCGATCAGCCAGGCAAGGGCCACGCTGGCAGGCGTCGAATGATACCGCCCGGACACCTCATCGAGCGCAGCCAGGATACGAAAACCCCTTTCGTTGAGGTACTTTTTAACCCCGGCGCCACGGGGGCTTTTATTCAGATCAGCTTCCGACCGATACTTTCCCGTCAGGAAACCTGCCGCCAATGCCCAGTAATTGACGACGCCGATCTGGTTTTCAAGACAGACTTTCTCTAACTCCTTTTCAAAAATCTCCCGCTCATACAGGTTATAATGCGGCTGCAGGCTCTCGTATCGCGGATACCCATGCCGTGCGCTGGCTTCCAGGGCAGCCTTTAGCCGGGCCGCCGTGAAATTGCTCGCGCCGATGACCCGTACCTTCCCCTCTTTAACGACCTGTGCATACGCCTCCAACGTTTCTTCCACCGGGGTCTCTTCTACGTCGAAATGAGTCTGGTACAGATCGATATAATCGGTCTGCAGCCTGCTGAGGCTCGCCTCTACTGCCGAAAGGATATATTTTTTAGTAATATTTTTCCCCTGTCCCGTCATATCGCCGCCCCCTTTTGTGGCAACGATCACCTTGTCACGGTTCCCCCGGCTGCGTATCCATTTGCCGATCACCGTTTCGGATTCGCCGCCCTTGTTGCCCGGGGCCCAGCGGGAGTATACATCCGCCGTATCGATGAAGTTGAAGCCGGCCCCAAGGAAGCCGTCAAGCACCTCAAAAGAACCCTTTTCATCCAATGTCCAGCCGAACACGTTGCCGCCCAACATCAGCGGCGCTACCTTTATCTCCGAACGTCCTAACTGTCTTTTTTCCATGTTTTTTTCCTGTTCAACAGGATAGCGTAAAAATTGTTTAACCTTACCCTTGCGGTAATTTTTTTGCTTTACCTTCGGAACCATGGCGCCGGGCTTATGTCATCTTTAAAGACGGGGCCGATCCCCATTTCATCCCCGATCAGCCTTAAAAGAAAATATCGTTAACTTGCCGCGCCGTTTACACCCGGCTAATTCATTCACTTTTTTTATCATGCAAAAGAAAGCATTTTACATTCTGTTCGCTTCAGCAATGTTCTTTGGCAGCTGCCACGTACAGCGACACCTGTCCAATACCGCACCCGCTGCACCCGCCACCACGGGCATTCAAAAGGTTGGTCACATCGTCGTGATCTATATGGAAAACCGCAGCTTTGATAACCTGTATGGTCAATTCGATGGCGCAGATGGGCTGTCGACGGCCAGTGCGTCGGTGGTCACCCAACTGGACGCCCAGGGCAATCCCTACACCAATCTGCCCGCTATCAGGGCTTCCAGCGCCTTTCCCACCAATCTGGCCAATAATTATTTCAACATCGATCAATATGTCGCGTCAGATAAAGAAATACCGGACGTGCTGCATCGCTATTACCAGGAACAAATGCAGATCGACGGGGGTAAAATGGATAAGTTCGCCTTATATAATTCATCAGCAGGACTGACGATGGGGTATTACAAGACGAGCCTGATCCCTCTGGACACCCTGGCGCGGAAGTATACCCTCTGTGATCATTTTTTTCATAGCGCCTTCGGGTGTTCCTTTTTGAATCATCAGTGGCTGATCGCCGCCACCACCCCGGTATTTCCCAATGCGCCTGCCTCGGTGAAGGCAAAGACGGATTCCACCGGACGCATGATTACCGACGGTACCGTCACGCCCGATGGTTATGTTGTCAATACCAGTTATTCGGTCAACATGCCCCACCCTGCGAATGTCCGCCCGGAATTCCTGATCCCCAACCAGACGAATCCCACTATCGGGGACCGGCTAACGGCGAAGGGTATCTCCTGGGCCTGGTATGCCGGAGGCTGGGACAGCGCCATGGCAGGCAGGGCCGATCCTGGCTTCAGTTTTCACCACCAGCCGTTTGTCTATTTTGCCAACTATGCAGATGGCACCGCTGCTAAAAAAGAGCATCTTAAGGATGAGACGGAATTTATGACCGCCGCCGCCGCCGGTACATTGCCCGCCGTCTCCTTTGTCAAGCCCACCGGTTTGGAGAACGAGCATCCCGGCAATTCCGATATCATCACCGCCGAAAGGCATGCCATCGACCTCATCAACGCGGTGATGAACGGTCCCGACGGGAAGGATGCAGTGGTCATCCTGACCTATGACGAGAACGGAGGTTTCTGGGATCACGTTCCGCCGCCAGTCATTGACAGGTGGGGACCGGCGACCCGCATACCTGCCGTCATTATTTCCCCGTTCGCTAAAAAAGGATATGTAGACCATACCCAATATGAGACGGTCAGCATCCTTGCCTTTATTGAACAGAGATGGGGACTGCAGCCGCTCACTGACCGCGATAAGAACGCCAACCCCCTGCAAAACGCATTTGATTTTTAGGCTGATCATAGCAATTTGTCTGGCCGTCGCCGCCTGTGCTTTTTATAAAGGCCGGCCCGCACCGGTGAGCCCGGAACAAGCCATCGCCCGGACACTGGTGGCGCAGATCGACAGCTTTACAAGCCTCGCCGGCCGTTTCCATGCCGCCGTACAACAACATGCCCCGCCACAACAATTGCAGCAGATCTTTCTGCAAACGCGATTGGCCTATAAAAAATTCGAATGGGCTGCCGAGTATTTCAACCCGGCCGTCGCCCGCCTGGTGAATGGGGAACCGGTGCCGGAGGCGGAACCGGTAGTCGACGCCGACCCCTCGCAAAACTATGGACCGGGCAGGGTCCGCATCGTGCAGCCGGAAGGCCTGCAGGTGATCGAGGGAATACTCTATCCGCTGTATGATACTGCCAGGACAAACGAACTGCTGGAACGCCTCGAACGGTTGCAGGCCAATGCCGCCAGGTACAAGCCGTACTTTAACAACATCGATATGCTCAGCGGTCAGGTATTCGATGCTGCCCGGCTGGAAGTATTCCGCATCATGATCCTGGGCATTTCCGGCTTCGACGCGCAACTCTCCCTCAACTGTCTCAACGAAGCAGCGACCGCCCTGCAAGGAGTGCAGACCGCAATAGACCACTACGGCGGCAGCATCCCGTTCCAGCCGGCGACAACTTACCTCCGCAACAATCCTGACTTCAACGATTTCAACAGAGCGTTATTCATAACGACCTATGCCAATCCCATTACTACCGGCCTGGCCCGGCTGGAAGGACAACTGCACATCCCGGCTATCCGCTATAACCGCCTGCTGCGCCAGGATGCGATAACACTCTTCGATAAGGACGCATTTGACCCCGATGCCTATGCGCCGGGGTCGGAGTACGGCAGCACGGTCAAAAAAATTGCATTGGGAAAAAGGCTTTTCTCCGATCCGGTGCTATCGGGTACGGGGACACGAAGCTGTGCGTCCTGTCATCGACCGGACCGGGCATTCGCGGACGGACTACAGGCGAATACCGTCATCGGCAGCCAGGATCTGCTGAGCCGCAATACTCCCACCCTGCTGAATGCAGCGCTGCAGCCGGCCCTGTTTTACGATCTCCGGGCGAATACCCTGGAAGATCAGGCATGGGAGGTCCTTCACAATGAAAAGGAAATGCAAAGTTCGGCACAGTTAGCCGTGGGCCGGCTACGCCGGGACAGCGCTTACTGCAGGCTGTTCGCCGATGCCTTCCCGGCAGGCAGCGACCCGGCCGCCATACCCGGATCTGACCCCCGGCCCGCGATCGACACGCTCGAACTGATGAACGCACTGGCAGCCTATGTCCGCAGCCTTGTTCGCCTCAACAGCCGTTTTGATGACTATATGCGTGGTGACACCTCCGCAATGGACCTTCAGGAAATCCGGGGATTCAACTTGTTCATGGGCAAGGCCCGGTGCGGCACCTGCCACTACATGCCCCTGTTCAATGGCGTATTCCCGCCGCAATACGACCGGATGGAGACGGAAGTGATCGGCGTACCCCGTGCAACATCCTCCAAATCTATCGACGAAGACCCCGGCAGGTTTGCCATCGTCAGCACGCCCTTCCTCCGGCACGCCTTCAAGACGACAACGGTACGCAACGCACACCTAACGGCGCCTTACATGCACAACGGCGTATTTAGTACCCTGGACGAAGTAATGGACTTTTATAACAATGGCGGCGGCGTGGGTTCCGGATGGCCCGTAGACAACCAGACACTGGCCAGGGATTCGCTTCACCTGACCACCGGCGAGAAAAATGCTATCATTGCATTCATCGGCAGCCTCGACGGCAGGTAGAGGAGCGGCCCGACAGCCGCTGTTTAGAAATATGTCGCAAGACCCAGGCTGAACCCGGCCGTGGTGCCGATGGTCGCACCGACCGTATTACCCGTGATGTCTCTCGTACGCTCGTGACGGTAATTGAACCGAAGGACGGTCTGCGGCGTCGGGCGAAAGCTGATCGCAGGCATAATGCTCCACGTATCATTGTACATGCGCCGGCCCGTGGCGGCAAACTTGCCTTCGTTCCAGTCCACATATTCGCCGCGCAACGCAAAGTTCCAGGTGGCATGGTCCCAGTCAAGGAATTTGCCGCGGTAGAACGGTTGCACAACGTCGATGAAACCGCCGAACTGCTTGTTGCTGTATTCCGGCGTATAATCCGGTGGGGTCTGTACAAATATCCAGGCCCATTCGGTAATGATATTCGTATTCAGTTTCGGCAGCGTGGTATTGAAGTCCACGTCGAGGATTTGCAACCTTCTCTTATTGTCTACAGGCGCCCCTTCAATTTCCCAGGTATTATAAATGTCGCTCAGGTAGGACACCCCGAGCTCGCCGATATGGGCATTCCTGATGGATAACTTGCCATTATAGCTGGGCTCACCGCTGGCGCTCGACTCGAACCGGGTAAGACTGCTCTTCGCGGCCGGCAGGAAGGTCTTGCCTTGTGCATTGTCGATGATGGAATCATTGAACCCGCCGGTAATATAGAATTCATAGCCGAACATCCAGTCCTTCGTATACTTCTTGCCGTAAAGCCCAAAGCCGGTGGTGCTCCATGTATCCGGCAGCATCTGCGACATAGCGATCGGCCGGTCGGTGAATTCCCATTTCGGCCCGTCATGGTTTTGATTGAATGCCCCGATGGGGTTGACGATCATCCCGCCCCGGAGATTGATCAGAGGATGGAACTCGAAGTCCAGCGCTGCATATTCGATCTCGAATTGCGGCCCGGTCGACCCGTCAGCATCGCCTGTGGGGTCGTCCTCGTATTCGATTTCCGAAAGAAATTTGATATGGCTGGTGATGGTAGACGCCACGAACAGGCTGAACCGCCTGAATTGGAACTGGTTGCCTACCGAGATACCTGACGTTGAAACATACTGCCAGTCGGATTCGACGTAACCGCCGATCGAGATGGGAGATTTACCCAGTTGCAGGAATGGACGGTTGTAGATGGCGTCCATGTTGAGCGTCCGTTTAAGCGTGTCTTTCGGTGCTGCTGATTTTAAAAGCGTGCTGTCAATCTGGGCCATCGCAGGCCGGAAAGAGCAGATAGTAATGGTGAGGAATGCTACAATTATCTTCATTTCAGGGAGATGAGGAGTTGATCTTTATTAATAGATACGGGGAAAGTGCGCAGGTTGGTATCGGCCGGGCCGGTCTTCACTACCCCCTTGTCGTTGAATTCGCTGCCGTGGGCCGGGCATTGCAGCCTATCCCCGAACACCTGTAATTCAGCACCCTGATGAGGACATCGCATATACAAGGCCGTATAGCTTGTCTCGCTGAATCGGTACACGCATATCGGGAACTTCAATTGGTCATGACGCACTACCAGGTACTGATGGAAATGACCGTTGCTCGCTTGGAAATCGCTGACCGGAATCTGCAGGTTCGACTCCACGATGGTGCCGTTGACCATCTTGCTGCCGCTGGCGCACCCTTCCAGCAGGAGGGCAACCAGGGAACCGCCGCCCAGACAGGCCATTCCGCATGTTTTCAAAAAAGTCTTTCTTTCCATGATGGCCTAAAGCGATTTAAGGAAGGTGAGCAAAGCGTTTTGATCGCTGGCTGACAATGCGCCAAACCGTTGGGCACTGACCGCTGCTTCTCCGCCATGCATCCCGATCGCCTGCTGGATGCTGGTTGCCCTGCCGTCATGCATCAGATAGGCAGTCCCGCCCTGTACATTGGGCGCCAGTCCCAGGCCCCACAGCGGCGTCGTACGCCATTCAGATGTCTCCGCCGTACCTTCGGTATAATGGTCGTCGAGGCCTGGACCCATATCGTGTACCAGCAGATCGGTAAAAGGACTGAAGGTCTGATAGGACAGGGCAGCTATCGGTGAATACCCCGTCGTCATCGTTTGCCGGTGACAGGTAGCACAACCGATTTGTGTGAACAACGTGTTGCCGTACACCACGGTACTATCGGTAGCATTCCGCTGTTCAGGCGTCTGCAGGGCGGTACAGTAGAAAACCACCGAAGCAAATGTAGCGTTATCCACTTCCGGCGCGCTTACCTCCTGGAGGGTCTGGTCAAGATAGTTGTAGGGATTGTAAGGCATATAGGTGGACGTGATGCCCATGTCCCGGTTATAAGCGTTGGCCACCTGCTGCAGAATGCTGTACACAGCTCCTTTGCGCCCAAAGCGGCAGATCCATTTGCCGTCGGCTCTGGGGTTCGAACCATTCAAAATAATAGCGAAATGAGGAATGGTGTCCCAATTAGGATGTCCCCGCACCCCATCGGAATTATTGGCGTTGGCAGCAGCTATATTCAGGATCTCCGAATCCGGTACTGCCTCGAGGAAGCCTACTCCTGCCGTGATAGGCGCAATCAGCTTGGTGCTGGTAGCTCCGGGAGGAATCGCCTCGGGCATAAAGCCGGGCAAGGCAAAGGTGCCGAGTTGAGGCGCCCCCTCATTCAGAAAGGTATTTCCGAGTGTGTCCGACTGCCCGAACCGGGTCAGGATCGTAAAAGGATGTCCGCGGTTGTCACTCGTATGACAGCTGCCGCAACCCGTGGCGACAAAATAAGGCCCCAGGCCGGTAGAGGCTGTCCGGTTAGCGAAAAACGCGTTGTTGCCAGTGGAAAACAAGACAGTTTGAGCATTGTCAAGGCTCACCGGGCCGCAAAGCCCTTCTTCAGGGTTGATCATCGAAGGCAGCAGTTTGGAACAAGCGGTAAAAGCTGCTATGCCGCCAACGAGAAGGGATATAACAAGGAAAGATTTCTTTCTCATAATGTTCCGCAAAACTCACCCATTCTCACTCCCCCGGCTGCCGAAATCGGGAAAAAGGGTTCCGCAAAGCGAAAAATTTACGCCACCACCGGGCGATCCCGCCCATAACTCTCTCAACGTTTCCCATTAATAATCATCCGATTATCTATTCTGTCGAAGCTGTTATGGATTTCCGCCGTCATCTCATCCCCATTAAAATGACAAAGGATGGTCTGCGTATGAGGACTTTCTATATATCTGATGATTAATTCCAATGTGTGATCGTCTTTCCAACTATAACTGCCGGCCACCCGGAAGATCGGCCTCCCAGGTATCCGGGATCCTATAGCCAGACCGGCCCCCCGGCGGGCCGTCTGCCCGATTCGCCATTCCCCGCGGCCGAACCCTAACCGGTAAGCAGCCGTATCAGTGGTCAACGTAACCGAACAGGTATCTCCGGCAAAACTGACCGCCAGGTCCTTCAGGCGGGCGTTATTGGCAGCCAGGTGGAAAGTCGAGCCCGAAAGATGGGCTGCCAGCGGCGCATCGATAGTCGCAGGAGGCAAAGGCAGTGATAGTACAGCCAGTTGCCGCCGCAATGTACCATAGGCAGCCTGGTCGACAGACAGCGGCCCGTTGTGTATCGCCGGCAACAGGTCATTCCATATAAGGTTCAGCTCGTCTTGCATATCGGCAGTTTCACTCGTAATGGCAATCACCGCATCCTGATCGGGCATGACGATGATATACTGACCGAAAGCGCCATCCGCCCTGAAGGCGCCATGCCGGCAGCGCCAGAAAAGATAACCGTATCCCTGCCGCCAATCGCAGGAATCCCTTGACAAATGTTGCGCCCATGCGGGCCCTTCATCATTGCGGGAAGTGACAGCCTCCCCGATCCATTTTTCGGGCAGCAGCTGCCGGCCTTTCCAGTTACCCTTATGCAAATACAATTCTCCGACTTTTGCCAGGTCCTCCGTCCGCAGCCTCAACCCCCACCCTCCCACATCGATGCCCTGGGGGCTGATCTCCCAGTCCGCCCCAACGATGCCTAAAGGCATGAACAACC
>Ga0302325_10001937_pt1 | contig 51517 bp, 50 predicted proteins | sample Palsa_T0_2_FD_201948 | JGI IMG/M metagenome (GOLD analysis project Ga0302325, IMG submission 201948) | Peat permafrost microbial communities from Stordalen Mire near Abisko, Sweden - Palsa_T0_2 | ecosystem: Environmental > Terrestrial > Soil > Palsa > Peat permafrost | place: Sweden: Abisko...
CATGACGTCGCCTGGAGAGATCATCGACGATCCGGCTCGCTCGCCGGCAAGAACCCAGGCGATGTGATCGGCGAACTGGGCGAAGTGCCTCCGGGCTGGCAGGAAGGGACGCTTGGCCGGGGCTCGCGCAAAGGAGAGGGTTGGACGCTGCGCGGGATCGGAGAAAACGGCGAGCCCACTGGCAAAGTGATCCGGTACCACCCCGGAGGTGGTCGCCACGGTCCAGCGCCGTACTGGCGGGTATCCAGCCCGGAGGGTGGCAGATCGGGCATCATCCCTGGTCGATTGTCGCCATGAACGACTCGTCCGAATTGTCCGTCGGGCAGCTTGAGCAACTGCGGTCTGCACTGGAGCTGCTGGCTGCTGACCCAAAGGCGCAGATGGATCACCTCGAAGCACTGGGGACCGCTCCCTCGTTGGATGAGCTCGCGCTGGAGTTCGAGGACGTGCGAGAGCTCGTTCCCGGACTGGTCCGCCAAGGCAAGGTCCCGCAAGAGCTCGAGCAGGTCGTTGCCAAACTCGATGCCCGCATTCAGGAGATGGGCGAGCATCCGGAGTTGTGGCGGGGCGAAGCTATTGACAGGCCACAGTGGCAGTCCATACGTGCCCTAGGAAAACAAGCGGTCCTGTTCGTTGAGCAGCGCGAAGGCTGAGCCCGATGGCACGTCGGTGCAGAACGGGCATTCCCCTACACACGTGAGCGCTGCCCCCCGAACCTGACCGAGCCTCCGAGTCAGGAAAGTCTTGGAGGCTGCGACGAGGGATGCGCGGCGCCCCTCTACGCCGCGCTCCCCGCCCGCCGATCCCTTACGATCATCCGCGTGACCGCACCGGTCGTCGTCGTCATCCTCGCCGCGGGGCAGGGCACGCGGATGCGCTCGGGGACACCTAAGCTGCTGCATCCTCTGTGCGGTCGGCCGATGATCGCGTGGCCGGTCGCGGCCGCGCGCGGTGCGGGCGCCGGGACGGTGGTGGTAGTCGACTCGCCGGAGCGGCTGCTCGCGTCAGCGCTCGACGGCGAGGTCGCAATCGCCGTGCAGGAGCGGCCGCTCGGCACCGCGGATGCCGTGAGGGCCGCCAGTGCCGAGATCGACCCCGGCAGCACCGTGATCGTGATCGCCGGCGACGTGCCGCTGATCGCCTCGCAGACCCTGCGAGCCCTGGCGGACGCCCACGCGCGCTCCGGATCGGCCGCGACGATCGCGACCGCCGTGCTCGAGGACCCGGCCGGATACGGGCGGGTCGTCCGCGCGCCCGACGGGACGGTCGAGCGGGTGGTCGAGACGAAGGTGCCCGGCGACGCGACCGAGGGGGAGCTCCACATCCGTGAGATCAACACGGGGATCTTCGCTTTCGAAGGCGGGCTGCTGCTCGAGGCGCTGGCGCAGGTCCGGGCAGACAACGCCCAAAACGAGCACTACCTCCCCGACGTGCTGCCGATCCTGCGCGGCCTCGGGCGCACGGTCGACGCGTTCGAGGTCGCCGACGAGCAGGCGACCCGCGGCGTCAACGACCGCATCGACCTCGCCACCGTCAGGGCCCTGGCGCAGCGGCGCATCAACGAGAGCCACATGCTTGCCGGCGTGACGATCGTCGATCCGGGCTCGTCTGTGATCGATGCCGGCGTCGAGATCGGCGAGGACACCGTGATCGCCCCGTTCACGAGCGTGCTCGGGGCGAGCACGATCGGCGCGCGCTGTGAGGTCGGGCCGTTGTCGACCGTGATCGACTCTCGGCTCGGCGACGAGGCGAGGGTCGTCCACTCCTACCTGACCGGGGCCTGGCTCGGGGATCGGACGAGCGTCGGGCCGTTCGCGTATCTGCGTCCGGGGGCGAAGCTGCACGCCGGGTCGAGGGTGGGGACGTTCGTCGAGGTCAAGAACTCGGAGATCGGGGCCGGAAGCAAGGTGCCCCACCTCTCCTACATCGGCGACGCCGATATCGGCGAGCGCAGCAACATCGGCGCCGGCACGATCACCGCGAACTACGACGGCTACCGCAAGCACCGCACCAGGATCGGATCTGGGGTCAAGGTCGGCGTCGACACGATGTTCGTGGCACCCGTCGCGGTCGGAGACGACGCGTACACCGGTGCCGGATCGGTGATCACCGAGGACGTGCCGCCCGGCGCGCTCGGCGTCGCCCGCGCACGCCAGCGGAGCATCGAGGGCTACTCAGAGCGCCGGGCGGAGCTGGCGGCGGATGACGACGCGGACCGCCATGTGGGTGGAAAATGAGTGCGATCTCTACGGATTCGTCATCGGCCCGGCGTAGACTCCTGCCCCCCGTGAGCGTGCTCGATCCGAGTCCGTTGTCCACCAGCGAATTGCAGCTCGCCTACAACAAGCGCCTGATGCTCTGCTCTGGGCGCGCGCACCCCGAACTCGGCGCCCGGATCGCGGCGAAGCTCGGCGTCGAGCTCAGCAGCGTGAACTCGCGGACCTTCTCGAACGGCGAGGTCTACTGCCGCTTCGAAGAGTCCGTCCGCGGCGCGGACGTGTTCATCGTTCAGCCGACCTGTGGCAATGCCCGGACCGGCCTGACCGCGAACGACGCACTGATGGAGCTCCTGGTGATGGTCGACGCAGCGGTGGGCGGCTCGGCACACCGCGTGATCGCCGTCACGCCGTGGTACGGCTATTCGCGTCAGGACAAGAAGTCCGCGCCGCGCGAGCCGATCACTGCGCGGCTGGTGGCGCGCATGCTCGAGTCGTCGGGGATCGACCGGCTGCTGACGATGGATCTCCACTCGGGCCAGATCCAAGGGTTCTTTCAGAAGCCGTGCGACCACATGACGGCCCTGTTCATGCTGACGCAGTACTTCGCCGACCTCGGGCTCGAGGATCTGGTCGTCGTCGCGCCGGACGCCGGTCGCGTGAAGCTGAACAAGCGGTTCGCCTCGCGGATCGGCGCCGATCTGGCGATCCTCAATAAGGAGCGCCCGGCTCAGCAGGTCGCCGAGATCGGTTACGTGATCGGCGACGTGGCCGGCAAGACCGCTGTCCTCGTCGATGACATCATCGCTACCGCCGGCACCCTGAAAGCGGCCGCCTCAGCGGTGAGGGACGCCGGCGCCCGTCGTATCTACGCCGCCGCCACCCACGGTGAGTTCTCGGGCAACGCATGGAAGAACCTCGCCGACGCCGACTTCGAGCAGGTGGTCGTCACCGACACGCTTCCGCTCCCGCCGGGCGCGCCGGACAACATCCGCGTGCTGCCATGCGCCGACCTGCTGACCAGCTCGATCCGCCAGATCTTCACCGACGGGTCGGTCAGCGACGTGTTCGGCGGCGAGAACCAGCTCTTCTGATCGCTCGGCGATGACGCCCAGCGAGCGCGACGATCTATATCTCGGAGGTCGGGTTCAGAGCAGGCGTGCGGCCGAGCTGATGGACCTGCTCGGCCTGAGCGAGAGCGAGCTCTGTCGCGTGCTGGACGTCGATGCGCTGGCGCTGCTGTCGGGCCAGCTCGACCATCGGGCCGAGCTCCCGATCCTGATCGATCTGCTCGCGGACGCCAGGGAACGCGCGGGCGCGGGTGTGTTGCGACGCTGGGTGCGCGCGATGGGGCCCGCGGGGCGGCCGATCGACGCGCTGCTGCGCCGCGACTTCGGCGCGTTCGAGGACGCCACCGATGAGCTCGCCAAGCGCGGGTTCGTGCTCAGAGCCGGCGGTTAGCCTTCGCGCCCATCCGGGGCGCGACCGGCGATCAGTCCTCGAGCGGCTCGAAGTCGATCTTGTCCCGCACGCCGCAGTCCGGGCAATGCCAATCGTCGTCGACGGCGCTCCAGGCGGTTCCGGGCGGGAACCCCTCGTGCGGATCGCCTCCGGATTCCTCGTAGACGTAGTCGCACGCCGGACACCGGTAGCGGCTCATCACGCTCGGCCAGTAACGCCGCCGCGCCCGTGGATGCACGTTGGCCCGACCGGCGTCGCCGTGGTAGTGGGCGAGGAGGCGAGGATCCATCACGTGGCGCCACAGCGGCGGGATGTAGGCGAGCACGATCATGCCGGCGTAGCCGGTCGGGAGCTGGGGCGCTTCTTCGAAGTGCCGCAATGCCTGGTAGCGGCGCGTCGGGTTGGCGTGGTGATCGCTGTGGCGCTGGAGGTGATAGAGGAGCACGTTCGATGCGACGTTGTTGCTGTTCCAGCTGTGCCGCGGCGTGCAGCGCTCGTAGCGGCCGTCGTCATGCAGCTCGCGCAGCAGGCCGTAGTGCTCGACGTAGTTGACGACCTCGAGCAGGCTGAAGCCGACGACTGCCTGGATCAGCAAGTAGGGCAGCACGACGGGACCGAACAGGCTCGCCAGAACCGCGAACAGAACGACGGTCATCGCCCAGGCGCCGAGGATGTCGTTGCGCCACGTCCACGGACTTCGGTCGGCCCGCGACAGCCGCTCGCGCTCGAGCGCCCAGCTCGAGCGCAGACTGCCCGCGACCGTCCGCGGCAGGAACGCCCAGAAGCTCTCGCCGAGGCGCGCGCTGGCCGGATCCTCGGGCGTGGCGACGCGAACGTGATGCCCACGGTTGTGTTCGATGTAGAAGTGCCCGTAGGCGCTCGACGCGAGCGCGACTCTGCTCAGCCAGCGCTCGAGGCTCGCGCGCTTGTGCCCGAGCTCGTGCGCCGTGTTGATCGCGATCCCGCTGACCATCCCCATCGTCAGCGCGAGGCCGACGCTGTCGAGCGTCGACAGCCGTCCATCCGACCAGAGCAGGCACGCGAACGCGAGGCCCGCGTACTGAATCGGCAGGAACGCGTACGTGCACCAGCGGTAGTAGCGATCCTGCTCGAGCCACTTGATCACGCTGTCGGGCGGGTTGGCGTCGTCGACGCCGACGACCAGGTCGATGATCGGAAAGATGCCGAACAGGAGCACCGGCCCGAAGAACCACAGCGCCTCCACCCCGGTGAACCGGACGAGCGCGTAGACGAGGAAGGGCAATGTCGGTACCAGCAGGCCGAGCAGCCAGGCGTACCGCTTGCCGTCGCGCCAGGCGGGTGGACATGTGTCGGCTCGCCTCATTCGAATACGCCGCGAGCGCAGCTCGGCGTCCTGCGCTCCATCACGAAGTGCGGCCCGATCCGGGGTAGCTCGAACTCGTCGGAGATCGCGCGGAACCCGGCGCGCTCATAGAGCGACCGGGCCGGCGTCCGGGCGTTGCACCACACGCGCCGCGCCCCGTGCTCGACGGCGTGTCCGAGCAGGGCGTCGAGCACGGCGGTGCCGGCCCCCCGCCGCCGCGCGTGCGGGGCGGTCGCCATGCCACGTACGCGCCAGGCCCCGGGCTCGCCGTCGGGCGCGACGAGCCCCACAGCGAGCAACTCCTCTCCGTCGAACGCGCCCACCGCGAACGCCCCTTCCGGCTCGTGCGCCGCGACCTCCTCGAGGCTCTCGTGCGGTCGCAGCACCGTCTTCCTCAGCGAGCGACTCTGCGCAAGCCTCACCGGCCGCACGAGCATCTCCACAGCCTGAATGCTATGTGCCAGGGGCCTCTATACCCAGGGGTAGAGGAGAAGATCGACCCGCGAGCCGATGTGCAAACGCCGGCCCGATGTCAGTCTCATCGCCATGACTAATACAGAGGTGGTGACGGTCCGGGGCCTTCGCAAGTTGTATGGCGGAAGGCCCGTGGTAGATGGTGTCGACCTCGATGTGCACGAGGGCGAAGTAGTGGGTCTGATCGGGGCCAACGGCGCCGGGAAGACGACGACGGTCGAGTGCATTCAGGGTCTGCGTCGGCCCGATGCGGGGGCGCTTCGCGTGCTCGGACTCGATCCCGCTACCGAGGCCGAGCGCCTGCGACCGCTGATCGGAAGTCAGCTCCAGGAGTCGGCGTTGCCCGATCGCTTGCGGGTTGCGGAGGCGGTCGAGCTGTTCAGCCCGCGTGGCGCCCGCGACGGTGATCGCCTGCTCGAGCAGTTCGGGCTCGTCGAGCGACGTCGTTCGGCGTTCGCGTCGCTCAGTGGTGGCGAGCGTCAGCGGCTGTTCCTGGTGCTGGCGTTGCTCGGCCGACCGCGCCTGGTGATCCTCGACGAGCTCACCCAGGGTCTCGACCCGGGCGCGAGGCGGAACGTCTTGGAGGCGGTGGCCCAGCTACGCAACGACGGCACGACGGTGCTGCTCGTGACCCACGAGCTCGGCGACGCCGAAGCTCTGTGCGACCGGGTGGTGGCGATGCGGGCCGGACGGATCCTCGACTCGGGTTCGCCCGCGGAGCTGGTCGACCGTCACTCGCGGCGAGCGACTATCGAGTTCGGCTTCCCGGATTCGGCCTCGCTCGCACTGCTCGAAGAGCTGCGCGGCGTCGTCGGGGTGGACGAGGTCGAGCACGCCGCACGCCGCGTCACGGTGCGCGGTGACCGGCGTGCGATCGCCCATGTCGGCGCGGTGCTGGTGCGCGCCGGATCGGTCCCCGCCGACCTCGGCGTGCAGATCCCGAGCCTCGAAGACGCCCTCCTGGGTCTGCTCGAAGCCGCAGAAGCGAACGGCCACGCCGGCGCGAACGGCCACGCCGGCGCGAACGGTCACGCCGCCACGAACGGCGCGGCAGGAACACACAATCACTACCTGACTGGAGCACTCGGATGATCACCTCATTTGGCCGCTTGCTGCGAGCCGAGCTCAAGCTGATGCTTCGCGATCCGCTCGTGCTCACGTTCGTGTTCGTCTTCCCGGTGCTGACGATGTTGATCATCGGCGGCTCGTTCGGGACCAAGCCCGATCCCGGGTTCGCCAATATCAACCCCGCGCATTGGTACGTCGCCTCGTATCTCACGGTGGTGATCGGGGCAACCGGGCTGATCATGCTGCCCGTGCACCTCGCCTCCTATCGCGAGCGGGGCGTGCTTCGGCGCTTCGCCGCGGCGGGATTCCCGCGCTGGTCGTTCTCGCTCGCGCAGCTCGTCGTCGGCCTGGTCGCGATCGCCGCGGCGTCGGCTGTCGAGCTCGGTGTCGCCGCACCGGTGTACGGCATCCCGGCGCTGCACGAGTCCTGGCGGGTCGTGTCGGGGCTCCTGCTCGGCTCGGTTGCGTTCGTGAGCATCGGCGTCCTACTCGGGACGCTGCTGCCCTCGGCGCGGGCGGCGCAGGCAGTCGGGCTGATCCTGTTCTTCCCGTCGTTCCTGCTTGGCGGCGCTGGACCGCCCCCGCGGGGCATGGGCGCCGCGATGCGCGAGATCGCGAGCTTCCTCCCACTCACGCAGGTGACCGACTCGATCCGCGATCCGTGGCTCGGCCTCGGCACCGCGACCGGCTCCCTGATCGCGGTAGCGCTGCTCGCCGCCGCCGCAACCCTCCTCGCCGCGCGCCGCGCGGCGCTGTGAAGTGACACCGCCCCGGCGTTACTCGCTCGGCCCGCGCCCTCTCCGTACCATCTCCGGAGTGGCTGCGCGGGCCGACGAACCTGCCGATGCCGCGTACATGACGGGCCGTGCGCGGTGGCTGGCGTTCGCCGCGTTCGCCGCGTTCGTGCTGGTCGGCCTCGCGGTGCGGCTGCCCGCCGACCCGGCGCTGAGCGCACTCGCGACGATCGTGTCGCTCGGGGCCGGGGTGCTCCTCGCTCGTGCGGGCACGCGAACCATTCTCCTGTGGTCGGCGCTCGCCACCGCGGGGGTCGCGACCGTCGCCTCGGGGACCGCGAGCAACGTCGGGTGGTTCGCGTTATGCGTGCTCGCCGGCTGGTGCGTACTGGCGGGCGGCCCGCGGCTCGGCGGCATCTACTGGCTCGGCGTCCTGCTCCTGTTCGGCGGCGAGTTTCTCTGGACCGGCCACGATCCCGGCTGGGCCGCGTGGGCCGCCGGCTGCACGTTCAGCGCCGTGGCCGCCGTGCTCGTGTGCCGCGAGCGGCTGCTCGTGGAGCAGTTGCGCGCGGCGCAGGCGGGCCTCGCGGAGCGCTCCCGGGTCGAGGAGCGCAGCCGGATCGCGCGCGAGCTGCATGACGTGATCGCACACAGCCTTACGGTGTCGCTGCTGCACGTCTCGAGCGCGCGGCTTGCGGTCGAGTACGACCCCGCGGACGCGGCCCGCTCGCTCGCCGAAGCCGAGCGTCTTGGCCGCCAGAGCCTGAACGAGGTGCGGAGCATCATCGGCGTGCGGGGCTCGGACTCCGGCGACGCGATCGCCGCGCCCGTTCCTGGGATCGACGGCGTCCACGAGCTGATCGACGGGCTCCGGCTCGCGGGAGCCGATGTCTCGCTGACCGTCGACGGGGACATCGCACGGGTGCCGGCGACCACCGGCTCGACCGTCTACCGGATCGCACAGGAGTCACTGACCAACGCGGCCAAGCACGCGCCCGGCTCGCCGGTCGCCGTCCGCGTGCTCGCCGAGGGGGACCTGGTGGAGCTCGTCGTCGACAGCGCGGGAGCGCCTTCCGAGGGCACCGGGATGGGCGTGAGGACGATGCGCGAGCGAGCAGAAGCCGTCGGCGGGCGTTGCACGGCCGGCCCCGAGGGCCAGGGCTGGAGGGTGCGGGCCACCCTGCCGGTGAGCACCTCCCCGGGCCCGGCGAGCCGGTGATTCGCGTCCTGCTCGTCGATGATCAGGAGCTCGTACGGGCGGGGCTGCGCGGCATCCTGCGCGAGGTGTTCGGCTTCGAGATCGTCGGAGAGTGCGCGGATGGCCGCGAGGTGGCCGCCGTGGTCGCATCCTCGCGTCCCGACGTGGTCCTGATGGACGTCCGGATGCCGGGCCTCGACGGCGTCGAGGCGACACGGCGGCTCCTCGGCAAGCCGGGCGCCCCCCCGGTTCTCGCCCTGACCACGTTCGACGACGACGACGCGCTCGCCGGCATGCTTCGGGCCGGCGCGGCGGGCTTCGTGCTCAAAGGCATTCCCGCCGCCGACCTCCAGCAGGCGGTTCGGATAGTCGCCGCGGGTGGCGCCTGGCTCGACCCGAGTGTGACCAGCCGTGTCCTCGCCGTCTATCGCGAGGCGCCGGCACCGGCGCCGCGCGAGAACGATGCTCTCGCCACGCTCACCGCCCGCGAGCGCGAGGTGCTGGTCCTGATCGGCCGCGGACGGACCAACGCCGAGATCGCGCGTGAGCTGTTCGTCAGCGCGGGGACCGTCAAGACGCACGTCAATCACATCTTCGCCAAGCTGGACCTGCGCAACCGGGCGGCAGCCGTCGTCTTCGCCTTCGACCACGATCTCGCCAACCGGCAAGAAGGTCAGTGAGCGGCGCGCGCGCCGGCGCTCAGGCTTGGACGTTTTGCATAGGTTTGGGTCGGTTCTTGGTGCAGTCGAGCTTCGGGATGTCGGTGTGCTGGTGCTGCGGTAGCTTGGTTCTACGCTCAGCGGGCCTTCGCTCTCTCGCTCTCTGGGTGACCGCTTCTGAGAGAGCCTGGGGAAGGCGGTTGGCGGTGGCGACTGCGATACAGACTGCTGCTCGGCTGGCTCTGCAGCGGCACGACGCTGCCGCGAAGGGCTTGCATCTCGCGGCGTTGGTCGACGCGTCGAATGACGCGATCATGAGCACCGACGCCGATGGGATGATCACGACTTGGAACCGGGCTGCCGAGGAGCTGTTCGGCTGGTCTGAAGAAGAGATCGCCGGTCGTTCGATGAACGTCCTCTGTCCGCAGGCGAGGGTCGCGGAGCAACGGCGGTTGTTGCGGGCCGTTGCCGGCGGGGAGGTGAGCATCGAGTTCGACACCCAGCGGCTGCATAAGAACGGCTCGTTGCTCGACGTCTCGGTGACGAACTCCCGGATCATGAAGGACGGTGTTCTGCGTGGCTTCTGTGCCGTGACCCATGACATCGGCGCGCGCGTCCGTTCGCGTGATCGGCTCGAGGAGAGGGTCCGGGTTGGCTTGGACGATCTGATTCGCTCCCGCGCGGAGACGCTGCACGGGTTGGCACTCGCGGCCGAGTACCGCGACTACGAGACGGCGCTGCACACCGAGCGCGTGGGCCTGGCCGCCTCGCGGCTCGCCGCGAGGCTCGGACTCGCCGACAGCTTCGTGGCGTTGATCGGCGAGGCTGCGCCGCTGCACGACGTCGGCAAGATCGGGATTCCCGACAGCATCCTGCTGAAGCCCGGGAGGCTGAACGTGACGGAGTTCGACGCGATCAAGCAGCACACGGTCCTGGGTTCGAAGCTCCTCGCGGGGAGCGATAGTGAGCTCGCCCGGTTAGCCGCGCAGATCGCTCTTACCCACCACGAGCACTGGGACGGCAACGGCTACCCCGCCCGGCTCGCGGGCGAAGCGATCCCGCTCGCCGGCCGGATCGTCGCGGTCGTGGATGCCTTCGACGCGATGACCCACGAGCGCCCTTATAAGTCGGCGTCCACCCGCGAGCAAGCCTCCGACGAGATTTCACGCTGCAGCGGACGGCAATTCGACCCGGACGTGGTCGACGCATTCGGACGGTCGGAGCAGCCATTCGAGCGGACGTTCCGGATCCGCTCGCCGCAGGCCGCCTAGCCCACGCGCTATTTGTCCGCCGCCGGGGGGCGCTCCTTCTCGCCGGCCCAGATTCCCGTCAAGAAGTGAAACCACTTCAGGGTGGCACGGTCGACGGTGGCCCGTGTCGCCGCAGTCGTGGCGGCCTCGATGACCGCGGCGCTGACCACTCGGGGCAGGGTCGTGTCTTCGGTGCCCGCCTTCGGCGGCGCTGCCTTATCGATCGTCCCCCAGACCGTCTTGAAGACACCGCGCGCGAGCCGGGCGCCGATCATCCCGGCGATGATGCCGAATGGCTTGTAGAGGATCTTCCTCACTGCCACTGCAGCGTACCCCGGTAGGCCGATGCGCGCGGGATTTTCGGGCCGAAAGGTCGCGAACTCGCCAGCTGGCCATACGGCACCACTTCTGATGCTCCGGTTGTCGGTGGCTATCCGACCGGGAACGTGGGTAAATAGATGCGGGCAACCAGCCGATCTAAGGAGCAGACACACCATGCTCGACGAGGATCCACGTTCAGACGACGGCGCGGCGGAGGATTTGCTCCGGCGGGCTTTGCTCGATCAGACCAGCTCGGTAGCCGTTTCACTGCGCGTTGGCGGCCTGCCGCTGAGCGACGCGGTCACCGTGATCTTCCTCGGTCGGCGCGACCTCGGCACGCTCCAGACCTACGTCGCGTGCGGGAGCCGCGGCGCCGGCGCCACGGTCGCGGCGAGCGAGCTGATGCGCGTGCCCTGCGACCTCGATCTCGCCGATGCCGAGGACAGGGACGAGGCCGAGCGCCTCTACATCGAGCAGGCGACCGCGTTCAAGGAGGCGCTCGTGGGCGCCGACACCGTGCTCGAAGTCTGGCGGGAGCCGCTGTGCGAGCTGCTCTTGGGTGGCGTCAGCGTCGTGCACTCGATCGACCTATCCGTGCGACTCCCGGCGCCACGTCTGCTGCCGACCGCGCTCGTCGCTCCCGATCGTCAGCTCGTGGTCGCGCCTGTGTGCAGCGCGCGGACGCTCGCGCAAGGCCGGCCGCCGATGGGGATCGCGTGCGCCCAGCAGGACGTCATGAGGGTCTATCCACTCGCCGATGACCCGGTCCGCTGCGTCGAGGATTTCCTCGAGCTGGCGGCCGACCACGCGCATGCGTACGCGGAGCGCCTCGAGCACCAGGAGGCGTCGGTCGAGCGCTTCCTCGAGCTGAGCGGGGAGGACTTCGCCGAAGCCGGATAGCGCCGGCCCCTAGCCTCCGCTCCGCCGTCTGCGCGATGTCTGCGCGATCATCCGCGCGTGCGCCGACGCCCACCCCTGCCGCTGATCGCCGTGGTGGTCGTCGTTTTCCTCCTCGTCAGCGCGGGGCTGGCGCGGATCTACAGCAGTGTGTCCGCGGAGCGGGCGGCAATAACGTCGCTGGTCCAGGACGAGGCGCGGGGCGATCAGACGGCGATGCTGAGCGCCCTGTACCGCTGTCGCTCGAGCTCCGCGTGCCAGGCGCGAGTCGCCGAGGACGCGACAGACCTCCGTCGCCCGACTCCGATCTCGGTTCTCCAGCTGACCGTGTCGAGCAGCTTCCCGCTCGGGGGCGACACCGGGATCGCGCGAATCGCGTGGCAGCCGGCGCACGGCCTGCTGCCGGTAACCCAGTGCGTGCGCGTCCGTCATGCCGGGAACCCGATTACGGGGCTGAGCGTCCAGCTGCTTTCCGTGACGCTGCGGATCAAGACCAACGGCGACTGCCCGAAGCGGTTCTAGTGCGCGGGCTGCGGCGTCACTCTGAACGCACGGGGTCGCGGACCGGCTCGCGTGCCGGGCGGCGCTGCAGCGGCGGAGTCAGATCGGCGAGGCGGCGGTGGTCGCGGAGGCGCACCCTCGCCGGCGATGCATCCGGGAGCGGGAGGCCTCCGCCGGGGAGGCTCGACGGGGGCCGCGGACCGCGGCGATCGTTGCCCCAGCCATCGTCGGTGGGGCCTTCCGGGGCCCGCCAAGGAACCGTCGGGTCGGCGTTCTTAGCGTGGATGATCAGCACAGCCGCGCACGCGCACGCAAGCAGGTGCATCCCGATAACCAGCAGTACCAGCTGATCAATCCCGACCACCCGATGAAGCGTATCGCGCGCGTCACCCGGGCCGCTAGGGAAATCGTCAGCGCCCGGCGGGTAATCCGCCGCCGGGCGGTCGGGGATCGTCCGCTACCATCGTTCGCCGGCCGATCGGCCACCCTTCCGCCGACCGGAGACGAACAGACATGCCCGCAAGAGAGACCACCGCCCTCGCCGTCGCCGGACGTGAGCCATCGGGCTCGCGGGCTGCACGGCGCCTGCGCCGGTCCGGGCTCATTCCTGGCATCGTCTACGGAGGCGGGCAGGATCCGGTCTCGTTCGAGGTCGACGACCGCACGCTCAGGCACGTGCTGGCGAGCGCCGGAGCGGTGGTCGATCTGAGCGTCGACGGCGCTACGGGAACGCCGGTCGTCCTCAAGGAGCTCATCCGCCATGCCGTCGACGGTCACACTGTCCACGTCGATCTCCTCCGCGTCCGTCTCGACCAGCCGATCCAGGCGACGGTCGCGATCGTTCTCACGGGCGAGGAGAGCGCTCCCGGCGTCAAGGAGGGCGGCGTGCTCGAGCACGTCACCCGCGAGCTCACGGTCGAGGCGCTCCCCAACGACATTCCCGACTCGATCGAGCACGACGTCTCAGGGATGGAGATCGGGGACACGCTGATGCTCGAGTCTTTGAACCTCACCGCCGACGTCAAGTTCGTGGATGACCCGGACCTCGTGATCGCCACGCTCACCCCGCCGCGCCTTCAGACCGAAGCCGAGGAGGGGATCGAGCAGGAGACCCAGCTCGTCGGCGAGGAGGGCGCCAAGGCTTCGGCTGAGGGCGAGGATGCTGCGCCGGACGGCGGCGCGGAGTGAGCTTGATGCTGAAGCGTGCCGGCGCGTCGTCGCTACACGCCGCCCGCTAGCGCGCCGCTCCGCCGGTTGCCATGACGCCCGCGGGCCATCGCGGCGCCCCCGTTGACTGGCTGATCGTCGGGCTCGGGAACCCGGGATCCGAGTACGCGGGCACGCGCCACAACGTCGGCTTCGAGATCGCTGAGAAGCTCGCTGCGCGCTGGGCGCTGCCGAAGCCGAAGGCGAAGTACTCCGGACTGCTGAGCGAGGGGCGTGCCGGGGCCCAGGGTCCGCGCGTCGCGCTGCTCCTGCCCCAGACGTACATGAACGACGTCGGTGGCTCGGTCGGGCCGGCGCGTGGCGCCCTGAAGCTGCCGCTCGAACGCGTGCTTGTCCTGCACGACGAGATCGACCTCCCATTCGGCGAGATTCGCGTTCGCGTCGGGGGCGGGCTGGCGGGGCACAACGGCCTGAAGTCACTGAAGTCCGCGCTCGGCGGCGCCGAGTTCGCGCGCGTCCGTGTCGGCGTCGGGCGACCACCCACCACCGACCCGGATCGCGTCGCGGCCTACGTGCTCGGTCGGTTCCGTGAGCCCCGCGAGGAGGTCAAGCTGCTCGTCGAGCGGGCCGCCGACGCCGCCGAGCAAGTGCTGCTCGATCTGGATCAGTAGCGGCGCCGAAGCTCGAGCAGTCCCGCGCGGGCGGACGTGCCCGGGACTCGGACGACGCTGACCTAGACTAAGGACAGGCTGGTGGGGAAGAAGCCTTCGTGCACGGCCCGACCTGCGTGCCAGCGAACGGAGGCCGCTCACGCCCAGCCCGCCACAAGCCATGCTCAGCACCCTCCTCGCCCAAGCGCAAGACGATCCCCAGACCACCGCCCTCGCAGAACAGGGTGGGCAGGCTTTCGTATCGAAATCGCTCCGCCCCTTCCTACTGGCCGCGCTGCTCGACCGGGACCCTGGCGTCCCGGCAATCGTCGTCGCCGGCGACGATCGAGCGGCTCGGGACCTCGCCTCCGGCCTGCGCGCCTGGCTCGCGCCACGGACCGTCCGCTTCTACCCGAGCCGCGGCGTCACCTACGAATCTCACCTCGCGCCGCCGCCGCACCTCGTCGGCCAGCGGATCGCCGCGCTCGACGCGTTGCTGGACGCGGCGCAGTCGCCGGTCGTCGTCGTCAGCGCCACGGCGCTGTCTGAGAAGGTGCCCGATCCCGCGCTCCGGCCGCACGGTTTCACACTGCGGACCGGCGAGCTGATCGACCTCGACGAGACCGCCGGCGACCTCGTTGCGGCGGGGTACGAGCGCGTCGACCAGGTGGAGGATCGCGGCCAGTTCGCAATCCGCGGGGGCCTGCTCGACGTCTTCCCGGCGACCGAGGATCGTGCCGTCCGGGTCGACCTGTTCGGGGACGAGATCGAGTCGCTGCGGTGGTTCTCGACCTTCACCCAGCGCTCGCTCGGTGACGCCGGCGAGGTCGAGGTGGCGCCCGCGGCGGAGCTGGCTGCGGAGCACCGCGAGCTGGCGGAGATCGCGGCGCTGGAGGACCCCGAGGACCGTCCGGACATCGCGGAGCTCCTGCCCGTCGACCGCTTCCACTCGTTCCTCGAGCTCGCGCCGCCGAACGCGCGGGTGATCGTCGCGGGCGAGGAGGACGTCGCCCCGGCGCTCCACGACCAGTGGCAGGACGTCACCGCCGCCTTCCATGACGAGGACGCCCACCACCTCTACGTTGCCCCAGGTCCGATCGAGGAGGCGCTGCGCGATCGCGCCAGGGTCCGCATCTCGAGCATCGAGCAGGACCAGGAGTTCTCGTTCCGCGCCCAGGACGCGAACTTCGCGGCCCGCGGCCTGCGCGAGGCAGAGCCCGAGCTCGAGAAGCTCGTCCGCTCCGGCTACCGCACCGTGGTGGCATATCCCACCAGGGGCGACGGGGAGCGCGCCGCATACAACCTCGATCGGCTGCGCGTGGACTGGCTCGACCCGGCCAAGAACGGCGCGGCGCAAAAAACAGGGCCGAAGGCCCCAATAAATAATCTTGTCTTCGCCCACGCGCGGCTCACAGAGGGGTTCATTGCCCCCTCCTTCCATCTCGCGGTCATCCCCGAGCACCGGTTGTTCCGTCGCCGCCGCGCGCCGGATCGCCCCGACCGCGCCCGCCGGCGCGGGGTGCTGCGGAGCTTCGCCGACCTGCGCACCGGCGACTTCGTGGTGCACGAGGACCACGGGATCGCCCGCTTCGCGGGCTTTGACACGAAGACCGTCGCGGAGGTCACGCGCGACTACCTGTATCTCGAGTACGCGGGGTCTGACCGCGTGTTCGTCCCGGTCGACCAGCTCGCGAAGATCAGCCGCTACGTCGGCGCCGGCGGCGCGCACCCACCGCTGTCGAAGCTCGGCGGTACGCGCTGGGACACGATCAAGGCGCGCGCCCGACGGGCCGCCCAGGAGCTCGCGGGCGAGCTGCTCAACCTGTACGCGGAGCGCAAGCGGCGCGAGGGGCACGCGTTCCCCGCCGACACCGACTGGCAGCGTGAGTTCGAGGGCGCCTTCCCGTACACGGAGACCCCCGACCAGCGCGATGCGATCGAGTTCGTCAAGGCGGACATGGAGGCGCCGCGGCCGATGGATCGCCTGATCTGCGGCGATGTCGGCTACGGCAAGACCGAGGTGGCGTTGCGCGCCGCCTTCAAATCGGTCCAGGACGGCAAGCAGGTGATGATGCTGGTCCCGACAACGATCCTCGCCCAGCAGCACTTCGGGACCTTCTCAGAGCGGCTGAAGGACTACCCGATCACCGTTGCGCACGTCTCGCGCTTCCGTCCCGCCACCGAGCAGAAGGCGACGATCGCCGAGTTCGCCGCGGGCAAGGTCGACATCCTGATCGGGACCCACCGGCTGCTCTCGCGCGACGTCCGGGCGCGCGATCTCGGACTCCTGATCGTCGACGAGGAGCAGCGCTTCGGGGTCAAGCAGAAGGAGCTCCTGCGCCAGCTCAAGCTGAAGGTCGACGTGATCGCGATGAGCGCGACGCCGATCCCGCGCACGCTCCAGATGTCGCTCGCCGGGGTCCGCGACATCAGCGTGATCGAGACGCCGCCCGAAGGCCGCCGGCCGGTCAAGACCTACGTCGGCGAGTACGACGAGCAGCTCGTCCGTCAGGCCCTCGAGCGGGAGCACGCGCGCGGAGGGCAGGCGTTCTTCCTGCACAACCGGGTCGAGTCGATCGACGAGACCGCCGAGCGGCTCCGAGCGCTGTGCCCGTCGATGAGGTTCGAGGTCGCGCACGGCCAGATGGACGAGGGCATGCTCGAGCGGCGGATGCTGCGGTTCCTCCGGGGGGACGCGGACGTACTCGTGTGCACGAGCATCATCGAGTCGGGGATCGACATCCCGCAGGCGAACACGCTGATCGTCGAGCGCGCCGACGCTTTCGGGCTCGCGCAGCTCTACCAGATCCGCGGTCGGGTCGGGCGCAGCCGGGAGCGCGCGTATGCGTACCTGCTGTACCCGAGCGCTGCGGCGCTCACCGTCGAAGGGGCGCAGCGGCTCTCGGCGCTGTCCGACTACACCGAGCTCGGCGCCGGGTTCAAGATCGCGATGCGCGACCTCGAGATTCGCGGCGCCGGCAACCTGCTCGGCGACGAGCAGTCGGGGCATGTAGCGGCGCTCGGGTTCGAGCTCTACATGCAGATGCTCGACGAGGCCGTGGCGGGCCTCGAGGAAGGGGGTGGCGCGGAGGATTGGGAGCCCGTGCGCTTGGACGTCAACGTCGACGCCTACGTACCGGCCGACTACATCCCCTACGAGCAGGCGAAGGTCGACGTCCACCGCCGGATCGCCGGCGCGCGGGAGGTTGCCGATCTGGGGCTCCTGCGCGAGGAGCTGCTCGACCGGTTCGGCGAGCTGCCCGAGCCGCTCAAGAACCTGATCTTGCTCCAGCAGGCGCGGATCAAGCTCGGCCAGGCGGGGGCGCGGGCAGTGACCTTCAGGGGCGACCGGCTCGCCGTCACCCCGATCGAGCTCGACTCGGTGCGGGCGAAGAAGATCCGCGCTGCGATACCCGAGGCGCTGTACGAGTCGGGCAAGTCGCAGCTATCGGTGCGGATTCCGAAGGACCCGGCCGCGCGTTTCCCGGCAGTTGTGAGGGCGGCTGACGTGCTGCTGGCGGTGACGACCGAAGCGGCGTAATCGGCTGGCGCCGATTACGTTGGGAGTTGGCCTGGCGGCCAACTCCCGGCGGTCGGCTGACGGCGTAATCGGCTGGCGCCGATTACGCGTCGTCCAGGTTCACGAGGTGGCGGCGGCGGAAGCGCCAGCCGTCGGGCGTGCGCACGTACTCGTCGCGGTACTCGCCGACGAGGTCGACGTACGCGCCGCCGTGCCCGGCCTTGGCGACGTGCAGGACGAGGGCGGCGGTTCCGGTCGCCTGATCGGGGGCGCTCGACTCGAGACGCAGGAGCGTCATCTGATGCTGCGTACGGCGCGCCCTGTTGGCGGCCCGGTGCTCCGCCCAGGCCGCGAGCCCCGACCTACCCCGGATCTCGCGCCCGCGGATCGTCAGGACCACGTCGTCGGTGCAGAGATCGGCGACGTCGTCCCAGCGGCGGTGATCGAGCAGCCAGGCGTATTCGGTTACGAGGTCCCCGATCGCGACGCGATCCTCGATTGGGAGAGCCGGCATCGCCGCGACTTTAATCGCTGCCGGAGGATTGCAGGCATCTCCGGCGCCGCCGGGCTCTTACGAGGCGCTTCGAAGATACTCGCTACCATCACGCTCTCGTGAACCGCATCGTACGTTTGATCCTGGCGCTTGGCGCCATTTTTGTGGGCGGTGTCGTGGTGTCCGGCTGTGGCAGCGCGGTCGCCGGCAACGCCGTCGCCTCCGTCGGCGGCAGCCCGATCTCCAGGCAGGCCCTCGCTCACTGGGGCTACGTCGCGGCCATCGGTGCAACGCAGCAGAGCCCCGGCAGCCCGATCATCATTCCCGACCCGCCGAGCTACACGAAATGCATCGCCTCGCTGAGGAAGATCGCGCCGGCCACGGTCACGGTCAAGGTGCTTCAGAACGCGTGCCAGATGCAGTTCGCCAACACCATGGAGTACCTGATCAGGACCGACTGGATTCAGGGCCAGGCCGCGGCCGAGGGGCTGAAGGTGACGTCCTCGCAGGTCCAGAAGCAGTTCGAGACCGAGAAGAATCAGCAGTTCAAGACCGCCGAGCAGTTCCAGCTCTTCCTGACGCAGTCGGGCTTCACGGAGCAGGACATCCTCTACCGCGTCCGCATCTCGCTGCTCCAGTCGAAGCTCGCCACGCCGGCGGCGATCAAGACGTACTACCAGAACCATCTCGCGAGCTTCTCGACTGCGGAGCACCGCAACCTGCGGATCATCCTGACCAAGTCGCTGAGTCGGGCGAAGGCCGCCAAAGCGCTGCTCGAACGCCACCACACGTGGCTCTCCACGGCCAAGAAGTACTCGATCGACCCTGCGACGAAGACCTCGGGTGGGGTCCTGCTCGGCATTCCGAACGGCGAAGAGCCCGCGCCGCTCAACGCGGTCGTCTTCGCTGCCCCGCGTCTGAAGCTGCTCGGTCCGATCAAGACTCAGTTCGGGTACTACGTGGCCGAAGTCACGGACATCTTCCCGGCGAGTAAGCAAACGCTGCAGCAGGCGACCTCGACGATCAAGTCGACGCTGGTCTCGGCCGCCCTGGCGAGCCCTCCCTGGTTGAAGAAGTGGAAGGCGAAGACGACTTGCCGCACGGGCTTCCAGATCCCCGACTGCAGCAACTACACGGCGCCGAAAGCGACGACAACGACGACGCCGACCACGGCGACCGCCGGCAGCCCGGCGACGCCGACCACGCCGACCACAGGGACCGCCGGCAGCCCGGCGACGCCGACCACGACGACCGGGACCGCGACCGTGGGGACCGCCGGCAGCCCGGCGACGCCGACCAAGAAGAAGAAGTAGGCCCTCGCGCAGATGACCGAGGGTGGGTCGGAGATCCAGGAGGCGCTGGCTCGCCTGGACGCGATCACTCGCAGGCTCCGTCGTGAGTGCCCCTGGGATCGCGAGCAGGACGAGCGCACGATCGTGCCGCACACGCTCGAGGAGGCGTACGAGCTCGCCGACGCGGCCTACCAGCGCGACGACGCGAAGCTGCTGGACGAGCTCGGGGACGTCCTCTTTCAGGTCCACTTCCTCGCGCTCCTGCTCGAGGAACGCGGCGCGGGCGACCTGGCACGGGTCGCCGATGGCTGTGCCGAGAAGCTCGTGCGGCGCCATCCGCACGTCTTCGGCGACGCCGCCGCGGCCAACCCTCTGACCGCGTCGGACGTGCTGCGCAACTGGGACCAGATCAAACAGGGCGAGGCGGGGCGCGAGCGCGGCATCTTCGCCGAGGTCCCAGAGAACCTGCCCGCGCCGCTCTACGCGCGTAAGGTGCAGCGTCGCGCCGCCACCAGCGGGTTCGACTTCCCCGGCGTCGAGGGGGCGCTGCGGGCCGTGCGGGACGAGCTCGAGGAGCTCGAGCGAGCCGCGACCCCGGACGAGCGCTTCCACGAGCTCGGCGACGTCCTGTTCGCGGTCGTAAACGTCGCTCGCAAGCTTCACACCGATCCGGAGCTGGCGCTCCACGCCGCATCCGACCGCTTTCGCGATCGGGTCGAGCGGGGGAGCAGGCTGGCGACATCAGAAGGCCGCGACTGGAACGATCTCCATTCCGAGGAGCAGCTCGCCTACTACGCGCGCGCTCGACTGACCGAAGGAGACCACACCACATGAGCCAGATCGAGCACGTGCATGCCAGGCAGATCCTCGACAGCCGGGGCAATCCCACCGTCGAGGTCGAGCTCAGCGTCCGCTCGGGGGCCTGGGGCAGGGCCGCGGTTCCGTCCGGCGCCTCCACTGGGGAATTCGAGGCGACCGAGCTGCGCGACGGAGGTCCGGACTGGATGGGAAAGGGTGTGACGAAGGCGGTCGACAACGTCAACGGCGAGATCGCGACGGCGATCCGCGGCGAGGACGCGAGCGCCCAGGCGGCGCTCGACCGCGCCCTGATCGAGCTCGACGGCACCCCCAACAAGTCGCGGTTGGGGGCTAACGCGATCCTCGCTGTCTCGCTCGCTGCCGCCCACGCGTCGGCCGCCGAGGTCGAGCTCCCGCTGTGGCGCTACATCGGCGGCAACGCCGCCCACGTGCTGCCGGTGCCGATGATGAACGTCATCAACGGCGGCGCCCACGCCGACAACAGCGTTGACTTCCAGGAGTTCATGATCGTTCCAGTGGGGGCGCGGTCGTTCGCGCACGCGTTGCAGATGGGAAGTGAGGTCTTCCATCACTTGAAGGCGACGCTGCATGAACGTGGCGCCTCGACCGCGGTCGGCGACGAGGGTGGCTTCGCGCCCGATCTCGGCTCCAACGAGGAGGCGCTCGAGGTGCTGATGAGCGGGATCCGCGCCGCCGGATACGTGCCTGGGGACCAGATCGCGATTGCGATGGACCCAGCTACCAGCGAGTTCTACGAGGACGGCGCCTACGTGCTCGAGCACGAGGGCAAGACGCTCACGGCGGAGGAGATGGCGAGCTACTGGGCGGATCTGGTCGAGCGTTACCCCGTCGTCTCGCTCGAGGACGGCATGGCCGAGGACGATTGGGACGGATGGAAGGTGCTGACCGAGCGCCTCGGCAAGCGAATCCAGCTCGTCGGCGACGACGTCTTCGTCACCAACACCGAGCGGCTGAAGCGCGGGATTGAACTGGGCGTAGGCAACTCGATCCTGATCAAGGTCAACCAGATCGGCACCCTCACGGAGACGCTCGCGGCCGTCAGCATGGCACGGAACAGCGGCTACACGGCCGTCATGTCGCATCGCTCGGGCGAGACCGAGGACGTGACCATCGCCGATCTCGCGGTTGCGACCGGGTGCGGCCAGATCAAGACGGGCGCGCCCTCCCGGACCGACCGGGTAGCGAAGTACAACCAGTTGCTGCGGATCGAGGAGGCCCTCGGGCCTGACGCGAAGTACCCCGGGCGGGCAGCGTTCCGCGCCTGAAAGTCCGGTTGCAGCGTGCGGCAGGAAGGATCTCGCTGACGGCGAACTAGGTCGTAGTCGATGCCGCTTGCCCGTCCCGCAGCCGCGCCTACCCGCCGTCGCGCGCGCGAACCCGTCGCTGCCGTCGCTCGCCGAGCGGCGGTTCGGATCCGCTGGGACCGGGTCGGCCGAGTCGGACTGCTCGTGACGCTGGCGATCGTCGTCTGTCTCTACATCGAGCCCGCGCTGTCGATCCTCAGGACCTGGCGTGCCGAGCGGCGGCAGGCCGGCGTCGTGCATCAGTTGATCCAAGGCAACGCCTCGCTCGAGCGCCAGGTGAAGTCGCTGAACGATCCGGCCACGATCGTCGCCGATGCCCGCGCGCTTGGGATGGTGCGCAGCGGTGAGAAGTCCTATGTCGTTCTCGGGCTGCCACGGTAGCCGCTCGCGGTTGGCTACTGTGCTCGGGTGCGCTTCGTTGACGCGATCGGGCTATGGGAGGACGGTACGCGGCGGCTACTCGCGGCATCCCCGTCCGAACGCTCGGCGCTCGAGCGTGTAAGCGACGAGATCGTCACCGAGCTCCGCCGCCGCTTGGGGGGGCCGTTTACTTCGTCCGAGCTCGCCGACCTCTACTCCCGCGGCACCGACTGGTGCTTTGACATCGCAACCAGGACGGCTCCGTACACGCCCGAGGCGTGGGACGTCCCGACGGTCGCGGGCGCCGCATTCGCTCGTTACCTGAGGGAGGCGAGCGACTACTCGGGTGGCCGCCGGGTCGAGCGGCAGCGCGCGCAGTAAGGCGCCCCGCGCGGGGGATTCGGCTCAGGTGCAATCGACGCAGTCGATTGCACCGCTACTCGTCGTCGTCGCTGCCGGCGCGGCGGATGACGATCTGCTCTTCCTCGATCGTGATCTCGACCGGGCGGTGGCCGGCCCAGTACTCGGCGTAGACGGGGTCGTCCTGGATCGCGGGGTCGAGCCACAGCCCGTAGCCCTCGTCGCCGTGATCGAAGGTTCCCTCGAGGGTGCTGGCGGTCGTCTTGCGGCGAGCGCGACCGCCAGTTGAACGGCCACCACGACGGCCGCGACGGCGGCGCGACGGCGGTCCGTCTTCCTCGTCGTCGTCGTCGCGCGGTGCATCCTCTTCTTCGGCGTCCTTCGCGGCGGCGGCCGCCTCCAGCTCCGCCGCGATCAGCGCGTCGTCCTCCGCGCGGAGATCGATCTCGTCGTCGTATTCGGGCGCGGTGGCGCCGCCCTCGGCGTCGACGCCGGCTTCGAGACCCTGCTCTCGCTTGAAGGCCTGAATCTGTTGAACGGTGACTTCGAGCTGATGCGCGATCCAGGCGTCCGTGCGTCCCTGACGGACCCAGGCGCGGATCTGGTTCAGTTGTGGGCGTAATGATCTGCGAGCCATCAGGCGAAGAGACTAATACAGCGCCCCGACGCACGGGTTCAGATACCCACATCGAGGGCGTGGAGACGGTTGTGAAAATGGCCTTGCAGACGGTATGCTGGCGCGAGCAACCGGCTGTTCCGAGGTGGGGGGCTGCCGGACTTGCTTCGTATCCATCAGGCGAGCAGGGAGGCAATCCCCAATGTTGGTACTGACCCGCAAGTCCAACCAGAGCATCATGATCGGAGACGACATCGAGGTCTCTGTTCTTGCGATCATGGGCGAGAAGCTGAGGATCGGCATCCAGGCCCCACGGGAGATCCCGGTCTTTCGCAAGGAGGTTTACCTGGAGATTCAGCAGGAGCGTCTTGCCGCGTCCGGCAAAGACGACGGGGCTGAGGTAGACGCCGCTCTGGGCGAGTTGGGTGGAACTCACTAGCAGCACCCGCGCCGCCGGCTCGGAGGTTAGGCAAGCAACATATTTAGTGTCTCGAACATCGCCACCGTCACGATCAAGGCGGTGGCGATGAGCGAGAGCACGAGCAGCGCGAAGCGGACGCTGCTGCGCGCTTTCTCTCGCTCGTGAGCCCGCTTGCGTGACCGCCGGGCCGCGGTCCGGCGAAGATTCTCGCGCCGCCGCCGGTCCTGCTGTGTCTCGTGAACGAACGCCTGCTCGAGCTGAGCGAGGCTCTGGCGCATCCGCATGGCCATCGGGTGGGCAGGCTACCACCCGGGGCCCGCGGCCGAACGGCCGGGCGGGGGCGTGGTTCGGGGCCTCGAGCACTCCGTCGACGGGCTTCGCCGGTACGCTGCCGCTCGTGGAGCACCGATTCAATGGGCCGGCCTACACGCTCGGGATCGAGGAGGAGCTGATGATCCTCGATGCCGAGACGCTCGAGCTGGTGAACGCGATCGAGACGCTGCTAGAGCCGTCGCCGACGGGGGAGATCAAGCCGGAGCTGATGGAGTCGGTGCTCGAGATCTCGACCGACCCTTGCCCGGACATCGCGGTGGCGGGGACTCAGCTGCGGGCGTTGCGGGGGCAGGTGATCGAGACCGCTGCCAATAAGCAGCTTGCGATCGGATCGGCCGGGACCCATCCGTTCGCGATGTGGGAGGACCAGCGGATCGTGGCCCGGCCTCGCTACCGCGACCTGATCAGCGCGCTGCGCTTCGTCGCGCGCCAGGAGCTGATCTTCGGCATGCACGTGCATGTGGGGATCGACGATCCCGACAAGGCGATCCACGTTGCCAACGGGATGCGCGTGCACATGCCTGTGCTCCTCGCCCTGTCCGCCAACTCGCCGTTCTGGCGCGGGGGGTCGACCGGGCTGGCGTCGACTCGGACCCCGATCTTCCGCGCCTTCCCTCGTGTCGGGATGCCGCCGAGCTACCGCGACTGGAACGACTACAGCGAGCGGATCGAGTTCATGGTCGAGACACGGACGATCGCCGACTACACGTACCTGTGGTACGACGTGCGGCCGCACCCGAAATTCGGCACCGTCGAGGTGCGCGTGATGGACTCCCAAACCCATGTCGAGCACACGATCGGGCTGGCGGCGCTCGTACAGGCACTGGTGCGCGAGCTCGCGGAGCATTTCGATGCCGGTGGGCAGCTCGCGAGCTACCCGTTCGAGATGCTCGACGAGAACAAGTGGCTGGCCGCGCGACATGGGCTCGACGGAGAGCTCGTCGACCTGCCCCACCGCGACCGCATCGGGATCCGCGCGCTCGCCGGCCGCCTGCTTGACCGGATGCGCGAGCATGCCCAGGATCTCGGTTCTACGGCCGAGCTCGAAGCCGTCGATGACCTGCTCGACCGCGGCAACGGAGCCGCCCGCCAGGTGGTGGTCTACGAGGCCAACCACGACCTCCACGAGGTGATGGCGGAGATCGTGGCGGCGACAGCGGTGTAGCTTCGCATTCCCCGGCGCCCGCCGTCTCGGCGGCGCTACCATCGGGGGGTGAGCACCGGCGGCCCGGATCTTTTCGTTGTCTGCAAGAACTGCGGCTCCGAGGTAAGTCCGTATATAACGGAGTGTCCGTACTGCGGCAACAGGCTCCGCAAGCGGGCGCCGAAGATCGACCGGGAGGGCCGCGTCAGTCAGCCCCGCCGCCGTCTGCGAGCCCCGACGCCGGCGCTGCCGCGCCTGAAGACGGGCGAGATTCCCGGCATCCGCGGCGACTCGCGCCCGTACGCGACGGCGTTGCTCGTGGTCCTCGGGCTCGTCGGCTGCCTGCTCTGGCGCACGGGCCTGTTCAACGGCTCCTACACGCAGCTGGCGATCGTCGGCCGGCCCAACACCCAGCATCTGTGGAAGCTCGTCACCGCGCCGTTCATCTACGACAACACGGGCTTCGCGGTCGCGACACTCGCCGCGGTCGCGCTCTACGGCTGGCTGCTGGAGCGCCGTCACGGGATCTTGGTGGTGATCGCCCTGTTCCTGTTCGGCGGCGTCGGCGGCATGGCCGTCGCGGCCGTCGCGTCGTCCTCCCCCGTCGCCCTCGGTGGCAACGGCGTGGCTCTGGCGCTGCTCGTGGCCTGGGCGATTCCGGACCTGATCTCGTTGCGACGCGGACAGGAGATCGACGGCGACCTGATCGGGACCGCGGCGTTCGCGGCGGTCGTCGCGCTGATGCCACTGGCGGTGACCCAGGCAAGTTGGGTCGCGGGCGGCGTTGGCATCCTCGCGGGGCTGCTCGTGGGCTGGCCGCTCGCGCTCCGCGACCGTCGCTGACCGAGCGCCGTCCGCGCCGGCGCCGCGCGCCTCCGCATTCGTGGGCGCCTCCCTATGATCACGCGTGGTGCCCGACCGCGCCTACACCGACGCCGAGGTCGAAGCAGCGATCGTCGCGCTCACAGACGGAGAGCGGCTGCGCGCTGCGCAGGAGCTCGTAGCGCGCGCAGCTCCCAGTCTGCAGCGCGCGCTCGGCGAGGCGCTTGTCGAGGGCGGGTGGTTCGACGAGGCGCACGAGCGCTCCGTACGTGATGCGGCCACCGGAGCGGATCCCGAGGCACGAGCGCGCAGCGTGCGCACCCTCGTCGCCGAGGAGACCCGACTCGCGATGCTCGTCGGCGTTGCGATCGGCTTCGAGCTCGCCCGCGAGCTGGGTGCATCTGACTTAGGGCCCTCATCAACACAGGAGGATTGACAACCATGGACATTCGCTTCCTCGGCCACGCCGCATTCTCGCTCTCAGACGGGGACACGACGGTGGTGATCGACCCGTTCCTGACCGGCAACCCGAAGGCGGCGGTGAGCGCCGACGACGTGAACGCCACCACGGTGCTGCTGACACACGGTCACGCCGATCACATCGGCGACACCGTCGCGATCGCCAAGCGGACCGGCGCTCCTGTGGTCGCGATCGTCGAGCTGGCGGGCGAGATCGGCAACGAGGGCGTCGATGTGCGCGACCCGAACCTCGGTGGCACGGTCGCGTTCGATTGGGGTTGGGTCAAGCTGGTGCCTGCCTGGCATACCTCGACCACGCCGAAGGGGACCGTCAACACCCCGGCGGGCATGTTGATCAACTTCGAGGACACGATCGTCTACCACCTCGGTGACACCTGCCTGTTCTCCGACCTCCAGCTCGTGGGCAAGCGCAGCCCGATCGACGTCGCCCTGATGTGCATCGGCGGGCACTACACGATGGACCGCTTCGACGCCGTCGAAGCGGCTTCGCTCCTCGACGCCAAGACCGTGATCCCGTGCCACTACAACACCTTCCCGCCGATCGAGACCGACGTCCAGGCGTTCAAGGCGGACGTCGAAGCCGCCACAGGCTCGGGCGTCGTCGTGCTCGAGCCGGGCGACGCGCATTCAACATGACCCACGCGATCGTCCTGATCCAAGCCGAGCGCTCAGCCCTCGCCACGCTCGGCGGCACGCTCGCCGGAATCGCCGGCGTCGCCGAGGCGTATTCGGTCACCGGCGACTGGGACTTCGTCGCGATCTTGCGGCTGCGCGAGCACGACGAGCTCGCGCACGTGGTCACCGGCCGCCTGTCGCAGCTCGAGGGCGTCGTCCGGACTCGAACTCTCGTGGCGTTCGAGGCGTACTCCCGTCATGACCTCGAGGCTCTGTTCTCCGTCGGGGGCTGAGCGGGCGGCCTCGGCCCCGCACCCGGCTCGCGTTGGGTGGCGGGCTGGGGGCGAAGTGAGGGTTCACGCAACGGTGCCGGTCCGGGCCGCCCGCTCAACCCCGAACGTCGGGCGCCCGGTCGTCCGGGGCCGCGCCTCTTGCTTTATAGCCTTTGGCGGGGGGTGATGCGCGTTGAGCCGCTATATGCGGCTTAAGTGCGTCCACCCCCTGCGGGCCGCCGCGCCGGGCCGCCCCGCGGGGGCGCTACGCGGGCCCCCCCGCCGCGCCGGGTCGCCCCGCGGGGGCGCTACGCGGGCCCCCTGCCGCGCCGGGCCGCCCGGCGGGGGCGCTACGCGCGGCGCGCCGCCGCGCCGGGCCGCCCCGGCGGGGGCGCTACGCGCGGTGCGCCGCCGCCGCCGCCGCCGCCCACGCCAGCGCCGCGTCGAACGCGTCGGCCATCGCGTCGTAGGTGAAGCCGCTGACCGCGACGCGGCCAGCGGTGCCGAGGCGCGCTCGGAGCGATGAGTCGCGGAGGAGACGATCGATCGCCGCCGCGAGTGCGGCCGGGTCGGAAGGTGGGACGACGAGACCGGTCTCGTCGTCCCGCACGAGCCCGCCGGCGACCGCCCCGACGGCGCTGGTCGCGACCATAGGGCAGGCCTGGTGCATCGCCTCGTTGCAGACGAGCGCCCAGGGCTCGCGGAAGCGCGCCGTGGGGATCGAGGGTACGACGGTCAGATCGGCGAGCGCGTAGGCGACCGGCAGCTCCGAGCGCGCCAGCGGGCCGAGCAGACGCGCCCCCGCGATCCCGCCGACGAGCGGCGCGAGGTCTCCGCCCCCGACGAGCACCAAGGTCGCCCCGCCGGCCTCAACCCGCCGCCAGGCGTCGAGCAGGACCGCGACGCCCTTCTCCGGCGCGAGCCGACCAACGAACAGCACGCACGGACCGGGCGGGAGCTGGTGACGCGCGCGGAACGCGCCGATCTCGGCCTCGCTCACCGTGCGGGCGAACGAGGTCTCGACCGACTGGGGAGCGACGAACACCCCTTCGGCCGTGCCGCGCACGGACGAGACGAAGCGGCGGACGTGCTCGCCGTAGGCGATCACCGCGTCGGCGTCACGATAGATTCGGCGAATGAGGGGGAGCGTCAGCGCGTGGGTGAGCGACCGTGGCTGAACCCACACCGATGCCCACAGCACGAACGGGCGGCGGTGCAGGCGGGCCGACGCGTAGGTGGCGGGCAGGATCGCTCCGCCCGCGAACGGCGCGATCAGCGCGTCGTAGTGGCGCCCTAGGGTCAGCGCCTCGTGCGGTCCCCGCAGGCGGCGGGCGGGAAACGGCGCGTGCTCGATCTGGCTGTCGAGGTCGCGGAACCACTCGGGGATGTACCGGTCCCCCGCGCCGAAGCACAGGACCTCGGTGTCATTGCGCGCGGCGAGACGCTCGTACAGCGGGATCCGGTACGGCGTCAGGTAGTTGGTGACGAGAGCCACGGCCATCGAAGCCGGAGACGTTGACAGAATCGGGCGCGTCGACATGCGCGTCCTGCTGCTGCACAACCGCTATCGAGCCGAAGGCGGTGAGGAGCGATCGGTGGAAGAGATCACGCGCCTGCTCCAGCAGCGAGGTCACGCGGTGGAGGTCCTCGAGCGCTCGAGCGCCGGCCTGGGACGCAGTCGGGCGGCGGCCTCGTTGTGGCACGGCGGGCTCGACGCAGGCGAGATCGCTACTGCCGTCGGCGCGATGAGGGCCGACGTGGTGCACGCGCACAACGTGCATCCGATGTTCGGCTGGCGCGCGCTCGCGGCAGGGAGCGCGGCCGGCGCCCGGGTGGTGGTGCATCTGCACAATTTCCGTCTCTTCTGCGCCATCGGCGTCGCTTACCGCGACGGAGCTCCCTGCTTTCGCTGCCGTGGGGGCTACACGCTTCCGGGCCTTCGGCTGCGCTGTCGCGGCTCACTGCCCGAGTCGACGGCCTACGCCGCCGGCCTGCATCGCCAGCTCGGGCAGCTGCTGCTTCACAGCGACCGGTTCGTCACCGTCAGCGACGCGACCCGGCGACGGCTGATCGAGCTCGGCGTGCCCGCGCGGCAGATCGTCTCGCTCCCCAACTTCGTGCCGGCTTCGACGTTCGCGCATCGCTCGCGCGCCGAGCACGGCCGGTACGCCCTGGCGGCGGGGAGGCTCGTGCCCGAGAAGGGCTTCGACACCGCGGTGCTCGCATGCCGCACCGCCGGGGTGCCGCTCGTGGTCGCCGGCGAAGGTCCCGACGAGCGCCGGTTACGCCGGCTCGCGGACGGCGCCGACGTCCGGTTCGCCGGCATGCTCCCCCGCGATCAGCTCGCGCGGGTCCGGGCCGATGCCGCGGTTGTGCTCGCCCCCTCGCGCTGGGACGAGGCGTGCCCGTTCGCGGTCATCGAGGCACTCGCCGCCGGCGTACCGGTGATCGCCAGCGACCGCGGCGGTCTCCCCGAGCTGGCGGGCGCGGATTCAGCCCTGCCGGTGGACGACCTCGGCGCATGGGCGCGCGCTGTCGCGGCCGCCTGGGGAGACCCCCATGACCGGCATGCACGTGGCGAAGCGGCGCTGGCGCGCGCGCGCCAGCGCTGCCATCCGGACGCCTACTACGCCGGTCTGATGCGGGTCTACAGCGCGTCAGGTTGACCGCCGGCCGAGGGCCCGCGATGCCCGCCGCTGATCCGTCCACGACGCTCGCCAGGTGTTCGTCGTGGGTCCAGCATGTGAACACTGACCGGACGACTCGTCGTTCGGTCACGTTTGCAGCTAGCTTTGATGAACTCTGATCAGGTCTACGTAGGAATGAGGAGCTTTATGGTTTATCGCGGTAATTAGTAATTCCAGGCGCGTTCAGATAGCCTTCGAGAGGGGTAGGCCCCGTGTCGTTGAGTTTGAGTGGTTCGGTCTGCTCAGCGTAAGCCTGTCCGAATTCGGGTATGAACGGCACCTCACGCATATCACGATCTGAGAGCCCAGCCGCGTGGCTGGCGGCGATAGTCCTACTCGGGTCGGCGACAGCGATCATCGCCTTAGGGTGGGCTGCTCAGATCCGAAATCTCTGGGAAGTCGTCCTCCTGGTGGTGCTCTCGCTGCTCACGTTCGTCACCGACGACCTCTCGCTCCCGGCTTTTCGAATCGATATCGGTCTAGTCCTCGCGTTCGTCGCGCTCGTCCAGACCGGACCAGTGGGTAGCCTGATCGTGCTCGCCATCCCCGAGCTGATCCGGCCGCTCGTCGAGCGTCATCCGGTCCGCCGGATCGCGACACTGACGAACCTGGCTTCCTTTGCGTGGATCGTGGTCGTGGGCCAGGCGCTGCTGGTCGCCCACGCGGCACACGAAGCCGGCGTCGGGAGGCTGCTCGCGGACGTCTTAGCCGCGGCGGCGATGGCGGTTGTCAACGTCGTGATCATCAGGGCGGTACTCGGCGTATTGGCGGACCGCGTGGTGATCTCGAGCTGGCAAATGGAGGCGCGCTCGCTCGTGGCGACGCTCGTCCTGGCGCCGTTCGCGGCGCTCACCGCGTATCTGATCCCGACGCTCGGCATTCTCGCGCTCGTCGCGGCCGCAGCCGCGGCGATGCTTCCTGGCGCGCTCGTGCAGCTCGTGACGTGGACGCCGCGCGCCGGTGGTTTGACGGTGTCCGAGGCGCGGTCGCGGTATGCGGCGGCGCTCGGATCGCGGATGGAGCTGTCGCGCTCGCAGCGTCGCGTGCTGCTCGCGGCGACCCGCACGAGCCCGCGCGCTCGCGGGACCACCGCATGGCTTTCGTCGGGCGAACGTGATCGAGTCGCGAAGACGCTGATTCTGGCGGGCCTGTGGTCTCGGTCGGACGATGCCCGGAACGACTGCTTCTCACGAATGCGGCCGGCCGAGATGGGGATCGAGAGCCGGGTCCTCGTGGTCGCCCACGGCTGGGCAGAGCTCACAGCGATGGGGACCGAGCAGCTCGAGCATCGCCTGGCCCTGCTCACGCTCCACAACAATCCCGATCGTTACGACCGCCGGATCGTGGCGCTCGCGCGTGATCTGATCCCAGAGCCTGACCGGGTGACTGCACGTGCCCGAGTGCCGCACGCGCGCGAGCTGCCCCGCCGCATCGCGCACCTGAAGACTGCGGTCTGACGCTACGCGATCCGCGCCCCCGGCTCGACGTCCTCGTCGGGTGCGAGCAGCACCACTTTGCTCGCGGCGTCGAGCGCGCCGAGAACCAGGACCTCGGATGAGAAAGGGCCGATCCTCCGCGGCGGGAAGTTGACGACGCCGACGACGAGGCGGCCCTCGAGCTGCTCGCGCGCGTAATTGGTGATCTGAGCCGATGAGCGCTTGACGCCGATCTCGGGGCCGAAGTCGATCGTCAGCTTCCATGCCGGTACCCGCGCTTCGGGGAAGTCATCGACCGCGACCACGAGTCCGACGCGGAGATCGACCGCGCGGAAGTGCTCGAGGTCGATCAGCTCGGCGCTCAGCGGACCGTGTCCTATGGTGAGCCGGCCGGCGTTGTGGTGCCGGCGGGCGAGGGAGTGGTTGAGCCCGGGTTAGGGGCCGGCGAGCACGTCGGCGTCGTCGTGCCGGGGGTGGTCGTGCTTGGAGTCGTCGTGACCGAAGTGGTGGTGGTGACGGGGGTGGCGGTGGTGACGGGGGTGGTCGTGGCGCCGGGGGTCGTGGTGCTGCCCGCGGCGGTGCCCGCGGTGCATGATCCAACGGTGGGGGTGGGGATCGGGGTGGTGTCCGTGGTCACGGTTGGCGTTCCAACCACTCCGCCGCCTCCCGCCGCCGTGCCGAGCCCGGTGGAAGGCAGCGTCGTCGCGATCGTCGTCGTCTCGGTCCGTCCGGGCGCGGGTGCGGTGATGACCGGCGTGGTCACGGGCTTCACCGTCACCGCGACGAGGGTGGTGGTCTTGCTCTTGGACGCGTGCTTCGCCGACTTCTTCAGCGCGATCGCCTTCAGGGCCGCGCGATGGGCCTCGCGAGCACGCAGCGCTGAGGCGCTGAGGTGCTTGCCGGCGGAGGTGACGATCGTCGTGCCGGCGATCGGCGCGCCGAGGAGGTGCTGAGCGTGGCGTGAGGTCTGGCCGACCTCCACCGCGCCCGCCGTGACGAGCGCTGCGGCCGCGAGGCCCGCGGCAGCCTTCGTGGCGACCGCGCCGACCCCGGCGGAAATGAGCCCCGTCGCGCTCGACCCGGCGGCGACCGTTGTGCCGGCGGCGACCGTTGTGCCGGCGGCGACCGTTGTGCCGGCGGCGACCGTTGTGCCGGCCGCGACCGTTGTGCCGGCCGCGACGCTCGACCCCGCGACGGTCGATCCCACTGCTGCGGTGGACCCGGCTGCTGCTGCCGAGGACCCCGCCGCAGCCGCGGCGGTCCCTCCGGCGGCGGCCGTCGAACCGGTAGCCACAGCGGCCGTCCCGCCGGCGGCGACCGAGGATCCCGCCGCCGTGGTCGTTCCGGCCCCGGCCATCGCGCTCGAACCGGCGGCCGCCGTCGCGTGCGATCCGGCACTCGCGCCCGCCCCAGCGTGGCTGAGATGGGCGAAGATCAGCTTGCGTAGAACGACGAACGCTCCCACCGGAAGCAGCGCGGCCAACGCTCGGTTGGTCTCCTGTAGCTGGACCTTGAACGCCGAGCAGCGCTCGCATCCGCGCAGGTGGCGGCGGACCGGTGGGGTGGTGCGGCGTCGCAGTCCCTCGGCCACCTCGCCGAGCTCGAGGCGCACCTCGGCGCAGGTCAGCTGGCGCGCCTCGGCCGCCTCGGCGAGCGATACACGTGCGCGCACGAGCAGCGACTTGACGCTCGGGATCGTGGTCTCCATCGCCTCCGCGATCTGGTCGTAGGAGAGCGCCTCCATCTCACGCAACAGCAGGGCAGTGCGCTGCGTCTCTGGCAGGTCGTGGATGTCGCCGACGAGAAGGCGGAACTCCTCGCGCTTATGAACCTGGTCAGCGGTCGTCTCTCCGTGGTCGGAGAGATGGACGTCCATCGAGTCGACACCGATCGCGCGCGCCCGGCGCAGGTGGTTGAGGCTACGGTTGCGTGCGATCCGGTAGAGCCAAGGGCGCACATTGATCGGACGATCGTCGGCGAGGATCGCGTTGAAAGCGGCGGCGAACACGTCCTGCAGGACATCCTCGGCGTCCTCGACCGACCCGAGCATGTGACGGCAGAACGCGAGTAGGCGCGATTGATACCGTCCCATCAGGTGCTCGAAGGCCGCGTGATTGCCGCGTCGCATGAGCACGACGAGGCGCTCGTCGGTTTGAAGCCGCAGGAGCGGTGAGCGCCCGTGCAGCCCGCCGACCCCAGAGTAATTTAGAGCTGAGACTTCCACGGGTTAGACGATCCTCTCCATACGACACCGTAGCAGCGCAATAGTTGCGGTCTACCCTGCCGGCTGCCGTAGCATCCGCTTCGCGCCCGGGTAGACAAACTGGCAAAGTCGGCGCTCTTAAAAAGCGCTGCTCGCAAGGGCCCTGCGGGTTCGAGTCCCGCCCCGGGTATCGCCGTCGCAGGACCCGACGGCGCCATGCCGAACACATCCCAAATGACGTATCGCCCAGCGAGCCCATCCCTAAGCGCTCGGCCGAGCGGGCGAGGGCATCCACCGCCGGCCATTTGCGTCGCACCCGCCACCCCACCCGATCCCGCCCCACAAGAGCAATTGGCCGCCGGGGGATGGATCGCCCGCCCCCGGTTCTCCTTTGACACTTCAAGTAAAGCCTTGCTAGGTTCGAGCGCCGATAATGCGAGCTGTGCAGCCCCGGCCCCGGGGCGGGAGGAGAACGGGCAGGTAGCTCTGTGCGCAATGCAAGTGTGATCGGTCGTGTCGCGGCCGTCGCGGCAGTCGCGATCGTGATCGTCGCTGTGGTCGTCATCGCCCTGGGCGGCGGGACGAGCTACCAGGTCCATGCGATCTTCCAGGACGCGAGCCAGATCGTGGGCGGCGACCTCGTCGAGGTGGCCGGCGACGAGATCGGGACAGTCTCGAACATCTCGCTGACCCCGAACGGCGAGGCGGACCTCACCCTCAATATCACGAACTCCACCTACCGGCCGCTCTACCGCGGCACGCTCGCGACCGTCCGCGCGGTCTCGCTGACCGGAATCGCCAACCGCTACATCGAGCTGCGGCTCCCGCCCGCCGGAGCCGGCAGGATCCCTGACGGGGGCCAGATCCCGACCCAGGATACGACGAGCGCTGTCGACTTCGACGAGCTGTTCAACACGCTCAACGGGCCGACCCGCAAGGCCCTCCAGAACGTGATCCAAGGGTCGGCCGCCGAGTACGCCGGCAAGGGCCAGCTTGCGAACACGGCCTGGCAGTATCTGAACCCGGCGATCGCGTCCTCGAGCACCCTGTTCGCCGAGCTGAACAAGAACACGAGCCAGTTCACTCGCTTCATCGTCCAGACGGCGAACCTCGTGAGCGATATCTCGCAGCGGAGCTCGGACCTGTCGGGGCTGGTGTCGAACCTGTCGCAGACGACCGGGGCGCTGGCGCGTCAGCGCACCGCGCTGGGGGAGTCGATTCAGCGCCTGCCCGGCTTCATGGCGCTGGCGGACACGACGTTCGTCGACCTGCGTAGCGCACTCGACGACCTGACGCCGCTCGTCAACGACACGAAGCCCGTCGCTCCCAAGCTCGAGCAGCTGCTCGTGCAGCTCAGGCCGCTGGCGCAGGACGCGGTGCCGACGGTGAAGGACCTGGCCAAGATCGTCAGCCGGCCGGGGCCGAACAATGACCTCACCGACCTGACGAAGCTGGCCGTGCCGCTCGCCGCCATCACGGTCAGGCAGGTCAACGTCGATGGCAAGCTCCGCCCCGGAGCGTTCACGCAGGCGACCAGCGCGCTGAACTCGACCACGCCCGAGCTCGCGGTCGCGCGCCCGTACGCGGTCGATCTGACGGGCTGGTTCGAGGGCTACAGCCATACCGGCACGGCGGACGCCGCCGGCACCGACAACCGGGCGGAGATCGACGTCGGGGCGTTCTCGGATCAGACCGGCACGCTCAGCCTGCTCGATCCGATCCTCCGGCTCCCGTTCATCCAGAGCCTGCTCACCTCTCAGCAGGGAGACCGCTGCCCCGGGTCGATGGAACGTGGCGGTCTCTACTACCCCGAGTCCGGGTTCCCGTGCAATCCGAGCGAGGTGCCGACGGGCCAATGAGGCGGATCCTCCTCAGCGTCGTCGTCGTGCTCGCCTCGGTGGCGGTCATCGTAATCGCCCTCGGCGCGTCGAGCGGCGGCGGAAGCGGGGGCGGCGATCCGTCGTACACGATCGAGATGAACAACGCGTTCGGCCTTGTCACCGGCGAGCAGTTCAAGGTCTCAGGCGTCCCCGCCGGCTCGATCAGCGCGATCAACCTCGACCAGAAGACCCTTAACGCGCGCGTGACCGTTCAGGTGACCTCGGGCGGGTACGGCAGCTTCCACCAGGACGCGACCTGCGAGTCGCGACCCCAGTCGCTGATCGGCGAGTACTTCATCGACTGCGATCCCGGGACCACGAGCAGCCCCGTGCTGAAGAACGGGGCCACGATCCCCGTGTCGCACACGTTCTCGACGATTCCCGCGGACCTGCTGCAGAACGTGCTGCGGATGCCCTATCGCGAGCGACTGACGCTGATCATCAACGAGCTTGGCGCCGGCGTCGCCGGCAACCCGGCCAATCTCCAGTCGGCGATCGAGCGGGCCGTCCCGGCGCTGACCCAGACCGACAACCTGCTCTCGCTGCTCGCCAAGGACAGCCACACGATCGAGGACCTGACGGCGACCGCTGACTCGGTGATCACGGCGCTGGCGAACAACGGTCATAACGTCCAGCGTTTCGTGGTCGCGGCGAACAACACGGCAGTGGACGCGGCGCAGCAGCGCACCAACCTGCAGGCGACGTTCCACAATCTCCCTGGCTTTCTCCAGCAGCTCCGTCCCGCGCTGGCCGATCTCGGCGCGGCCGCCGACGCCAACGTGCCGGTGTTGAGCAACCTCAACGCCAGCTCGGGCCAGCTCGACACGCTGCTGAGCGATCTCGTCCCGTTCGCGCACGCGGCCACACCCGCTGTCAGATCACTCGGGCAGGCGTCGATCACCGGGCGCCAGGCGGTCATCGCGGCGGGGCCGGCGGTCGCGCACCTGAACCAGTTCGCGAAGCCGACTCCCGAGCTGGCGCAGAACCTGGCGATCGTCCTGCACGATCTCGACCTCCAGAGCAGAGCGGTCGAGCCCGACCCGCGCAGCCCCGGCGGGGTCGGCTACTCCGGCCTCGAGTCTCTGCTCCAGTACGTGTTTCAGCAGACCAACGCGATCGACTACTTCGGTCAGTTCGGGCATATGCTCGCGCTCGACCTGTTCGTCAACGAGTGCTCGCCGTATCAGACCCCGGCGACGGTCGCGAGCAATCTGAAGCTCTACGGCCCGAGCTTCCGCCAGTGCTACGGGTGGCTCGGCCCGAACCAGCCCGGCGTCAACGAGCGCGACCCCAGCGACCCGAGCGCCTCGATCCCCGATCCCGGAGGCGCACCCCCCGGCGAGCCCGGGCCCACGGGAGCGATCACGACCTCGCTGGCCACTGCGGCACCGGCGGTGAAGGCGAAGGCGACGCACCACCACGGCACGCGGCCGATCACCAGTGAGCCGCAGACGACAACGCCGAGCACGACCACCACCCCGGCGAGCGGCAGCTCGCCCACCAGCCCAGGTTCGGGCACCACGACCGCCCCGCCCGCGACAGGCGGCGGAACCGCGACCAGTCTCGGTAACACGATCAGTCAGGTGCTGAACGGCATCCTCGGAGGCAAGTCCGGCAGCAGCACGGGCGGCGGCCTCGGCGGCCTGCTCGGCGGGACCCCGGGGAGCGGCAGCTCAGCGAGCGGGACCGGCAACGAGACCACGGCCGGGCAGGCGCAACAACTACTCAACTACCTCCTCGCCCCATGAGACGCGCACCTCAGAACCCGTTCACGAACCCGACCCTCGTCGGCGCGATGACCGTGCTCGCGATCGTCCTCGCGGTCTTCCTCGCCTACAGCGCCAACGCGGGGTTGCCGTTCGTTCCCACGCGCGAGCTCAAGGTTGACGTCGCGAGCGGCGCGGACCTCGTCGTCGGTAACGACGTCGACGAGGGCGGGACCCGGGTCGGCGAGCTGACGGCGATGCAACCCGTCGAGTTGAAGTCCAGTGGCCAGGTGGTCGCTCAGCTCACGCTCGAGCTCGGTGAGGCCAACGGCGACGTGCCGCTCGACTCGACGGTCACGGTCGGTGAGCGCTCGCTGCTGGGCGAGAAGTACGTCGAGCTGAACAAGGGCTCCTCGAAGGAGATTTTCAAGGACGGGGCCACGATGCCGATCTCGCAGACGTCGGTTCCCGTCCAGATCGACGATGTCTTCAACACCTTCACCCCGCCGACCAGAACGGCGATCGATGCCAACCTGGCCGGCATCGGCGACACGCTTGCGGGTCGCGGCGAGGCTCTCAGCGAGACGCTCCAGAGCCTGCCGCCACTGCTCACCAACCTCGCCCCGGTAGCGGCGAACCTGGCCAACCCGCAGACGCAGCTGACTCGGTTCTTCGACACCGTCGACACGTTCACCCGCATCGTCGCGCCGATCGCGAACGTCGACTCGCAGCTGTTCACCGACATGGCGACGACGTTCGCGGCGATCTCGCACAGCCGCACGAATCTCGAGACGACGATCGCCGAGTCGCCCTCCACGCTCTCGGTCTCGACGCAGTCGCTGCGCGCGCAGCAGCCGTTCCTCACCGACCTGGCCACGCTCGGCAACGAGCTCACGCCGGCCACGACCGAGCTTCGCGCGGCCCTGCCCGACATCAACCCCGCGATCGAGGCCGGCGCGACCACGCTCGCGCGCACGCCGGTGCTGAATCGGGGCCTCCAGCATGTGATGGTCTCGCTGAAGAACCTCGCGCTCGCGCCGGGCACCAACGTCGCCCTCAACGGGCTGACCTCGACGGTCGACACGCTGAACCCGATGCTGCGGTACCTCGGGCCCTACGTGACCGTGTGCAACGACTGGAACTACTTCTGGACCTATCTGGCCGACAACGTCTCCGAGCGCACGTCGTTCGGCACCGCGCAGCGAGTCCTGCTGAAGGTCGCGGACGTCGCACAGGCCAACAACCTCGGGATCGAGGGCGCGTCGGCACCCGTCGACGGCGGCGGCATCGACAGCATCCTGGGGGGGAACGAGTACCTCCACGACCAGGCCTACGGCTCGGCGGTCGATAACCAGGGCAACGCCGACTGCGAGACCGGTCAGCGCGGATACCCGCTGAAGCTCAACTACTTCGATCCACAAGGACGCGACCTCGTGCTCGACCCCCACACGCCTGGAGACCAGGGCCCGACCTACGCCGGTGACACGCACGTTCCGAAGGGCGAGACGTTCAGCCGTAACCCGCAGACCGGCCCGCAGCTCGACCCCAACCCGAGCAACCCATGATCGGGCGGCGACGCGGACAGCGCAAGCAGCCGATGAGCCGGTTCAAGGTCGGCCTGATCGGGATCGTCGTACTCGTGGTGTTCATCTATGGCGGATTCACCAAGTTCGCCAACCCGTTCGCGAGCCATTTCACCGTCTACGCCGACTTCGCGAGCGCCAACGGGATCAAGCCAGGCTCGTTCGTTCGGATCGCCGGGATCAACGTCGGCACGGTGACTGGGATCGAAGCAGATCCGAACCATCCCCACGAGTCGCAGGTGGCGATGCAGATCTCGAGCGACGGCCTGCCGATCCACGAGGACGCGACACTCAAGATCAGGCCCCGGACGTTCCTCGAGGGCAACTTCTTCGTCGATCTGATGCCCGGCACCCCCGATGCCCCGCTGGCACCGAGCGGGTATACGTTCCCGGCCGCGCATACGGCGACGCCGGTCCAGTTCGACCAGGTCCTGAGCTCGCTGGACGCCAACACGCGCCAGAATCTGCAAGTCCTGCTGAGCGTCTACGGCGGCGCCGTCAAGCAGGCCGGACCGGCGTATAACGCCTCGATTCCGTACTGGACGCCGGCCTACAAGTACACCGCCGAGGTGACCCACGATCTACTCGGGACCCAGCACAACGACCTCGCGAACCTGGTGGCCAACGGCGGCACCGTCGCGCAGGCGCTCGACAGCCATCCGCTGAACCTCGAGAACCTGATCACCGACTTCAACACGACCGCGAATGCGTTCGCGCGCGTGAACACGAGCCTGTCGGCCGCGGTCGCCGAGCTGCCGCTGACGCTCGCTGCGGCGCAGCCGGCGCTGACCGCGCTGAACGACTCGTTCCCGCCGCTCGAGCGCCTCGCCGGCGCGCTGATCCCGGGCGTCAAGAGCGCCGGGCCGACGATCGATGTCAGCCTCCCGTTCATCCACCAGCTACGGCTGCTCGTGCAACCCTCAGAGCTCCGTGGCCTGACCTCCGACCTTGCCGTGACGGTGCCCGCGCTGGCGCACCTCACCCGGGAGACGATCCCGCTGATGTCGAAGATCCGCGCCGCCTCGAGCTGCATCTCGAACGTCGTCTACCCGTGGTCGCAGCTGACAGTCCCGGACAGCAACTTCAATGCCTCCAACGGCTTCCCGTCGCGGCCGGTCTACGTCGAGGCGCTCGACTTCCTGCCGGGGCTCGCGGGTGAGTCAAGGGACTTCGACGCCAACGGGCCGTACATCAGAGTGCTCGGCGGCAGCGGCACGCTCACCTACTCGCTGCAGCCGGGCCTGTTCGGCCAGGCGCTGTCGTCGATCAACGGCGTCCAGCCGGTGCCTCCGCCGAACGGCACCCGCCCGCCCCTGCACCCGAACACTCCGTGCGAGCTCCAAACCGTGCCCGACCTCGCGGCTCCGAGCGGGCTGTCTCCGAACCTGATCCACACGAGCCTTTCCGGGGCGGGGGCGGCCGCGCGCTTCGAGGCGTCATCGCAGGATCTGATCAGCGAAGCGTCGAGCATGCTCAAGGCACAGGGCATTACCGGCGCCGTCTCGAAGGGTACGGCGACGCTCTCCCAGCTGACCCGCGGCGCAGGTGGAAAGCCGTGAAGCGCGCGATCAGGAAGCACCTGCCGGACTTCGCCGCGATCATCGTCCTGCTCCTGCTCTCGATCGTCGTGGCGGTGTACATCCTGAGCAACGAGCGGTTCCGCTTCCCCTTCTTCTCGTCGCCGCAGTACACCCTCAACGCGGAGTTCCAGACGCTGCAGGCCGTGACGCCGGGCCAGGGGCAGACGATCCGCATCTCTGGCGTGCAGGTCGGCGCAATCGGCGCTGTGACGCTGCGCAACGGTCTCGCCGTGGTCCAGATGGACATCGACCAGCAGTACCGGAAGCTAGTGCACGAGAACGCGACCCTGCTGCTGCGCCCGAAGACGGGCCTCGACGACATGTTCATCGAGATGAATCCTGGCTCGAAGGTCTCGCCGGTCGCGCCCGCGGGGTATACGTTCCCGGTCTCCAACTCGCTCCCGGACATCAACGTCGACGAGATCTTCTCGTCGCTGGACACGGACACCCGCGAGTACCTCGACCTGCTCGTCAACGGCGCCGGCCAGGGCCTACAAGGACGCACGAGCGATCTCGCGCAGGTCCTCGAGCGCTTCGAACCCACCCACCAGGATCTGGCGCGCGTGAACCAGGCGATCGCCACCAGGGGAGCCGACCTCCGGCAGCTCGTCGATTCGCTGCGGCGGCTGGACGGCGACCTGGCGGCGCAGCGGCCGCAGCTCGTCTCGCTCGTCGACGCCGGCTCGGAGGTCTTCCACGCGCTGGCGTCCGAGAACGCGAACATCAGCACCGCCGTAAGCGAGCTTCCGGGCACGCTCGACCAGGCGACGGCCACGCTTGGCAAGGTGCAGCGGCTCGCGGATGTGCTCGGACCCGCGGCGACGAACCTACTGCCGGCGGCGAAGGCACTGCCGGCGGCCGACGCGGCGCTGGCGGCGCTGGCGCGGCCGAGCGCGCCGATCGTCGAGAACCAGATCCGCCCGTTCGTCGTCGCCGCTCGACCGGTGGTGCGGAACCTGCGCCCCGCGGCTGTCAACCTGGCTACCGCGGCCCCCAACCTGAGCACCACGTTCACCGTGCTCAACCACCTGCTGAACATGCTCGGCTACAACCCGGGCAATACCGAGCACGGGTACCTGTTCTGGCTTGCCTGGCTGAACCACAACGTCCGCACCCTGTTCAGCGTCCAGGACGCCAACGGCGGCTTCCGGCCGCTGTTCATCCAGGCCAACTGTGCGACGCTCGCCTCGATCGCCAACGGCTTCCCCGGCGCAGAGGCGCTGTACAACCTGACCCCGATCCTCTCCGACCTCGGCCTCTGTCCCGCGCAGGCCGCGGCGATCGCCCACGACGCGACGCTGAAGCCGCGGCTCGCCAAGATCGGTGGGAGCAGTGCGCCGAGCGTGCCGGCGCTCCCGGCGCCGCTCTCGCAGTCATCGCTACTGGCGCCGGCGAAGTGAACGGCTGATGCAGAAGGGCGCTCCCTCAATCGGCAAGGTTGCGACGATGGTCCTGTTCGCGCTGTCGTGCTTCGGCCTGCTGCTGTTCCTGTGGCTGTCCTTCGGCGGCGGGATCCCGTTCGCCCCGGAGGGCTACCGGGTCCAGGTCTCGTTCCCGTACGGCCAGGAGCTGGCGTCCCAGGCGGATGTGAGGATCGCCGGTGTGTCCGTAGGGAAGGTTGAGTCGGTCGCGCTCGATCCCCAGGGAAACCGCACGGTCGCGACGATCCAGCTCGACAACCAGTTCGCGCCGCTGCATGCCGACGCGACGGCGATCCTGCGCGAGAAGACGATCATCGGCGAGACCTACGTGCAGCTCACGCCCGGGTCGCCGAGCGCGCCCCCAGTCCGTGACGGCGGCATGCTGTCGCGCTCGAACGTCGTCCCGGCCGTCCAGCTCGACCAGATCTTCGACGCGTTCGACCCGACCACGCGAGCAGCGTTCCAGGTCTGGCAGCAGGAGCTCGCGAAGGCAGTCACCGGTAACGCTGCGAACCTCAACTCGGTACTCGGCAACCTGCCCACGTTCGCCGCCGACGGCGCCGACCTCCTACAGGTGCTGAACATCGAGCACGACGCGGTCCAGCGGCTGTTCCGTAATACCGGCACGGTGTTCGCGGCGCTGACGCAGAATCAGGCGGCGCTGCGCAACTTGATCATCAGCGGCCAGGCGACGTTTGGGACACTCGCCGCCAACGACGCGGCGCTGATCAAGACATTCGATGTGCTGCCGACCTTCCTTGACGAGACGAAGCTGACGATGGCGCGGCTGCAGACCTTCGCGAACAACACCGATCCGCTGCTGCGGGCGCTGATGCCGGCCGCCGTCGACCTCGGCCCGACGCTCCGATCGGTGCGCATCCTCTCGCCCGACCTGCGCTCGCTGTTCGTGCACCTCAACCCGCTGATCACCGCGTCGAAGACGGGTTTGCCCGCGCTCGCTCAGGTACTCAACGGGGCGACGCCGCTGCTCGGCAGCGTCGGCCCGTTCCTCGAGCAGCTGAATCCGATCCTCAACTGGCTCTCGCTGCACCAGCAGCTGATCTCGGACTTCATCAGCATCGGCGGCGCGGCGCTGGCGGCCAAGACGACCTCGTTCTCGGGCGGCACCGGCCACTACCTGCCGCAGTACGGAGTGCTCGGCCCCGAGTCGCTGTCGATCTATCCCAACCGCCTGTCCATTAATCGCGGTAACACCTACCCGCCGCCGCTGGCGGGCCAGGGCGCCGCGCTCCTCGATCACGGCATCCTTCCCTCTTGGGACTGCAACAACACCGGCGCGCCGGGCGACGGGTCGGCGGCGCCGTCCCCCGGCGTGTTCCCCTGCTGGGTCGCGCCACCGCTAGGGAACCTGATCGGCGAGTCGACCAAGTCCGCGCAGATCCACGCGGCGACGTACCCGTCTAAGTGAAATCGCCTGGCGGCGATTCAATTGGGGGATTTGGCAGGGCCAAATCCCCCGGGCGGGCGGCGGTCCGGCTCAGGCCGCGGCCACCGCCGACGGCGCCGCCTGGTCGCTGAGCGCGAGGCCGTCGAGCACGGCCGCGGCGAGCGTCTGGTCACCGGTGATCGCGAGCCCGTCGCGGTTCCCCTCGGGGGCGAACGCTCGGATCCATGCTGCCTCGCTGCCGGTGACACAGGCGTCGGCGCCAGCATCGGCGCGCTCGGTGAGCGCGACCCTCCCGCCCGAGACTCTCAACAGGTAGGGGGCGGCCTCGCAGCCTTTGCTTGTATCGGTCACGAGCAGCTCGACGGAGCCGGTGAGCTTGCGCGCCGGGTGTAGCAGCCCGGGTGCGAGGCGGATGATCGCGCCGATGTCGATCAGCTCGTTCTCGCGCGGCGAGCTCCACGACCACTCGTACCCCCACCGGGCGAGCTCGGCCAGCACAGGTAGCAATTCTCGCGCGCGCTCAGTCAGCTCGTAGTCGACTCGGGGCGGCACCTCCCGGAAGCGCTGGCGCGTGAGCATGCCGTCGGCGACCATGCGGTTCAGTCGCGAGCGAAGCTGCTCGGTGGAGATGCCGGGCAGGACCCTCTGGAGCTCGACGAACCGGCGGGGACCGGCGGCGAGGTCACGAACGATCAGCAGGGTCCATTTGTCGCCGACCAGATCGAGCGCGCGTGCGTCTGGCGACCACTGGTTGTACGGGTGGCGTTTGGGTGGCGGTACCTGCGGCAATTGGGATTCCCTCCGGTGGACGAACCTGGTTCCAGCTTAACGCACCTTCGAGGAGGAAAGTTGGACTTTGAGCGAGTTTCTGAGCCAGTTTCGCCCGCTGCTTGCGTTTAGGGCTAATGCGGCGCTCGATCCGCGCCGACATATGAGCATGGGTGATCTGACGGTCCTAGCGGAGCGACGGGCGACGCGTCGGCGCGCAGAACCATCGTTGGCGGCGTCTGGAGCCGCCGAATTCGGGGCGTCGCCAGTCGCGTTCTGCTTCGATCCCGGGTGTCCGTTCTCATACCTTGTCGCCGAGCGGGTCGAGCGGCGGCTGTCTGCCGTGGAGTGGGTTCCCGTCTCGGCCGCAGCTCTCGCGCCGGCGGGCCGCGAGCCGTGGACGGATCCGGTCGGCGGTCGTGCGCTGCGCGTGCGCGCCGAGCGCCGCGCGGACGAGCTCCGGCTCCCGCTGGTGTGGCCCGACCGCTTCCCGCCCACGGGCACCGCGGCCCTCCGGGTGGCCGTCTACGCCGTCCGGACGGGGGTGGGCTCGGCGTTCGCACTCGCGGCTGGGCGCCTCGCGTTTTGCGGCGGGTTCGACCTCGAGGACCCGGTGAACCTCGCCGAGGCGGCCGCGGCCGCCGGGATCGGGCTCGATGCCTGCCTGCGGGCGGCGAGCGACGAGGCGAACGACGGGCCGCTCGAGGCCGCCGCTCGCGGCCTGCTCGCGCATGGTGTTACCGAGCTGCCGGCTTTCAGGGTCGGCGCTCGCTGGCTCGCCGGGGAGGCGAAGCTCGCCGAGGCGTCCGCATCGGCGCAGGCGCCGGCGGCCGCCACCCGCCGCTAACCTCACTTCAGTCGGGCGTCCGTCGCGGGCGCGCTCGCATCGTGCCGCAGACCGCGTCACACTTAACCCCATGTACGCGGTGATCGATTGACGCTGACACCGCGCCGTGTCCGTGGCGCCGTCGGGCGCTTCTTCCGGATCGCCTTCAACTCGAACATCACCGGGCTGTCGTCGATGCTGGCGTACGCGATGCTGCTGACCGTCGTCCCGGTCGCGCTGCTGGGCCTGTTCGTCGCAGGCCAGGTCCTGAAGAGCGCCTCGGTCGAGCACAGCGTGCTGCGCGACCTGAGCGAGATCTTTCCCGGGGCAACGAAGACGACGCTGGCGAGGTTGCTGTCCCAGATCCGGGTCTCGACGACGAAGACCGGGGTGCTCGCGCTGGTGGCTTGCGGGTGGTTCGGCGCCTCGTTCTGGGGCGCGCTCGACACCGCCTTCGCCCAGATCTATGACGTCAAGTCGCGCTCATGGTGGGCGCAGAAGCGGTTCGGGCTCGCGATGCTGCTCGTGCTGCTCGTGTTCATGGTCTCGATGGTCGCCGCACCGACCGTGGTGAGCCTGCTCCAGGCAGGGGCGCGGGACCTGCCTTTCGACCTGGCTCGGATCGGAGGGGTTGTGTACCGGGTCACGCTCGGATTCGCGCTGCTGATCCTGTTCGGAACCCTGTGCGTGATCTATAAGGCGGTCCCCAACCGGCCGATCCCGTGGCGCGCCGCGTGGCCCGGCGCGGCGAGCGCAACTGTCGCGATCGCGGTGCTCGCGCTCGTGTTCCCGCTCTACCTGACAAACGTCTCGACGATCGCCCAGTTCGGGACCACGATCGTGTTCGTGCTGATCGTGCTCGCGTGGTTCTACGTGCTGGCGATGATCATCCTTGCCGGCGGCGTCGTGAACTCGTTGCGGTTACGGGACGCGCCGGCCAAGGTCCCGCAGGTCGCGATCGCCGGTCTTCAGCCTGAAAACGCCGGCGCCGGCACCAAACAGGGCGGCGGAGCCGCCCCAATCAAGCTGTAAGCAGCTACGGCGAGACGAGCCCGGCGAGGATCAGCTCGTCGAGCGGCGCGGTGCGCGCCTCGTCGTCGGTCTCGACGGCGGCCGGGGTGGGAGTGCTCGTGACCGTCGGCAGGTGCTCGAACTCCTGCACCTCCGAGCAGATCGCGTCGAACCCCGGATGTTCTGTGGGGATCTGCGTGCTGTCCATGCTCATCACTCTAGCTCGCCCGCGCGCGGTCGTGTTAGCGTCTCGCTACCTCGTGGCCACAGAGACCGAGACGACAGTTCACGGCGGGCGCCTGATCGCCCAGCGCCTCCGGGCGCACGGCGTCAGCAAGCTGTTCACGCTCTCGGGCGGGCACATCTTCCCGATCTATGACGGCTGCCGCGCGGAAGGGATCGACATCGTCGATGTCCGCCACGAGCAGACGGCGGCGTTTGCCGCCGAGGGGTGGGCGAAGGTGACGCGCACGATCGGGGTCGCGGCGCTCACCGCGGGCCCCGGCGTCACCAACGGGATCAGTGCGATGGCGTCGGCGAGCCAGAACCATTCGCCGGTGCTGATCCTTGGCGGGCGTGCACCGCAGTTCCGCTGGGGCCAGGGCTCGCTGCAGGAGATCGACCACGTGCCGTTCGTGCGTCCGCTGGTCAAGCTCGCGTGTACATCCGAGGGCACAGCCGAGATTCCGGGGCTCGTCGACGAGGCGATCGCGGCGGCGATGGCAGCGCCGTCGGGGCCGGCGTTCCTCGATTTCCCGCTCGATCACGTGTTCGGGGAGGCACCGGCTGCGGCTGGGGCCGAGGCTGGTGCCGCCGGGACCGAGCCGTGGCGGGGAGCCGGTGCGGATGCGCGGGCCGTCGATCGCGCCGCTGTCCTCCTGCGCGACGCCGAGCGCCCGGTGATCATGGCCGGCACCGGTCTGTACTGGGGTCACGGGGAGGACGCTCTGCGCTCGCTGGCCGAGCGACTGCGTATACCGGTGTTCCTGAACGGACTCGCACGCGGCTGCGTAGCTGCCGACCACGAGCTCTTCTTCTCGCGCGCCCGCGGCGCCGGGCTATCGGGCGCGGACGTCGCGATCGTGATCGGCGTGCCGCTCGACTTCCGGCTCGGCTTCGGAGCGGCGTTCGGGGCCGAGACCGAGATCGTCGTGATCGACGTCGCCGAGCCCGAGCGCGATCATCCGCGGCCGGTGGCGGTGGAGCTGTACGGGGCGCTGCCGGCGACGCTGGCGGCGCTGGCGGATTCGATGGGCGGCGTGGATGCGTCCGGCGGCTCCGCGCGGGCGGGGTGGATCGCCGGCCTGCGGGTGATCGAGGGCGAGCGGCGGGACGCGGAAGACGGCGAGCGCCACGACCCGCGCGCACCGCTGCACCCGGTGCGGGTCTATGCCGAGCTCGCCCAGGTCCTCGACCGGGACGCGGTGATCGTCTGTGACGGCGGCGATTTCGTCTCCTATGCCGGGCGTCTGGTCGACGTCTACGAGCCCGGCTGCTGGCTCGACCCCGGCCCGTTCGGCTGCCTTGGCAGCGGCCCGGGCTATGCGCTCGCAGCCAAGCTCGCCCACCCCGACCGCCAGGTCGTGCTGCTCGCCGGCGATGGAGCGTTCGGCTTCTCCGGGCTCGAGTACGACACCCTGGTCCGGCACGGGGTAAACGTGGTCGGAGTAATGGGCAACAACAGCATCTGGGCGCTGGAGAAGCACCCGATGGAGTTTCTCTACGGCTACTCGGTCGCTGCCGAGCTGCGCCCCGAGACGCGCTACGACCTCGTGGTCGAGGCGCTCGGCGGCTTCGGCCAGATCGTGCGCACGCCGGACGAGCTGCGGCCGGCGCTCGTACGCGCGCTCGAGGCGGGCAGGCCGGCGCTGGTCAATGTGATCACCGACCCGAGCGTGGCGTATCCGCGCAAGACGAATCTGGGCTAGGTGCGACAAACCGCTCGTTAACGAAAGCCGCCCACATCCTGTGGGCGGCTTCCGATCCAGGTTGGCCCCATGGGACGGGCAGGGGTACGTGCCAAAAGGGCCTGGTTTTCGGTTGGCTCAAGCGGCGGGAGGCGCCGGTGTTTACGGCTATCGCCTGAGCCTATGCACCGGGGTCTGACTCGAAATCGAATCTTGTCCCCGGCAGAGCTGCATCATGGCGCTCCGCACGCCATTCATCAATCGAACATACGTCTAGACGCCTTCCCTCTATACGTACGGTGGGTTGCTTCAGGTAGGGGCTGTGGGTCCTCGCGTTCGGTGACGGTCAGGAGCCGTATCGGAGTGCCGCGCCACGCAGGATGTCGTGTTCGGATGCCTCGATCCGCTCGAGCTCGAACAGGCGCAGGATCTCGACCAGGATCACGACGCCGGCGACGATCGTCGGTGCCCGATCGGGATGGAGCCCAGCCACCTGACGTCGCTCGTGCAGCGGCATCGCCGCAAGATGCTCGAGTAGTCGCTCGCATTCGCTCCGGGCGAGGACGTAGCCCTGGACCCGGTCGGGGTCGTAGGGGTCGAGCGCCTGGGCGATCGCGGCGAGGGAGGTCGGTGTGCCGGCGACGCCGACTGCGTGCTGGACCCGGCGGTGCGCTTCGGGCACGGCTGCCTCGATGATCGAGCGGACCTCGGCGGCGAGCTGATCGAGCTCGCCGGGGAGCGGCGGGTCGTGGTGCAGGTGGCGCTCGGTCTGGCGCACGACGCCCGCCTGCGTCGAGACGTGGAACCGCGTCTGGCGGCCCTCGCCGATCACAAGCTCGGTCGACCCGCCGCCGATGTCGGTCACGAGCGTGACCGTCCGGTCGTGGGGGTCACGCTCGCTCGTCGCTCCGAGAAATGTGAGCTGCGCCTCCTCATCGCCGTCGAGGATCTGCGTCTCGAGCCCGTAGCGCGCCGCGACTTCGGCGGCGAACCGGGTGCCGTTGGACGCGTCGCGAACGGCGCTCGTCAGGACCGCGACGCGACGCTCGGGGTGGTGGGCTTCGTCGACCGCCGCGTAGTCGTCGAGCGTCGCGAAGACGCGCGCGATCGCGTCGGGCGCGAGCTCCCCGTTCGCGTCGACGCCGGCGCCGAGCCTGGTGACGCGCGTCAGGCGTTCGAGCTGTGCGGCGACGCGCCCGCCTTCGATGTCGACGACGAGCAGGCGGGTCGAGTTGGTCCCGATGTCGACGATCCCGATCCTCATCGGGCGGGAGGCCGTGTAAGCGAATTCGCCTGGTGCGGCATCGGCCGTCCGGCCAGCCCGGCGAGCAGGTTCTCGACCGCGAGCTCGGCCATCCGCTCGCGCGCGGCAATGGTGGCGGAGCCGATGTGCGGGGTGACGAGGAGGTTCGGAGCGCCGAGCAGGGGGTCATCCGGTCCCGTTGGCTCGGGGTCGGTGACGTCGAGCGCGGCGCCGGCGATCGAGCCATCGTGCAGCGCCCGAACGAGCGCCGCCTGGTCGACGATCGGCCCCCGGGCGGTGTTGATCAGGATCGCCGTCGGCCGCATCCGTCGCAATGCGGCGGAGTCGATCAGGTGGCGCGTGGCCGGAGTCAGGGGGCAGTGGAGCGAGACGAAGTCCGAGCGGCCGAGCAGGGCCTCGAGCGGCATGTCGGGCGCGCTGCCGGTGCCCGTGGTGAGCACCTCCATCTCGAATCCGCGGGCCCGCGCGGCGACCGCGCGTCCGATCCGGCCGAGGCCGATGATCCCGAGCGTCGCGCCGTGGACGCTCTGCCCCAGGTACCGAGCCGGCTCCCAGGTCAGCCAGTCGCCGGCCTGAACCGATCGTGCAGCCTCGGGAAGCCGGCGCGCGGCCGCGAGCAGCAGCGCAAACGCGAGGTCGGCGGTCGCGTCGGTGAGAACATCAGGGGTGTTGCCTACCGGGATCCCGCGCTCGGTCGCCGCTCCGAGGTCGACGTTGTCGGTGCCGACGGCGTAGTTCGAGATCGCGCGCAGGTGGGGCGAGCCCGCGATCAGCTTCGCGTCGATCCTGTCCGTCAGGAGAGAGATCAGGCCTTCGGCACCAGCGGCCCGCTCGAGCAACTGGTCGCGAGTGGGCGGGGGACGGTCCGGCCAGATCTCCGTTTCGTGCTCGGCCTGGAGGCGCTCGAGGGCGCGGCCGGGGAGCCGGCGGGTGACGAAGACGCGGGCGATCGAAGGATTGTGAAGAACTCTACGTGCGGGAGTTCAGCTCGTAGGACGGGCGGGGGCGCTTGTCCGGGCCGAGTCGCTGTCGCTCCGGCGATCGTGCGAACGCCACGCCCGTGCGAGCTCGGAGCGCAGTCGTTCGCGCTCCGCTTCCACAGGCGCCTTGTACGGAGGTAGCTCGCCCTCGAGCTCCCACCACGGCTTCTGAGTGTGCATGGCCATGGGTTATGTATCGGACGGTCAGCTCAGGGCTTGAGCCGATCGTCCGCCCGCGGACGATGGTCAGACTGCGCTCTCGACGGGCGCGGCGGGCTCGTGCGCCTGGACGTGGCGCTTCCGCGCGACCACTTGGGGCATGCCGAAGGCGGCGACGAGGGCGCCCGCGAAGGCCAGGCCCGCGGCCACCGCGAAGGCGACCTGGAAGCCGCCTGTGAGCGCGACGTGGAGCGCATGCGTGCCAGCAGCGGAATGTCCCAGCTCGCTGTTCGTGCGCGCGGTCGCGATCGCCGCGAGGATCGCGAGCCCGAGCGCGCCGCCGACGAGCCGCGACGTGTTGACGAGCCCCGACGCAAGCCCCGCCTCGGATGCTGCCACGCCTTGCACGGCGCAGATCGTCGAGGGCACGAATGACAGGGGGATGCCGATCGCCACCAGGAGCGACGGGATCATCATGTTGCTCACGTAGTCGCCGTTGACCGCGATCCGCGTGAACAGGAGCAAGCCGACCGTCAGGGCGAGCATGCCGGCGATCAGCATCGGCTTCGCGCCGATCCTGAGCACGGAACGTGACGCGATCACCGAGCCGGCGACGATGCAGAGGGTCATCGGCAGGAACGCGAGTCCGGCCTTGATCGGCGAGTAGCCGAGCACCTCCTGCAGGTAGAGCGAGACGAAGAACCACATCCCGAACGAGGCAGCGCCGACGAACAGGACGACGACGTTCGCCGCGCTGAGCGTGCGTGAAGCGTAGATCCGCAACGGCATCAGTGGCGCCTTCGCGAAGCGTCCCTCGATCGCGACGAAGACGGCGAGTAGCGCGACCCCCACCCCGAGCAGGGCGATCGTCGAGTCGTCGCCCCAGCCGGTCACGTCGGTGCGGACGATCCCGAGTACCAGCAGCGAGAGTCCGATCGTCGCGGTGAGAGCGCCGGCGAGGTCGAAGCTCCTGGTGGCCCCGGACGCTCGTCCCTCCGCGACATAGACGGTCGTGAGGACCGCGGCGGCGAGGCCGATCGGGACATTGATGAAGAGGATCCAGCGCCAGCCGACGAGGTCGGTGAGTACGCCCCCGAGCAGCACCCCGACGGCGCCGCCGGCCCCGCCCATGGCGCCCCAGATGCCGACCGCGCGGTTGCGCTCGGACGGCTCTGTGAACGTCGTCGTCAGGATCGACAACGATGCGGGCGCGACCACCGCGCCACCGAGTCCCTGGACCGCGCGGGCGACGATCAGCATCGATTGGCTCTGGGCAAGCCCGCCGGCGAGCGAGGAGACGGCGAACAGGACGAGGCCGCCGACGAACACGCGGCGGCGGCCGAGCAGGTCGGCGGCGCGGCCGCCGAGCAAGAGGAATCCGGCGAAGGTCACCGTGTACGCGTTGACCACCCATTGCAGATCCTGCTCGGTGAACCGCAGGCCGTGACGGATCGCCGGGAGGGCGACATTTACGACGGAGACATCGAGGATGACCATGAACTGGCCGAGACACGCCAGGATCAGGGTCCAGCGTAGGCGGGACGACGTGGCCTTCGGATCGGCGGTCGGGGTGGCGCTGAGCGCGCTCATCTGCGTCTCGGATCTGCTTGTACGATGATCGCTGTCAGGCTAGCAGATGTACGATGATCGTCGTACAATGGGGGAGTAGATGATGCTCGTAGATGAAGTAGGCCAGCGGAGCGCCGGCGGACCCGAGCGTCATCAGCTCGACCTCTCAGCAGTGCTTCACGCGCTCAGCGACCCCGTTCGCCTGCAGATCGTCGCGGCGCTCAACGATGGGATCGAGCACAGCTGCGGCAGCCTCGACCTTCCGGTCACCAAGTCGACCTGCACCCACCATTTCAGGGTGCTGCGCGAGGCCGGC
>Ga0302325_10001941_pt1 | contig 51457 bp, 50 predicted proteins | sample Palsa_T0_2_FD_201948 | JGI IMG/M metagenome (GOLD analysis project Ga0302325, IMG submission 201948) | Peat permafrost microbial communities from Stordalen Mire near Abisko, Sweden - Palsa_T0_2 | ecosystem: Environmental > Terrestrial > Soil > Palsa > Peat permafrost | place: Sweden: Abisko...
GCTCCTCCTCGGTCAATGTTGCGGTGCCGTCTGACAGCATGATGACCTTGTAGTCGAGCATCATCGCGTCGCGCGCCGTCGACTCGCAGCACACATTCGTCGCCGTGCCGGCGATCAGTACCGTGTCAATGCCACGGGCTTTGAGCTGCGCGTCGATGTCCGATGAGCTGGCCATGAAAGCGCTGTACTTGATCTTCTTGACCCGCACGTCGCCCGGCAGCACCTCGAGCCCCGGGAACAACTTGAAACCTTCCGATGCTTCGTCAAGCCCGGCAAGCCGCTTCTTCTGTCGATCCGGCGTCAGCATGCGTGTCTGGAAGTTGGCCCAATGCTCGAGCGCGCCGACAGCCGTTGTCTGAATCCACACCACCGTGCCGCCAGCCTCCCGCAGCGCTCTGGCTATGCGATTGATGTTCGGCACGATTTCTCGCGCCACCGGCACCTCGTGCGGAAAGCCCGGTGCGCAGAAATAGTTCTGCATATCGACCACGACCAGTGCAGCGCGGCCAGCCTCGATCGCATCTTGGGCCAGCAGCTTTCCCATCCGGCTCACGACACGGTCCTTCACGAACGCGGGGACGACATAGTCGTGCATGATAAACCCTCGCGGAATAAGGCTGTCGCCGAGTCAACGGTTGCCCTTATTAAATTCCAATCCGGTTGAAACATAACAGAACTAGGACGAGGCTTTAATTAAGTCCAAAACTAGGGGGCCGAGGAGCGCGGCGCCTTAGTCGCCATGGAATATTTTCGGGCAATATGTTTTGCTTCTTCTTCGCTCAATCCATGGCTCTTCCAGGTCGACTGGGGACCTTCGACCAGAACGTCGGCATCGCCCGAACGCTTCGCATGTCCCACGACGTCGCTCTTGTAGCTACGGACGCAGCCGATGGCATCCGCCACAAGTGAGATGTAATTACGCACGGTCAGCGTCTCATCGCTTACGTCGCACCATTCACGTTGACATGCATGCGAGACCGTCGCCAACACATCGGGGGCAAGGTGGCGCACCGCGTCAAGCTGTTCGGTACGCGATGAGAGCCAACGCTCACGGTCTCCGCGCATCGAACTCGGACCACAATCATAGTCGAACTCGGAGGGGGCGGGGACGGCGCCGAGAAATTGAAGTCCGTGAATCTGCATTAGCAGCGTACTGACGTTTTCCTGATCGGCCAGCGCCCGCCGCTGGCCGGTTTCGTGTCCATCGCGTCCCCTATGGCTGTGCAGCGCGACGCGGCCGGGAACACTATTGCGCCATGGCACCAAACCACGCCGACTCAGATCTGCCAAAAACGCTGGTGCGTTGGTTACCTCAAACGGAATCGTTTTGGCATCCCGATCAGTGACTACATCGGTGAAGTGTACGTCGCACGACGGACACCAGTGAACGACAACTCGCGCCCCATACGAGCCGAGTCGGTTGATCGTCAAATCCGATACGGTTTGTCCTTTCGCGACGTCGCCGGCCTTGTTCCAGGTCGTCCCGCAACAGAACTGCACCCCTGCCACGGCGATAAAATCGATCTCAAGCGCGCGAAATACGGCTACAACATCCGCGGCCACGTCCGGTGTGCGCAGGATGTTGCAACCGAGGTAAAGTACGACGTCATAAGTTCGATCTGGCGGGCGGTACTGCTCGGTCCAGCAGACTGATTCCGCCGGGATCTGGAGCTTTTTCAGGTCCTGGAGGCGACGATAATATGCAGAGTAATCGAATTTCGCCATGTATTGCCCCATGTCGATGCTTCGTCCGGGAATTCTACCGCTACCGGTTTCCTTCCACAAACAGATAATCAGGACTTATTTCAGACGGGATTTCCTTTTTGACCCTTAATTCCAACTGGCTCGTCACATCGAAGGGCTTTCCTTTGCAAGGGTTTACCCCGTCTTCGGCCACGGCGTTCCCAGCGGCGCCGGAAGGAACTGGTTTCGACTCCGTCGAGCATGCAACGCCCGCGAAATGACCGTTTTCGCGGGCATGCTGGCGAAGATGGCGATGCTGCGCGTCTCTAGCGGGGTAAAGTGAGCGCAAAGCGAAGGAAATTTTGATGACGACGCCGGAGAGGCGCAGAGAGAAGTGTCGCCAGAAGCGATGGTGAGACAGCATCTTCTGCCGTCGAATGCAGCCCGACGCGAAACCGGTACCTCCCCGCACTATTGGGAACAGTGCGAAACTAAATCGGATAAAACCTTGTCGACGAAAGCTGTTTAATCTAGGAAGCGAGTTGAAGTTCGAAAGTCATAAAGGAAATTCCCTTAAACGGTATCGACTGGGCTGATGGCGACGGAATTGCTCGCAATCCAGGAAAGCGCTCGAGACCAAGGAATCTAGTGGTCTCTTAAGGTCATTTGCAACGCCATCCTCCTGATTGCGCCGCCATAGAATGTAGGTTTACAAAAAGGGCGAGGAATCATATGTCGAACAGCACCCCTGACCCGCAAACCGCCTTCGCTCTTCTCCGGATGGCGAACGGTTATGTCGCAACGCAAGCCCTTTATGTTGCCGCGGATCTTGGCATAGCCGACCATCTAACCCAAGGTGCGCTTACCGCGCAGGAACTCGCCAGCAAAACCGGCTCGCATCCCGACGCCTTCGCCCGCCTGCTCCGCGCGCTAGTCGCATTCGGGATACTGAATAGTGACGCCGCCGACCGCTTCACGCTGACCCCCATCGGTGAGTTCCTTCGCAGCGACGTGCCGGGCTCGATGCGCTCCATCGTCCGCCATTTTGCCGGCCCGTCGACTTGGCGCGCGTGGGAAAATCTGCCACACAGCATCCGCACCGCCGAGCCTGCGTTTGATCATGCATGGGGGATGTCTCTATTTGAGTATTCAAAGTGCCATCCCGACGTCTCAAAACTTTTTGACGAAGCAATGGAAGGGCTGGCTGCACTAGGGTCGGCCGCCATTCTGGCTGCGTATGACTTTTCACAGTTTGGTACGCTCGTCGACGTCGGCGGAGGGAACGGCGCTTTGCTGGCGACAGTTCTGCGTCAGCATGCCGCGTTACGCGGAAGGCTCGCCGATCTTCCGCATGTCGTCAGCCGCGCCGTCGAAGTCCTCAATCGCGCTGGCGTTGCCGATCGATGCGAGGTTATCGGTTGCGACTTTTTTGACATCGTACCCTCTGGCGGGGATGCTTACGTTCTTAAAAGTATCCTCCACGATTGGGACGACACGCGTGCGTTGAAGATCCTGCGGAACTGCCACCGTGCGATGAAGCCGTCTGCGACTCTATTGCTGCTCGAACGCGTGCTTCCCGAGCAGCCGGCCGTGGAAGCCGCGCCCCGCTATCTGATGGATCTGGCCATGCTGGTTATGACGCCAGGAGGCCGCGAACGCACGCCCGCGGACTTTCACAAGCTCCTCGAAGCCGCAAACTTCGAGTTCCTCGGTGTTACTCCCACTGGCGGTCCCTACGACATTATCACCGCTCGCAAAAGCTAGTCGTCTCAAGGCAGCCGCTGCGCATGGTATCTGATTCCTCTTCCTTAATAAGGAAGCGGGCGGCGCGGCGGCATCGCTCCGCCGAGCCGGGTGACGGTTCAATCGAATAAGGTTGTAATCGGCACGCCGCGCGGTTCCGCATCGCGCAGACCCGCAAGCACGAAAAGGGAAATTCATGCTTGATTCTGAAACTGAAACCCGTCACCGCCGTCGCAAGGCTACGGTCCCGCGCGCGCCGTGCTCCGTGACCCCGATCGGAACGGCCCGAATACGGACTCAGACCGCGCTGCTATGCGCTCAATTCGCCGAGCAACGCTTTGGCGTCCACCAAGTCGGCGGTATCAAAGCCCTCGGTGAACCAGTTGTAGATTTCGCTGAGCATCGTGCGCGCCTCTTCGCGACGCCCTTGCTTAGCGAGCAACCGCGCAAGGCTGTTAGTCGCGCGCAGCTCCCATAACTTGGCGTTCATCTTTTGGGCGAGCGCAATCGCCTCGCGGAAGTCGGCTTCGGCCAGTTCGGCCTGGCCAAGTTTGAGCCGCAGTTCTCCGCGGCAGGTCAGAGCATAGGGCCGGTTGATGAGTTCCTCTGGATTCGCTTGGAGTGCCTCATCGATGGTGATCAGAGCGGCGTCGATCTTTCCCTCGAGGAGTTGCGCCTCAGCCAGACGCGTGAGTTGAGCCGTGGTCCAGGCCGTGGATCCAGCTTCGGCCAGATCGGTTAAGCCCTGGCGGATAAGCGCTACGCCTTTACCCGCATGGCCGAGCTGCGCCAGCGCCCAGCCGAGCAATGGGCGGGTGAAATTTCTGACGTAAGAAAAGCCGTGCTCTTCCGCCATGGTTAACGCCTGGGTGGCGGCAACCTCGGCGTGCTGCGGTTCTCTCAGCCAGCAGGATAGCCGGCTTTCAAACAATCGCGCGACCGCCAGGTCGTAGGGGTTGTTGCTTTCCCGCCCGAAGGCGATCGCTTGGGCAACGCGCTGCCGGGCTGAATCGGCGCGACCCAAGGCCCCCGCGCTAAGGCTTGCATAACCAATTGCAGCGACGGCCGCGCTGGGAACTTGTCTGAAATCAGTAGAGGTAAGGCAGCCGCTCCCGCGCGCGAAGTGCTCTTCGGCTCCGGCGAGGTCGCCGCGATAGAAGCTCACGGCCACCTGAGCACTGCACGCGAAGCCAACGCTCGCGGGGCTGCCCTCGCGCTGGGCGAGGTCGAATATCCGGTCCGCCAGCAGGACCGCGGTAGAGTAGTCGCCCGAGAAATAAACGCTACGCCAAATCCCGAATATCTGCGCAACCAGTTGGGCCAGGTTGCCACCCTTCTCCGCCAGGTCACGGGCGCGCTCGGCAGCCGCGCGCGTCTCGGGCGCGGTGAACCCTTTCGTGATCAGCAGCACCTGCGTCAGAGTGCTGGCCACCTCGAGTTCGCGCGAGTCGCGCTCAGCCGATTCCGCCAGTTTCTTGATCCATTCGAGACCCTGTTGCAATTGCGCTTGCGCCTCGGCGAAGGCCGACCGGCTCAGCGCTTGTTGGCCCGAGCGCGTCAAATATTGCACCGCTTTGTCGGGATTGGCGCTGCGGCCGTAATGATGCGCGAGTTCAGCCAGATGTTCCTCGAGCGAATTTGTATAGAGCGTCTCGAGTGCCGCAGCAGTGCGATCGTGCAGTTGCCGCCGCCGTTCCAGCAAGACCGAATTGTAGGCGACCTCCTGGGTCAGCGCGTGCTTGAAGATGTATTCCGTCTCGCCCACCGCAGGTTGCTCGTAGATGAATTCCGCCAGTTGCAAATCCGCGAGCATACGGTTGAGGTCATCGTCGGACTTGCGCGTGACCGCGCGCACCAGCCCGGATGGAAATTCTCGTCCCAACACCGCCAGTGTTTGCAATAATTCCTTGGCGTCGGCGGGCAGGCGATCGATGCGCGCGGCAAGAATCCCCTGCACCGTATGCGGAATCTTCAACTCCGCCAGCGGCATGGTCAGATGCGTCTCACCGTTGCGCTGCAGCACGCCATCCTCGAACAGCGCCTGCACCATCTCCTCCATGAAGAAAGGCGTGCCCTGAGTCCGTTCGGTGATCAGCCGCTTGAGCGGAAGCAGATCATCCCCGCCGCCCAAGAGCGCTATCAGCATCTCGTCGGCGCTCTCCTTGCCCAGTGGGTCGAGCCGAAGCTGCGTGTAGTAGGTCTTGCTATTCCACTTATGTGAGTATTCGGGGCGATAGTTGACCAGCAGCAAAAGCTTCGCGGTGCCAAGAGATTCGGCGAGCAGATTCAGCAACTCCTGGGTCGCCTCGTCGATCCAGTGCAGGTCCTCGAAGATCACCATCAGCGGCTGATTGAGTGACTCACGCAGCAGAATCCGCTTGATCGCTTCCAGTGTGCGCCGCTTCTTGATCTGAGCGTCCATCTGCAGCAGCGGATTTTCGCCTTCCACGATTCCCAGCAGGTTGAACAGGTACGGCAGCGTGTCTTCCAGACTTCGATCCAGGATCGCGATTCTTCCCGCCACCTTCTCGCGCCGGGTTCGGTTGTCGTCCTCCCCAGCGATTTTGAAATAGCCGTGCAGTAGATCGAGCACCGGCAGATATGCCGACGCCTTGCCGTGCGAAACCGAGAACGTCTCCAGCACCATCCAGCCGGATTGCGACGTCGCCTTGAACTCGAAGTACAGCCGCGACTTGCCGACCCCTGGCTCGGCCATCGCCGCGACGATCTGTCCACGCCCCGACCTGGCCTGTTCACCGGCGTGTTTGAGCTCCTCCATCTCGCGCTCACGTCCGACGAACTTGGTCAGGCCGCGCCCCGCCGAGCGTTGCAATCGCGTCCGCAAAGGTCCGAGCCCTGTCACTTCGTAAACGTTGACCGGCTCGCTGACGCCTTTGACCTTGGTCGCGCCCAGCGCCTTCAGAAAGAAGTAGCCTTCGCAGAGTTTGCGCGTGTTCTCGCTGATCGCAATCGCACCAACCGGTGCCGCGGTCTGCATCCGCGACGCGAGGTTGGTGGTATGCCCGATTGGCGTGTACTCGGTCTGTCCTGCGCCGGTCTCGATCGATCGCACCACCACCTCGCCCGTATTGATTCCGACGCGTCCCTGGATCGGGCTACTCCCCTCGGCGACGACCTTCGCCGAGTAGCGTTCCAATTCCTCCTGCATGCGCAATGCCGCATAGAGCGCCCGCTGCGGGTGGTCTTCGTGTGCGAGTGGCGCTCCGAACAGCGCGAAGACGCCGTCGCCCGTCGATTGCACGACATACCCGTCATAGCGATGGACTGCGTCGATCATCAGTTTCAGCGCCGGATCGATGACCGCGCTCGCTTCCTCGGGGTCGAGGTCCGCCATCAACTCCGTCGAACCTTTAATGTCGGCGAATAACGCCGTCACCGTTTTCCGCTCGCCTTCCAGCGCGCTGGTCTCAGTCTGTTCGGGTGTAACTCGCACCCGGTCGTCAGGTGCGTGACCAGATTTGACGGAACTAGGGCGTTGGGTCGAAAAAGCGGCTCCGCAACCATCGCAGAACCTTGCTCCGGCCCGACTCAATGCGCCGCATGACGCGCATTGCGCTTCCATCGGCGCGCCGCATCCGTCGCAGTACTTCGCGGTTCCTCGATTTTTTATGCCGCATTTTGCGCACTGCATCTGGTCGTCTCTCAGTTAGTGCCGAGTTCCTCTAGCAAGGCCTTGGCGTCCTTCAAATCGGCGGTAACCAAGCCCTCGTTGAACCAGTTATAGATTTCCGCGAGCATCGTGCGCGCCTCGTCGCGTTTATCCTGAGATGCGACCAGCCGCGAGGCTCATCGTCACCCGCAATTCCAACGACTTAGCACTCGTTGACTACGCGACCAAGATCGCCTTGCGAAATTCGGCTTCGGCGAATTCAGCCTGTCTAAGTATGAGCTGCAATTCTCTCCGGACGAGGAGTATCTCGGCATGACGCGCGAGTTCCCCGCACGCGCCTCTTGAATCGTTCCGGGTGCATTGCCCAAAGCACCGCTCAGTCTCCGCGCATCGGCCCGATTCGTAACTTCTCTAGTTATACCTAGCGGATTCCCAATTTTCGCAAAGCACTTCAGGGCTTTAGTTATCAGTGTGTACCTTGCGACCGGATTTCTGAGTTGCAACTCGGGCAGCGCATGCGGCCTCCTGTGGCCCCGATCACTACCACACCTCGTACAGATGGCGGAATGTGCGAGATGCTCTTAGAGCAAGTCGCGGAGTGCTCAATCAACGGTTCTCCATAGCTCCTCCGTCATACTTCGTGCCAGTTGGCAGCCCGACCTCGGTGGGTTTTGTAACCAGTTAGCGGAGTAGTTTAAGGCCCGATCGCCGCCTCAAAGATAAAAAAGCGGAGTATTCGCCTTGAGTCCAAGCCTCACGCGTCCGGCGTCCTCCAACCAGTCGTGCGCCAGCACTATGTGCTGCCCAACGGCGTAAATGTCTCGATGGGCTCTTTCGATTGGACTGTCAATATAGAGGGCGGCCGCACCAGCCGCTTCGTACATGGCCGTCACCACCGCCTTAGCGGCCTTCGCGGCATGGATCGCCGCACCCCACATTCGCGCCCGTTGTTTAACAGCAACCGGTATTCCCTGGCTGCAGGCCGTCCAAATCTCGGCCGTCGCGTCGTGCAGGAGCAACCGCGATGCGTCCAACCCTGCCTCAGAAGCCCCCACCGCGGCCTGAACTGCTGGCCGATCCCGTAGTCCAGGACCCCGATCGACTTGCTCCTTTAACGACCCCAATTCCAACAAAGCGTCGACGGCTGTTTGCGCAACCCCGAGACATATGGAAGCACAACCTGCTGAGAGCAGGGCTCCTAGCGGCATTCGATACAGAGGACGATCGAGTTGCTTGGCCTCGATGAAGGAGAAGGTCCGCTCATCCGGGACGAAAACATCTTCCAATGCAACGTCGTGACTGCCCGTGCCGCGCAACCCGCCGACGTACCAAGTGTCCAGGATACGGTATGAGCCTTTGGGTATATAGGCCATCCGTAGTTGCGGCGTACCCGATGGCCCTACTCTGGGCTCGGTTCCATCGGTAACCACACACATTACCGGAATCCAGTCTGCCAATTCGCAGCCCGAGACTAGTGACCACCGTCCCGTCACGCGAAAGCCGCCATCTACCGCCCTCGCTCTGCCCGATGGACGGGTCGAGCTGGCAAAGAGCTTGCCAGGGTCGCTAAACAGCTCCGCTCTTACCGATTCCGAGAGCAAACAACTGAACAGACCCGGTAGGGAATTGACCCAAGCGATCCACCCCACTGAGGCTTCGGCTCTCGCTAGTTCCTCATAGACTTTGAGAGCCAGTACCGGAGCGGCTTCGTGTCCTCCAAGGCTGGCCGGCACGGCCAATCGACACAATCCGCTCTCCAGGAGTGCTTCGACGATTCGCGGCGCCAGACGGCGAGCCTCTTCGGTTTCTTTGCGAGCACCCTGAATGGTGCTTCGAGCGGCTCGTACGGCGCTTAACGGATCGGGTAATGTCGTCACGTATCTGTACCGGAATTACCGTCGTAAGAACTTCACTTAGGGTCGCACTGGCGTCAGATGGTCTATAAACGCGAAGTTCGAGCCGTTTTGAGCCGGAGGGCGTTCCACCTTTGTTAGCTTAGTCAGTAGTTGCTCGGGATCGAATCGCGAAAGCCAAGGCTCGCCAATCGCTGCGAATTGCGTAGCGAATGCCTTCGCGAGAGCCACGTCATCGGGCGAAAGTACGGCATCCGACGCGACGAAGCTGAATACGACTTCGCTCTTGGACGCACCAGAGCAAATAAATCTCAAGGTCTTATCGAGCGCAGCTTCAGTAAGGTATTGGCTGACGCCGAGTAATGAGAAGAACGTTGCCTCTTTGAGGTCCAGGCCTGCTTGCGACAACGCGGGCGCGATCGAAATTTTCTCGAAGTCCACCGCAACAAAGACCGTGTTGTCCGGAATAGAAACGCTTGCTTTGGTCAGGCGTCGGCGCTTCCAATGGTGGGTCGCTGGATGGTCTACTTCAAAAATCCTGAGTGACTTGCTCCACGACGGTTGCCGATAGGCGAAGGTGTCGAGTCCCGCTCCGAGCAGAACGTACTGACGCACGCCCTCGTCGAACGCCTCCGCCAGACAGTCCTCCGCATACCTGCTGCGCATCACAAATGTTGCCTCGAGTCGGAGCCTGGTGAGAGTAGGCAAACGTTCCAGGAGATCGAAGCGGGACTTGTAAAAGTCACCGAGCGGATCGACGAGTCGGAGAGATATAGGGTCGTCAAGGATTCTTGGATCGTGCCGAGGCACTTGATGCAACGCTCGCATCACCGCTGCACCCTCCGCCGTTACGCTAGGGCGTTCTTCATCCATAAAAGCATCCTGCCGCCTGACTTAGCTGGGTATATCTCCGGCGAAAGTTGTTCGATGCATCAGGCGCGGGACTACGCCGTAGTCATGAACCGCATAATGCAGTGCGCAGCGATTGTCCCACATGATGACATCACCGTTAGCCCATTGATGCCGATAAGTAAATTCCGGGCGGCAGTTTTGCTTCGGGTGGCTTGAGAAAAGGCGAGCCCCTCTGCGTGATTTACTGATAAGTGTATGGCTGGGTCTCTGTGATTCTCATACAGTGTGGAAAGTTCTCCCCACCTTGTCCCTACCTCAGCAGATCGAAGCAGATGAGAAGTGAATTCTCTCTGCATTCTCTGTTTCTTCCTGGCGTCGTGGACGCGCGTGATAGTGGCCTTAATCAGTCCTTGATGAATGCGATCAGAGCGGCTTTGCGCCGTTCTCAAGTACGATGACGAGGTAATTGCCGCCCTGCCGGTTGCCGGCGCCCAGGATCGTGGTCGCGAGCATCACGCCGGAGCTGGAATTGGAGAAGAGCAGCTGACATTCTCATCGCCGGTCAATTAGGCTCACTTCTGCCAGCGTTCGCGATACCAAGGGCTCCGCAAGACTGCGCCGATCAAGACTGTTCTTGGTGCGGAATTCGTTAGCGTAGGATGCGAACCTCGACCGACGACCGAAACCACCATACTCGACGAATCGACTCAGAGACTGACTGAGAGCGATGACTTGAGATGGACTGTCGTTGTACTGATCTGACGGAGGCTGAAGCCAGCTTCCGTGTCGGGGGTCCGCCCCTACACCGGATCGCCCTCACGCAGGTTGCGAGCGGATTTTGCAGAATCAAAGCCTGCAGTCAGATCTGGTTGAGATCGTCGTCGTACTGGCTGCGCGCTGCGGCCGCCCAGCAAATGCAAGCTGGCTACCGTCCCACGACGAGGGCTTCGAGAGAAATCGGCGTCAACGTGGAGCGCTTAATTATTGACCGGCTTGGGACTGACAGGCTGCGTACCCGTTACATGGTGGAACAGTTCAGATGCGTCGTGTACCGGATGAAAACGATGATGGCGGCGTTGATGATAATGATGGTGTGGGTGCTCCGTAGCGCTTTCGGAAGGATGATCGGTAGACGTTGATGGAGTTTCGGCGGAGTTGTCGGCCGGCCCGGTAGCAGGCTCGGCACTTGCTATGGAAGCGGACGCAATAATGACGGCTAGAATAATTGCAGTTCGTGACATCTCGGAACTCTCCAAGGACTATTGCTAAAAAATGGAATAGAGTAATTCGTTGAAGATTCAGTACGCGCGGATTATGCGATAAGCATGCAATATGTTCCAAAGGTCCTCCCGCTTGATTCCTGCGCCTGCGTAACCAAGTACCTGGAAGCGCGGCAAGACCATCTTGTCCCGGATCTGCGAATAAGCTTTGGTCTGCGAAGACGGTCGAGGGCGCGAGACTCGCGGGTCACTTCGCGATCTTGGCAACGGTGCCTTTCAACGCGACTCCGGCGACGACGGCTCCCGCGTGGCACTCATATTCGCTCTTGTCCGGAATTTCGTTCCTGTCGTAGTAGCTGACGACGTTGACTACCGCGTTACCGCCTTCAGCAACCGCGCGGTCGCGAAGCTGAATCAGCGCCGAGAGCATAGCCCATTGGCACGCCGACTCGTCGGACTTGCCGAAGGCATTGGTCTTTTTGTTCGTCACAAACTCGCCCAAGTTTTGCAGCACCTGGGGTTGCGGCTGATCCGCGAAGTAAAAGGGAATCGAGTTGCCGACCTTCTCCTGGAAATCCGAGCTACCCATCACCTCCTGTATTTTCAGCAGAATTCTGGTGTTGCGCGCACCCGCGATTGAACTCGATGCTACGATTAGCAAACTTGCGAAGAGCAGGCGCTTGAGCATTTGTTTCCCCGTACGAGAGAGATAAGTGACGCATTGATCGCCGACTAAACAAAGCTTGCCAATGCGAATTGAGTTTTAGCAGATTGCCCGCCATCGCAAAATCGTCGATAAGTCTACCCATGAGCGGCACCGATCATGGCGTTCAGCAATGCGACGTGCTGGTGATTGGCGGCGGTCCCGCGGGATGCACGGCGGCTGCTTTGATCGCCGATCAGAGCCGGGACGTGGTGTTGCTGGAGAAAGCCACCCATCCGCGTTTTCAGATCGGGGAGTCACTGCTCCCGCGAAACCTTCCCATCCTCGATCGGCTCGGCCTGCATGCCGAGGTCGCCGCCATGGGTATCGCCAAGCCCGGCGCGGAGTTCGTTTCTGACGAGACCGGCCAGAGCGTCGCCTACGACTTCGCATTGAGCCTCGACCGCGAGTACACGCATAGCTACCAGGTGCGGCGGTCCGAATTCGATCATGCGTTGATAACCAACGCACGGCGCAAGGGCGTGCGTGTAGCGGAAGGAACCACTGTCACCGCGGTGGCCTTCGGCAAGTCCGGCGCCCGCGCCCGCGTGACCGCGATCGACGGTCGTGGAGATGAGCTTGCTTTTGCCCCGCGCCTACTGCTGGACGCATCCGGGCGCGACGCTTTCCTGGCGGCCAAGCTGCGGCTGAAACGTTCGAACAAACGCAACTCCACCGCGGCCATCTTTGCGCATTTCCGCAACGTCAAACCGCGGTCCGACAGTCTGGCGGGTTACATCACGGTGCATTTAACGCGGGACGGATGGTTCTGGATGATCCCTTTGCCCGGCGAAATCATGAGCGTCGGTTTCGTCGGGGGTCAAGCGCTGTTCAAGAATCGCGGGGCAAGCCTGCCGGAGTTCTTTCATGATCGGCTGCGCAGCAGTCCAACCGTCAGCGTGCGGATGGCCGAGGCGGAACTGGCTTCAGGAATTATGACCGCGGCGAACTATTCCTACGACGCCCGGCGCGCGAGCGGCGCCGGGTTCTTTATCATCGGTGATGCTTTCGCTTTCATCGACCCGGTTTTTTCGAGCGGAGTGCTACTGGCGATGACGGCGGGCGAACTGGCGGCGGAAGTTGCGGCGTTGTGGCTCACGGACTTTCGCGCCGGCCTTGCTCTGGCGCGCCGGGCCGAGCGCCAGCAGCGCCGCGCGATGCACCGGCTGAGCTGGCTCATTTATCGCATCAATCATCCGGTCTTCCGCGACATGTTCATGGCGCCGAGCGATATTCTGCGCATGCGCGCCGGCGTAGTCGCGCTGCTGGCCGGCAACCTGCAAGGCGGCTGGCGCTACTCGGGACCGTTGCTCGCCTTCAAAAGTGTGTTCTACCTCAAGTCCATGGCGTATCGGCTGGGCCTCGCGCTACGCCCGCAGCATCAGGCGCTTTCGAGTAGCTGAGCCGATGGCAACGTCACCCTCGACGGAGGCGAGAATCGATCCGCGCGAATCCAGGACTCTGCCGAATACGATCGAGATCGCCAGAGCGCCGCGCAGGCCGCACGTTCCTGAATCGCGCTTTGGCACCTGGTTCATTAATACAGGTGCGTGGAATAAGTACGTCCTTGAAATCGCGGTCGGCGATCTCGAAGGCCTGATAGCGGACCGGCGTGAGTCCTATCCGGTGATTGTGGATGCGGGATGCGGGTGGGGTCATTCACTGCAACTGCTGCAGAATCGCTTCCGGCCCGAACACCTCGTTGCAATCGACATTGACGCGAAGATGATAGCCGCGGCGAGCGCGAAGGCTTTGCGCCCGGGGCTCAAGGTCGAATTCCAGACGACGACCGGGTCTCAGCTTCGGCTCGCCGACGGCTCGATCGATATGATCTTTTGTCACCAGACCTTCCACCACTTCGTCGATCAGGAAGAGGCGCTGCGCGAGTTCTATCGGGTTCTGAAACCCAAGGGCGTGTTGCTGTTCGCCGAATCCACGCGCCGCTTCATTCATTCGTGGATCATTCGACTGCTCTTTCGGCATCCGATGGACGTGCAACGCACCGCCCCTGAGTACCTGTCGATGATCCGCGGGGCGGGCTTCGCCGTTGCGCCCGAATCGATTTCGTATCCTTACCTCTGGTGGAGCCGGCCCGATTTCGCCATTTTCGAGCGCTGCTTTGGAATCGCACCGCGAGCCGGCTATGAAAACACGCAGATCAATCTTGCGGCGATCCGCCCGTGACCGGATCGTCATGTGCCGAGGGCAGTTCGATTGGTTGAGTCTGACCAAGGATTGAAAGCCAACGCGCGACTGCGGTTGGAGAGCGTTCGCGAGATCGCTAGGGTGGTTCGAGTAGCGAAGCGGATGGCGTTCGCGAAAGCGATGGCGCGTGCAGGGAGCGCGAATAGCAACTATGGGATCGACTATGAAAGGCCAACCTTGGGGAACGATAGTCTTTTGTAGGCAGCGGTTAGCATTTGATTACTTTTGATGATCGTAATACATTCAATCGCTGGAGATTCTGAGCAGCGCATTAACCGGTACGGCGCAGGCGCCTAACCGAACGGCGCCTTGAGGCTGCGATGGTGGGCGCGTTTCAGGAGGGACGTCCGATGCCCTTTTACACCGCTGCTGCTCGTAGCGGCATGCGATGCTAATCAGCCGCCCGACTTTCACCCAGGATTGGTAGCCGTGGAACGATTGAGTGACCAAGGTGGTTCCGAGCAAGTCGATCATACACGTTTGAGAATTAGCCAGTGGGCGGCCTACGGGCTCGCCGGCGAGAGGCCAGACGATCTCAGCACGCGGAGGCGCTGGTATGGCGCGGCTGACGGCGGCGACGTTGCTGCGGAGGCATTACCGGCGGCACTGCGGCGGCGGGTCACCGAATTGGGTCAGAGAGCCTTCAGGGCGGCTTGTAGTCTGGATATCCCGGAGGCGACGCGTTTCATTTTTTGCTCGCGCAACGGTGAGTTCGAGCGAACGCTTAGTATTCTGAGAGCGTTGGCGGGAGACGATCCGGTCTCGCCGGCGGATTTCAGCCTGTCGGTGCATAATGCGCTGGCCGGACTGCTGTCGATCGCATGGCGTAACAAAGGTGGGCATACGACGATCGCGGCCGGCGCGGACACCTTCGAGGCTGGACTGATCGAGGCGGCGTCCTGTTTGATGAATCGGCCCTGCGAGCCGGTTTTGGTGGTCTATTACGATGATTGCCTGCCCGAACCTTACGACGAAATTGCCAGCGTCAACGAGTCGTGCGTGGTATTGGCGATGCTGCTGACTTCGCCACAGGATGACAGCGTTGGCGTAATCCTGGAACTGACACGGGAGGCGAGCGAGGGCTCCGGTGAAGAACTCGCAGGAGCGCCGTATGCGGCACACAGCGGTCAATCGACGTTCCGATCGGCGACCGACGCGGCCAGCGCCTTGATAGAGCTTCTGGTGAACGACGCGGCCGAAGGGAGAACTCACGGGAGCAGATTTTCGCATTGGCGGTGGTGCCGTGCTCAAGCGAGTTAATTATGTATGGCGCCTGCTGGGCACGGCGTTCGGTTTCGCCAGTCTGGGTGTGGGCGGAGTTTTTTTGGCACTCACGATAATCCCGGCCGCTAACGTGTTTCTCGCTGACGAACAGAAACGCAATCGGCGCGCGCAAAGTATCATCCGGGCGAGCTTTCGCCTCTACCTGTCGCTATTGCAGAAGGGCGGAATCCTGCAACTTGAAGTGATCGGCGGCGACCAGCTGGGGGCATGCCGGGGCAACCTGATCGTAGCGAATCATCCGACGCTCCTGGACATCGTGATTCTGATGGCTCTGGTGCCCGACGCGAAGTGCGTGGGCAAGCGGCAACTGTGGCGCAATCCGATGCTGAGGCCGGTGGTTGGCGCGGCGGGTTATATCCGCAACGATTGCGAGCCGGAGATGCTGATCGAAAAATGCCGGGCGGCATTGCAGGCGGGTTATAACCTCATCATCTTTCCGGAGGGCACGCGATCGGTTCCGGGACGGGCGTTACGTTTTCAAAGAGGATTCGCGCATATCCTGATAGCCAGCGGCGCCAGTCTGCGGTCGGTGTTGATCACGTGTCAGCCGATGACGCTGTTAAAGGGTGTTCCGTACTTCAGGATCCCGCACTCGCCGCCACATTTTCGGATCGAGGTCGAAGAAGAGATCGAGGCGGCCGGTTATGCTGATGGAGCCGCGGGATCGCGAACGCTAAGAGCACGGAGGCTGGCTTCCGCAATTGAGTCGGACTATTGCAGGAGGCTGAACCATGCCTAACCTGGTGCGCGAATTGAAGGAGCTGATCGTGAGTTCGCTCGCGCTCGAAGATATCACGCCAGATGAAATCGAGAGCGACGAGCCACTGTTCGGCGAAGGCCTCGGGCTCGACTCGATCGATGGGCTCGAACTGGGCATGGCGATACGGAAGAAATATGGCGTCAAGCCGCAAGGATCGAAGGAAGAGATACGCGCGATCTTTGCGACCGTGAGCAGTATCGCCAGATATGTCGCGTCGCAGAAGGCTGGTTGAGATGTTTTCGAAGAGCGAGATTCAGTCTGAGTTATACCGGGTGCTGGAAGATCTGTTCGAGTTACCGCCCGAGAAACTCGTTCCCAGCGCGAGACTGATGGAAGACCTCGACCTCGACAGTATCGACGCGGTTGACTTGATGGCGCGTCTGCAGCAGTACACCGGCAAGCGTATCGCGCCGGCTGAATTCAAGAGCGTCCGCACGCTCCGCGATGTCGTCGATAAGATCTACAACCGGCTCGCCGCGAGCGCATAGCCGCCTTTAGAGGCCAACGGCGGATATATCGTCATGGGGATCGTGGGGCTGGCGCCATTGTTCGCCGGAGCACGGGCCGACATGCATCCGATCGCATTCCATAAAGGTGAAACGATTACGCTGGCGCGATGGCGCGCGGACGTGGAGCATAACGCTCAGCGGCTGCTGGCGCGCCGCATAGGGCGCGGCGCGCTGGTGTGCGAAGACAGTTACCCTTTCTTGGTTGGCCTGATGGCGTTGATACAAATTGACGCCGGCGTCATCCTGCCGCCCAATGACCAACCCGGGACGCTGCGTGATCTTCAGCCGGAATTCGAAGCGCTGGTGACAGACTCGCCTGCGGTCGGCGAGGCCTCGCGCGTAGTGATCGAGTCGAGCGGGGTCGAGGCCGCGACGCGGCATATAGAGATTGAGCGCAGCCGGATCATCTTCTTCACTTCGGGATCGACTGGCGACATAAAGCAGGTGCCGAAGACACTGGCGCAGTTTGAGCGTGAGGCGGAGGCGCTCGAAGCGACGTGGGGTGGGCTATTGAGTGACGCGCAAGTTTTTGGGACGGTCACGCATCAGCATGTTTTCGGAATGAGCTTTAGGCTGATCTGGCCGATTCTGGCGGGGCGTGCCTTCGAATCGGCGTTCGATGCAGCGTGGGAGCCTCTGCTGGAAAAACTGACTTCGCGATCGGTGGTCGTATCGAGCCCGGCTCAATTAACGCGGCTGGGAGGACTGGAGCCATTGCCCATCGACAGGCGTCCGGCGATGGTGATCACTGCCGGAGCGCCATTGCCGGACGAGGCGGCGGCGAATGCCGCGGCAATTCTGGGTTGTCGGCCAACGGAAGTTTTGGGCAGTACGGAAGCGGGAGTGATTGGGTGGCGCGACGACGTTGCGAGCCCGGTCTCGTGGCGCCCGTTCCCAGGGGTGGAGATCGGTACTGGCACCGGTGGGGTGCTGTTGCTACGTTCGCGGCACGCTGCGGAAGATGGATGGAGCACGCAGGCGGACCGGATTACGCTGTGCGGCGATGGACGCTTTCGACTGGAGGGACGAGTTGATCGAATCGTCAAGGTCGAAGGTAAGCGCGTGAGTCTGGATCGAATGGAACGAGCAATGATCGCCCTGCCCTGGATTGCGGAGGCGACGGTCGTGAGTTTGGGCGGGAATCAGTTGTACCTGGGCGCGGTGGCGAGGTTGACGCCGGCGGGCATCGACAAAGTTGCGCGGATTGGCAAGTTTCGGTTCGAGCGTATGCTGCGGCGGGAACTCGCGTACGGCGAAGCTTCAGCGGTGCTGCCGCGGCGCTGGCGTTTCGTCGAGGTGATGCCGAGGAATGAGATGGGTAAGCGGCGAATCGCCGATCTGCGGGTCCTCTTTAGCAAGGCCTGATGAGCATGAAATCTACGCCAACCGTGCCGGAAGTGGCTGAGCCACTACTGATCGAAGCAAAGGTTGCAGAGAACCGCGCCGAGATGAGCCTGGCGATTCCTCGGGAGCTGATTTATTTCCGCGGGCATTTCCCGGCTTTCGCGGTGTTGCCCGGGGTGGTGCAGATCGACTGGGTGATGATCTATGGCAGGCGCTACCTAAAGATCGGCGATGCGACGGCACAAACTCTACAGGTCAAATTCCGCAAGATCATCAGACCGGGCGATCGGCTGACACTCACCATCATTAATGAGCCGGCATATTCCCGAATGCAATTCTCGTACGCCAGCACGGAGGGGACGTTGTCGTCGGGTCGGATCGGTCTGGAGCGACAATGAAGTTCCGGTGCTGCGCGATTATTCCGAGTTACAATCATAGCGCGGTGATTGGCGAAATAACGCGCGAGCTGGCCGCTAACGGCCTGTTCGTTTTCATCATCGACGACGGCAGCGACGCTGCTCATCGGGCAGTGCTGCAGAAGTTTGATGCACCGGCTAACGGTGTGAGTGTTCATCGCGTGGCAGTAAATCGGGGCAAAGGCGCGGCGGTGATGAAGGGCATCGAACTGGCGACGGCAGCGGGCTTCTCGCACGCGCTGCAGATCGACGCGGACGGCCAGCACGACCTGGCGCAGGTGCCGGCAATGGTCGCGCTGGGCGAGGCTCATCCCGAGGCGTTGATCGCGGGTGCGCCGTTATACGACGAGAGCATGCCGCGGTCGCGGCGGGTGGGCCGCTGGATCACGCATTTCTGGGTGGGCATCGAGACCCTCTCGATTCATCCGGCGGATACGATGTGCGGCTTCCGGTTGTACCCGATCGATCGTCTCAACGCGATTCTGAGAGCGGTGAGAATCGGCAAACTGATGGACTTCGATCCGGAGATCATGGTGCGGCTGATCTGGGAAGGGGTGCCGGTGTTTTTCGTTCCGGTGCGGGTGGCATATCCGGCGGGGAACGTTTCGAATTTCGCGCTAGTGGGAGACAACTGGCATATCTCGAAAATGCATACCCGGCTGGTATTCGCGATGCCGTGGCGGATCCGGCAGATTCTCCGTAACCGCAGCCGGCATTTCGAAGCGGAGAATCATTGGGCGGCGCTTGGCGAGCGCGGGGCTTTTCTCGGACTGCGGTTACTCGCTCTGCTTTATCGGATGACGGGGCGTTACGGATGCGTCGCGGCGGTGTTTCCGATCGCGGCCTATTTTCATCTTACCAGCGCCGAGCAGCGGCGCACGTCGCGATTGTTCCTCAAACGGGCGTACCAGGCACAGGGATTGGATCGCGAGCCGGGATGGACGGATACGTTTCGGCATTCCTTTGGTTTCGCGCGCAAGACGGTGGACATTTTTGCGGCGTGGATGGGCGGCGTCGATCGATCTGCAGTCGAGGTGCGCGACCGTGAAATTCTGGACCGCGTGATGGCAAGCGGGCACGGGATTCTGCTGATCGTTTCGCATTTCGGCAATATCGAGATCAGCCGGGCCTTGATGGACGAGCGTCAGCGATCGCGTATCAAGTTGCTGGTGCATACGCTGCACGCGCAGAATTTCGCACGGATCATGCAGCAGTTCCGGCCCGAAGCGATCGCCGACACGATCCAGGTCACTGAGATGAATCCGGGCGCGATGATCGGACTCAAGGACACGATCGACGCGGGCGGCTGGGTGGCGATCGCGGGAGATCGCACGCCGGTGACAGCAGACCATCGTGTCAGCAGGGTGCCATTTCTGGGCCATGACGCGTCGTTTCCTCAAGGGCCCTACATCATGGCTCATTTGCTGGAATGCCCGGTATACCTGATGTTCTGCATACGGCAGAACGGCGGCTACAGCCTTTACTTCGAGAAGTTCGCTGATCGAATTACGCTGCCGCGCCGGAACAAGCTAGCCGCGATCGAGGAATGGGCGAAACGCTACGCGCAACGCCTCGAGAGCTTTTGCCTGATCGACCCGTTGCAGTGGTACAACTTTTTCGACTTCTGGAATCCAGCGGAGGCCGGAGCGCGGTGATTACGGAGCGGGTCGCGATCAAGATCCAGTTCTACGATCTCGATCCAATGCGCGTGGTGTGGCATGGGAATTACCCACGATTCCTCGAGCAGGCGCGATCGGCGCTGTTCGCGAAGCTAGGCTTCGGCTACAAGGAGATGGCGCATAGCCGGTATGCGTGGCCGATCGTCGGTATGCAGATAAAGTATGTTCGTCCAATTTTTCCCGACCGGACGATTGAGGTGACCGCCACGCTGATGGAATACGACCCGCGCATCAGAATCAAATACATCATCGCCGACAGCGCCACAGGCGAGGTGCTGACGAGGGCACAAACTACCCAGGTGACGGTCGAGCGGACGACCAACGAGCTGTGCTACGAAACGCCGGCGGCTTTTGTGGAAGTCGTAAAGCGGTGGCGATGCGAGCCGCAGTAGTCTTTGCCCTCGTCGCGTTACTGGCTCTTAGCTCACCAGTGGGGGCTGACGTCGCGGCAATCTGCCCAACGCTCACACGGGGGCAAACGCTGTACGGGGAGTTCGTCCAGGAGCAGCATCTGAAGGGGCTGACGGCTCCGCTCAAGACCGAAGGGGATTTCGTGGTAGCGCCAGAGGTGGGCATCATCTGGCGCAGCAAAAAACCCGTGCTGAGCGCCACGGTGATCACGGCGGGCGGGATGCGGCGGACGGTCAACGGCAACGAAGTCCAGCGGATCGCGAGTGCGAAAATCCCGGCATTCGCGCATCTTTACGAGTTGATCGACCGCGCGATGAAGGGCGACTGGTCGGCGATGGAAAAGGATTTCGCGCTCGAATACACAGGGGACCGGCAGGCGTGGCGGATCGTCTTGACGCCGCTGAAGTCGCAAGGCCCGTTGGCGTCGCGGCTATCGTCGGTGGTGCTCATGGGCGACGGGCGCATCGATAGCGTGGATATCAATCGTGCGACTGGCGATTCAGAGCATGTGGCATTTCTCAAGCAGGTGGTATCGACGAGTCCGATGCCGGACGCTGACGCGCGTTTGTTGAATGACAAGTGGGAATGAAGCGAGCGGCGATCGCCTGGTTGATAGTTGTCGCTGGCGCGGCTGCATTGCTGATCTACCAACTCAACCGAGGAGTGGCGCTACAGACCGATCTGACTGCACTGCTGGTCCAGCAGAAAGGCGATGCCGCGATGCGGCGGGCGGTGGACCTCGCAACGGCACGCCTGTCGCAGCGGGTTTTCGTGCTGCTCGGCGACGATGATCGTATAGCGGCGCGCAAGGCGGGGGCCTCGCTGGCAGAATCGCTTGAGCGATCGGGTCTGACCATCGAGACAACTTATCTGCTTCCGCCGGATCGCCTGACTGCTCTCGGAACCATGTACTTTCCCTATCGCTTCGGGCTGTTGACGGCCGAGGAACGCGATCTGCTTCAGCAAAACGAGGGCAATCAGATAGTCGATCGCGCGATTGCCAGTGTTTATGGACCAGAGTCGTTCGCCGATGCGGCGATGTTGCGGCGCGATCCGTTTTTGTTGCTGCCGGCATTTCTGAGCAGCCTGCCGTTGCCGCTCGCGCACGTCGGCTTAGATGACGGCGTGCTGACCATTCGCGACGGGGCTAAGACGTGGGTGATGATCTCGGCGCAGCTCACGGGTAACGTTTACTCGCTCGCCTACCAGGATCGCTTCATGGCGATCTTCGACGCGTCAATGAGATCGCTACAGGCGCGGACGCCAGGACTCGAGATCCTCCGCGTCGGCGCAATCTTTTACGCGCAACGCGGTGCGAAGAGTTCGATTCGCGAGACCAGTGTCATCGCTACCGTGTCGATGGCGGGAACGATCATTCTGATACTGGCGGTCTTTCACGATGCGCGACCGTTGTGGCTCACGCTATTGGCGATAGGCGTTGGCGTGCTGTGCGCCTTCAGCGTGTGCCTGACGATTTTTGGCGGGATTCACGTGGTGGTTCTACTCTTCGGCGTGAGCCTTATCGGCATCGCGATCGACTATTGCCTGCAGTACATCACGGCCCGCTTCGGGCCTGATTCGGGATCGCCGCACGAACGACTGCGGCGCGTCCTACCGGGTATCACGCTCGGGGTTATCACTACGCTAATCGGTTATGCGACTCTCATGCTGGCGCCCTTTCCGGGGCTGCGGCAGCTTGCGGTATTCTCGGCCGTGGGGCTGACCGGTTCCTTCCTGACTATTGTTTTGTGGCTACCTTTGCTCGATGGCGATTCACCGCCGCGCGATAGCGCCCGGATCCTGGCTTCGGCAAACCTGCTTTGGGCGTTCTGGGCTGACGAACGATACTATCGCTGGCGGCTTGGATTTATCACGGTATGCGCTCTGATGGGGCTTGCCGGTCTCTCGAAGCTCAGGATCGACGACGATTTTCGGCATCAACAGACGCTCTCAGAAGATCTACGCCGTGAGGAAATGGAATTCCGCCGCCTGACCGGAATGGCAGGCGGGACGCAATTTCTGCTGGTGCGTGCGGCAGATAGCGAATCGGCGTTAGAAAGCGAGGAAGCTCTGTCCCAACTACTTAGGGCAGCTCAACGGGATGGTGCTCTCAGCGGTTTCCAGACCATTGCGCAGTTCATTCCGTCGATTGAACGCCAGCGCGCAGATGTGGAACTGGTGCAGGATCGCCTGACGCGGCCCTACCTCGATAGTTACTATCGAAGACTTGGCCTGGTTGGTGGTATGCGACCCGACGTTGAGACTAATCACTTTCTCACCCCTGACGCTATCGATGCCGAATCACCGATTGCGTTCCTGCTGAATCTTTCGTTGGAGTCGGGCCCCGCTGGCACTACGCAGGTTGTACTACTGAACGGCGTGACCCGGCCGGACGAGCTGCGCCGAATCGCGAGGGCGGTGCCGGGAGTGCATTTCGCTGATCCGGCAGGAGAAATTACGAGTGTATTGAATGAGTATCGGCGGCGCGCGGTGATACTCATAGCTATTTCGACGATATTGATGTTGCCGGTGCTGATCTGGCGCTATGGCTGGCGCGGAAGTCTGGAGACATTGCTGCCGCCTGGAATCTCAGTCCTGCTGGCTCCGGAATTAGCAGCGTTGGCGGGAGTGTCATTCACCTTCTTCGGCGCCATTGCACTGGTGTTGGTTCTATCCGTCGGCTTCGACTATGCGGTCTTTTGCCGTGAAGCCTCGCCGTCGCGACGGCCCGTAACGATGCTAGGCGTGTGCCTTGCGATGCTGACGACGCTACTCTCCTTCGGCCTGCTGGGCGTCAGTCGCACGTATGCAGTTCACGCCTTCGGCATCACGCTGCTGGCCGGGACGATCCTGGCTTTCATAATGGCTCCGCTAGCCAGCGATAACCGCAAAACCTGGTAGCGACGGCGCCTGGTCGCTCTCGAGTTGCAGTCAACAAGTTGCAACGAAGGAACCGGTTCGGCCGGATCAAGCGACTAGCTTTCGCGCTTGCTATCGCGTCCACGCACTTGAGGACAAGTTGATTTACGAAGCACGGTACGAAGGTATAGGCTCAAGCAGCGATCCGAGGTGGATTGATGAAAGTCTATCTCAACGCCCTGGGGCTGGTTACTCCGATCGGCCGTGAAAAAGGTGAAGTGGCGAGCCACCTGTTCAAGGGGTCACGCGCCGGTTTGATCGAGCGGACGGATATACTTCCGGATCGCGCTGTGCGTGTCGGAATGGTTCCCTGTACCCTGCCGGAATTGCCCGTCTACCTGTCGCATCTCGATTGCCGCAACAACCGACTGGCGCTCGCCGCTCTCGATCAAATCGCGGAAGCGGTCAGAGAGACGATCGTCCGAGTTGGTTCTCATCGGATAGCAGTGGTCATGGGTACCAGTACTTCGGGTATCGCAGAAGGAGAAGAAGCTCTTGCGTCACGGCTGAACAGCGGAGCATGGCCTGTAGGCTTTCGCTACAGTCGGCAGGAAGTGGGCAACCTAGCGACCTTCGTAGCGGCTTATTTCGCAGTAACCGGCCCGGCTTACACGATCACTACCGCCTGCTCATCGAGTGCGAAGGCCCTGGCGTCGGCGCAGCGTTTAATTGCTACCGGGCTATGCGACGCCGCCGTGGCCGGCGGATCCGACTCATTATGCAAAATGACTATCCACGGTTTCGATTCGCTCGATGCGCTCGCCCGCAATTACTGCAATCCGTTCAGCCGCAATCGCGATGGCATCAACGTCGGCGAAGGAGCAGCCATGTTTCTCATGTCGCGCGAACCTTCGCCGGTGACGCTACTAGGAGCAGGTGAGAGTTCGGATGCATACCACGTAAGTGCGCCCGATCCAGAAGGCGTAGGCGCCGCTTGCGCGATGAACCTTGCATTGGAGCATTCCGGCCTCACACCAAAGGATATCGACTACGTCAACCTGCACGGTACAGCGACGCCATTAAACGACGCGATGGAAGCGCGCGCGGTCGCCTCAATATTCGGGAGCCGGATCCCATGCAGTTCCACGAAGCCGATGACCGGTCACCTACTAGGAGCTGCGGGCGTGGTCGAAGCCGCTTTCTTATGGCTGATGCTCGAGCCGCAGTTCGCCACCGGCCTGGTTCCCCCTCATTTGTGGGACGGCGTCGCCGATCCGGAGATACCAAGGCTTAACCTCGCGCCTGCCGGGCACAGTATCGGACTGCCGGAACGTTGTGCGGCATTGAGTAATTCATTCGCATTTGGCGGCAGCAACGCATCGGTCGTTCTAGGACGGGGATGGTGATGAAAGAGTGCCGATACCCAATATCGGCGTTACTGCCGCATAAGCCGCCGATGATCCTGCTCGATGAAGTCACCGGCTACGATGACAACTCGCTGATGGCCGAAGTGACTATAACCGAGGATAGTCTCTTTCTGGGGCCGCATGGCGTGCCGGGCCATGTGGGTATCGAATATATGGCACAGGCGTGCGGTGCGTATGCGGGCCTTCACGCGCTGGATTCGAAGTCCAAGATAAGGATCGGCCTGCTGCTGGGCACTCGCGATTATCATGTTGTGACGCCGCATTTTCGACGCGGCGATCGATTGGTGATAAAGATCGTAACGGTGTTTCGCGATGAATCGATCGCGGCCTTCGGATGTACCATTACTATCGGAGGCAAACTCATATCCAAGGCGCAATTGCAGGTTTATCAGCCAGATGATGATCAATTGCTCGATAGTAGTAAGTCATGAGCCGCACTATTCTGATCACGGGCGCCAGTAAGGGTATCGGGCGCGCGATCGCCGAACGCCTTGCGAGCGATGGGTTCAACGTCGTGGCGCATTACCATCAAGATAATGCAGGCGCGGAACAGACGCTGGCGGCGATAGGTGGCAGCGGTAACCGTCTCATTCAATTCGATCTGCAAAATCGTGAGCAATGCCGCAATCTCATCGAAGCCGATATCGCCGAGCACGGGGTTTATCATGGTGTCGTACTCAACGCAGGGATCGCACGCGATAACGCATTTCCTGCTCTCGAAGACGCCGAATGGGATAGCGTGGTGAACACCGACCTAGGCGGTTTCTATAACGTGCTTCACCCCATCATCATGCCGATGGTAAGAACGCGGCGTCCGGGCCGCATTGTTACTTTATCGTCGGTCTCGGGGATCACGGGCAACCGCGGCCAGGTCAATTACAGCGCGGCCAAGGCAGGAATAATCGGCGCTACCAAAGCGCTCGCAGTCGAATTGGCGAGTCGGAACATTACCGTTAACTGCGTAGCCCCCGGGTTGATTCAAACGCAAATGATCGAAGGCATACCGCTCGAAGAGGTGATCGACGCTATACCGATGCGCCGCGTCGGCCGTCCCGAAGAAGTTGCCGCAGTTGTGAGTTTCCTGTGCTCAGACAGTGCCAGCTACGTTACTCGCCAGGTGATTTCGGTAAACGGAGGCATGATTTGAGACGCCGGGTGGTGATCACGGGCATGGGCGGGATTACTGCGTTGGGAGAGGATTGGCCGATAATCCGGGCGCGCATGGCTGCGGGAGAAACGGCGGTGCGGAGGATCGCCGAATGGGAGCGTTACGACGGCTTAAATACGCGACTGGCGGCGCCCATCAACGGGTTCGACGTTTCACATCGTTACGATCGCAAACAGTTGCGCACGATGGGAGCCGTGTCGCGAATGGCGGTCTATGCCTCGGAGCGAGCGGTTATCGACGCCGGCCTTAATGAGGATCCCTGCATAACAGGCGGCCGCACGGGCATCGCTTACGGGTCGTCCTTCGGAAGTCCTGAACCCGTACTGGGCTTCGCCGAGCTGATGACCAAAGGTAGTTCGAGCAACATCAATGGTACCAGCTACCTGCAGATGATGAGTCATACCGCTGCGGTCAATATCGGACTTTTCTTTGGCGTCACTGGACGGATTATTCCCACCTCCAGCGCCTGCACCTCCGGTAGCCAGGCGATTGGTTACGGAGCCGAGACTATCCGCCACGGCCTCCAGGACGCCATGATCGTTGGTGGCGCCGACGAACTCAATGTCGCGGAAGCTGCGGTCTTCGATACGTTGTTCGCTACCAGCACTCGCAACGACGCTCCGGAGACGACTCCGCGACCTTTCGATCGCGATCGTGACGGACTCGTGATAGGTGAGGGCGCCGCTACGATTGTGCTCGAGGAGTTGGAGCATGCGCGGGCACGCGGCGCCGTGATCTATGCTGAAGTAGCAGGCTTCGGAACCAATTCGGACGGCAGTCACGCCACTCAGCCATCCCCCGCGACGATGTCATCCGCGATGCGCCTCGCACTTGAAGATGCTTACCTGCCGGCCGATGCAATTGGCTTCGTCAATGGACACGGGACGGCCACCGAATGGGGCGACATAGCGGAAAGTATTGCAACCGCCGACGTATTCGGAGATCGCATGGCGATTCATACGCTCAAAGGTTTCCTGGGGCACACCCTCGGCGCTTGCGGCGCGATCGAAGCGTGGCTCGGCCTGTCGATGATGCGCGAAGGTTATTTTGCGCCGACCGCCAATCTGGTCAACGTCGACAAGCGGTGCGCCGGCCTGGATTACGTTATTGGTGATTGGCGGCGGCTAGAAATTGACTATCTCATGTCGAACAATTTCGCCTTCGGCGGTATCAACACTTCACTGATATTCAAGCGGATGGCATAGCGATTTTTGGCAATCTAAGAAGCTTCACCACGCTCATCCGCAACCCAGCTACGGGCGAAATGATGAAGGGTGCCGCCAAGCCCACTAGTGTGCGAGTGAAAATCCGCGCATTGTCAAAGTTGAAAGGTGCGGCGATATGCTGATCTCAGGGACCAGCAAGGGGTATCTGTTAAGTATCTAACGCGCCTTTATTGGGGCGCGTTTTTCGGTCTCGGCCGACCGGCTGCTCGCGCTTCCACGTGGGCGTCTTCAATCTACCGTCAGATCTCCGGTCGGAACGCACAGTTGCTGCATCGCCGGCGGACCCGGGAATGGAGGATTATCTTGCTTGAACAGATTTTTGCCGCGCTGCATTTTCACACTGCTCGTAAGTAGGGAAAGCGCCAATTTCGGACCACTGTGAAAACGGGCGTGTTGAAGTCAGCGACGTTGCTCCACAGGCTGCAATTACGGCAAGGTATATTTTGTCGTTCACGCACCACATGCCGTCTGCGCCACCCTCATCCTGGTAGATGAAAACGCCCGCGGCGGACCATCGCGCAATGAATTTCCGATGACCTTGATGAGAGACACCTTCTACTGGTAGTGCAGTCTCTCGACTTCACAAGCAGCGCCCGGCACGCGATATCGCTTCCTTCTTAACGACGACGTCGAAGTTATCGATCCCGCCGCGCGCGCGGTGAAAGACGGAGGCGGCCTGAAAGCGTCTTTAAGCGTAGTTTCGACTCTCCTTCATCTGCCGTCCTCCCGAATCCCAAACGGTCGCCGGCTTTGCGCGGCGAAGAGCTTGCTGAGGAAATCCTGAAGCTGTCGGAGCTTGGAACTGACGAACTCCGTGAACGCTGGAAAGCCATCTGCGGAAAGGCTCCTTCTCGAGAAATTGGTAGGTCATTCTTGATTCGCGCGATCGCCTACCGCCTCCAGGAGCGGACCAACGGCGGCCTTAAGCCCTCAACCTGCAGGCTGCTGGCTCGTGCCATCGAAGAAACCGCGACCGAGTCGTCGACCCACTGGGTCCCAGGATTCCGAGCGGGTGATCGATGCCTCGCGTCCTCTCCATTTGCGGAAACGAGGTGAGGCGTCTTGCCAAAGTCCGGGGTGACCGATCAGCATAGGAACGGTTGCCACATGGATCAGTTGCCAAACGAGAGTCCAAAAATCACGGGCGGGGGCGATAAACGCACACCGGCGGCCAAGGTCGATATCGCTAAGCGCGAGGAGCAAATCGTCCAACTCCGGTTGCGACGCATATCTTTTGCGGCCATCGCACAGACGGTCGGCGTTTCCAAGCAGGCAGTGATCAAAGCGTTTCACAAGGCGCTTCATCGCAACACGGATGAAGATATTCAGACCCATCACCGAAGCGAACTTGCCGACCTCGAAATCGAACAGGCAAAGGTCTGGACCATCATCGACGCCAATGAGGACAAACCGAAAATTCAACTCGCTTGTCTGGACCGCCTGAACCGAGTCCATGTCAGGCGTTCCCGGCTTCTCGGTCTTGACGCTCCGCAAAAACTTGACATCCAAGGAATGTATCGGACTGGCACGGAAGAGATGTCTGCCGCGCGGCTTGAACGCGAGAGCTTGCTAGAGGCAATGACGCGTGAGGAGCAGGAGTACGTCTACGAGGCGTTCGCGTCCGCCCGGAAACGTTTGGCGGCGCGGATTTTTCCTGGGAATTGAGCGACGATACAGTCCGGCCAGAATGAAGAAAGGAATGGACCAGACTATCATCGAATTGACGACTTGGAATTGGTGGATACGCGACTATTTCGCGTTAAGCAGCTCTGCAAGGATCAAAATGATGTCCTTTTGCTAATGATTGATCCTTATCCGCCGCCCACTGATGACTTGCAGTTGTATCCTTGAGAATTTGCCGGGCGACGTAAAGGCCAGTGCGGCGCCCGCAAAACCGGAGGAGCGAGCTGAACGGGAAGCAGGGCCTTGATCGCCAACACAGAGAGCTGATTTTGCAGCGTGCGGGCGCTATGCGTGGTCTCGCCGAGACTGCAATTACATCGAATTAATGACGCCGTTCTCGCGTGCCCAGCATAATCGCGTGTCCCATCAGCAGCTAAGCCTCTGCCGGATCGAATGGCCTTGAGGTCGTCGACCAGATTGAGCCCATGTGTCCCACCAGCAGCTAAGCGCTGCGCAAAAGCTGACCACCGCCTTGACCACCAAGGGCGCGTACATCAGCGGGAAATACGTACTTTGGTGGACTGATTAGTGTACGAGATCCCTCAGCTTGGACGCTGGCGGACATGATTCCGTCGAACTCGAAAACCGGCAGGGATAACACCCTCGGGGGTTCAAATCCCCCCCTCTCCGCCAGCGATTTCGCTCGCGCCCCTAGTCCTCGAGCGCCTTGGTAATCCCGTAAGCGTCCATCTGCGATTGGAACTTCGCCACCTCATGCGCCAGTATCAGCAGGTCGTACTTGTTACCCTCGCGGTCCTTGACGTGATCCCGCAAGAGCGCCTCGGGCTTGAATCCCATGCCCTCGAAGACCGCGATTGCACCTTTTTGATCGACCGTCATTTGCGCGATGATCTTTTCGATACCCAGCCCTAAGGCGATCGCAAACGCTTCCTGTGTGAGAACCCGTCCCAGTCCCTTGCCGCGCATCGCAGCCGACACCAGCACCCTCAATTCGGCGACGTGCGGCGACCACGAGAGTTCCCCGCGATCGACCGTCGCGTAACCCTGCACCGCGCCATCGCGTTCGGCCAGCACGCTCGTGATGCGTCCGCGCTCGATCCCGTTGAGCCAGATATCGATCGCTTCCGGCTGCGTGATGTCGCGGCGCAAAAAGAGGATATCGTGTGCGGGCAGTGCACGTGCAAAGGCCAGTGCGGCCTCGCGATCTGCGCGCGTCATGTAACGAAGCGTCACGGCGCCGCCATCAAGCCGGGCCTCGCGAGGGTAGGTGCGGATCGTGGTTGTCATAGGGATCGCTCCGAGAGCCAGCCGTCCAGCTCAGGCCACAATCGCCGGCTCGCGTTAGGTCCGGCCACCATGCTGACGTGACCGCCTTTGAGTACTATGTCGCGCTTGTCGCTGCTGCCGACCAGGTTGATCAAGTCCTTCGCAGATTCATAAGGAACAATATGATCGTGCTCGGCCATCACACTCATGAAGGGCACCCGGATATTACTTATATCGACGTGCCGGCCACCGAGTTCGAGTTCATTCTTGTATAGTTTGTTATCCCACATCAGTTCCTTGGTCGTTTGCCGAAAGCATTCGCCTGGAAATGGGATTTGGTCGTTCGCCCAGCGATCGAACATCCGGTACGACTTGACGAAATCATCGTTCCACATATTGTCCCAGAGCCGGATCTGCTGCGCGATGCGCGCGACCGGCCGCAGCATGTCGAATGACGCCAACATCAACTCCGGCGGCACATTCCCGAGCGCATCGACGATCCGATCGACGTCGAAATAGCGCTTGTCGGTCCATTGCCGCGTCAGCCCCATCCCGTCGAAGTTTACCGGCGTCGTGAGGCAAACGAGATTCTTCAGCGGCGGTCCGGGGCATAGCGCCGAGTACATAATCGCGAGCATCCCGCCCATGCAATAGCCAATCATCGAAATGTCCGGTTCACCGCTGTCGCCCTCTATTCGCGATATGCAGTCGGGCATGAAATCGAGTATGTAGTCCTCCAGGCGGAGCCGGCGATCCTCGGGCCGCGGAACACCCCAGTCGATTAGGTACACGTCGTACCCTTGCTTAAGAAGGAACTCGATGAAACTCTGGCCGGGAACGAGATCCAATATGTAGTACTTGCTCACCAGCGACATCACCAGCAGCACCGGCACCCGGTAAACTTCCTGTGCGAGAGGACGGTAGTGATAGAGCTGGAGCGTGCCCTTTTTGTAGATCGTATCTTTCGGCGTCAGCCCCAGGTTGGGGTCGCCGGAAAACAGGTAATCGAGGCCCTTGATATTACGCTGAATCGTTCGCTCGACCTCGGCGCGAACGCGCGCCGCTATCGACGTATCGACTGCCGCCGGAGCCGCGCCCATCACTCGCCTCCTTTCGCGGCTTTCTTAGCCACCGCAGGCTTCTTCGTGCGCGGTGGCCGCGGGCCGGCCGCTGCCGATTCACTGCCCGAGGCGCTTACTCCCGACATGCGTGCAAGGATCTCCTCGATCGCCGCGAGACGCGTTTCAATCGTTGACAGGCGCTCACCGACCTCAATCAGATCGCTGCGCGTCGGCAGGCTGAGCGCACTAAAATAGCGCTCCATCGCCTCGCCTGTGTTCTTCTGCATCGAGACGAAAACCTTCGTCAATCCGCCGAGCACGCGCGTGTACCCTTCGGTGCCCATCACGTCGTTGAGCAGCTTGTTTACCTGGGTCTCAGATTGAGAAACCCATTCGCGCCACGAGGCGAATGCTTCGCCGCCGGAATTTTTCTGATCGGCCATTGCCTGCTCCCTCCCGACTGTGGAAAGGCCACTCAACTGGCTGGCCATCGCAATCCGAAATGCGCTTTCGGTTCGCCACGATACACCCAATCACGGGGAAGGCGTCAACGATAACGCGAGCGGTTGTGCGCAGTGAATTGATATGTGAGCTATCGCAACAGCGCCCGCCTGCGCCGCCCTTCGCAGATCCATTTGCCGCTGACGCGCTTAAGTTTGCGGCCAGAATACGAACTCGCATTTAAGTCCGTCTGGGTCGGCAAAATAGACCGCAAAGTATCCGGGAAAGTATGGATACTCGGCCGGAGGATCGAGGATCTCCGCGCCGATCTGCTTGAGCAGGTCGTGCAGCTTTTCAACGTCGGCGCGATCGGCCGCATTGAAGGCCACATGATTAAGCCCTGGTGCGTTTCGATTGTGATGCTGTGCCGCGGACTCCGGTTTCGCAGGCCGTAAAGTGATCGATCCGCTCGGGCTGGCCCACGCATGAAGCAGCGTCTTCATCGCTTGCTGAGTCGCTTCCGGCACCTCGACGCGCGCATAACCCATGAAGCCGAGCACGTGATCGTAGAACTCGGTCGAGCGCGCAAAATCGCTCGCCGTCAGCGCCAAATGACTAATGCTGCCGCGCGCCATCATTCATCTCGCCTTGCACCGCTCGTGGACCTCCCATGGGATTTACGACCGATTGATTCCTGGAATAGTCAGTCTTCACCAACTGACTATCGCGATGAGTGGCCGGCGCCCTCGATAGTCAATTATCCAATCTTCGACGCAGGCTCTACCCACTCGCGCGCTACCTGCTCGAGAGCCTCGGCGATTTTCGCATCGTCGCCCGGCAAGCGCACGAATGGAACGAACTCACTCACGCCAAGCTCGTGATAGGCGCGCAGGTCATCGATCGTAATCTGATTCTCATATGGAGAGATGATGATTTCGATTTCGTCATGTGAGCGGCCGTACTCGTCGAGCAGCGAATGGAGTTTCGCAATCTTCACCGCGGCCTGATCCGGAGTGAGATTCACGCCAAACCATCCGTTACCCAATCGCGCCACCCGCCGCAATGCGGGCAGGCTCTCGCCGCCGAAGATCACGGGGACCTTGCCGCCCTGTGCGGGCTTCGGGAAGCTTCTCACTTCGTCGAAGTTGACGAATTCGCCGTGGTAGCTGGAGGCCGCGTCGGTCCACAATTTGCGCATCGCCTCGATATACTCACCGGTGCGCTGGCCGCGCCGTTCGAACGGAATACCGAGTGCGGCGAACTCCTCCGCCGCCCATCCGATTCCCACACCCAGCGCCAACCGGCCGCCCGACAGGTAATCGAGACTCGCGATAACCTTCGCCAGCACCAGCGGATTGTGTTCCGGGACCAGGCATATCCCCGTCGCCAGCCGCACGCGCTTTGAATGCGCCGCCGCGTAGGTCAGGCCGATAAAGGGATCGAGCAGGCTGATCGTGCTCCCGGCCAGGAAGCGGCCGTCGTTAGTATAGGGGTACTTCGAGGCCGGATTATCGAAGAGGACAACGTGTTCGGGCGCCCACAGCGTCGCGATGTTCAGCCGATCCGCCTGCTCCGCCACCGCGCGAATCGTCCCCGGACGCGCCGCCTTGCCAATTCCAATCGCAGTTATTCCGATCTTCATCTTCGACTGACTATTCCTTTCGCCGCGTCTGTAAGCCGCGAGCCCGGCCGATGCGGCACGGCATAGTACAATTGCCTACTCGAGTGGCTATTCGTTTGGTGCCAGGTTTCTCAAAATGTGGGCAGATGCTGGATATCCTTGTACTTGTAGTAGCCCGGGCCCACCCCGTACTCCATGATGCCGTAACCGATCTCGCCGCCGCAGTTCCATTCGATCAGATGATCACTGAGCGTGCTGGCTTCGCGCAACACCGCGGGGTCGCTTAAATCCCAGACGTCATGCTCCGAGTAATACTGGCCGCGGTTATCGCCGTGATACCAGCCGCGGTATCCGCCATAGCCGCCGCCCTTCAGATGCCATCGCGGCGCATGCGTTACGAAGGAGACGTGGCGGCGTTCGCCATTCTTGAAGGTCAGGTCGATATCGCCGCCCTTCAATGTCTGGATCGGTCCCGACGCATCCCAGCGAAAGTCCTGCTCGGCTTTGTCGAGGAGCCATGCGGGGTCGGCTTGCTCGCCGAACGGCCGTGCGAGTTCCCCGCTGAAGTAGCTATACTTGCCGGCTTCCCGTTCGACGAAGCGCCAATGCAGCGTGAAGTCGCGGAACTGCGCCACCGACCAACTGAACAGAAAGGGCGCGAAGGTCGTTCGCTTGGTGTCGGAGATGTCGGTGCGCAGCGGACGGCGCGTGCCCCACGAACGATCGCGATGCGTCCACCAATCGTCCTCGCGCAGCGTCACGGTCCTGCCCGGAATAGTCAGTACGCCGCTCGCCCGTCCCGCCTGATCGAAGCGCGAGATATCCTGTACGACCCGGCCACCGCTCTGGCGGAAATCGTGTTCCTCTTCATGCGGATTCATCCGCGCACTCCACACTATGTCGAAGCCGATGCCCGAAGGATTGTCAGCCAGCAGCATCCGAAAACTCTTGAGTCCCTCGATCGGTTCGATCGAAAGCGGGCCGATCTTTACCTCGTACGGCTTTGGGCGAAGCGTGCGCGTGGCGCGAAAGTTATACTGCTTGCCCAGATACCACACCGTGGCGAAGCCGTCCTGCACATCCTTGTTGGGATACTGGCCGACGCCGCAACCGATAATCATGTCCTTATCGGTAACGTTGTACAGACTGAGATAAATGCGCTCGGTCCACTCCGGATTATCTGTATGGACGTGGTCCATCGTAGTCGGGAGCTGATGGCACATTAGTTCATCCCAGGGGGTTAGCATCTTATCGATCTCCTGTTGGGTGCGCTTGCAAAGCGGGCGTGAACAGTAGGCGCGCAATAGTAAGTCGGGATTCCGGGCGCGAATGTCGGGCGGTATCAAAGTCGAATAGATAGTTCACCCGGAAGTGAGATATGAGGTTCATCGCCGATGCATGAAGCGATGGCCGATGCGTGCGACCACTTCGCCATCCTGATTGGTCAAGGTCGAACCGATGACCATGAAGACCATCGCGCCTGAGCGTCCGGTCTTTTCATAGACTTCCGTGATGCGCGACGCCATCGTGATCCGATCTCCGGCACGAATCGGCTTGACGAAATCAACATCTATACCGGCCGCGAGCCGCCGCGAGCTGTTGGGGAGCTTCTCGAAGGTTAGGTCAGCGAGCCGGAAGATTCCTGCGAATGCGGGCGGTGCGACCGTAAAGTCCTGCGTAACGTTCCCAGTGGTAGAAGGAGCAGCGGCGCCGATCGCATAGCAGAAGTTCGCGATCATTTCGGTGGTAACTTCCACCGGCGATGCCGCCGCGAATTCACGGCCAATCAGGGATTGATCGAAGTCGATCACGCCCGCGTCACTTGCCGATATGTTGGGTCTTCGAAGTACACGCCTTGGCTACTAGCGCGGATACCCGGCGATGACAATCCTGACGATTCCGGCCGGGCCGCCTCGGCGGACTTTCGGCCGTCAAGGCCGCGCGCGCCGCGACCATTTCTGTCGAGCGCTGGCAGGCGCGCCGGCAAGATGGATCGGCGGTTTCTGCGTCGCCAAGACAACGATATTTCAATCCTGGAAACGGTTCTGACTACCGCATGGATGAGGGGTTACGGAGCCTTTGCCGCTGGTACGCCTCGATCTTCTCAGTTATGCGAGAAATGAGCAGTGCTATGACTATCCATGGCTCTCCATCATAGGCGAAAACGAAGAAAGAGCGAAAATGTTTCACGTGAAACATTTTCGCCTTCCGTTTGTGGGGAAATCCTACACTCTTGACAGCATCGGCGGCAGGAACAACCCAACAAAGATCAGGGCGAAGGAGAAGAGAGAGGAAGAGCTGTGAGATGTTTGAGGAGTTTACCGCGCGAATCTAGGTGCGGATTGCCGTAGCGGGTGACACTGGCTAGCAGCAGATTGCCGATTGGCGTGGCTCAGAGGTTTTTGAGATGATCGCGCTGTTGATTCAAACACCGCAGTTCGCGAACAGAGGTTTCTTTAGTCGTTAACAATTGGGTAACGTTTGCTTGCTCTCGCGGCGTGGTAGGATGCGGCGGCCCGCGCCGGTGCGGGCACCTGATGAGAAAGGGCATAAAGCGCCCTGGTGATGGTTCGAATTGATCGCGAGAAAAAACGGCGTGTTCGATTACGACCTGGTGGTCCTGGGCAGCGGCCCTGCCGGCCATAGCGCGGCCGTTCAGGCGGCGCGCCTGCGCAAGCGCGTGGCGATCGCGGAATGCGGCGCGATGGTAGGCGGCGTCTGCGTCAACACCGGCACGATCCCGAGCAAGACGCTGCGGGAAGCGCTGATCTACCTGTCGGGCTACCGTGAACATCTCATTTACGGGATTTCGTACACGGTCAAGCAGAAGATTACGATGGCGGACCTGCTCACCCGGGTGGGTCCGGTGGTGACACACGAGATCGACGTGATGCGTCATCAACTGTTGCGCAACGGCGTCGAGTTGAAGATGGCGCGAGCTTCTTTCGTTGATCCCCATACGGTGCAACTTGAGCATGCCGACGGGCAGAGTCAGAGCACGATTACCGCCCAGACGATTCTGATCGCGACCGGCAGCGAGGCGACTCGCGACGCACACATTCCATTTGACGGGCGCTGCGTTTTCGCCAGCGACGACATCCTTGCGCTCGACGAGTTGCCGCGCACGCTGACGGTGGTGGGCGCCGGGGTGATCGGATGCGAGTACGCCAGCATGTTCGCCGCGCTCGGCGTGAAGGTTACGTTGATCGACAAGCGCACGCGGCTGCTGCCCTTCGTTGACGGTGAGATCTCCGAAGCGCTGAGCTATCACCTGCGCGAGAATCGGGTCACAGTCCGCCTGGGAGAAGCGGTCAGCGGTATCAAGCTGCACGCCGACGGCCGCTCACAACCGGTGGAACTGGTGCTGGCGAGCGGCAAACATATTATCACCGACAAGGCGCTCTACAGTATCGGGCGCACCGGATCCGTCAGCCGGCTTGGTCTCGAGGCCGCGGGCGTCAAGGCCGATGACCGGGGGCGCATTTCGGTCAACGAGTTCTACCAGACCGAAGTTCCACATATCTACGCGGCCGGCGATGTGATCGGCTTTCCCGCACTCGCGGCGACCTCGATGGAGCAAGGCCGGGTGGCGGTCGCGCATGCCTTCGACACGGAATTTCAGGGCGGCATGGAGTTCTTTCCCTACGGCATCTACACCGTGCCCGAAGTTTCGTTCGTCGGACGCACCGAGGAAGAGCTGACGACGGCAGGGATTCCCTACGAAATCGGCAAAGCGCGCTATCGCGAAGTTGCTCGCGGACAGATCATCGGCGACGAGAGCGGAATGCTTAAGTTGCTGTTCCACAGCGACACGCGAGAATTGCTTGGCGTTCATATCATCGGCGAGGGCGCTTGCGAACTGATACACGTCGGATCGGCGGTGCTCTCGCTGGGCGGCAAGCTCGACTACTTTCTCAAGGCCGTATTCAACTATCCAACCCTCGCACAGTGCTACAAGATCGCCGCTCTCGACGGCATTTCCCGCCTGGGACATAAGCTGTAAAGCTAAACAGTCATAAGCACCTGAGGGTTGAGGAACAAAGAACCTTAAGCTTTCAGGACACTGAAACCTTACCAAGGTTTCAGACTTCCTTTTGGGTAAGAGACTGGTCTAGACGAAGACGGCGAACTCGCCTGTACGGCGCGCAAAGCAGAGAGTTTAGTCGAGGGATTTGCGGAAGCGGGCGAAGGCGATGCCGAAAGGGATGACGGCAAGCACGGTCATCGCCTCGAGCTGAGGCATCAGCACGTCCCATCCGTTACCTTTGAGAAAGAGGTCTCTGATGACGACGAGGTAATAGCGCATCGGATCGAGCAGGGTCAGCCATTGCATAAATACGGGCATGCCCGAGATGGGGAAACTGAATCCGGAAAGCACAAACGCGGGCATTATGAAGAAGGACGTACCTACCATTGCCTGCTGTTGAGTCTTGGAACCGAAAGAAATCAGCAGGGTGATTCCGAGGATCGACAGGATGAAGATGGTTGAGCCAATCGCCAGCAGCAGATAGCTGCCTCTGAAAGGCACCTGGAACCATAGGCGGCCGATAACCATAGTGAGCACGCCCTGAGCAAGGGCGACAATAAAAGCCGGTATGGTCTTGCCGGCGATGAGCTCCGATCGCGAGATGGGGCTCACCATGATCTGTTCAAGGGTGCCTACTTCCCGCTCGCGCACGATGCCGAAAGCGGCCAGGGTAACAATGGAAGTGAGCAGCAATCCGGCGATAGTTCCGGGGACGAAGAACCAGCGGCTATCGAGGTTCGGATTATACCAGGGGCGACCCGCGAACTCGATAACCGGCAGCCTGGAAACCAGTTGGGGGCTGATCTGTTCGAGGTGATCCGCGGTGTAGTCCGCGGCGAAGTCGTTGGAGATCTGGTCGATATAGCTCAGCGCGATGAGGGCCGTGTTCGAGTCAGCGCCGTCAAGGATTACCTGGATCTGGGCGACGGTGCCTTTTCGCAGTGCTTCAGCGAAGCCGGGCAGAATTTGCAGGCCGAGAGTGATCTTACCGCGGTCGATGAGGGTAGCTATCTGATGGCGGTTTTCGATATCGGCAACAATCTCGAAATGTTTGCTGGAGACGAAGCGCGAGGCCAGGTCGCGGCTCTCATAGGAGTGGTCGAGATCGAGCATCGCCACGCTTATATGATGAAGTTCGAAGGTGGCGGCATAGCCGTAGATCAGAATTTGAAGAATAGGTGGGACGATGATCGCAAAACGCGCGCTGCGATCACGGAAGATCTGGATGAATTCCTTCCTGATCACCTGCCATAGCCGATTAAACACGTGTCTAGCCCAGAACCTTCTTAAAGGAACGCAGAGCGAGGAAGCCGACAATGGCTGCGAAGATAGCGAGGGAGAGCAATTCCGGTGACATCGCGGCGAAACTGCTGCCTTTAAGGAAGATCTCCTTGAGCAACCCCACGTAGTAGCGGGCGGGAGTCAGATAGCTCAGGATTTGAATCAGGATGGGAGTCTGCTCGAGGGGGAAGGCAAATCCGGAAAGGAGAAAAGCCGGCAGGAACGTCAAGAGCATTGCGAACTGACTGGCGGCGAGTTGTGATTTTGTAGTCGCGGAAATCCAGAAGCCGATGAAAAGCACGACGGCAAGAAAGAGCGTCGAGGCCACGAACATCATGAGGACGGTGCCGCGAAAAGGGACTTCGAACCAGTAGATTGCGACGGCGGCGCATAAGGCGGTATCGATGACGCCGATCACGAAATAGGGAACGAGCTTGCCGATCGTCACTTCGAGCGCCGTGACCGGGGTCGAGATTAACTGCTCCATGGTTCCGCGCTCCCATTCGCGCGCGATGGTAAGTGCGGTGAGGAAAGTACCGACCACAGACATCACGATCACGATGACGCCGGGAACAATGAAGTTGGAGCTAGCCATGTCTTCGTTGAACCAGGTGCGGCTTTCGACGGAGAGCGCGGACGGGGCGGCCACGACACCGTTGCGCTGCAGAAAGTCGATCTGGACCGCGGAGGAATAACCGGCGACCACTGCCTGGCTGTAGCCGAAGATGAGCCGGGCAGCGTTGTCGTCGGTGGCGTCAACCAAGCCTTGCACGGAGACGACGCCGCCGGCTTGTATCAGCTCGGAAAAATTCTCGGGGATCACCAGGCCGAGGCGGCATTGGCCGCTATCGATCGCCTGGACCAGTAAGGGGTAGTTCGGCGCGGCATAGGTGATATCGAAGTAGCGGTTGGATTGAAAGCGCTTGAGTAAGTCCTCGCTTTGCTGGCTGGCGTCGCGATCGAGGACGCAGGTCGGAACGTTGCGCTGGTCGAGGTTGATGCCATAGCCCAGCAGTACCAGGAGCATGATCGGCATAACCAGGACGATGGCGAGGCTGCGCGAGTCGCGCAATATCTGCACGACTTCCTTGCGCACGATCGCGCGCACCCGGACGAGGTTCATCAGACGCCGAGGCCGGGCTCGTGCGGCCGGCCGGTAAGCGCTACGAAGGCGTCTTCGAGGCTGGGATTTATCGCAACGATGCGGTGGATCGTGACGCCATTCTCCTCAAGGGTGGCACGGACTCGCGGAGCCGCTTCGCCGTAACTATCGACTACCAGGTGGAGTGAATTTCCAAAGACCGCGGCGTCGCGGACCAACGCGGTGCTCTGCTTCAACAATTCGAAGGCCCGCGAAAGGGGTTCGGCTTCGACCAGCAGAATCTCGCCACGCACGGAATCAAGCTTAAGTTCGGCGGGAGTGCCCAGAGCGATCAACCGGCCGTGATTAATCAGGCCGAGGCGGTTACAGTATTCCGCTTCGTCCATGTAGTGAGTGGTAACGAATACTGTGACGCCATCGCTGCTGAGATCCTGGATAAGCTCCCAGAAGCGTTCCCGTGAAACGGGATCGACTCCGGACGTAGGTTCATCAAGGAACAAAATGGGCGGGCGATGCAGCACCGCGCAGCCGAGCGCGAGGCGTTGTTTCCAACCGCCGGAAAGGGTGGCGGTCATGCTATGTTCGCGGCCGCGCAGTCCAGCCATTTCGAGAGCCCAATCGATTCGTGAAGCCAGCGTGCGGAAGGGCACTTTGTACAGGCCGCCAAAGAAGTGCAAATTCTCGATCACGGTAAGGTCGTTATAGAGTGAAAACTTCTGCGACATGTAACCGATATTCTGGCGAATCTTCTCGGCGGAACGACTTACATCGAGGCCGGCGACTTCGGCGTGTCCGCTGGTAGGCTTCAAGAGGCCGCAGAGGATGCGGATGGTGGTGGATTTGCCGGAGCCATTAGGACCGAGAAAGCCGAAAATTTCGCCGGGGTGAGTCTCGAGGCTGATGTGGTCAACGGCGGTAAAAGCGCCGAAGCGCTTAACGATATCGGCCAGCAGGACGGAAGGTTGCACGAGTTATTGAACCAGCCGCTTGATGGCGTCAACGAAGACGTCCTGAATAGTGGGGGTGACTTCTTCCAATTTGGAATATGGAACGCCGTCCGCCTCGAGACGGGCGCGGATTTCCGGAATTCGCAGCGCCGCATCATCAACGAAAATATGAAGGGCGTCACCGGCGAGAACAATGTCGCGAACGCCGGTGAAGGGACGGAGGCGATCGCGCAGCTGCCTGCCATTGGAGCAAATCAGGGCTACGATCCTGCCCGGCATCCGCTCCTTCAAGAGGCGCGGCTTATCACAGAAGAGCAACGAACCATTGTGGATCAAGGCCAAGCGATGGCATCGCTCGGCTTCGTCAAGATAAGCGGTCGAATTGAGAATCGTGACACCACGCCCGAGCAAGCCGTAGAGGATTTCCCAGAATTCGCGGCGTGAGACCGGGTCAACGCCATTGGTAGGTTCGTCGAGGAGCATCACCTGCGGAGTGTGAATCAAGGCGCAGATAAGACCGAGCTTTTGTTTCATGCCGCCGGAGAGGTTGGCGGTAAGGCGTCCGCGAAAGGGGGTCATGCCGCAGGCGTCGAGCAGGAAAGCCGATTGGTCGGCATAGTCGCGGCGGCTGACGCCGTACATATCGGCGTAGAAGCGCATGTTCTCTTCAGAGGTCAAATCCTCATAGAGGCCGAAGCGCTGCGGCATATAGCTGATGCGGCTTTTGACGCCGTCGGGATCGGCGATGACGTTGCAACCGGCTACCGTAATTTCGCCCTTGTCCGGCACGAGAATGCCCGCCAGCATGCGCAATATGGTGGTCTTGCCGGCGCCATCGGGACCGACGAGGCTGAAAATTTCGCCGGGACGAACGGAGAAGCTGAGGTCTCGAACGGCGACGACTTCGCCGAAGCTGCGGCTCAGGCCGCGTACTTCAATTGCGCTGGAACTGGAGTCCATTGCTCGAAATCTCTCCATCCGTTTTGCGCAGATCGATGGTGGCGTCGGCGGGCATTCCGGGCTTGAGTTCGCGATTGGGATTGTCGAGGTCGATCTTGATTCGGTAGACGAGCGTCACGCGTTCCTTATGGGTCTCGACACTCTTGGGGGTGAATTCCGCGCTATCAGAGATGAAGGAGATCCGTCCGTGATATTTCTTATCGGGATAAGTATCGATGGTAATATCCGCGGGCTGGCCCCAGTGAATTTTTCCCAAGTCGGTTTCGCTGACATAGGCGCGGAGCCATACGTGATCCAGGTCGCCGAGAGTAACTACCGGGGTTCCGGGCTGCATGAGCTCGCCGAGTTCACTCTGGCGAACCAGGATTACGCCAGAGAAGGGCGCCTCCAGCACGGTGTAATGGAGATCCAGTTTGGCCAGATCGAGGCTAGCTTGCGCATGGGCGACATTGCCTTGTGCGGTAGCGATATTACTCTCGGCAACCTTAACCAGAGCCTGATCGCGACCTAGCTGCGCAGCAGAGAGCTTCGCTGCCGTCTCGGCCAGCTCACGTGACTCAGCAGAGACCGCCGACGACTTCCACAGAGATTGGAGCCGTTGAAGGTCCGCCGTCTTCTGTGCGAGGTCCGCCTCGTCATAGGTGACGGTACGCTGGGCGGCATCGAGATTTCCGTTTGCGGCAGCGAGTTGCGCCCGTTCGATTTGCAGCGCCGCCTCGCTGACGGCGACGTCATCACGGTAGTTGGAATCATCGAGCTTGGCGATAACGGCGCCCTTCTCGATCGATTGCCCCTCGTCAAAGGGCAACTCGACGATTCGCGACTCAACATTCTTGAAGCTGAGGAGACTCTGGTGCGCCTCGATGTTGCCGGAGAGTATCAGTTGATCGTCCGAGCTTTCGTGCGCATTGGTGCTGTAGAGCAGGAAGGCGCCGGCCCCACAAATCAGAATCACTGACAGCAGAAGCAGTCGCCGTTTCATCGGCATTCAATTGCTAACGAGCCGCGGCCTCGTATCTGCAACGCGCTATTTCCGGCCGCCCGAGTGGCGCTCCGCAATGAGCATTGCGCGAGGGTCTGGGTGAGTGATCGTGGATAGCCCATTGCTGGGGCGCGAAGCGCTCGCCCGGTGTCCCTTGGTCGGTTAGTCATTCAGTTAATCCGCTGAGGTACAAGTGCGGCCGCGTCGTGGAATAGCAAACTAAGGTTAGCAACGCATCGTAGGTCGAAGAAACCCCCAAGAGGAGATTTAACTCGCCAGTAGTAGTCGGCGGTAACAGCAAGCGTCATTCCGATCTGTCCCGGGGCAGCATCGTCAAGTCCGGCGGCGCGGCGGTCACGGTTTGCGCAGGAGGCAGTCGTTGAGTGTAGCGATTAAGACCGAGCTGGTGCGCAATTAGCCGATCCACAAACCGACGAGGTAAGAGGCGCGGAAGGATCCAGTTGCGCAGTGGCTGTGTAACGGCAGCGTAGCGCACCCGGGGACGGGGCGTGGTGAGCGCAGTCAGGACAATTCGACCGATGCGCTCGGGCGGCAGCCCTTTGCGGCCGCGCGTAACCATCTGATCCTTGAAGCGCCGCAGCGGTTCGCGGTAAACGCCGCTAGTCGGGGGAATTTCGAGCTGATCGCCCTTGTCGTAAATAGGAGTGGCCACCCCGCCGGGGCCCACGATGATGACATCGATGCCGTAAGGAATCAGTTCGCGCCGCAAGCTCTCCGAGAGGCCTTCGAAGCCGTGCTTGGAGGCTATATAGGGGCCGAGAAATGGCAGTCCGATACGCCCGCCGAGGGAGGTTATGTTAACGATGCGGCCGCGCGCCAGGTTAGGCGCCGCGCCCACACCGAGCATCGGGGCGAAGGCCTTTATCACGTTCAAATGACCGAACAGGTTAACTTCGAATTGCCGGCGAAAATCGTCGATAGAGACCTCCAGCAACGGAGCTGCGACGGCGACGCCGGCATTGTTCACGAGGCCGAAGAGGGTTGACCCACCGAGAGCGGAGCGAACCGCGCGGGCCGATTCGGCAACTGCGGGATAGTCAGTCAGGTCGAAGATCAGCGGCGAGAAAAGATCACCGAATTGTTCTTTGAGCCGATCAGCATCAGAGCTTTTTCGAACACTGCCAAATACGCGAATTCCTTCACGAACCAGAACGCCGGCAGTTGCGAGCCCTATGCCAGAGGATACACCGGTGATTACGACGCTGCGCACTATTTCTCTCGCGCGAGAGGATCGAAGAGTAAGTTAACGTTTGATTGCATCTTTGTAACGACTTTCTTCGGTATATGAAGATTGTCGAATGCCAACTATCAACGAAAGCTCACGCAAGACCAGGAAATCGCTGTAATCCCGTCCCTACTAATATAGTCGCGGTACACTAGAAGAGATGACCGTGGGCTAATGCTGCATGTATTTGCATGGTTGACGAGTCACAATTGCTCCCAGAATTCAAATTAGCACTATGCCGGTGAGTCGCCGCTCTAGAATAAATAAGAGCATCGTAGAACGTCGCTAAGTTCAGTTGACTCATCTTAGATACACTGTTACCAATTTTCACTGTTGGAAATCAATAGAAGTTCTACAGACCGAACGTTTATGTCCCTAGGATAAACAAAAGGACTCTGATTATGGCGGACCATGCGGATTGCATAATCGAAAGTCTTGGGATTTGCCTGCCCGATAATTCCGTATCAACTACTGAGTTTTTACGATCAAGCAGCGCCGCAATTCGCCGGGGTTTCGAGTTCGCCACCGGAATAAAATCGCGTCGGGTAGCGGGTGACGATTACTACTCCATTGATCTGGCGCGACAAGCTATTGTCCGTTGTATAGCCAATTCTCACTACCGCGAATCCGACATTGAATTGTTAATTCTTTGCTCGATTTGCCGATTCGATGGTCCCGGACAACAATTTTCTTACGAACCGAACACCTCATTTCAACTTGCGCGAGACCTCAACCTGGTGAACGCGCAAACCTTGGATGCGTCTAATGCATGCGCCGGGATGTTCACCGGAATTGCGATAGCGAGGGCATTTATCGCAAACGGAACGGTGCGCAATGTGTTAGTCGCGAGCGGTGAAAATATCTCGCACATTGCTCAGACCGCACAGAAAGAGATCAGCGGGTTAGGCGATTCGCGCCTCGCAGGCCTCACTTTGGGTGACGCGGGCGCCGCGATCATTCTTGAAAGATCAGGCTCGGCCGCCGCCGGATTTCACGACCTTGAGCTCTATACGCTGAGTGAGCACAGCAAGCTTTGCATCGCTCGCCCTACATTGGAGAAGCATGGCGGGATCATCATGTTTACCGACGCGGTAAGCATGTCAACGATCGCTCTCAGTAAGGGGATTGAGCTTACGGCAGAGGTGATGGATCGACATGAGTGGTCGTTCGATAAAGTTGATCATTGGATAGTGCACCAAACCTCACGGCGCAGCATCAAAAGGGTCAGACGGGAAACGGAAACCACCTTTCAAACCAATGTGCCAGCTACCTGTAATCTGGTTGATAACCTGGAGGAGCGCGGCAACACCGCTTCCACCTCGCACTTTGTGGCGCTAGCGGACGAAATGGCCGCTGGACGGATAGCACCCGGCGACAAGGTCCTTTTCGGCATAGCCGCGTCCGGTCTCACCTTGGGAACTGCGCTCTACACCATGGACGATTTGCCCAAGCGGATGATTGAAGGCTGTGACCGCAAAGGACCCGAGCAGAACGGCACCAACGGCCGCTCCCCGGGACACCGAAACAATGGCCTCGCTACGGTTCGAGTCGAAAGCGTGGGCTTGCCCAACCATTGGCCGCTAGATAGTCAGACCGATATCGATTTGGCGAAAGAGTCCATGGAGAATTGTCTCGCGGCGTCCGTGTACGAGAGGGGCGAAATCGATTTAGTAATATACTGCGGAGTGTACCGCAGCGGCTTCGTTTTCGAGCCAGCTATAGCGTCGTTGCTCGCCGGCGATCTCGGCATCGCCACGCAATCGCCGCCTAAGAAGGTGCGGGCGGCGAAGAGCTTTGCTTTTGATGTTTTCAACGGCGCTGCCGGATATCTTTGGGCATGCCACATTGCCGCACAGTTCATACAGCAAAACTCATATGGGACCGCGATGATCGTGGCGGCTGAATTTCCTGACAACTATGAAGCTCAGTCGCGAAACCGGCGGGGCATTGCCAAGACCGCGAGCGCGACGATACTCGATCGCACGCAAGGAGACGGTCCTGGATTTCGCGACTTCATGTTTCATAATTTTTACGAATACCAGGATCTGTTTTCGGCGCGACTGTGGGTGCAGCCGGGCAAGTCGGAAGTGAGATATATTTCGAAAGGCAATCTTGAAGATACCTACCTGGATTGCATCAGCCGTTCGCTTCGTTTGTACCAGGCGCAAAGTGGAATTGATGTCACCCAGATGGACTATATTCTGGGGCCGCAGATGGGTTCCGCGTTCGCTCGTTCGCTCAGTGATGCGACTGGGCTGCCTGCCAGCCGGATTGTTGACGTCGCCGAGGAAACCGGGGACCTCTTCACCTCATCGTTCGCCTATTCAATGCATCATTTGAAGCATTCCGGACTAGGTAATCCAGGCGAAAATGGCATCGTAATCGCCGCCGGCCCGGGTGTTCAGATGGGCTGTGCCAGTTACCGTTTCTGACGATAATTCGCGGCGTCATTCCTGCGGCATCGCTTTGCGCAATCGGCTCAGTCGCGGTTTCGAGGCTGGAGTCGGAATGCTCTATGCAATTGAGCCATTGCTGCTCGCGCTAGCGTGTAGATGACGCCGCGCCCTTATCTATTTGGGGACAAGCGCAGCCTTCGACTGCGCTTATCCTTGCCACTAACGAAAAGACTCGTTGTTAGGAGACCTGCTTCATGAAGCTGGCGAGATCGAAATAGTCGCGCCATAAGACGATCTTGCCGGCGTCGTTGAGTTCAAAAACTCCTACGACCGGAACCACCCCGGTCTTCCCGCTCTTCATCACCAGCGTATCAACGCGCTCATTCATGACCGTGTTGCCCGCATGCAAAGTCTTCAGGATTTTCGCCTCGAATTTACTGCTGTCCTTGAGAAATCCGTGCGTCATTTCCCGGATGGCCGCCTTGCCCTTGGCCGGCGCGTTCATCGGCACGTTGTCCCATACGCCATCTTCGGTGAAGTGACTCATGATCCCGTCAAGATCCAATCGGGTCCACGCCGCAAAGAGTTCGCTGACCACTTTCTCGCAATTTACCGCCATGATGATCTCTCCTTATGAACTGTTTCGATCCAGCTTTCGCTGATCAGCCTTGTAGTACATTCCGCGCGAAGAATTCCACCCGCTGGTTATTAACGTTCGCCGATTATCCAAAATCCCTCGCCGGGCTATTCGCCGATTACCTTGATTAGTATCCGTTTCGGCCGACGCCCATCGAACTCGCCATAGAAGATCTGTTCCCACGGTCCGAAATCGAGCTTTCCCGCAGTAATTGCGACAACTACCTCACGCCCCATCACCTGGCGCTTATGATGAGCATCTCCGTTGTCCTCGCCGGTGCGATTATGATGATACCGTTCCGGACTCGGATCGTAGGGCGCCAGCCATTCCAGCCACCGCTTGTAGTCCTCGTGCAATCCCGGTTCGTCGTCGTTGACAAATACCGAGGCGGTAATGTGCATCGCGTTCACCAGGCATAGTCCCTCGCGCACGCCGCTCTCATGCACCGCCATCTCGACCTCGCCGGTGATATTCACAAGGTCCATCCGCTCGGCAATCTTCACCGTGAGATATTTGGTATGCGACTTCATCGGACTCTCGCGCCGCGCTCTGCTCGTCAGGTCCGTTCCAGTGCGATTACCGGAATCTCCCGGCTAGTCTTCTTTCGATAGTCATTGAAAATTGGCATGATCGCGGCCTGCGCATTGAACAGGCGCTCGCGCTCCTCGCCGCTCGTGATGGTCGCCTTTGCCTGGAAGCGTTCCGTGCCGATTTCGAGCGTTACTTCGGGGTTAGCCTTGATGTTGTGATACCAGTCGGGATTGTTCGGCGCTCCCGCCATCGAGGCGATTATCACGTAGCGATCGCCGTCTTTGCTGTACACCAGCGGCATGGTGTAGGCCTTTCCGCTCTTCGCGCCTTTCATCGTCACCAGGATCATCGGCATTCCCTCGAATGGCTTGCCGACCTTGCCTCCGTTGGCGCGGAACTCTTCGATTATCTTCTGGTTGAACTGTTGTCTTTCGGTCATGTCCTTATCCCTCTTATCGAATAGCTATTCGACTGAACTGACTAATGCATTGAACTGGCTATTAGACTCATACGTTGACGGAACTCATGTCATGGTAACGGGCGCCCGTGGCGAAGCCCTTGGGTGCCGCTTCCTCGATTCGCGCGAGGTCGCCCGCTGACAGGCTGATGCTGGTCGCCGCGAGGTTCTCCTCCAGGTACTTGCGGCGCTTGGTGCCCGGAATCGGAACCATATCGTCGCCTTGCGCAAGCACCCACGCCAGCGCGAGTTGGCTCGGCGTGATGCCCTTTTCTTTGGCGATTTCCGTCAGTCGCGCGACCACCTTTCGATTCTGATCGAGGTTTTCCTCTTCAAAGCGCGGCGAGATCTTCTTGCGCATGTCGTTCGCCGGCAGATCGCCCAGGGTTCCGCTCAGCAGGCCGCGGCCGAGCGGGCTGAACGGCACGAATCCTATACTCAGTTCGCGTAGCGTCGGTATAACTTCTTCTTCGTAGTCGCGCGTCCAAAGTGAGTATTCCGATTGGAGTGCGGAAATCGGATGTACCGCATGTGCGCGCCGAATAGTCTTTGCCCCCGCCTCCGACAGGCCCAGGTACCGCACCTTTCCCTGCCGCACGAGATCGGCCATCGCTCCAACCGTGTCCTCGATCGGCACGTTCTTGTCCACCCGATGCTGATAGTAGAGGTCGATGTGATCCACGCCCAGCCGTTTCAGTGACGCGTCGCACGCCGATCGCACGTACTCGGGCTGGCCGTTGATGGCGCGCTTGCCCTCTGGCAAAACCTGGTTGCCGAACTTTGTGGCGATAATCACCTTGTCGCGATGCCGCCGCAGCACCTTGCCCACCAACTCCTCGTTGTGACCTTCCCCGTACACGTCCGCCGTGTCGAAGAAGTCGAGACCCAGTTCGATTGCGCGCTCCAGAGTCGCGGTCGATTCCGTATCGTCGCGTGGTCCATAGAACTGCGACATTCCCATGCATCCGAGGCCGAGTTCCGAGACCACCAGTCCCTGGCTACCCAGCTTGCGCTTCTTCATAAACTTGCTCCTTACGAATCCGCGTCACCGGCGGAGACTCTCTCTCGGTTCTACTGCGAGCGGTCCCGCCAAGTCCACCGTGCCCTTGCGCAAATGCATCCGCCGACCGATGATCGATCGCCATGGACGAGTTTCTGTTTAATGAACCCGCCAGGCTGGCGGCCACGAAGCCTGGGATCGCGAAGCCAAGGATCGCGACTGCAGCGCTTACTCTAGTTCTCGCACACGGCGCCGGTGGCCCGATGGATTCACCGTTCATGAAGACGATTGCCGAAGGTGTCGCGAAGGCCGGCATTCGCGTCGCGCGATTCGAGTTTCCCTACATGCGCAGGCGCCGCGAAACCGGCAAGGGCGGCGTACCCGACTCGGGACCGGTCCTGATGCAAGCCTGGCGCGACGCAATTGAGAAGCTCAGCGGGGGTGACGGCCTCGTGATCGGTGGCAAGTCCCTCGGCGGCCGCATTGCGAGCATGATCGCTGATGAAGCCGGCGTCCTCGGCCTCGTCTGTCTCGGCTATCCGTTTCATCCGCCCGGTAAACCGGATCAGACCCGGACGCGGCATCTCGAGCAGCTTCGCACCCCTGCGCTGATCCTCCAGGGCACCCGCGACGCCTTCGGCAAGCCCGCCGATATCGCCGGGTACAGCCTGTCGTCCGCGATTCGTCTCGAATGGCTCGAAGACGGTGACCATTCTTTCAAGCCCCGCGCCCGATCGGGCCGCACTGAGACCGACAACCTTAACGAGGCGATCGACCGCATCGGCGAATTTATTGGCTCGCTTTGAGCCTGTTCGAAGTCGTTTCGTTTCCTTGAGTCGTCAAGGCCTCGAATCTTATTAAGTAATACGCGGTCGCTCTAGTGTTGCGGCGTTTGCGCGCACACTCGACTTTGAGCGCCTCATCTCGCACCTTCGGTCCCGTTTTTGAGCAGCCATTCCCTATCGTGCTTTCGGTAAAAAAAGTCCGCCCCGGTCCATCGCGGCGATCGCATCATTGGTCAAAGATCGCGCGAATCACGGTTATTTTGCTATGGCCCGTTCCTTGCTGCGATATTCAGTTGGGTGGGGAAATAGAGCAGAGAGCGCCTTGAACATGGAAGAAATCCTGATCTCGACCACCTCCGAAATCCTCAGTATGTCCTTGAGCCGCTGTCTCGATGATCGCGTCCGGCTCAAGAACGAAATCTCTTTCGCACGAGGTGACGAAACCACCAGTGGGCCGTCAAATAAGGATAAAATAGCTAGGTATAAGGCTGCGATTGAATCCATCGAAGTGCAAATCGAGAAGCTCGGCAGCCGCGGGGCGGCATAAAGATGGAGACTATCGCAGACGATCTTGCCGATGCTGAGTCAAAGTCGAAGGAACAGTCAGGCAGCGCCATTTGAGTTGTATGTTTTACAATTTACAAACCGTTGATTGTGAATACGCTTCGAGCGGCATCTTGATTTCGATTCGTAGTCACAAGGGCAACGAGAAGGGTGAAGGTCGTTCATAATCGACAATTATGGGATAGCACTTCGCGAAGTTCGCATTCAAAGCAACGTCCACTTCGCCGGGGTTATCAACGTTCGGGAAACTATCAGAATCCGTTGAAGAGCACTGGGAAATTACTTGGAGAGATTATCATGATCAAAAGCATCGCACGAAATAACGGCGAAGAGAGCGTCCTCACAGTTAACGAGCTGGCAAATTATCTGCGGGTTCATCCGGCGACGATTTACCGGCTGCTGAAGGCCCGCCAGCTGCCCGCTTTCCGCGTCGGTTTCGATTGGCGCTTCAAGCGCGAAACCATCGATGAGTGGGTGCGCAGCAAGCAGGCTTAATACTCAAACAGCGTGATCGACGTTGAGTAAGGGCGGCTCCAGGCAACCGCTTCACCCAAGTCCTTATGTCGCCACTCCGCTGCGAGTCAATTCGATATACGCCGCGCGTCTGTTCAATGGCCGCGCGGCGTTCTCGTAATTCATGTGGATCAGGCATCCGTTTGGGTAAGTATCCGGCTTTCTTCCGGACAAACGGAGCGTACGCGCGCGAAAACTTAATAATACGTCGCGTAGCACGGAGGGTGATGGGCGTTGTTCGACCAACGACCTCTATCGAGACGCGCCGAGGCCATCGTCCTGCCCGTGACAGTCGTTGTCGGGGAAGTGATGAGGGGTGGGCCTGCGCACAAACGACCATCGTAGTCGCGAACGAAGTAATTAGGGATACACTTCGCGCAGACGGCCGTCGTGGACATCGAAGACGAAGCCGCGGAGAGTAGTATCGCCAATCCAGCTATGAGCGCTTAAGATTGTCATCTGACGGCGTACGTTCTCGGACACATCGCTAAAAGCGTGAAACGTAACCGGCCGGTTTGCCGCTACGCCGGCTTCCTGCTCGATCCGGCTAGAGATCTCCTCGTCAGTCGCCTTCATCATGCCGCAATCGGTGTGATTGACGATCATGATCTCGCGGGTCCCCAGCAGGTACTTTGAAACCAGCAGGGAGCGCAGCGCGTCATCGCTGACGATGCCACCGGCGTTGCGGATCAGATGCGCGTCGCCGGGCCGCAAACCCATCGTGCGGTAGGACAACCGCGTATCCATGCAGGTGAGGACGGCGAGCCGAAGGCGCGGGCGCGCCGACACCCGGGCCGGATTGTAGTCGGGAGCGTAGCGCTGGTTGGCCTTCAGAACGGCGTCAATCGAGCTCTGATCGGATTTGGAACCCACAATCCAGAATTTTATCGATCGTCGACAGAGCAAGCCATAGCTATGCGCATTGGCGCAATTCAGGCCCTGATGTCAGGCGCCATGCGCCGGCACTTCAACGACAGCAAACCGTAAAAAGCCTGGCCTGTTCCGACAAGATTAGCGCGCGGG
>Ga0302325_10001942_pt1 | contig 51439 bp, 27 predicted proteins | sample Palsa_T0_2_FD_201948 | JGI IMG/M metagenome (GOLD analysis project Ga0302325, IMG submission 201948) | Peat permafrost microbial communities from Stordalen Mire near Abisko, Sweden - Palsa_T0_2 | ecosystem: Environmental > Terrestrial > Soil > Palsa > Peat permafrost | place: Sweden: Abisko...
TCCGTCGACGCATCCGCGGCCGCGTCGAGCATCGCGGCCGCCACGTCGTCGGCGTCGATCGCGCGATATCGCTCGAGGCTGCCCACGAAAAGCCCCCGGGTCGCTCCCATCAGCGTCATCGCGACGCTCTCGGCCGGCCGCCGCTCGGGGCGCTCGCCCATGATCAGCGACGGGTGCAGGATCTTCACACCGCGCGGGAACTTGAGCGCGCGAAGGCCCGCTTCGACCTCGCCCTTCACGCGGTTGTAAAACACCCCGCTCTCCGGCGACGCCCCCACGGCCGTGACAATGAGGTACCGCGTGGCACCCGCGTCGCGCGCTGCCTTGGCCACGGCGAGCGGCGCTTCGAGATCCACTTTTCGGAACGCGGCCTGCGAGCCGGCCTTCTTGATCGTCGTTCCGAGGCAACAGAACACGTCGTCCACGGCGACGTGCGCGCGGAACGTATCGGGTCGATCGAAGTCCACGACGAGCTCGCGCACCTTGCCCTGCGCTGGGCCGAGCGAGCGGCGCGTGAGCAGCGTCACCGACGCGTACGTCGCCCCTTCCGAGACGCGACGCAGCAACTTCCCGCCCACGAGGCCACTGGCCCCGAGCAGCACCATCGAGCGCGACGCCGCTGTCATTTCGCGAACCGCGACGACGCCATCTTGCGAAGCTCCTTCTTCTGGATCTTGCCGATGCCCGTCTTGGGGAGCGTGCCCACGAACTCGACGTACCGGGGGGTCTTGTACTTGGCGAGGCTGGCCTGGCAGTGGGCGATGATCTCTTCCGACGTCGCTGCCCCTCCCTCTTTCAAGACGACGTACGCGCACACCTCTTCGCCCATTTTCATGTCGGGAACGCCGACGACGGCCGCCTCGAGCACGCTGGCGTGCTTGTAGAGGACGTCCTCGACGTCCTTCGGGTACACGTTCAAGCCGCCGCGGATGACGAGGTCCTTCTTGCGCTCGACGATGAAGAGGTACCCGTCCTCGTCGAAGTAGCCGCAGTCGCCCGTGAAGAGCCACCCGTCGCGGAACGTTTCGGCCGTCGCCTGCGGGTTGTCGAGGTAGCCCGGGCTCACGTTGCGGCCCTGGGCGCAGATCTCGCCGATCTGGCCGCGGGGTAGCTCGTTGCCGGCGTCGTCGACGATCTTCAGGCGCACGCCTTCGATGGGTACGCCGGTGGATCCCGGCTTGCGCGGCATGCCCTCGCGCTCGTTGGCCAGCGAGGGACACGCTTCGCTCAGGCCGTAGCCCACGTACACCATGCCGCCGAACTTGGCCTCGAAGGCCCGAAGCTGCTCCATGGGCATCGGCGCGGCGCCGACGAGCCAGCGCTCCATCGACGACGTGTCGTACTTGCCCGCGTTCGGGTGCATCAGCATGGTGACGAACATCGTCGGCACCCCGGCCATGTACTTGACCTTGTGCTTTTCGATGAGCGCGAGCGCCGCCTCGGGATCGAACCGGCGTACGACGACCGAGCGGGAGCCGAAGAGGTACCCCGAGATCAAGACGCTGAGTCCGAACGTGTGCGCGAGCGGCAGGACGAGGAGGGTCATTTCGCCGAAGCGCTTCGTCGAGGTCGTGTTCCACGCGTTCATGCTGTTCGCGTGGAGGTTGTCGTGCGTCTGGATGACGCCCTTGGGGCGGCCCGTCGTACCGCTCGTGTACAAAATGGTGGCGATATCGCTCCCCTCGCGGGGCACGGCTGCTTTCGAGGGAGCGTTCTCGCCGACGAGGGCGTCGAACGACAGACAGCCGACCGGCGGGGCCGCGGGGCCGGAGACGATGACCGTCGGCGGGCGCGCGAGGCCCCGAACCGCGTCGCTCACCTTGGAGTAGATCTCCGGTGAGGTGATGACGGCTTTGGCCCCGGAGTTCTCGAGGATGTATGCGAGCTCGCTCGCCTCGAGCAGAAAAAGCACGGGAATCACCGTCAACCCGGCGCGCCAGATCGCCGGGTAGCTCGCGAGCACCTCGGGCCCGTTCGCCATCATCAGGACGACCCGGTCCCCGGGCACGAGGCCCAGCCCCTTCAGGCCCGCGGCCAGCCTGGAGCTCGTATCGAAGAGCTGCCGGTTGGTGTAGCTGCGCCCTTCGAAGATCAGCCGCTCGTATTCCCCGAATTCGGCGAGGTTGGTCTCCGCCAAGAGAGCGAGGTTCATGTGCGAGAGAGGCCCCTTTCGCCGCGCAGCGTACACCCCTCGCTCGGCGCGATGGTGATACTCTCTGTAGCCGGCCGCGAGTTCCTGACAGTCGCTCAGGAGCCGCTCGACAGCGCCCAGGGTTTGCCATGCAACAGCAACCGCCTCGGGGGATGGCCAGCCACTCGGCTGGCGCATTTTTGTTCGATACGAAGATCGAGAACGAAGAGTCCCTGGTCGACGCCATGCTCGCGTCGATGGCGCGGGCCGCCCTTCCATCCGAGGCGTGGGACCGGCTGAGCGACGCCGCACAGCGCGACGATCGTCTGAGCGAGGTCGCGTTCGCGTTCGAGAGCGTGTCGCAGGGCAAGCGGCTGCGCGCGTCGCAACCGGCCGTCGCCGCCGAGTTCCTCTTCCATGCCGGGCGCTTCATCGGCGGCGTCTTCGGCGACGCGGCGGGGGCGGTGATTTACCTGGAGCGCGCGCTGGCGCTCTCCCCCAGCCACGCAGCGGCGTTCGCGGGGCTCGAGGAGCTCCTGCAAAAGATCCAGCAGCCGCGCAGGCTGGCGGAGCTCTATGCCTCCGCGGCGCAGCACCGTCCGCGCGCGGAGCAGATCGGTCTCTTGCGCCGCGCGGCGCTGCTGCACGAGGAGACGGGGGGCGCGGACGAGCGCGTCGCCGACCTGCTGCAGGCCATCCTGCGCCTCGAGCCGAGCGACGAGGAAGCGCGATCCCGCCTCGAGGCGCTGTACGTCCGCGCGAACCGGTTCCGCGACGTGGCGCGCCTCAACGAGCAGGCGCTCTCCGCGGACGCCGGGCCCGAGGGCGAGGCGCGCGCGACGCTCCTGGCGCGGGTCGTCGAGATCTACGCCGAGCGACTCCAGGAGCCGGAGCGCGCGCTGCCGCACATCGAGCAGCTCCTGGCGCTCGAGCCGGCGCACGAGGGCGCGCGGCGCGTGGCGCAGAAGCTCGTGGTCACCAAGGGCCTCGCGGGCCGGGCGGCGGCCGCGCTCGCGGCGGCGTGCGAGGTGACAGGACCGCCCGAGGACGTCGTGCGCTTCTTGACGATCGAGTTCGAGAACGCCCGCGGCGCCAAGCGCGCCGGCATCCTCGTGCGCCTCGCCGAGGTGCGCGCGGAGAAGCTGGGCGACGAGGCGGGCGCGTTCGACGCGCTGGAGCAAGCCCTGACGCTCGACCCGGTCGACGACGGCCTGCGCGCCCGTTACGTCGCGCTCGCGGGGCGGCTGCAGCGCTACGCCGATGCGGCGAAGTCGCTCGCGCGCGTCGCGCTCACGGCCAAAGAGCCTGCCATCAAGGCGCGGGCAAACGCGCAGCTCGGGCTCGTGCAGCTCCGCGGGGGCGACCCCAAGCGGGCCAAATCGACGCTCACGGCGGTGCTGGCCACGCCCGATCTGCCGCCCGACGCCGCGCTCGCGGCCGCGTACGCGCTCTGCGAGATCCTCGAGACGGAGAAGGACCCGCGCCCGCTCTGCGAGGCGATCGAGCAGATCAGCCGACTCGAGACCGACCCCGCGAAGCGGCGCGACGCGGATCGGCGCATCGCCGATCTGGCGACGAAGCTGCGCGACTCACCCCGCGCGATCGCCGCGTACGAGCGGCTCCTCGAGACGGACGCGCGCGCCGTCGCGCTCGACGCGCTCGCCCCCCTGTACGAGGCGGCGGGCAACGCGGACAAGCTGGCGCTGGCCCTCGAGATGCGCGCGGGCGACGAGGCGGACGACGCCGTCGCGCGAGCGCTGCTGATGCGCGCCGCCGCGGCGCGGGTGCAGCAGACGAAGGACGGCCCCGGGGCCCTCGCGACGTGCCGCGCGATCGTGGCGCGCTTCGGGCCGGCGCGCGACGTGCTCGCGCTCGCGATTCCGCTGCTGGACGCGCAGCGACTCTGGGGCGAGCTGGCCGCAGCGCTGGCGCATGACGCGGCTCTCGCGTCGGGCCAGGAGCAGGGCGAGATCCTCGCGCGCCTCGGGATGACGCAGCTCGCGCGGTTGAAGGACGTCCCGGCCGCGATCGACGCCTTCCAGGAGGCGCTCGCCTTCGACCCGCACGAGCGCACGGCGCGCGCGGCTCTCGAGCGCCTGACGACGACGGGGGAACATCGCCTGCAGGCGAACGCGGTGCTCGAGCCGATCTACCGCCGCGAGGGCGCCGTCGCGCCGCTGCTCAAGCTCCTGGAGCTCCGGAGCTCGATCGAGCCCGAGGTCGACGCGCGCATGGCCGCGCTGCGCGACGCGATCGCCGTGGCCAGAGACCCGCGCGCGGCCGAGCCGGGCCGCGTGGTCGACCTGCTGGGACGCGCGCTCGCCGAGGCAGTGGCCGGCGATCAACCGCTGGGCGAATGGATCGCGGCCATCGACGCGCTCGACGGGTCGACGGACGCCAAGCGCAGGGCAGCGATCTTCTGCGAGGCCCTCGGGGAGCGCGACGTCACGAGCGAGGACCTCGTCGCCCTCGCGGTGCGCGCGGCGGAGAACTCGGCCGCCGTGGGCGACGCCGAAGGAGCGCTCGGTCTGTACCGGCGTGCGCTCGCGTTCGATCCGCAGTCGCCCGACCTGCTCGGACGCGTCGACGACCTCTTGCGCGATCGCGGGAGCCCGCGCGAGCGCATCGCCCTGTATCGATCGGCCCTGGCCCGCGGGAGCCCGGAGCGCCGGCGCGAGCTGATTCATCGCATCGGGACCGTCGAGTGGCGAGACCTCGGCGATCTCGACGCGGCGATCACGACGTATTGCGCCGCGCTCGAGGGCGACGGGGACGATGCGGAGGCCGCCGCGGCGCTGGAGACGCTCTACGCCAAGGCCGAGCGGTGGGACGATCTGTACGCGCTCTTCGAAGAGCGGCTCGCGCGTGCCGGCGGCGACCCGGCGCGCTTGCTCCGCTCCAAGCTCGCGCACCTGGCGGCGGCGCGCGGCGAGCCGGATCGCGCGCGAGCGCAGTGCGCGAGGCTCCTCGAAGACCCGCAGCTGCGGCCCGAGCACCTCGAAGCCGTGGGCCAGGTCGCCGATGCCCTGGGCGACGCGGACCTCGCGCGCGCGGTCTTGCTCCGGCGCGCCGAAGCGGCGGCCGATCCACGCGAGCAGGCGCAATGGCTCGAACAGCTGGGCACGGTCGATCTGGACCGACGCGGCGACGCGCCCGCCGCGGCGGCGGCGTGGAAGCGCGCGGCGGCGCTCGCGGAGGCGGCGTCGGACGACGAGGGTGCCCGGAGGCTTTACGCGCTGGCGCTCGGTGCCGTGCCGCGGGATCTCGAGACGCTGCGTCGCTCGGTCTTGCTGCACGAGCGGGCGGAGCTCTGGGCCGAGCTCCCGGGGCTCTATGGCGATCTGGCCGACGCTTCGGGCGACACCGAAGAGCGAGCCGACCTGCTGGCCCGCCGGGCGCAGGTCCTTTGCGAGAAGCTCGACGACGCGGCGGACGCGGCGCGCTGGGCGGGCGAGGCGTTCGCGCTGGCGCCGGGCCGCGCGGGGCTCCTGGCGGCGTTCGAGCGAATCAGCGTGGCGGGGGGAGCCGTCGCGGGGGAAACCATCGGGCACTTCGAACGGACGCTGGACGCCGTCCTCGCCTCGAGCAGCGCCGCGCGACTCGAGCCGGACGCGCGAGGGGAGATCCTGCTGGCGCGCGCGCGCGCCATCGCGTCCGACCGCGCGCGCGGCGACATGGCCGCCGCGTCGTTCCGGGCCATCCTCGACGACGCATCGCTCGGCGAGGGCGCGCGCGCGCAAGCACTGGCTGCCTTCGACGCATTCCTCGCGCGTGAGGCGACGGCTCGGCTTCCCGATCACCGCTGGCTGCTCGGATGGAGCGCCGAGCATGCCGCCGACGCCGACCGCGTCCCGCGCATGCTCGAGTGGGCACGCGCCGAGGAGACGACCTTCGGCGATCCCGCGCGCGCGCTGCTGCTGTACCGGCGCGCGCTGGCGGTCGACCCGCAGTGCGACGAGGCGCTCACGGCGGTGGGCCGCCTGGCGCTCACCACCGGGGACATCGACGACGCCCTCGCGTCGCTCCGCGCGCGACGCGAGAGGACCGATCCGCCCGGACGCGCGGCGATCGACCTGGAGATCGCGCGCGTGCTGCTCGCGAGGACCACGCGCTGGGAGGAGGCGCTGGCAACGCTGCGCGGGATCCTGGCGGACGCGCCGGCCGATCCGGCGGCCCTCGGCCTGGCGGTGCAGCTGCTCTCGCAGCGTACGACGCGCGCCGAGGCGATCGCGCTCTTCGAGCATGCGTACGAGACGGGCGAGGACGCCGACGCGAAGATCGCCATCCTGGCGCGCCTGGTCGATGCTCCGGCCGACACGGAGGACGTCGATGCGCGGCGCCAGTGGTTCGGGCGGCTCTGCGATCTCTACCGGGACCGCGGCATGAACGACGCCGCGCTGGCCACGGCGGTGCGCGCCGCGCGCGCCCTGCCCGCGGAGGGCGCCCTGTGGGATCGCGCCGAATCGCTCGCGCGCGACGTCTCGAGCCCCAACGACGTGGCCTCGCTCTACGAAGAAGTGCTCGCCCGGGCGCTACCTCGCGAGCAGGCGGTGGCGATCGGCGAGCGCGCGGTGCGCTTTTACGAGGAGTGGTTCGATGACCCGGCGCGCGTCGTGACCATCCTCGAGAGGGTGCTCGAGCTCGACCCGAGCGCGGACTGGGCGTTCGATCGACTCAAGCTCGTGCTCGACGCCGCGGAGCGATGGGACGATCTCTTCGCGCTTTACGATCGCGCGCTGGAGTCGACCGAGGGGGACCGGCGCGCCACCCTGCTCGAGGACGCGGCGCAGACGGCCAAGGACTTCGCCGACCGCCCGGATCGCGCGATCCAGTACCTGGAGCAGCTCCGCGATCTGCAGCCGAACGACGCCAAGCTGGCCGGGTCGCTCGAGCGGCTCTACGAGCGGCAAGGGCGGCATCGAGAGCTCGTGCATCTGCTCACGGGGCGACTCGCGTCGTTCAAGGCCGACGAGGCGCAGCGGACACGGATGCGCGTGGCGCAGCTGCTGCTCGACGAGCTCGGAGACCCCGCCGGGGCGCTCGAGATCGTCGAGCCGCTGCTCGAGCAATCGGACGAAAAGAAATCGACGGAAAAGAAGGCCGGCTCCCGAGCCGACGGCGACCTGTGGCCCTTGCTCGAGCGGATCCTCGCGGCGTCTCCTCCGGAGGCGCGCCGGTCCTCGATGCCCGCGCGCTCCGACGAGCCGCCGCGGTCCAAACGGGGGCGTCGCTCCGAACCGCCGCCGTCGGCGCGCGGCTCGGTGCGGCAGCGCACCGCGGCGTGGCTCCGTGGCCACTACGCGGCCGCCGGAAACGACGCGGATCTCGCGCGGATGCTCCTCGTCGAGCTCGAGATGGTGAAGGCGCCCAAAGAGCGCGTGCGCCGTCACGTCGAGATCGCGGCGCTCTACGAGAAACTGGGCGACGCCGCGACGGCGCTCGAACAGATCGGCCTCTCGGTGATCCTGTCGCCCGAGGACGAGGAGCGTCGTACCAAGCTTGCGGCGCTGGCGGAGCAAACGGGCCGGCTCGATCGGCTCGCGGATCTGCTCGCGGCCGCCGCCGAAGGTCTCGAGTGGCAGGATCTCCGCACGGCGCTCACGATGCAAGCGGCAGCGGTGCGCGCCGATCGCGTGGGCGATCTCGCGGGCGCCAGCGCGCTGCTGGCGACCATCCTGTCGGCCGAAGGACCGACGGGCGAAGCCGTCCTCGCGGCGGCACGGCGGCTCGATCCGTTGCTCGAGGCCACGGGGCGCGTCGACGAGCGCCTGGACGTGGTGGAAAGGATCGCGCGCGTCGAGTCGGACGCAGACGCGCGCCGCGAGGCGCTCGGGCGCGCGGCGCGGCTCGCCACGCAGATTGGCGACGAGCGGCGCGGGATCACGCTGTGGGAGGCGTGCGTTCGCGCCGACGACCAGGACGTCGAGGCGCTCGATGGGCTCGTCGAGCTCCTCGAGCGCACGGGAGACAGCGGCCGACTGGTCGAGGTCCTCGAGCTTCGCGCCGCGGCGTCGGTGAGCTCGCGACCGGAGCGGCGCCGCTCGGATCGCGTGCGGGTCGCGCGCCTGCTCGGCGAGGTGCTCGGGAGAGGCGACGAAGCGATCGAGTCGTGGCGCCGCATCGAACAAGAGTTCGGCGAGGCCGACGACGCGGCGCTGGCCCTCTCGGCGCTGCTGCGCAGCGCGTCCCGCTGGCCCGAGCTCGCGACGCTGTTGCGGCGGCGCGCGACCCGCACGCAAGACGCCGCCGCGCGGGCCGAGCTACTGCAGCAGCTGGGCGACGTGCAGCGCGGTGAGCTGGGAGCCGTCGACGTGGCCATCCAGACCTACGCGGAGTCGCTGGCGTCCGATCCGCGCAACGCGGCGGCGCGCGGCGGCCTGTACGCCCTCGGGGCGGTGACCGAGCAGCGCGCCGCCGTGGTCGCCGTCCTGCTCGGCGCGATGCGCGCGTGCGACGACTGGCCTGCGATCCTGGAGCTCACGGCGCACCGCATGGCGGTGGCGCCCGACGACGCGGACCGGCTGGGCATCCTGCTCGAAGCGGCCGACATCTCCGAGCGGCGCGCCGACGACGCGGGGCTGGCGTTCGAGGCCGTGCGACGCGCGCTCGCCATCGCGCCGGGCGACGCGCGCGTGGGGGGCGAGGCGGAGCGGCTGGCGGGCGTGGCCTCCGCGTGGCCGCAGCTCGTCGAGGCGTACCGTGACGCGATCGACGGCGCGGCCCACGACGACCCGGAGCTCTCGCGCGCGCTCTGGCGCAAGATCGGCGAAGCCCTCGAGACGCGCCTGAGCAATCCGCGCGGTGCGCTGGAGGCCTACCAGAACGTGTTGGCCACCGTGGCCGACGTCGACGTGGGATGCGCCGCGGTGCGCGTGGCGGGAGCGCTCGGTGAGTGGGAGACGGCCGCGCGGATCCTGGTGCAGCTCGTCGGGGCGCACGGCCCGGCACAACCGGCGGCCCTCGCGCTGCTCGAAGACGCCACCGGGAAAGCCGACGCGTGGGCCGCGACGGCGCGCGCCATCACGGGCGCCGCGCAGGCGGCCGGGCTCGAAGGGCACGCAGCGCGCGACCTTCATGCGCGCGTCGGCGAGCTGCACCGCGATCGGTCGGGCGATCTGGCCGAGGCGGAGGCGTCGTTTCAGCGAGCCCTCGAGCACGATCCCGAGAACGCCGCGCTGCTGACGGAGGTCGCGCGGCTGCAACGTCGCACGGGCGGCCGTCCACTCGTCGAGACGCTGCAGCGGTTGTCGCGGGCGACCGGCGGCGATCTCGGCCTTCTGCGCGAGGCAGCGGAGGTGGCGAGCGGGCCGGCCGCCGATCGCGCCGCGGCGCGAGCGATCGCGGGCGAGCTGTTCGAAGTGGCGCGGCACCGATGGCTCGAGCCGAAGGACGAGGCTCCCACCGACGAGGCCCGCGCGGCCGCCGAGTGGGCGCTCGAGCTGCTCGCGCGGTTGCACGAGGAAGAGGGCGACGACCGGGCCGTTCTCGGGGTGCTGCTGACGGGAGACTCGCTGCCCTTCGATCCGTCGACCCGGCGTGGCATGCGCCGACGCGCGGCGCGCATCGCGCTCGACCGGATCGGCGAGACCGAGCGAGGCGTCACGCTCTTCCTCTCGCTGCTCGACGACGACCCCGCCGACGTGGAGGCCATCGATCGGCTCGCGACGACGTACCGGAGCGGCTCCCGGCTGCGCGAGCTGCTGCTGCTGAGGCGCCGGCAGGTGGCCAGCACCGGAGACCTCGCAGGGCGCCTCGATCTCCGGCTCGAGGCCGCGGGATTGCTGACGACGCTGGGCGAGCCCGAGCAGGCGGCCCAGGCGCTGCGCGAAAACCTGGGCGACTCCCCACGTCACGAACCGTCCGTCGAGATGCTCGCGGCCTTGCTCGAGGGCGGCGGCAAGGCCTCGGACCTCCGCGACCTGCTCGTGGATCAGGCGGAACGCGCCGAGGCCGGGGGAGAGCCGGCGCGCGCGGCCGACCTCTGGTCCAAGGCAGCCGCCGTCAGCGAAGCGCAACTGGCCAACGCGGCGGCCGCGGCGGCGTATCACGCGCGGGTGGTCGCTCTGGAGCCCCGCGCGCCATCGTTCGACGCGCTGGCGCGGCTGGCGGTCGGCCGAGGCGAGCCGGCGGCGGCGGCCGAGTGGCTGGAGCGGCTCATCGGGGCGGTCGGGCCCGAGGGCCGGATCGACGCGGCTCGGCGACTGGGGTACGCGCTCGCCGGAGCGGGGCAAGCCGAGCGCGCGGCGGACCGTCTCGAGGAGCTGCTCCGTGACGCCCCCGAAGCCGAGGCGCTGCGCGAGCAGCTGGCGACGCTCTACCGGGAGCGGGGCGCCTGGGCCAAGCTGGCGCGGCTCACCGCAGGGGCCGCGCTGCACGCGCCCGACAAGGCCACGCGCATGGCGCGCCTCCTCGAGGCCGCCGACCTCTTCTCGTCCCGGTGCACCGAGCCCGAATCCGCCGTCCCGCTGCTGGAGCAGGCGAGCGACCTCGCTCCCGCCGACGCGTCGGTCCGCCTCCGGCTGGCCGAGGCCCTGGCGAGCGCGCGACGCTTCGACGACGCGCGGAGCCTCCTGCAAGCGATGATCGACGCCTTCGGTGGGCGCCGGCCGCGGGAGCGCGCACCGGTGCACCACCAGATGGCCCGTCTCGAGCTCGCGATGGGCAACCGTGCGCGCGCGCTCGTCGAGCTGGACACGGCGACCAAGGTGGACCCCCAGGACCCCGAGACGCTGCGGGCTCTCGCGCGGCTGGCGCAAGAGGATGGTCAGCTCGAACGCGCCGAGAAGACGTACCGCGCGCTGCTCGCGGTGCTGCGGCGCCGCGACGAATCACGGGGGGCGCCGACCATCGCGCGCAGCGAGGTGCTCCTCGAGCTGAGCTCCATCGCGGAGAGCCACGGCGAGGGCGATCGCTCCAAAGAGATTCTGGAGAGCGCGTTCGAGGCGGCGACGCAGAGCGATTTCGAGCAGGAGCGGCTCGAGGCTGCGCTTCGCGCGCGGGGGCAGCACGAGACGCTCGCGCGGATCCTCGAGGCGCGGGCGGCGCGCACGACCGAGCCGCGAGCAGCTGCGCGAGCGCTCGCGCAGCTGGCCGACGTGTTCGAGACGCAGCTGGCGCGTCCGGACCGCGGCTTCGCCGTGCGGATGCGCGCGCTGTCGCTCGACCCCGCGTCCGACGTGGCCCACGACGCCGCGCGAGAAGGGGCGCGGACGCTGGGCGAGGTGGGCCGGTACGTCGATGGCGCGCTCGCGCTCGTGGACCCGGCGATCGAGTCGGGCGATACGGCGCTGGCGTGCGCGCTCCTCCTGCGTCTCGGCGCCGTGGCCGAGGAGGACCTGCGCGACGACGCGCGTGCCGCCGGGCTCTACGAGCGCGCCGTCGATCTCGGGGTGCGCTCGACGGGTCTGCTGCGCAAGCTCGATGGCGTCTACGAACGCCTCGGCGAGATCGACAAGCAAGCCCGCATCCTGGGGCTGTGCATCGAGGCCGCGACCCTCGAAGGGGGCGGGCAGGCGGCGGGCGACGTCGTGTACCGGCTCGCCGCGCTGCGTCTGGCGTCGCGCGCCACCCTCGACGAGGGTGCCGCGTTGCTCGAACGAGCCGTCGAGATCGACCCGCAGCTCGAACGGGCGACCGAGGTCCTGCGCAAGGCCGTTGCCCTCGATCCGGGAAATGTCCGGCTCATCGATCTCTACGAGCGCATCGGGCGGAGCGCCGGCGACGAGCGTGCGCTCGCGCAGGCCCTGAGTCTGCGCGCCCAGCGCCCCGGCGCCGACGTCGAGACGGTGAAGGCGGCGGTGGATGCGTCGCTGCGGATCGGGGACGCGCCGGCCGCGGAGGCCTTGCTCGCGCGCTTCGCGGAGGGCGAGGCCTCGGGTGCGAGCGGAGCAAGCCAGGCCTGGGGGCTCGACGCGCTGGCCAACCTGCGCGCGCAGGGCGGCGACGTGGCGGGGGCGGTCGATCTCAAGCGACGCGCAGCCCGCGTCGCCGAGCCCGACGTCGCGCGTCGGCTCGCCTTCGAAGTGGCCCGCCTTGCGCGCGACGAGCTCGCAAACTTGCCGCTCGCGGCCGAGACGTACGAAGGCCTCTGGGCGGCGGACGGCGCGGATCGCGAGGCGTGGGAGCCGCTCGCGCAGATCTATCGACAGCTCGGCGACGCGCGAAAGCTGTCGGAGCTGGTCGACCGGGCGATCCCGTACGTGGACGACGCGCAAGAGCGCGGGCGGCTGCGGCTCGAGCGGGTACGCATGCTGATGGACCACAGCGCGCTCGAGGACGCGCGGGCCAAGGCGCTGCTGCGCGAGATCCTCGACGACGAGCCGGGGCAGATGGACGCCGCGATGATGCTCTCGGGGATCCTCGAGCGGTCCGGGGAGAGCGAGGCCCTCGTGGCCCTGCTCGCAAGCCAGATCGATGCAGCCAAGGACCGGAGCGACGTCGCCGCGGTGGCGTCTCTCTCGCTTCGCCTGGGCAAGCTCGTCGAGACGACGGAGCGCCATCGCGCGCGGGGCATCTACTACGCGGGCCTGGACTGGGCGGCGAGCGACGTGGCGCTGCTCGATGCGCTGGTGGCCCTCCTCGATGGCGAGGAGGACGCGAGCGAGCGGCTGGACGTGCTCGAAAAGCGCCTCGCGATCGAGACGGGGTCCGGCGCCGAAGCGATGGCGCTGTCGCTCGCGGGCGCGCGCATGGAGATGGGGGACGAGGCGGCGGCGGAGCGCGCGCTGGAGATGGGCTACCGGGCGCACCCGGCGAGCGAGAGGCTGCGCGCGCGGCTCGAGGTGGCGTATCGGGAGCGCGGCGAGTGGCACAAGCTCGCGGAGCTCTTCGTCGTGGACGCCAAGGCGCGGCAGGACGCCACGGCGCGCGCGGCGCGCCTGCGCGAGGCCGCCGAGCTGTGGCAGACGCAGTTGAACGACGCGCGCTCGGCGGCGGCCGCGCTCCGCATGGCGCGTGAGGCCTGCCCGGGCGACCGCTCGCTCCTCGATGACCACGTCGCAGCGCTGATGGCGGCGGGCGACCCGGATGGCGCCTGCCTGGAGCTGACCCAGGCGGTCGACGCGCTCGCCGAAGGCGACCAGGCTCGGGGGCCATTGCTCGGGGCACGCGCGCGGGCACGGGAGTCCATCGGAGACGACGCCGCCGCGCTCGAGGACTGGGAGGTGGCGTTCGCGCTCGATCGCAAGGAGTACGCGCCAGCGCTCGTCGGATGCCTGGATCGCTCGCTGCAGGCCGCGCTCGACGCCGGGGACGGGGCGGACGTGCGGTTCCTCAGGCTTCGCCTCGCGCACGTGCTGCCCTACACCGGCGAGGTCGATCGGGCCCGATCGCTGCTGGGCGAGCTGATCAAACAGGACGCGCGGGACCGCGAGGCGCTGGACACACTGGCCAGCCTCGAGGGCGCGCTCGATCGGTGGGAGGCGGCGAGCGCCGTGCTGCGCAAGCTGGTCGCGATCGACGAGGGCGACGCGCTCACGGAGACGGCGCTGCGCTTGGCCGACGCGTGCGAGCGCGCGGGGCGACCGGGCGACGCGCGTGCGGCTCTCGAACGAGTGCGCGCCGCGGCGCCCGAGGATCGGCAGGTTCGGCAGCACCTCGAACGGATCTACGAGACGACGGGGGCCTGGCCCGAGCTGTGCGCACTCGCACTCGAGGACGCGCGCAAGAGCGGCGACGTCGCCGAGCGATTCTTCCTGCTGACGCGCGCCGGGTCGCTTCTGCTCGAGCGCGCGGGTGACCCCGAAGGCGCGAGCGTCGCTCTGCGCGAGGCGTGCGCCCTGCGCCCCAAGGACCCGGACTCCACGAGCCTGCTGGCCGACGCGCTGACCGTCGCGGGGCGACCGCACGAAGCGCTGGCCGTCATCGAGCCCGTCATCGCGCCCAGCAAGGGACGGAGGGTGCGCGAGCTCGCCGGGTTGTACGTCCGGAGCTCTCGGGCCTCGGGAGCCCTGGGCGACGCCGAAGGAGAGCTGCGCGCGCTCAGCCTGGGCCTGGAGTGCGACTCACAGAACGGCAAGGTCTGCAGCGACGTGGCGGTGCGCGCGATGGAGCTCGGCCAGGTGGAGCTCGCGTCGCGCGCTCTGCGCGCGATCACCCTGCTGAAGACGCCCGGCCCTCTCAGCAAGGGCGTCGCTTACATGCACCTCGGCGAGATCGCGCGCTCGCAAGGCGACCCAAAACGCGCGGTGATGCTGCTCAAGCGCGCGCTCACCGAGGAGCCCTCGCTCGAGAGGGCGAAGTTTCTCCTCAACGGCTTCGAATAGTTTCACCACCGAATCCGGTGGGGAGCTCGAGGGGAGCGGAGGTCGTCGGAGGTCGCTCCCCTCGACCGTGACTACCCCGCCTGGGCGAGAGCCGGCCTTCGCAGCCAGGCGTCGGCACCGGCGGCGACGCGACGTCCGTCGGCGATCGCCCACACGACCAGTGATTGCCCGCGCGATACGTCGCCCGCGGCGAAGACGCCCGGCACGCTCGTGGCGCCCGATGCGTCGGACCGCACGTTGCCGCGCGCGTCGAGCGCGAGCCCCAGCTGTTCGACGACGCCGACCCGCTCCGGTCCGACGAAGCCCATGGCGAGGAGCACGAGCTCGGCCGGCAGCACCTGCTCGGTGCCCGCGATCGGCTGCATCTTGCCGCCCTCGAGCGTGACGCGCACGGTCTCGAGGCCGGTCAACTGTCCGTCGGCTCCCTGGAACATCTTGGTCGAGATGGCCCAGTCGCGTGCCGCGCCTTCTTCTTGCGAGCTGGAAGTACGTAGGATGAGCGGCCACTCGGGCCACGGGTTGGCCGGCATGCGCACGAGGCTCGGCTTGGGCATCAGCTCGAGCTGGGTCACGCTCTTCGCCCCTTGGCGGAACGAGGTGCCGACGCAGTCGGAGCCGGTGTCGCCCCCTCCGATGACCACGACGTGCTTGCCCGTCGCCAGGATGGGCCGCGACGCGGCGTCGACCGCGTCGCCCGCGATGCGGCGGTTCTGCTGAACCAGGAACTCCATCGCGAAATGCACGCCGCGAAGCTGGCGACCGGGGATCGGCAGATCGCGCGCCGAGCGCGCACCCATCGCGAGAACCACCGCATCGAAGTCGTGGAGCAGCTGCTCGCCTCGAACGTCGACACCGACCGCGACCCCGGCGCGGAAAGTGACGCCCTCGGCCCGCATCTGCTCGATGCGGGCGTCGATGATGTCCTTCTCCATCTTGAAGTCGGGGATGCCGTAGCGGAGGAGGCCCCCGATGCGGTCGTCGCGCTCGAAGAGCGTGACCGTGTGACCCGCACGCGCCAGCTGCTGCGACGCAGCGAGGCCCGCGGGGCCCGAGCCCACGACCGCCACGCGCTTGCCCGTACGGTGCTGCGGCATACGCGGCACGAGCGCCCCCTGCGCGAACTCGTGCGCCGCGATCGAGCGCTCGACCGTCTTGATCGTCACCGGCTCGTCGCGGATGTTGAGCACGCACGACGCTTCGCACGGCGCGGGGCACACGCGGCCCGTCACCTCGGGGAAGTTGTTCGTGGCGGCGAGGCGCGTCACCGCTTCGGCGATCTTGCCGCGGTAGACGAGGTCGTTCCACTCCGGGATCAAATTGCCGAGAGGGCAGCCCTGGTGACAGAACGGGATGCCACAGTCCATGCAGCGCGATGCTTGCGAGCGGACCTGCTCGGCCGGCGCGTGCTCGGTGATCTCGCGCCAGTCTCTGACGCGGTGCTCGATGGCGCGCTCGTCTTCTTCGACGCGCTCGACCTTGAGGAAGCCTCTCGGATCACCCATGACTTGCTGCCACCACCTTCACCGCGGCGACTTCTGCGCGGGCCTTGAGTGCACGGCGCCACTCGTGCGGCATCACCTTCACGAAGCGGCGTTTGATCGACCCGGCGAGCACTTGCTTGGCGTGCGCGCTCCCCGTGTGATCCACGTGCTCCTGGATGAGCGCGCGCACGATCTCTTCGTCGTCGGCCGCGAGCGGCTCGAGGTCGACCGTGGCATGGCTGGCGCGCGACGCGAGCGCGCGGTCGTCGTCGGCCACGTAGGCGATGCCGCCGCTCATGCCGGCGGCGAAGTTGCGCCCCGTCGGCCCGAGGATGACGACGGTGCCTCCCGTCATGTACTCGCACCCGTGGTCGCCCACGCCCTCGACCACGGCCGAGGCGCCGCTGTTGCGCACGGCGAACCGCTCGCCGGCACGGCCAGCGAAGAACGCCTTGCCGCTCGTGGCGCCGTAGAGGCACGTGTTGCCGACGATGACGTTCTCGTGGGCTTTGAAGCGCGCCCGCGTGTGCGGCTTGACCGCAAGGACGCCGCCCGAGAGGCCCTTGCCGACGTAGTCGTTGGCGTCGCCCTCGAGAACCAGGAGCATGCCCCGCACCGCGAACGCGCCGAAGCTTTGCCCGGCGGTGCCCGTGGCCTCGACGACGATGCGGCCGTCGCTCAGGCCATCGGGGCCGTACTTGCGCGCGACTTCGCCCGCGAGGCGCGCCCCGAAGGCGCGGTCGGCGTTGCTGAGAACGATCTTCACGGTGCTCGGCTCGCCGTACTTGAGGCTCAGGTGCGCACCCTCGAGCAGCGCGTCGTCGGTGGACGACGGCATGCCGAAGAGGGCGTCGGCGTTCGTCGTGGACGACGGGGCGCAGTCGTCGAGGACCAGAGGCTCGCCGGGAACGACACGCATCAGCACGTTCGCGAAGTCGAGGAGGCGTGCCTTGGGGTGGCCCATCTCGCGCTTCGCGATGCAGTCGGCGCGACCGACCATCTCGTCCATCGTGCGGAACCCCAGCTGCGCCATGATCGCGCGCAGCTCTTCGGCGACGAAGAAGAGGAAGTTGACGACGTGCTCGGGCGTGCCGGTGAAGCGCGCGCGCAGGACCGGGTCCTGCGTGGCGATGCCGACGGGGCACGTGTTCAAGTGGCACTTGCGCATCATGATGCAGCCGGTGGCCACGAGAGGCGCCGTCGCGAACCCGAACTCGTCGGCGCCGAGCAGAGCCGCGAACGCCACGTCGCGCCCCGTCTTGAGCTGCCCGTCGGCCTGTAGGCGTACGCGCGCGCGCAGATCGTTGAGCACGAGCACCTGGTGCGTCTCGGCCAGGCCCAGCTCCCACGGCGTGCCCGCGTGCTGGATCGACGACACCGGCGAGGCGCCCGTGCCGCCGTCGTGCCCGGCGATCGTGATCCCGTCGGCGTGCGCCTTGGCGACGCCCGCCGCGATCGTGCCGACGCCCGACTCGCTCACCAGCTTGACGCTGACCTTCGCGCGCGAGTTGACGGCCTTCAGGTCGTAAATGAGCTGGGCGAGGTCTTCGATCGAGTAGATGTCGTGGTGGGGCGGCGGCGAGATGAGGGTGACGCCGGGCACCGAGTGGCGCACGCGCGCGATGGACGCATCGACCTTGTGGCCCGGCAGCTGGCCGCCCTCGCCCGGCTTGGCCCCCTGGGCGATCTTGATCTGAAGCTCGTCGGCGTTGACGAGGTAGTGCGCCGTCACGCCGAAGCGCGCGCTCGCGACCTGCTTGATCGCGCTGCGCTTGCTGTCGCCGTTGGCGAGAGGGACGAAGCGCTCGGCGTCCTCGCCTCCCTCGCCCGTGTTCGACTTGCCGCCGATGCGGTTCATCGCGATGGCCAGGTTCTCGTGCGCCTCGCGGCTGATGCTGCCGAAGCTCATCGCGCCCGTGGAGAAGCGGCGCACGATCTTGGCCGCCGGCTCCACCTCTTCGATCGGCACGGCCGCCTCGCGGACCACGAAATCCCAGCAGCCGCGGAGCGTCACGGGCGCATCGCCCTGATCGTTGATGGCCTTCGAGTAGGCCGCGTACGACTTGGCGTCCTCGAGCCGAACGGCGCGCTGGAGGGCGGCGACGGTCGTGGGGCTCCAGAGGTGACGCTCGCCCCCGACGCGCCAGAAGTAGACGCCGCCCACGTCGAGCGCGTCCTCGTCGCTCGTCGCTCGGTCGATCTCGGTGGCGGGCGGCTCGAACCCCGCCGCGTGGCGCATCAGCGCCTCGCGCGCGATCTCGGCCAGGCCCACGCCCCCGACGCGCGACGACGTGCCGGGAAACCAGGCGTCGATCGTGGCTTGCCCGATACCGATTGCCTCGAAGATCTGGGCGCCCTGGTAGCTGGACAGGCACGAGATGCCCATCTTGCTCATCACCTTGAGCAGGCCCTTGTCGATCGCGTGAACGTAGTGGTCCACCCGTTCGCTGCGCTCGTTCGGGAGCTCGAGCGAGTCGAGGGCGTCGAGGGCGAGGTACGGGTTGACCGCGCCGGCGCCGTAGCCGACGAGAAGGGCGAAGTCGGCGACCTCGCGCGCCTCGCCGGTCTCGACGATGAGGCCCGCGCGCATGCGCTTGCCGGCGCGCGCCAGACCGTGGTGCACGGCGCTCGTGGCGAGGAGCATCGGGATCGGCGCGTGGTCCGCGTCGACTCCACGATCCGACAGGACCAGGAGGCTCGCGCCGTCGTCGACCGCCTTCTCGGCGGCCTTGCATAGGCGGTCGAGGGCGTCTTTGAGCACATCGCCGGCGGGGCCCGGATCGCGACCCGACCCGCGAGCATCGAACAGCGCGGGCAGCACGGCGACCGAAAACTCGGCGATCGAGGAGCCGAGGACCCTGGCCATCTCGTCGTTGGTGAGGACGGGCTGCTCGAGCTCGAGCAACCGATGCCGCTTGGGCGTGTCGGCCAGCAAGTTGCCCTCGCCCCCGACGCAGCTCACGAGCGTCATCACCAGCTTCTCGCGGATCGGGTCGATCGGGGGGTTGGTGACCTGCGCGAACTGCTGCTTGAAGTAGCGGAACAAGGACTGCGGGCGATCGCTCAGCACCGCGAGCGCCGCGTCGTTGCCCATGCTGCCCGTGGGCTCTTCGCCCGCGGTGGCCATCGGACCGAGCAGCACGCGCACGTCTTCGCGGGAGTAGCCGAATGCGCGGAGCAGCCGGCGTCGCTCTTCGGTGGAGGCCGCGGGCCGGGCGGGCCCGGAAGGGAGCGTGCGGATGTCGATCTTGTTGCCCTCGATCCCCTGGGCGTACGGCTTCTGCGACGAGACCTCGCGCTTGATCTCGTCGTCGCCGACGACGCGACCGCGCACGAGGTCGACGAGGAGCATGCGCCCCGGCTGCAGCCGCCCCTTCTCGATCACGTCTTCCGGCTCGAAGTCGAGGACCCCGAGCTCGCTGGCCGCGACCACGAAGCCGCTGGCCGTGATGACGTACTTCATCGGGCGGAGGCCGTTGCGGTCGAGCGTGGCGCCGACGTAGTTGCCGTCGGTGAACGCAAGTGCGGCCGGGCCGTCCCACGGCTCGACCACCGACGCGTGGTACTCGTAGAAGGCGCGCCGCTCGGGCGCCATCTCGGGTTGCCCCTCCCACGCCTCGGGCACGAGCATCATCATCACTTGCGGCAGGCTGCGCCCGCCCGCGACGAGGAAGTCGACCACGTTGTCGAGCGACGCCGAGTCGCTGCCGCCCGGGGCGATGATGGGCTTGAAGTCGGCCAGGTGCTCGCCGAACGCCTCGCTCTCGAGCAGCGCCTCGCGCGCGTTCATCCACGTCTGGTTGCCGCGAAGGGTGTTGATCTCGCCGTTGTGGCAGATGCGCCGGTACGGGTGCGCGCGCTCCCAGGTGGGGAAGGTGTTCGTGCTGAAGCGCGAGTGGACGAGGGCGACCTTGCTCTTGGTCTCCTCTTCGCGCAGATCGAGGAAGAAGGCGTCGAGCCGCTCGGGCAGCGCAAGGCTCTTGTAGACGACCGTCTTGCTCGACAAGCTCGCGATGTAAAACTCCTTCAGGCCCCCCTTCGTCGCCTTGCTGCTGGCGCGCTTGCGGATCATGAAGAGGGTGCGCTCGAAGGCGGGGACGGGGCACATCCGCCCGATGAAGAGCTGCCGGAGCACCGGCATCGACGAGCGCGCGACAGGCCCGAGGACGGTCGCGTCGACGGGCACGTCGCGCCAGCCGATCACCTTTTGGTTGTGGTGGCGGACGGCCTCCTCGGTGACGCGAATCTCCTGGGCGCGTACCTCGGCGTTGCGGGAGAGGAACACCTGCGCCACGCCGTAGTCGCCCGCATTGGGGAGCTCGATGCCGGCCCGGCCCATGACACGGTCGTAGTGGGCGTGCGGGATGTGCAGCAGGATGCCCGCGCCGTCGCTGGTGCACGGGTCGCACCCGGCCGCGCCGCGGTGGGCCAGGCGGCGAAGGATCTCGACCCCCTTGGACACGATGTCGTGCGACGCGGGGCGCCGAATGTCGGCGACAAAGCCCAGACCACAGGCATCGTGCTCGAACGACGGGTCGTACATCCCGCGCGGGGACGGCAACGGCATGGTGAAGCGAGTATAAAACGGCTGACGCGACGCGCCACCCAGAACGAGCACATGGTCACATCCGAAACATCCAGGCCATCCAAACCTAGGCCTCGTCGACCCCGCATCGCCCCGACGCCCAACGAGCAAAACCAGGGCGTGACGGTCATCGGCGCGCCGAAAGTGGCGCTGAGCGACTTTTACTACGTGTTTTTGCGCGTCCGGTGGTCGCTCGCCGTCGCGGCGATCACGGTGGCCTATCTCGCGCTGAACGCCGTCTTCGCCGGTCTGTACCTCTTGACCGGCGGGGTCGAGCACGCGGATCCCGACTCGTTCTTCGATGCGTTCTGCTTCAGCGTGCAGACCATGGGGACCATCGGCTACGGCGCGATGTACCCCGTCAGCCACGCCGCCAACATCGTCATGATCGGAGAATCGGTGACGAGCCTCATCGTGACCGCGCTCGCGACGGGCCTCGTGTTCGCCAAGTTCTCGCGGTCCACCGCGCGAGTCGCGTTCTCGCAGCACGCGGTCATCAGCCCGATGAACGGCGTCCCGACCCTGATGCTCCGCGTGGGCAACGAGCGCGGAAACCAGATCCTCGAAGCGACGATCCGCGTGAGCCTGATCCGGACGGAGATCACGAAGGAGGGGACCAAGTTCTATCGCCTGTACGACCTGCATCTCGCCCGCGAGCGATCATCGGCCGTGGCCCGCTCCTGGACGATCATGCACACGATCGACGCCGACAGCCCGCTCTACGGCGCCAGCCCGGAGACGGTCATCCGCGACGAGATCGAGCTCATGGCGAGCCTCGTCGGCACCGACGACACGTCACTGCAGCCCGTGCACGCCCGGCGGCGCTATCTCGACAGCGAGATCATCTGGGGCGCCCGCCACGCCGACATCCTGACCGAAGACGAGAACGCGAACGTCATCCTCGACATCCGCAAATTCCACGACATCGTCCCGACGGTCCCCATCGAGGGCTTCCCGTATCCCAAGCCGCCGGACGAGGTCTAGCGGCCCAGCGCTTCGGCGCGGTTCACGATGTGGGGGGTGATGAAGATGATCAGCTCTCCGCGGGCGTCGGACGCCGTGCGGTGCTGAAACAGGATGCCGAGGATCGGGATGTCGCCGAAGAACGGGACCTGGGCCAGGTTGCGGCCGGTGTTGCGGGTGTAGATGCCGCCAATGACGGCCGTGTGGCCGTCCATCACGAGCAGCTCGGTCTCCGCCTCGCGCTTGAGGATCGTCGGCGCGCCGTTCGGCGCCGTCTGGTTGAAGTTCGGCTCGTCGCGATTGAGCTTCACGTGCATCGAGACGGAGCCGTCGGCGGTCACGTGCGGCCTCACGAGAAGCTGCAGCTTGGCCTCCTGGAACGTCGTCTGCACGCCGAGCGCGCTGACCTGGGCGTACGGGATCAGGGTGCCCTGGTTGATGCGCGCCTCCTTGTTGTCGAGGACCATGACGCGCGGCGCGCTCACGATCCGCACGAGGCCCGCCGACTCGGCCGCCGAGAGGCGCGTGCTCAGGCTGAGGATGTTGTCGATCGAGCCGAAGGTCATGCCGATCGCACCGCCGGACCCGGTGCCGACGGCGGCCGGGAGGTTGACGGCGAAGTTGGGCGTCGTGACGGTGCGCGTGAAGGGCGAGACGCCGGCCGTCGGGGTGTTGTTGTCGTAGGCGCCGCCCGCGGCGTTGATGCTCGACGGGAACGCGACGCCCGTTGGATTGCCGGTCGACGGACCGAAGGTCACGTCGCCGCCCCACTGGATGCCGACGTCGCGCGAGTACTGGCTCGTTGCCTCGACGATCCTCGCCTCGATGAGGACCTGCGCGGTCTGCGTGTCGAGCGACCGGATCAGCTCTTCGATGTAGTTCAGGTTCCCGGCGATGTCGCGGGCGATGAGCACGTTGGTGCGCTCGTCGACCGCCAGCGAACCGCGCGGCGACAGGAGCTCGCGCGCGCGCCCCTGCAGCTCCGAGGCGTGCGCGTAGCTCACGGGGATGAGCCGCGTCTCCAGCGGCGTCAGCTCGAACTCCTGCTTCTGCTGCGCGATCTTGAGCTCGCGCTCCTTTTGCAACTGCGCGAGCGGCGCAACGCGAATCAGGTTCCCCTGGCGCACCATACCGAGGCCCTTGGCCTGCAGCACGACGTCGAGCACCTGGTCCCACGGCACGTTGCGCATCCGGATCGTGATCGTCCCGCTCACGTCGTCGGCCGTGACGACGTTCACGTGGCCGGTGTCGGCGAGGAGCCGCAGGATGTTGTGGATGTCGGCGTCCTTGAGATCGATGTCGATGCGCCGGCCGCTGTACCGCTGCTGCGCGAGCACGTCGCTGGCGCCGGAGGCGAACCCCGCGGCGGCCGCGGTCGATGTCTCGGTGACGGGTTGGTCGTCGTGGATCGACGTCTCGATCTTCGGCAGATCGTGCGGCTCGGGCTCGCGGGCCACGGTGACGACCTGCCGCACGGCGCCGCCATCTTTGCCGACCGTCCGCCCGTCGAGATGCACCTGCGCAACCGGCGCCACGGCCAGGTTGAGCCTGGGAACGGGGAACGACCAGACGAGGGTCCCGCCCTCGACGGAGAGGGAACCCGGGACCTCCGTCGTGCGCTCGATCTCGATCGATGCGGTCTTGGCATCGGCGTCCTTCGACGCCGTGATCGAGCGGAGCGCCCCGTGGTACGCCGTCACGTCGACGGTGCGCGTGAGCGGAGCGGGCAAGCTGGTGCCACGCAGCTCGAGGCGCAGGCGTCCCGTACTGGTGGTCGTCAGCGAGTAGGCAGGGATGCTGCCGAGGTCCACGGTGACGCGATCGCATCCGTAGGGCGCGCATCCCGCGGTCGATCCCGGGACACGCTCGAAGCGAACGTCGCGCACGACGGCGCCCATGACGGGCTCCGACGGGTGCGTGGCGGCCGCGGGCAGCGGGACGGCCGGGCCGCTCGGCGCGAGCAGCACTCGCAGGGTCGCGCCGTCGGCGACGAGGCGGTACGTCGACTCTCGCGTCAAGGTCACGCTGAGCCGCGTCATCTGGCGCGTCACCTGGCCGTCCGGCGACGGATAGGCCTGCGTGAGGATCCCGCCGACGACGCCGGCCCCGCTCGTGATCGCCGCCGGGGCACCCGCCACGTCGGTGTCGCTCAGATCGACCAGCAGCCGGCGGCCGCCGTCGGCGACGCGCACGCTGTAGTTCGGCGCGCCCGTCCCTACGATCTCGATGCGAGACCCGCCCGGCACCGCGTCGTCCGCGACCACGCGGACGTCACGCACATGGTTGGAGACGCCGTCGGCCGACGCGACCGATGCGGCGAAGACGATGCTCGATGCAGCGCCTGCCACGAGCAGTGTCCTCGGACCCTTGCCGAGGAGGGCTGCATACAACGCCGATTTCGCCCCGCGCATGATGGCTCCCTCGCGAGCCCTGGGTCCCCCACCCACGGGATCGCGGGTAGAACGGTAGAACGCGCGATCCGATTCGGACCAATTTGTGGCAATCGCGGCGCGCCGTGATCAGCCCGGGACGAGCTCCTCGCTCTGCTTTTCCGACTCCGGATGGAGCTGGATGACGCGCGTCGCGGCCGGGATCGCCGGCTGCGCCGGATCCTCGCGAATCAGCACCACGTCGCCCGGACGGATGCGATCGACTCGCCAATTGAGCTGGTACTCGGGGCCGTTGCTCCCGCCGATGTGCACCACCTCGGACCGGCAGACGAACGAGCCCCTGTAGACGACGGTGCCCTTGCCGCTCGGGTCGACGAACATCGCCCGCGACTGATCGCCGCCCGTCTGGATGGCCACGAGCTTCAGCTCGTCGACGGAGTACTGCGCGAGCTCGACCTTGCGCTGGTTCAGCGCCTGCTTCGTGGCGCCCTGGTTTTGCACGAGAAAGCTGCGGAACGGATCCCGATTGCGATCGCTCTCGACGAAGTCGTTCTCGGTGTACTCGGGGCCCCTTAGCTCCGGCGCCAGCGGAGCGCTCGCGGCGGGGGCGGCGGCCGCGTGGCTCGGCGGTGGCGCCCCCCCGGTGACGGTGGGCGTACTGCACGCCAGGAGCATCAGCGGGGCGCTCGCGAGCACCACGGCGGCGTGGGTTCGTAGCGTCATTTGGCGCCTCCGGGCTTGGCGGCGGGGCCAGCGGGGGCGCGCGGAGCGTCTTTCTGGATCGCGTGGAACGCCGTCGCCAAACAGCGGGCCTTGAGCACGATCTCGTCGCCTTTCACCGTGGGGCTCGTGAGCTCGATGTTCTCGACGTTGATGATGCGGTCCATCTTGCCGAGCTCGTAGGCAAACTTGGCGATCTGGTGGAATTTGCCCGTCACGTCGAGGCGCATCGGCACCTTCGCGTAAAAGTCCTTCTTCACCTCGTCGAGCGGCGTGTAGCCCTTGAGATCGATCCCGGCGGCGTTGGATGCCTGCTGCACGCTCGAGAGGAACGCGTCTTCCTGCGCCTCGGGCGGGAGCACCTTGTTCAGCTCCCGCGCGCGCTGCTCACGGAGAGCCAGCTCGCCGCGGTCGGCGAAGTACGTCGCCTGGGCCTGCGTCTGCTTGGCCAGCTCGTCGCGCAGGCCCCTCTTCTGCCGTTCGGCGCCCTCGATCTTGCTGGCGACGTCGGCGTAGAAGATAAACCAGTAGGCGAAGAGCAGGACGGCGACGACGCCTGCGCCGACGCCGATCTTGGCGGGCAGAGGCAGCTTGGCCAGCGCGGTCTGGACGGGGTTGGCCATGTCAGTACTTCACCTTTGCGCTGAGCTCGAAGTGGAACAGCTCCTGGTGTGTCGCGTTGTCGGTGATCTTCTGGCCGGGCAGGAGGCGGACGTCGGCGAAGTAGTCGCTCAGCTTGAGGCGGCGTTCGAGCTCGCTCACGTCCTCGCCGTCGCGCGCGAGCCCCGTCAACTTCACGGTGCGATCGGCCTCGACGTACGACTCGATCCAGAGGCGGCGTGGATCCCAGTTGGGATTGTAGACCTCGCCGGGGTTGTCGCGCTTCATCTGTTCGAGCTTGTCGCGGTCCGTCGTGGGACCGCGGCCACCCACCGTCAGCAGGTGCGAGAGCTCGAGCAGCGTGGCCGTCGGGCCGGTGCGCGCGCTCTGCAGCTTCTGGATCGCGTCCTCGCGATCACGCAGCTCGCTCAGGCGCGCCTTGATGTCGGGGTGATCGGCGATCTGCTTCTTGATGGCGTCGATCTGCCCCTGGCTGCGGCCGTTCTCGGCCACGATCTGCCCCAGCTCGTCCTCTTTCACCTTCTGCACGAAGAGACACAGGATGATGGCCGCGATGGCGGCGCCGAGGACTCCGAAGAGCCAGTACTGGACGGGCTCCGCGCCCTGACCGCGCCGCCCGGACTGCCGCCTGTCGGGGAGGAGATTTATACGGACCATTGCCGCCGCTCCTTGTCGCAGCGAAGCGACAGCCCCAGGGCCACCACGAGCTGCGCCGATCGCGCGCGCACCTCGGCGTCGTTCACGTATTTGGGATCGACCTCGAGGTTGACCATCGGGTCGAAGATCTCCACCGGGACGCGGGCGCGCCGCTCGATCGCCTGCACCAGCGGCGCCAGGTAGGCGCTGCCGCCGGAGACGTGGATGCGGCCGATCTCCGGCTCGCCGCTCGTCGCCAGGTAGAAGTCGAGCGACCGCTGGATCTCGCCGGCCAGCGCCTGGCACGCCTGGTTGATGATCTGCGTGACCTCTTGCGGGACGATCTGCGTCTCGCCGCCGCCGTGTTTGTACGCTTCGGCCTGCTCGTACGAGCACGAAAGCGACTTGCGAATCTCTTCGGTGATCGCGTTGCCGGCGTTGGCGATCTCGCGCGTGAAGGCGCTGACGCCCTTGGTCACGATGTTGAGAGAGGAGACGGCGGCGCCCACGTTCAAGAGCGCGATCGTGCCATCTTGCGGCAGGCCGTACTGGTGCTCGAAGATGTTCTGGATGGTGAACGCGTTGATGTCGACGACGCTGGGGCGCAGCTTGGCCTCGCGCAGGATCGCCGCGTAGTCGCTGATCTCGTCCTTCTTCGCCGCGACGAGCAAGAGGTCCATCTGGCCCGCGTCGGGCCGGTGGCGCAGGACCTCGTAGTCGATCGACATGAGCTTGATGTCGAACGGGATGTGCTGCTCGGCCTCCCAGTGGATCTGCTCGTCGAGCTCGTTCGGCGTCATCATCGGCACGGTGATCTTGCGCACGATGACGCTCTGGCCGTAGACGCCGATGGCCACGTCACGCTGCTGGATCTTGCCGTCGTGGAAGATGCGGGCGAGCGCCTCGGTGACCGCGCTGGAGTTCATCACGTGGCCGTCCACGATCGTCTGCGGCGGCAACGGAGCCCAGCCCCAGCGCACGATCTGGAGCTTCTTTCGCGACTCTTTGAGCTGCACGACCTTGATCGAGCTCGCGCCGATGTCGACCCCGACGAGGTTTTTGCCTTCGGCCATTGCTTTTGCAAGTGTGGCACTCGCGAAAGACCGCCGTCAAAAAGGCGGCGAGTGAGCCCGCCTTCGCTCCCCTCGCCTACGGTCCCGCTGGCGGCTTGCCGGCCGGGTCGAACCGGAAGCCGTTGGGGCGCAAAGGGGCGCCCAGGGCGTACAGAACGGTCTCGTCGTACCTCGCACGAGGTGCCTCGGCGGTCCCGGCCCGATCGATGAAGCCGGTCGCACGCAGGCCACGATCCAGGGCCACCACGCGGGTACACCCCGCCCGGACCAGCGCGTCCGCCAGGGCCCCGAAGGTGCGAACCGAGCCCCGCGCGAGCAGCACGCGCGCCGACGAGGTCACCCCCAGGGCGGTGCGAAGGGCGGGACCGGGCGTGGATGCATCGGCGCGCGCGTCGCGGACCCTGTCCCACACCAGCACCGGGAGCTCGGCGAGGTCGTCGTGCGGGCCGAGCACGGGAGCTTCGTCCGAGAGCGCGAGCGCCAGGTGGCCGTCCGAGCCGATCGAGAGGACGGCGTTGCCCGGCCCCCCCCGCACCGTCATTGCCAGCCGTCCGTCGGTCGCGAGGCCCATCGGGTGGCGATCGCTCGCCACCCCGAGGCCCGCGGCCAGGAGCACGCGCTTCGACTCTTCACCGGCGAGCTCGCGAAGCGGCGTCGATGCCACGGCGTCTCGAACGCCGGCGCGAAGACGCCAGGTGGCCCGTCCCGGCTCGACGTCGAGCACTTCGATGCCCGCCTGCACGTCGCCCGACGCCCATACGCCGGGCAGCCACCTGGGGGGGGGTTGCGCTCCCCCGTCGGCACGCCACGGGCCGGCGCCGTCCAGCGCGGGGGGCGTGGGATCATGCAAGCGCACGTAGAAAAAGTCCTTCGGCGCGTACTGGATGTACCGATCGGGCGGGATCGACATCGCCGGCGAGAGGAGCTGCGACTTGTACTTGTGCGCGGCAAGGTCCTCGATCGCCATGAAGATGAAGCCCGTGTGGTACGGATTCATGTCGAGGTGCATCGCGTAGTCGCAACCCGCCATCTGCATGGCCCGGGCGAGCGACGTCGCGCTGAGGTCATCGCCCCACGCATAAAGGAGGTGGCCGCTCGTCGTGACGCAAAGACCGGTGCGCTCGGTCTGCGCCCCCTTGCCCGGGAGAGTGAAACCCCACAGGTTGCGCTTGGTCGGGTTGAGCTGTCCGCGATCGATCAGTGGATCGAGGTTCTGGCGGAACGAGTCGACCTGGTCTTCGGCCACGCCGTCGATCCCGGCGAGCCCCTTGCCCGTCCCCCACGTGCCAAAGCCCACGCGCCCATCGTCGAGCACGGCGACCGTGGCCGCCCCCGGGACGGGGGGGAGAAGGACGCGCTTGTGCACCATCATCCCGTAGTGGCCGTGCTCCGTCTTGAACGCGCCGTTGAACGCGGCGGCGACGAGGCGTGACGCGGCCGGGTCACGAGGAATGCGCCCGCTGCCGTGCGGCCCCGTGAGCGGCTCGGGATCTTCCACGCCGGCCTCCATCTGCAGGTCGAGCTGCCGGAGGTCCATCGCGACGAGAATCACTTTGGCGTACGGTCGTTCCTCGTCGGGGCGGACGAACGTCTCGTAGAAGGGCGAGGGGGCGTCGCCGAGCACTCCCGGGACGCGCCGGAGCCAGGGCAACGCGGGCGCGGCCCACTCGCCCTCCGAGGGCTCGGGCGACTTCCAGATCGTCGGGACGCGCGCCGGGGGCCAGTGCGCCTCTTCGATCGACGCGGCGGACGTGTCGAGCACGGGGGGCGGAGGCTCCGCCGCCGCGACGATGTCCGTCGGGTCGCTCCCGCCGCTGAAGGCGAGGCGGCGGGCTGCGTCGCGGACCTCGAGGGCGCGGTCTTCGATCCACGCCACGGGCGCGGGGCCGATGAAGGAAACCGCACGCAGTGTGTCGACGGCCCAGTGCGAGAAGCGCTTGGTCAGGTGCATCGAGGCCTCGGCGTGCACGCCCGGCGCGTCGGACGCGAGCGCGCCGGTGGCGAGCCCGAGCCGCACCTTGCGAACCGTGGGCGGGCGCCGAGGGTCGCCCTCGGCCAGAGCGATCTCGAGAAACTCGTCGCCGAGGTCGAGGCCCACCGCGCGCGCGGGCGATTCGAGAGCCATCTCGACGCGCCCGATCCCATCGGCGCTGCCGGTGCGTTGCAGGTTGGTGATGGCGGCCATCGCGCGATCGCCGAGGCGCGCCGCGCGATTGGCCGCGCCCTCGCCATCGAGGAGGAGCACCGTGACGCTTTGCTCCTGGCCGTACGCCCGCGTCGCGAAGGCGGCGTAGGGGCCGCGGACGACGAGCTCGTGGTCATGCCCCAGTGGGGTGCACGTCAGGTCGAACGCGTCCGTCACGTCGATGATTCGGCCGTCCGGAGCCAGCCGCACGCGGGCCCGCCAGACATCCCCCGTGTCCTCGCCCGGCGAGGTCGCCAGAAAGAGGACCCATCGGCCGAGCGTCGCGTCGGCGAGGGCGCCGGCCGACTCCTCCCAGCGGATCGATGCGGGCGCGACGTGGGCGCCGGCCGCCGCACGCCCGAGGTCCGCGGCGAGCCCCTCGAGGTCGCGGCCCGGCGCCGCGTGCCCGATCGCGCCGGCCGCCGCGGCAAGGCCCGCGCACGCTCCGACCGCCGCCATGCGCATCCGCACCGGGGGATGAAGCACCGCTCTTGCAGGGTGGTCAAGCGGAGCGCAGCCGCCTTTGGGCGCGTCGGCCTACCCAAGTGTGCTACTTGGCTGCAGCGGTCGCGAGGAGCCTGTTTTGGAAAGCGCCATCGTCGTCGCCCGCAACGTCACCAAGTCGTTCCGTCACATGGGACGGACGCTCGAGGTGCTTCGCGGCATCGACATCGGGATCGACAACGGCGAGGTCCTCGCCATCGTGGGCCCCTCGGGGGCCGGCAAGTCGACGCTGCTCCACTGCATCGGCACCCTCGATATCCCGACGAGCGGCTCGATCCAGCTCGCTGGCGAGGAGATCACCCGCTTGCCGGGGTGGCGTCTCGCCGACCTGCGCAACCGAACGATCGGCTTCGTGTTCCAGTTTCACCATCTGCTGCCCGAGTTCAACGCGGTCGAGAACGTGATGATGCCCGGTATGGTCCAGGGGCGGCCCAGGCGCGAGCTCGAGCTCCGGGCCGGCGCTTTGCTCGAAGAGGTGGGGCTCAAAGAGCGCATGCTGCACCGGCCGGGCGAGCTCTCGGGCGGCGAGCAACAGCGCGTCGCCCTGGCCCGCGCGCTCATGCTCGAGCCCAAGCTGCTCTTGGCCGACGAGCCGACCGGCAACCTCGACTCGGCGACGAGCTCGCAGATGCACGATCTCTTCTTTGCCATCAACGAGCAGCGCGGCACCACCATCGTCGTCGTGACCCACAATGCCAGCCTCGCGGCCAGCATGCCCCGCGTGGTCACCCTGCGGGACGGGCGGGTCGAGCGCGACGAACGCCGCTCCGGCCGCGTGCCCGAGCAGCGAAACGCCGCGAGCTGACTCGGTCCTCTCGCGACGCCGGGCGCGTCTACCAGCGGACGATGACGTTGGGCGGCGTCATGTGGACGTCGCACTGGTCGATCGCGAGGGCGACGGGAAGCGCCTCGGTGCCGTGATCGGCGGAGGACGCGACCTGCACGCGCGGCACGATCTGCTCGGGACGCAGCGCGCGCACGACCTCCGGCGGGCAGCTGAGACGCACGTCGACCTCGGCCGGCTGGGCCTTGGCCCCGGCGTGGCCCAGCAGCGCGATGGGCACCCGGGTGAAGGGGCGCTCCGATTCTTCGCGCGCGATCTCCACGCTGGCCGCGACGCTGGGCACGTCGTAGGCAAGGCGCCCGGGCGCGCGCTCGATCGCGAGCTGGCGCGTGTACTTGCCGGCCGTGAGGCCCGTGACGTCGAAGGCGTCCGCGCGGGCGCGCTGCACGACCATCACCTCGCTCTTCGGTCCTCTCGCGCGCACCGTTGCGGGGTCGGACGTGGGCGTGCCCTTCACGACGAAGCCCGACGCCGGCGTGCCCACGATCCCGACCTCGACGGGAACGTCGCGCTGGATGCGATCTTCCCAGGTGAGATCGACCGCGGGGGGGTCGATCTGCTCCACCGTGAGACCGGGCGGGACCGGGATCATCGACGGCTCGAAGGTGAGCCGCGTGACGCTGCCGCTGCGCAGGTCGATCTGGACGCTGCCGATGTCGTCGGCGTGCAGCTCGTCGAGCGTCGACTTGGCGCCGCGGACGGTCACCCGGATCTGGGCGGGGATGGGCGTCACCAGCTCGCGGGTGGAGTTCTCGGGTGGCGTCAGGGCGATGACGCCCAGCAGCAGCGAGCGTTGCGCCTCTTGCGATCCGTGCACCCAGCCGTAGAGCACCAGCGCGAACGCCAGCGACAGGAGCTTGAGATTGAGGTTCTCCGTCGTCAGCGCGCGGAGGCGGTAGGCGAGGTCCAGCGCCATCCGCTAGTCCTCACGCGAACGAGGGGGCAAGTCGGGAACAGGCACGGGCTTGGGCGTCTCGATCGGGCGCGCGGGGATCATCGGCCGCGCCGCGTGACGCGAGGGCTCGGGCTTCTCGCCCCGCTCGGAGCGGGGGGCATCGGAGCGCGGGGTCGGCGGCGGCAGGAGCAGGCTCCCCGTGCCCTCGGCCGTGGCCTGCGGCGGGGGCTCGGGCGGGCGTGAAACGCGGGCCTCGAGGGGAGGATTGGACGGCGGCACCACGCGGAAGCTCCCCGTCCCCGTCTGCTGCACGGTGCCGCCGCGCTTGGACTTGGGCCGCTTGCGCGCTCCCCCCGCGCCGGCGCCCGTACCCGCCGCCGTCTGGCCGAAGAGGCCGAGCAGCGCCTGGCGCAACGACGCCCCGTCGAGGTTCGTGACGACATTGCCGTTGAAGCAGAAACTGATGGTCCCGCGCTCTTCGCTCACGACGACGACGACGGCGTCTGTCTCTTCGGTGATGCCGACGGCCGCGCGGTGGCGCGAGCCGAGCGACTTGTCGAGGATCTTCGTGTCGGGCATCGGGAAGAACACGCCCGCCTTGGAGATGCGCAGGTTGCGGATGACGACGGCGCCGTCGTGCAGCTTGTTGAGGCTCTCCGGCAAGAACAGGCTGACCAGCAGCTCGCGCTGGACCGAGGCGTCGACCGTCGTCCCCTGCCCCACCACGAACTCGTCGAGGTTGGCGTCTTGCTCGAACGCGATGAGCGCACCGATCCGGTGACGCGCCAGCTCCGTGGCCGCCGCCACGACCTCGTCGATGACGCGCGACTCCTGCTGCCTGGCCAGGCCGCCCAGAAAAGCCCGGGCGCCCACGCGCATCAGGCCGCGGCGAATGTCGTTCTGGAAGACGACCACGATGACGAGCGGGATCGACGAGATCAGGGCGTTGAGGAGGCTGAAGAGCGTGGTCAGATCGGCCCACTTGGACACGCCGTAGACCAGGCCGATCACCGCGAGCCCGAACACCATCTGCATGGCCCGCGTACCCCGGAGCACGAGTAGCGCGCGGTAGACGACGAACGTCACCAGCAGGATGTCGGCGACGTCGGTCAGCACCTGCGCGATGGAGCGCCGTGCGAAGAGGTGGAGCAGGCCCTCGAACATGGCTCAGCTCGCCGCACCCATGGGGGGGGTGACCGCAGACATCCCGACGGAGCCCTGCTCGCGGTGTGCGCGACCCGACAGCATGCGATCGAGGTCGATGGCCTGACGGGTGGCGCGCACGTCGTGGACCCGGAGGACGGAAGCTCCGGTCCGGGCGGCGTGGAGGGCGGCGGCGATGGAAGCTCCGATGCGCTCGCCGGGGGGCGCGTCGCGCTCGACGATCGTGAGAAACGACTTTCGGCTCGCGCCGATGGCCACGGGCACGCCGACCGCGCGCACGATCTCGTCGGTGCGCGCGAGTAGCTCGGCGCTCTGCCGGGCGTTCTTGGCGAAGCCAAGCCCCGGGTCCATCACGAGAGCCTCCCGCGGCACCCCCAGCAAACGCGCGCGGGCAGCCGCCTGTTCCCACTCCCGGACGACGTCGTTCACGACGTCGGCGTAGGCCTGATCGGGATAGCGGCTGAAACCGCGCATCTGGCTCTGCGTTCCGCGCGCGTGCATCAAGGTGTACGCACCACGAGCCGCGGCGACCGCACCGGCGAGCGTGTCGTCGAGCAAACACGAGACGTCGTTGACGATGCTGGCGCCCGCGTCGAGAGTGGCAGCCGCGACCCGGGCATCCGCCGTGTCGATCGACACACAGGCGCCGCGCGACGACGCGTAGCGCACCGCGTCGAGGACGCGCGCGATCTGATCTTCGCTCGACACCGGCGTGGCCCCGGGCCGGGTGGACTCGCCGCCGATGTCGATGAAGTCGGCCCCCTGCGCGAGCAGCTCGTCGATGCGCCCGCGCGCGGCCGCCGGGGTGAAGTGAAGGCCGCCGTCGCTGAACGAATCCGGCGTGACGTTGCAGACCCCCATCAGCGCCACTCCGCGAGCGGCCCGGGCACCTTCCAGCGATCGCAAAAACACTTCGAACCGATCGGACACTCGCTTCCCACCCGCGGCCGCGCGGCGCCTTCGCCGCCTGCCTTCTGGCTAGCAACGTCGAGGAGCGTGGGCAACGTCGAATCGCGGCCGGCGGGCGGAAAAACGTGGCATCGTCCGAGACGCGGAGATGCGTGAGCAGCAGTCGTTCGTCAAAGGGCTGTTCTTCGGTGCCGTGGAGGAGACCCTGCTCTTCCCGTGGCCCGAGACGGCGGCCGGCGAGGTGGACCGGGTCCATCGCCTGCTCGTGCCCTTGCGGCGCTACTTCGAGCTTCGCGTCGACTCGGTGGAAATCGATCGCGCCGGCCGGATCCCGGCCGAAGTGCTGCGCGGGCTGAAAGAGCTCGGCTGTTTCGGGATGCTCGTGCCCTCGCCCCTCGGCGGCATGGGCCTCAGCAGCACAGGCCACGCTCGCGTCATGCAAGAGGTGACGGCCCTCGACGCCAGCGTCGCCACGACTCTCCTCGCCCACCAGTCGGTCGGTATCAAGGGCCTGCTCCTCTTTGGCACGGACGAGCAGCGCCTTCGCTACTTGCCCCGCGCGGCGACGGGCGAGCTCGTGGCCGCGTTCGCCTTGAGCGAGTCGGGATCAGGGAGCGACGCGGCTTCGATCCAGACGCGCGCCGAGCCGCGCCCCGACGGCAGCTACCTGCTGAGCGGGTCGAAGACGTGGGTCACCAACGGGAGCTTTGCCGACGTCTTCACCGTATTTGCGCGGACTTCCGTCGCCGAAGACGGGGTAAAGCCGCGGATCACGGCCTTCATGGTCGAGCGTGGCCCCGGAGTGCGCAACGGGCCGCCCACCGAGAAGCTTGGCGTCCGCGGGAGCGCGACGACCGAAGTGTCGTTCGAGAACGTCGTCGTCCCCACGGGCAACGTGCTGGGCGAGCCGGGTCGCGGCTTCAAGGTCGCGATGCAGGTGCTCGATAGCTCCCGGCTCGACCTCGCCGCGGGGTGCGTCGGGGTGTGCAAGCGCGTCCTCAAGCTGGCGGTCGACCGCTGCCGCCGGCGCCGCGCCTTCAACCGATCGATCGGCGAGTTTGGCCTCATCAAGGACAAGGTCGCCCTGATGATGGCCGAGACGTGGGCCCTCGAGAGCATGACGTACCTCACGACGGGCATGGCCGACGCGGGCGGCCGCGACCTGGCCGTCGAGAGCGCGATCTGCAAGGTGTTCGCGAGCGAGACGAGCTGGCGCGTCGTCAACGAGGCGCTCGAGATCGCGGCGGGAGCCGGGTACATGGGCGACCAGCCCTTCGAGCGGATCCTGCGCGACGCGCGGTTTCCGATGGTGTTTGGCTCGACCAACGAGACGCTGCGCGCCTTCATCGCCCTCGCGGGCATGAACGGCCCCGGGCAGGAGATCACCGAGGTCGCGCGCGCGATGCGCGAGCCCATCAAGGGTTTCGGGCTGCTGAGCGACTTCGCCATTCGCAAGGCGCGGGGCCTCGTCGGGGGCCGCGACCGCCTCTCGCTCCCGCACGCCGCGCTCGTCCGAGAGAGCCTGCTCCTGCAGGACTACACCCAGGCGCTCGCGGGTTGTGCCGAGAAGATCATGCGCAAGCACGGCCGCGACATCGCCGAGATGCAGTACACGCAGAAGCGAACTGCCGACATGGCCATCGACCTCTACGCCCTCGCCGCTTGCATCGCGCGCACCACGTGGGCCATCGAGCGACGCGGCGAAGAGGGCGCGCGCCGCGAGATCGACCTCACCGCCGTCTTCGCCTCTGCGTGCGAGCGCCGCCTCTCGCACATCGTCGCCGCGGTCGACCGCAACGACGACGAGCTCCGCAAGGCCGTGGCGACGAAGACGTACGTCGACGGCGGCTATCCGTTCGACGTGATCTAGTTCAGCGGCGGCCCGAACGAGCAAGGTCGTCGATCAGAGCTTGGTCTTCGTCTGCTTCCAGGGCGCCAACGTCGGCGCGTGCGCCTCCGTCGACCCGCATGCGTCGCGAGTCAGGCGCGGGGGAGCCCATCGACCGGTACCAGATGAGGCCCTGGTCATCGAGGTCGACCGTCATGCGATCCGGATCGCTCTTGGCAAAAGCCGTGAGCATCGCGTCCGCCTCATCGACCGGAATGCCAAGGCCCCGCGCCGCCATCGGCGCGGTGACGCCGTACCGGCCACCCGCGGCGGGCCCACCAGCCGCCATCGCCAGGAGCGCCTGCTGTCGCGTCGATCGCTCGGCGTCGGCCCCGGACTGGTGCAGCCGCTTTCCGCCCCTGAGCAGCGCAAAGCCTATCCCGCCCGCGACAACCGCGATGGGCAACGAAAACGCGAGCGCGACCCCGAGCGAGAAGATGGCTCCGAAGAGCGTCCCGATGCCGAGCGCGAGCGAGCCGCCGAAGAGCAGCACGATCCATCCCGCGGTCGTAGCGACCACGCCACCCAGCTTGGACGGCTTGCCCGCCAGATTGACCGAAGGGCCCGCCAGGGGAGTACGAAGCGCGCCGCACGACGTGCAAAACGCGAAGACCCCTCGGTAGACAATGGGCGCGTCGCGACCGCAACGGGGACAGGTCGACGGGGCCACCGGAACGAAGATGGGGCCTCGGAGACGGGAGCGCCAGGGTGACCGGCGCACCGGGGGCGGTTCTATTCGGCCTTCTTGGCGACCGTGAACTTGTGAACGACGGTCCCGGCCTTTCCAAGGAACGGCGGCACGTGCGCTTCGGAAAGCGCCTCCGCGACGCACGTGCCCGTCGGCGTCCCGAGGAAGGGCGGGCTCACCACGCAGCGAGAGACCGCGCCGTCGTTGCCGAAGGTGACCGTGGCCTGCGCCGGTCCGAAGAGCTTCCCGCGACGGCAGGCGGCGACGGTCTTCGCCGTGGAGTCGAGGGCGTGCTTGGCCGCGTGGGGATCGAAGTGGGCGGCGGGGGCGGGCGTGGGGTCGAGCGCGGACTCGGGGGCGGGCGCGGATGTGGATTCCGTACCGGTCGGGGTCGGGGTCGGGGTCGCGGTCGGGGTCGCGGTCGCGGTCGCGGTCGGGGTCGCGGTCGGGGTCGCGGTCGCGGTCGATGCGGCGTGTCGAATGAGGCGGTATTTCCATGCGCCACCGGCGGCCACGACGATCACCAGCGCGGTGACGATGGCCCATCGCAGTCCGCTGGCCGCTCGCGGGGCAACGTCGGGCGCGTCCGGTGCCACTTCGGGTTGGGGCGGTGCCGCTTCGGGTTGGGGTTCGGGGGCGGGTTCGGCCGCGAGCGCTTGAATCGGTTCTTCGGGGATCGCGGGAGGGGGGTGGACGGGAGGCGTCGGAGCGGGCGGGGAGGCCGCTACCGGCGCGGGCTCCGGGCGCACCGACGCGGCCTCTGGCGCGGGGGCCTCGCTGGGCGGAGCCGCCTGGGCCGACGCTACCGGTAACTCGACCGACGGCGACGGAGGCTCGTCGGGCCACTCTTCGTCGACCTCGTCGCTCGACTTCGCAGGCGTCGTCACGTCCGACGGCGGCTCGAAGATCATGCGCTGTGTCTCGACCGCGTGCGAGGGCGAGCGCTCGGTGCGACCCACCGCTCCGACGACCACGACCGATCCGGGAGGTCCCACACCGACAAGGGTACGGGCCTTGGGACGCGACTTTTCTTTACTCATCGGGCGATCCGCAATGCTCGCTTACTCTAGGCGTTCCGCCAACTGGAAAGGGAGCGGGCTCGGGAACGCTGCGGCTGGAAAATGAGCTTCGCGAGGAACTACGCGACGCCGCCGCTCGATCCCACCCCCTCGTTCGGCCTCTCGCTCGACCCGCGCCCTCCCGACCACCGCTCGCTACCCCCAAGCACCCCGACCCCCCACGCGCCGTTCGCCCAGGTGGCCGCGCTTTCGGCGGCGGCCTCGGCCACCTGCCGCCTCACGCGTCCCAGCGCTCGTTCGATCCCCGCCACATCGGGGTCGGCATCGGACAGGCGCAAGAGTCCGAGCGGCGTCCACCGAACCAGCACATCGGCCACGTGAGTCGAGGGCGCGCCGGGCGGTGTCTCGAGGGCGGGTGAGTGGGTGATGGCGACGAAGGCGTCGCCCACGCGGTATCCGATGGCCACCCGCACGACCGACCCGGCGGGCAAGTCGCCCAGAAAGTACTCGCCGAGCGTGGAGTGGACGTCATGCATCCGGACGCTCGATCTCGGACCGTCCCACGAGGGGACCACCACCACGACCATCAGCGCGATCGTGCCACCGGGCCGCGCGGCCCGCACGTAGTCGAGCGTGCGGTCGCGGATCTCCCAGTAGGCGTAGAGCGTCGTCGGATCGACGGGGATCGCGACACACTCGTCGACGTCGTAACGCGGGGGCAGGGGCGAGTCGTCGAGCATGTGATCCGGCTCGGTCGGCGGAGGGGGCGTCGTCTCGGCGCGAATCCGATCGGGCCGCGGCGTGGGAACGACGAAGGCACCCTCGCTCGCGGGCGCGTCGGCGTCGCCCTCGTCTTCCGGCGGAAGGCGAGGCGGCGGTACGGGGTACGCATCGTCTCGGAGCTGCTCGCGCAGGGCCCGCGCGGCGGCGTGCTCCGGCTCGTGCGCGAGCACGGCGTCGAGTGTCTCGACCGCGCGACCGCGATGGCCCTGCGCGACGTAGATCTCCGCGAGCGTCACAGTGGGCAGAGCGGCGGGCCCGCTGGCGCGTGGAGGGAGCGGCGCACCGAGCGCGCGGATCTTCTGCGCCGCGTCGGGCAGGTTGAGCCCCTGCTCGACGACGCTGGCCAGCAGGTCTCTTGCGCGCCCGAAGAAGCCACGGCTGCGCTGCTTGGTGGCGTGGTCGACGGAGCTCCGCAGGAGCAGCTCGTCGACCAGCTCGGGCCGGGTGAGGATCCGCGCCCGGGTGACCCCGGCCGTCTCGGCACGCGTGATGAGATCGTCGCGGCCGAGCCGCTCGAGGTCCGCACGGTTCATAGCCCGTTCATGGGCCAACCCGCGGCCCGAAGCAAGCGTCACGTCTGCGCCAGGCGATCCCGTGCGTCGGCCGCATCCCGCGCGATCTGGGCCTTGAGCTCGTCGAGCGAACCGAACTTGCGCTCATCGCGAAGGCGATGGCGCCAGTGCAGCCGCAGGCGCGCGCCGTACAGGTCTCCCGCGAAGTCGAAGAGGTGGGCCTCGATCGAAAGGCGCGTGCCGTCGACGGTGGGCCTGACGCCGAGGTTCGTGACGCCGCCGGCCAGCGGGACGAACCTGCGGCCTGCTTCGCCGCCCTCTTCCCGGTCGACCGTGACGGCGTAGACGCCCCGCGACGGCAGCATCTCGGCGACGCCGTCGAGGTTGGCCGTCGGGAATTGCAGCGTGCGCCCCCGCTGGTCGCCGCGCACGACCACGCCCGTCGCCGCGTGCGGGCGCCCGAGCACGCGGGCCGCCTCTTCGACGTCGCCCGACGCGATCGCCTCGCGGACGCGGGTGCTCGAGAACGGGCCGTGCTCGTCGCTCGCCACCCTGGCGACGCGCACCTGGAAGCCCAGCGTCGGCCCGAGCCGGCGGAGGAGAGCGAGGTCGCCCTTGCGCTTCGCGCCGAAGCGGATGTTCTCTCCGACGACGACGAACCGAGCGGACAGCATCTCGGCCACGAGCGCGCGCGCGAAGTGCTCCGGCTCCCACGCCGCGAACGCGGCGTCGAAGGTACGCACGTAGAGGTGGTCGACGCCGATGGCCCCCGTGAGCTCGGCGCGCTGGGCGAGCGTGGTCAAGAGAGGAGGCGCGCCGCGCCCCACGACGCCGGCGGGATGAGGCGCGAACGTGAGCACGCCCGTCTGCAGGCCGGACGACCGCGCATGCTCCACCGCCTCGTTCAGGATCGCCCGGTGTCCTCTGTGCACCCCGTCGAAGTTGCCGATGACGAGCGAGCACTCGGGCGGCGACAGCGACTCGCGAGTCGTCGAGTCGTCGATCGAAATGAGCCGCGCCGCCATCCTGCCAGCAGAACTAGCACGCCCCCGCTCTGCTCACGGACTCGGCAGGCAGGCGGCGGGAACGGCGAGCGACCCCGCACAGCTCGCGGGATTGCTCGCCGCGACGATCTCGACGACGGCGCGCGTACCCTGCGACCGGAGGACGGGGCGTGGCTGCAAAGTGCACGTGAGCTGCGCGTAGTCGGTGGTCCCCTCCGCCCCCGAGCAAGCGCCGGCTTCGTTGGGGACGGTCCACGCCTGGTCGTCGGGGTACACGGCGTTGATCGCGTAACGGCCCGTCGGCAAGCACGCCTGGACGGGCGAGCCTTTCACCTGCGCGGCAAGCTGCGGGCTGCTCAGGGCCGAGAGAGGAACGACGGGCGCCAGGGTCGCGCCGGACAGGTCCGCCGAGGTCCCCAGCAAGTGCGGCGTGACCAGCGTGCCCCGCTTGTCCGAGACCGTGGGGTCGAAGAGCGAATCGAAGCAGATGACGGTCGGCCGCAGGAGAACGGTCACGTGATCCTGCTGCAGGACGACGGGCTCTCCGGTCGTCGTGTCGAAGATGGGCGACGCCGGAGAGACGGTGTTCGCCAGCGAATCGGGCGCGCCATCGCCGGGGACGCCGTCGCCACCGAGCAACGTGATGCCCTCGAGCACGACCACGGGGGCCGTGGCGCTCCCCTGGGCGGTGAGGCTCGCCGGGTCCAGCGTGTGGGTCGGATCGTCGACGAGCTTCGTCAGCACGACGAGCGGCCAGAGCGACGGCACCCCTTGCCCCTCGGGCGTCTGCTGGGGCACCCACGTCGCGGTGAGCGAATCGAACGCCGCGTTCTGCCAGACGTTGAAGGGGGCGCCGGGTGACGACGACGGAAGCTGGAAATGAAACGGCTGCGCGATCGCCGCCGCAGCCTCGGCGCTCGGCACGCCACCTTGCAGGAGCAGGTGCGGATACGACGCCTCGAGGTGGTCGAGCGCGCCGACCGTGCTCCCGAGCTGCGGAGGCGAGAGCACCTGCAGGTCTTGCGGGATCGTGAGGACGGGCTCGTAGTTCGGGTCTGTCTCCACGGTGCCGGCGATCCCCGCCGACGTCGTGGCCGCGGCCGCCGAGGTCTGCGCCTGCGCCGTCGTCACGGCGGGCGTGCTCGGGTCGAACGAGGCGGTGAGGCCGATGGGATAAAAGTATGGCCGCGTCGTCGTCAACACCGACCCGAGCGAGATCGTCACGTTGCTGACGACGAAGCCCTGGGGGGGGATCGTGAAGTTCGGGATGGCGTTGGGGCCGGCATCCTCCGGGCCCTGCGGGATTCCGACGTCGACGGGGATGAACTGCGGCTGGTAGTTGGGGTTGGCGTTGATGGCCTGCAGCGCGGCGACGGTGTCGAGATCGCCGCCGGCGACGTCGCCGCGTTCGGGCAAATCGCGGAACTTGAACGTCGGCAAGAAGTCGCCGGTGTAATCGTAGAACGCCTCGACGAGGTAGGAGCCGCCCACCAGAGGCGAGACGGCGAAGGGCGCGCTGGCCATGAGGGTGCCCGTCTGCGGGCAGTACACGTCCGCGCCCGCGTTACGCGGCTCGCTCGCGAAGAGCACGTCGCCCGTGACGATGCCAAAGTTCACCGGTGCCGCGGCGACCCCGTTCGGCGGCGGCGGGTTGCGCCGATCGAAGAGAAAGACGACCGCCGCCCCCACGATGTGTCCATTGCTCGAGCAGGGGTGCGGTCCGCTGTAGACGACGGTGCCCTCGACCACGCCCGACGGCGTGATCTCGCGGCCGCCCGGTGGGGCCGACGTCTCGCTCGGCACCGACCCGCAGGCAACCGCCACGCACGCGAGCGCGGCGACGGGGACTCCCCAGGGCAAGCGAAGGTGCGAGGCCCTCATCAAAACCGGTAGGTGAAAAAGCCCATCAAGCGCCGATCGAGGATCTGCCCGAAGGGGTGCTCGCGGTGCTTGTCGTCGAGCAGGTTGAAGGCGACCGCCGAGAGCTCGGCGTGCCCGTCGAGGAACCGGTAGCCGACGCGCGCGTTGAGCAGCGTGTACGCGTCGAGGTGAAACGACTGGTACACGACCTGCTGCTTTTGCAGGTCGGTCACCTGCTCGGCCCAGTCCTCCGGGGACACGTAGTGGACGTCGAGCTCGCCGTCGATCCCGAGGGGCGTGCGCACCTGGACGCCGCCGTTGATCTTGTACTTGCTGGTGCGCGCGTCGTTGACGAGAAGGCCAATCTGCTCCGCCGTGCAGCCCGTGTCGCGCTGCTGCACGTCCATGAGCGTGTAGTTGGCGTAGAGGTCGACGCCATCGATCGGGTACGCGCGCGCGCCCACCTCGGCGCCGTAGACGTCGTACGACTGGCACTGGTTCTCGAACCCACCGGTGAACGCCGGGTACGTGCCGGCCGACTCGTTGAGGCCCGCGGCCACTCCCGCCGCCGGTTCGAGGTCGCCGACCGTCAGGGGCACGTTGGGCGCGACGTCGATCAGGTTGTGCACATGGTTGTAAAATATCGCGCTGTCGACCGTGAAGTAGTCGCTCTGCGAGTTGAGGTAACCGAGCTCGGTGGTGAACACCTGCTCGGGCTGCAAGCGCGACTGGTCCGGGGTGACGAGCGAGGCGCCGGCGAGCGGCAGTTGCACGGGCAAGCCGATGTACGACTCGAGGAAGTTCGGGGTGCGGAACGCGGTAGCCACGACCCCGCGGACCGTCGACTTGGCAGAAGGGTGGACGAGGACCGACCCTCGCGGCGACTGGACGACGCGATCGAGGTACGGAACGTAGTCGGCCCGGTAGTCGCCGACGACGGCGAAGCGCGGTCCGATCTTCACCTCGTCGTGCAAGAAGACGCCGGCGTGGTTTTCGAGCTCGTCGCCCGTGAGATACGTCCAGTGGACCTGCTTTAGCCGGTACTCGGCGCCCACGTGCAGATCGTGATCGACGCCATGGCCGGTCTCGAAGCTCGAGGTGTACGTCAGCTCGGCGTCGACGACGTGCGTCGTGAAGACCGACGGCAACAGCGACTGTCCGATCGGCGCCGCATCGAGGCCGCTCTGTCCGTCGTTGTACGTCCAGAAGGTGCGAAACTCGAGGTGCTTGGACCGGGCGTACGCGGCGAGCTGCGTCTGTAGCCCCTCGATGATCTCGTCGTTGATCGGCCCGACGCCGAGGACCTCGGTGGTACCCGACTCGTAACCGCCGAAGGCGCCCACGGTGACATCGTGGCCGAACTGCCGCGTGACCTCGGCGTTCATGCGCACGCCTTGCTCCGAGACGTCGAGATCCCCGACGAAGGTGTGGAGATCGACGCGCCCCGGCGGGACTTCGCGGCTCCAGCGCGGCAGGTACTCGTATCCGGCCGATAGCCGGTACGCGAGGTCCCCGACGCGTCCGTTGGACCACACGGTCGCGCGCGTCGTGTTCGTGTCGCCGTAGCCGAGGTTGAAGCCGGCGGGCGACCCTTCGCCCGGGGGCCGGGTGATGATGTTGATGACGCCGTTGAAGGCGTCCGCCCCGTAGAGCGCCGATCCCGGACCGCGGACCACTTCGATCCGCGCGATGTCCTCGACGTTGATCGGCAAGGTTTCCCAGAGCGTCGCGCCCAGGAGGTCGACGTACACACTGCGGCCGTCGATGAGCACCAGCACCTTGTTGGAGAGCCGCTGGTTGAAGCCGCGCATCGACACTTCGGTCTGCGCGCCGGTGGTCTCCATGATGTCGACGCCGGCGAGACGACGGAGCAGCTCCGGGATCTTCACGATGCCCGAGAGCCGGATGTCCTGCTCGGTGATGATCGACGTGGAGTTGGGGGCATCGAGGGGGCTCTGCGCGGACTTGGACGCGCTGAACACGGTCTCTTCGAAGGGTTGGTCGCCGCGCGCGTCGCGATGGGTCGCCGCGTCTTCGTGCACGACGGGGGCTGCAGCCGGAGCCGGAACGGCGGCACGCTCACCCGGAGCCGGGACGACGGCGGGAGGCGCGACGGCGCCGGACGGGCCCGTGGCCGCTGGGGGCGGCGCGGCCGTGCGCTGGGCGTCGGCGATCGTCGCCTCTTGCTTGTGCAGACGCGCCTCGAGCCCCACGACGAGACGCGCGACCTCGTCCCGGTCCTTGGGCGCACCCTCGAGGTACCGCTTGTAGTAGTCGATGGCGTTTTCGACGTCGCCCATGTCGACGTACGCGCGGGCGATGTTGAAGAGGACGTTGGGGTGCGGGAGGATCGCGTACGCCGCCTGCAGCTCCTCGATGCCGACGTCGTAGTGACCCTCGGCGATCGCGGACATCCCCTTCTTGAAGTGCGCGCGCGCCTCCGTGCGCTCGTCGGCGCGCGCCGGGGCCGCCCGGACGAGGAGGGCCACGAGGGCGAAGAGGGCGAGCGGGCGTGCGAGATGCCTGTGAGCCACGTGGTCCCGAGAGCGTGGGCGGTCGGCTCGCGATCAGTACGGCAGGTCGGTCTTGTACCCTGTCGGCGCGGGGGGCGTCTCGGGGCGAGGGGCGGCTTGTGGCTGCGGGACCGCCTGCGGGAAGTACCGCGGGGCGTCCTTGGTGAGACGCACGACAATCGACGCATCGCTGCCCTTGACGACGGTGCGCTCGGGCCGAAAGCCTGGACGCGCGACGACGAGGGCGTGATCGCGTGAAGGATCGGCGTCGGGCCCCTTGTAGACGATGTCGCAGGGCGTATTTTCGCAGAGTTCCACGCCGTCTTCCTTCACCGTGGCGCCGGCTGGATCGGAGTTGATACGGACCTTCACGATGACCGGTGCGATGGGCGCCACCTCGGCGTGGGCGCTGGCGACCGGCCCGGACGAAGCCACCGGAGCTACGGACGGCTTGGCGCTGTCGGAGCCCGTGCGCAACGCCGCGTAGGCGAGAACCCCGGCGACTCCGAGCGCGCCGAACGCGACGATCACGACGACGCCCCTGGAGCGCAGCTTGGCGGGGCTCGCGGGCGCCACCGGCGCCGACGATCCGAAGTCGGGGACGCCGGGCACTCCGGGGATGTTCGGCGCGCGCGACGGGTGCGCCTGGCCGGCGTCCGCCGGGCCGATCGACCCGCGGTACGAGGCGCTGGGGCTCGATTCCGGGGCGGCCGACGCGCGGAGCGACGACGGAATCGGGCCCGACTCCGAGACGAGACGCGGGTGGCTCGATCGGTCGGCCGGCGTCCCCTGCCCTTGCGCGCCCAGCGCCAGGCGCTTGAGGGCGGCGAGCACCTCGTCCATCGAGCGATAGCGGTCGTTGGGCGACTTGGCGAGGCAGCGTGCGACCATCTCTTCGAACGCCGAAGAGATGGCCACGTTCGGGTTGAGCGTGCGCAGGGCCGGCGGCGGATCGTTGGCGTGCGCCATCAAGATCTTGACGCTCGTCGGCCGGTCGAACGGGACCTTGCCGGTGATCATCTCGCACATCACGACGCCGAGCGCGTACACGTCGGTGCGCGCATCGACGCGTTCGCCGCGGATCTGCTCGGGCGCCATGTACTTGGGGCTTCCCATGAAGAGACCGGCTTGCGTCAGATCTTCGAATCGACCCTCGTTCTCGCCCACGTTCTTGACGAGCCCAAAGTCGAGAATCTTCACGAAGTCGGTCTCGTCGGCGTGTTCGATGAGGAAGATGTTGGCGGGCTTGAGGTCGCGGTGCACGACACCGAGCGAGTGGGCTTCGCGGAGCCCGCGGCAGATCTGGCGCGCGACGTGCGTCGTGCGCTCCTCGGAGAAGTGGCCTGCCTCGCGGATGGCGCGGTGCAGAGTCAGGCCATCCAGGTACTCCATCGCCATGTAGTAGATGCCGTCGTCCGTCTTGCCGAAATCGTAGATGGTGACGGTGTTGGGATGCGCCAGCTTGGACGCGATGCTCGCCTCGAGGAAGAAGCGCTTGTGAAACTCGGGGTCCTGCCCGCGGGCGTAGTCGGGGTTCAGGACTTTGAGCGCGCACGCGCGGCCGAGGGGCGCCTGCTCCGCGAGGTACACCTTGCCCATGCCCCCGCGCGCGAGCACGCTCGTGACCCGAAAGCGCTCGTTGATGACCCGGCCGATCAGCGGGTCAGGGGCTCCGCTGTTCGTTGCCACTGCCGGTGCGCGCGGTGCGCCCTCAGTCATCTGGATGGGGCTCCATGGAGCGCGAGGCCGGCCGACCTGGCCGAGTCCTACAACCGTAGCAGCCTGCCGTGCGCCTTTGCAGTGTGCCTTTGCGGCCTACATTGTGTCAGCGGCATCAGAATTCTACAGCTGGCAAGGGCGCGCGCAGGACGCCGGCAACAGCGTGCGTGCGCAGACGAACGAAGAGCGTGCGTGCGTGCGGCGAACGAGTCGATGTACCGTGCGCTTCGCGATGAAAAACAACCTCTCTCCCACTGCGCGCACCGCCACGCTCGTGCTGGTCGCCGCTGCGGCGTTCGTGTTGGTCCTTCTCTCGAGCGCCCGCGCATCCGCGTCGTCGTTCGTGTTCAAGACGCCCGAAGCGACCGAGAGCAGCGGGCAGTGGCACCTCAAGGTGCGGATCGATCTCTCGCGCCCGCCCGCGATGATGCACACGCCGATGCGCTTCACCTTCTCCAAGCTCGCCGTCGACGAGCGCTCCATCATGACCAAGGGCGGGCAGCCCGAGCACCACAGGATCGTCCTCGACACGCAGCCCAAGCAGATCGTCTCGATGGACGTCGACTTTGCCGATCCGAGCGGCAAGGTCTTCAAGTCGACGTACTTCGAGTTCGACGTCGAGCGCGCGAGCGGATACTTCGAGGCGGGCGAGTACGTCGTCACGCTGACCGGCGCGGACGGCGACGTGGGGGGGGCGCAGAAGCTGCTCCTCAAGGGTGACAACCCGCCCGTCTACCGCGGAGCGATGGACTTCACCGACCCCAAGGCGGCCAAGAAGAAGGGGCCGAACATCCAGAGCGTGAGCAGCGGCATCGACGCGGGCTCCGGCAGCTCGGACGATCAGCCCGTCGCCGCGGCGCATTCGACCGAAGTGACGGCGTCCGAGGGCCCAGCGCCGTCGATGGTCCCGCAGAGCGCGTACAACAAGACAGCCGAAGAAGAAGGCGTGCAGGATCACCCCAAGGGGTGCGGTTGCGTCGTCGCCGGCGCGGCAGACAGCCCGCTTGCGGGGCCGGCCTCGCTCCTCCTGGTCGGTTTGCTCGGGCTCGCCTTCGTCGCGCGCCGTCGCATCAATTGAGGCTCGCAACCCCAGGCCCAGAGGCTGCTGAAGAAGGCCAATACCCGAGGGGCTTGATCGCCAAGGCGCCAAGACGCCAGGTGAATTTGCTATGACGCCCGACGACACCATCGCCCAAGCCAAGAGCGGGCGCCTCCTCCCCATGTACGTGGTCGTAGGCGAAGAGCGGCTCCTTCGCGATCAGGTCGTTGCCGAGCTACGCACGGCGTCGCTCGCCGGCGGGCTCGCGGACTTCAACGAGGACCGGTTCACGGCGGGCGAGGCCGACGTCGAGGCCGTCATCGCCGCCGCGCGCACGGTGCCGATGATGGCGCGCCGCCGGTTCGTGATCGTTCGCGGCGCGGAGCGATGGGACGCCTCGGAGGGCGCCACATCGGCCTTCGATCGGCTGGCGGAGTACGCGACGAGCCCGGTGGATTCCACGTGTCTGGTGATCGTGGGATCGAAGCTCGACGGACGTCGGCGCCTCGCGGTCGCCGCGCGCAAGCAAGGGTTCATGGTCACCTGCGATCCCCTCGACGCTCGCGCCGTGCCGGCGTGGATCGCGGGGCGATGCGAGGCCAAGGGCCACATCATCGATCGCGAGGTGGCCGAGTTGCTGGCCGCGCTCGCGGGCCCTGACCTGTCCACGCTGGACGACGCGATCGAGCGCCTCTCGCTTTACGCCGGTCCTGCCGCCCCGATCGACGAGGTCGCCGTGGGAGCGTGCGTCGCGCGCGTCCGGACGGCCGACACGTGGGCGATGGTCGACGCGGTCGGCGCGCGGGACCTCGCGCGCGCCGTGCGTACCCTCGACGACGCGTACGACCCCAGGGATCGCGGGCTACCGCTGCTCGGCGCCCTGGCGTGGTCGGTCCGCCAGCTTGCCAAATACCAGGCTGCGCTCGCGTCGGGCGCGGGGCCCGACGAGGCCGCGCGCATCGCGGGGGTCTTCCAGCCGCACCGCGCCAGAGAGCTTGCGGCAAAGGCGCGGGCGATCCCGGCAAGGGAGGTCGAACGGTGGATCCTCGTTCTCGCCGAGACGGATATGGCCCTGAAGGGCTCGCGGCGCACACCCGAGGCCATTCTCGAAGACATGCTGACGCGCCTCTGCCGCGGAGCGTCGGGGCCGAAGTCGGCGGCGTCGCCGGTGTCGAGGGCGCCAGCGCGCATTTGACGGGAGGCCGACTCGTCCCTACGTTGACGCTCTGATGCGGGAGCGGACCGTCAACCGGCCGCCACCCACACTCGCCCCCCATCATCGGAAGTTGAGATGCACGTCCCCCAAAGGGTGATCCGGCCTCATGGAACGCAAGCCACGCAAACCGAGTGGCTGAGCCAAGCCACCATTCCTACCCGCCACGGCCAGTTCGAGACGCACGTCTTCCGCGACGTGCGTCCCGCCGAGGATGGAGGTCTGGCGCTGTCGCAGGAGCACGTGGCCCTGGTCTTCGGCGACGCGGCCAAGCTGCGCGGGCGCCAGGACGTGCTCATTCGAGTGCACTCCGAGTGCATCACGAGCGAGGTGTTCGGCTCGCTCAAGTGCGACTGCAAAGACCAGTTCGACCGAGCGATGGCCGCGGTGGCTCGCGCCGGCGCGGGCGCAGTTCTCTACTTGCGGCAGGAAGGCCGCGGTATCGGGCTCGCCAACAAGATTCGGGCCTACGAGCTGCAATCGCGCGGTCACGACACGGTCGAGGCCAACCGGCTCCTCGGACTGCCGATCGACGCGCGTCGCTACGACGTGGCAGCCGACATGCTCGCTCACTTCGGCGTCGAAGGCGTGCGCCTCCTGACGAACAACCCCGCCAAGGTGACGGCGCTGCGTCAGCTCGGGGTCCGGGTGGTCGGGCGGGTGCCGATCGTCGTCGCCGCCAACCCGCATTCGGCACGCTACCTCGAAGCAAAGCGCGTCCAGATGGAGCACGACTTGCCTTCCGAGGTGCTGCGCGCCGCCAACGGCGACGCCGAGTGAGCGTCATCGGGTCCCCCGTCACCCCCGCTTCGGTATAATCGACTCGGCGAACGGATGCGGATCGCGCTCACGCACAACCTGCGCGTCACCGAGTCCGAGGACGAGGCCGAGTTCGATTCGCCGGAGACGATCGCCACGATCGAGCGCGCGTTCGAGCGGCCGGGCCACCGCGTCGAGCCGTTCGACGTCACGGGCCCCGCGTCGCTGCTCGTCACGCGCCTCGAGGCGTTCGCTCCCGACATCGTCTTCAATCTGGCCGAGGGCCACCGCGGCAAGACGCGACGCGCATTCTACCCGGCGCTCTTCGAGGAGCTCGGCATCCCTTCGACGGGCAGCGACGCGTACACGCTCACGGTGACGCTCGACAAGGCGCTGACGAAGAAGCAGCTCGCCGGGTGGGGCGTGCCGAGCCCGCGCGGTCGGTTCGTGACGGCGGCGTCGTTCAAGGTGGGCGGGCTCGACGAGCTGCCCTACCCGGCCATCGTGAAGCCCAATTTCGAAGGATCGAGCAAGGGCATCGGGCAGGACAACGTCGTAGGCGATCCGATCGCCCTCGGGCGTGTGCTCGACACGCTGCTCGAGCGGTATCCCGACGGCGCGCTCGTCGAGCAGTACGTGGCGGGCATCGACGTGCGCGTCGTCCATGTCGAAGGACTGCCGCCTTTGCCGCCCGTCGAGATGGTCGTCGACCCATCGTATCCGCGGCGACACGAGATCCTCGACTACCGCCTCGCCAACGTGGAGACGCGGATGGTCGAGCGAATCGCGCCGGCACGACTACCCGCCGCGGTGCACGAGCGGCTCCGCGATCTGACGACGAGGACCCTCGCGGCGTTCGCCCTGCGCGACGTCGCGGCGCTCGACTTCCGGGTCACCCCGGAGGGCGAGGTGCTCTTCCTCAGCGCGACCGCGATCCCGAGCTTTGCCCACGACGGCGCGCTCTTCGCGGCGACGCGCTCGATCGGCCTCGCGTACGACGCCACGGTGCTCGCGGTTCTTCGTGCCGCCGCGGTCCGGCATGGCCTCACCTCCCTGCTCGACGCGCCGAAGGTCCGGGGCGCGCGATCGCGGCGCACGAGCCTGCGCGTCGGCCTCGCCTTCAACATGAAGCGGATCGACTCGCACTCGGGCGACGACCGCGAGGCGGAGTACGACGCTCCCGAGACGATCCAGTCGATCACGCGCGCGATCGAGAGCCACGGGCACGAGGTGGTCCCGCTCGAGGCAACTCCGGAGTTCCCGCGTGTGCTGCAGAAGTCCAGCGTGGACGTGGTCTTCAACATCGCCGAAGGGATGGTCGGTCGCAGCCGCGAGGCTCAGATCCCGAGCCTCTGCGAGCTGCTCGGCATCCCCTACACGGGCAGCGACTCCGCCACGCTTTCCATCTGCCTCGACAAGGCCCTCGCCAAGCGCCTCCTCGTCGACGTCGACACCCCCGCCTTCCAGGTGCTGGTGACGGGCCGCGAGAAGATCCGTCCGCTACGCTACCCGGTCATCGTCAAACCCAACCAGGAGGGCACCAGCAAGGGCATCTCCGGCAAGAGCGTGTGCGACGACGAGGGCCGGTTGCGCGAGGTCGCGCGTGAGCTCATCGACCGCTACGGACAGCCTGCCCTGGTCGAAGAGTACATCTTCGGGCGCGAGCTCACGGTGGGCCTGCTCGGCGAGCGGCGGCCCCGCGTGCTGCCGCCCATGGAGGTGGTGTTCCTCGAAGCCAAAGAGCGGCCCGTGTACGACTACGCCTGCAAGCAGGACTGGCAGCGGCACGTGCGCTACGAGTGCCCGGCGAACCTCACGAAAGACGAGCTGCGCGCGGTCGAACGGGCGTGCCGCACGACATTCATGACGCTGGGATGCCGCGACGTTGCGCGGATCGACCTGCGCCTCACGTCCGCGGGCCGCGTCTACGTCATCGAGGTGAACCCGCTGCCCGGGCTGACGCCGGACTACAGCGATCTCTGCCTCATCGCGAATGGCGCGCGCACCGACTACCGCACGCTGATTGGCGAGATCCTCAGCGGCGCCATCAAGCGATGGCAGCACCGCCAGCGCGCGGTACGCGCGGACGAGTCGGATCCCGTGCTTGCTCCGCCAGAGACGACGTCCGCAAACTGACACCATGCGCCCCGCCCGCGCGCTCGCCGCCGTCGCGATGGTCCTCGTCGCCCAGCCGTGGCACGCCGCGCGAGCGCAGGCGCAAGCAGCGACGGGGGCGCTTGCTACGCCGGGCAAAGACGCCGCCGCATCTCCGAGTCTGCGGGATCGGATCGGTGTGGACGACGCGGCAAGGCTGATGCGTTCGAACGACCCCGAAGAGCGATTGCGGGGAGTCGAGCAAGCGGCGAGCCTGCACACGGTAGAAGCACTCTCGCTCCTCGAGCGGGCCGCGGGCGCCGATTCGTCGCACGGGATGGACCCGCGACTTCCCGCCGAAGGAATCGCAAGGACCGATCCTCGCGCGGTGCTCGCGGTGGTGCGGACGCTTGCCGGTTGGACGGAGCGCGAGGACGCCCGCGCGGCGCTCGCGTCCCTGGTCTCCGCGCCGAACGAATCGTTTGCGTTCCGGGTCGGAGCGCTCCCCGATCACGACGGCGGCCGAGGCGCCGCGGCCGACGCCGGGCGCATCCTGCTGGCGCGGCGCGAAGCGGCGATCGCCCTCGCCGAGTCAGGCAGCTCGCTCGCGATCGAAGCGCTGATCGCGATCGGGCGCGGTGCAGGGCCTGGTCGAGATGCTGCGCTCGATGCTTTGGCGGTCTATCCGCCGTCGGCGCCCGGGGCGCTCGGTGGAGTCGTGCTGACGACGCCGACGATGATCGCGCTCGCCGTCGACGTGGGCGACCTGAGGACGCCCGATGCGATGCTGGGCGCCGTTCGGGCGAGCGACCCCGCCCTCCGGGCGGCCGCGATCGAAGCCCTCGGCGCGAGCGCCGACACACGCGTCATCGACCCCGCGCGCGCGGCCCTTCGCGAAGAGCCCGCGGAAGGCAATGCGGCGGTGCGAATCGCCGCGGCGAGAGCGCTCGTGCGCCTCGGGGCGCGCGACGCCCCGGAGGCCGT
>Ga0302325_10001944_pt1 | contig 51409 bp, 38 predicted proteins | sample Palsa_T0_2_FD_201948 | JGI IMG/M metagenome (GOLD analysis project Ga0302325, IMG submission 201948) | Peat permafrost microbial communities from Stordalen Mire near Abisko, Sweden - Palsa_T0_2 | ecosystem: Environmental > Terrestrial > Soil > Palsa > Peat permafrost | place: Sweden: Abisko...
GAATGCGGCGCAGTGGCTGATGGCCTTCTGGCCGGCACTCCTGCTGGCGCGAAGCCGGCTGCTGCCGTGGGGTCTGCGGGGAGTGCTCGCCGGCGGCGCCGTGCTGCTGGCCGAGGTGGCGCTGCTCAGTCAGAGCCGTGGCTCGTTGTATGCGACCCCCGTGCTGATCGTGCTGGTTTTCGCCCTGCTGCCCCGGCGCACCCGTACGTTTGCCGTGTTTGTGCCGGTGGCGGCCGGCATCGCCGCTGCCGCGCCTTCCGTGTTGCGCGTCGGGGACCACCTGAAGAACGGCGCAGTAGCGCCGGCGGCGATTCACAGCGCGACGAAGGCAACGCTGGCAGCCGCTGTTGCGGTCGGGGTGGTGGTCGCTGTCGGCGCCGCGATCGAGAATCGGCGAGCGCTCTCAGGGTCCACGGCCGAGAGGGTCCACAGGGGGGTGGCCGCGATCGCCATAGCCACCGCCGTTGGCGTGCTCGCGATCGGCCTGGTGGTCGCCGGAAATCCCGTGACCCGGGTCAGGCACGGCTGGGACACATTCAAGGCCGGCTACCCGTCCTCCAACACCACCGGCAGCCGGCTGACGAGTGGCCTGGGGAGCAATCGCTACGACTTCTACCGCGTGAGCCTGAACGAATTCGCCGCTCATCCAATCCTCGGGATCGGGGCCGACAATTTCCAGCAGCAGTACCTCGCACATGGCCGCAGCGAAGAGACGCCCCACTACCCCCACAGCGTCGAGCTGCGCACGCTCGTGGAGACGGGGCTCGTCGGTGCAGTGCTCGCTGTGGTCGGCTTGGGGGCGGCGCTGCTGGCGGCTGCCCGCGCGATCCGGCCTGATGAGATTCGCAGGCGGGCCGACCCTCTCGCCCGCGACGTGGCGGCGGCGGCGCTCGCAGGGTTCGCCTACTGGCTCGTCCACGGCTCGTTCGACTGGTTCTGGGAGTTCGCCGGCCTCGGTGCGCCGGCGTTCGCCATGCTCGGCTTGGCCTGCGGGTTGGGGTCTCGGTCGGAGCCCATTTCGGAGGGCTCGCGGGGTTCACATGAGCTACAGGCGCCGGTGTCCTCTTCCGGTGACGAGCCGGCATCGGTCCCCCGCCGGTTCGTCGGGGCCCGGCGTTTGGGCTTCGTGGCACTCGGCGCGCTTGTGCTCGCCGGCGCGGCGTCGTTCGCGTCGCCCTGGTTGAGCCAGCTGCAGGTTCAGAGCGCAGCTCGCATCTGGCCCTACGCACCACAGACGGCCTATGCGCGGCTGGCCGATGCCGCGCGCTTGAACCCGCTCAGCGATGAGCCCGAACTGGTCGCCGGCAGCATCGCGCTGCGCCTCAACGAACTCACGCGCGCCGACCACGAGTTCTCGCTGGCGCTCCAGCGGAGCCCCGGTGACGCCTACGCCACCCTCGAGCGAGGAGCGATCGCTTCCACCCGGGGCGATCGTCCACAGGCGCTTGCGCTGCTCGAGCGAGCCGCACGATTGAACCCGCGCGACCCCCTCACACGAGAGGCGCTGCAGCTCGTTCGCGCCGGGCGTCGCGTAAGCGTCCAAGAACTGAACCGCTCGATCCTCCTCAAAGCTCAGCAGCTTGCGTAAGGCCGTGGAACTTATTTTCTCCAACCAGGGGCTTTTTGCTCGACACCCGGTCCGACCTTCGCTAGGCTGTGTCCCCGTCCCTCGTCGATTCGTTGAGCTCTGCGCTCGTGCGCTCAAGCATCTGACGGCAGCGTGGGCAGGGCGATGACTGGCGTAGGCACGGAAGAGTTGACAAAGCGTTACTCAGGCCGAAGAAGGGAATCAAGGCAGGGAAGCATGAGAAGTCGTCGCACGATCACACTGACCACTGCCTGCCTTCTGACTCTGTCTCTTTCGGCGGCCCTTCCGGCCGCTGCACCGGCCGGATCACTGCTCAGCGGCTACGGCGGGCCCGGGCAGGGGAGCCAGGAGATCATCGGTGCGGGGTTGGTGAACGGGGGCAGCCGAGGTGGTGGCGGCTCGGGCGGTGGCGGTTCGAGCGGTGGCTCGGCGGCCGCCGTTGGCTCCGCGACGGCTGCCGCGGCCGGCGTCGCCACGGGCACGACCCCCGCAGCGCCCGCGCCGGTCCGCTCGAGGTCCGCCAAGCGTGCCCCGAGAGTCACGGGCCGCGCCCGGCCGATCAAGGGTCAGGTCGGCCCAGTGGCCGCGGGCGGCACAGCCACAGCTGCCGCGCTCTCTCCCGCTGCAGCTGTGCAGGCCGTCCCCGGCGGTTCGAGCGCGCTCGGGCTCTCGAGTGCGAGTCTTCTCTACATCGCGCTGGCGCTTGCCGCCCTCGTCTTGACCGGTGTGTTCATGAGGCTGTTGGTGAGGCCAACCCAGCGGATGGGCACGGGTAGCTAAAGGGATGCCACGCACGACCCGAGTAAGCAACTAAGGACAAGGACGCCCTTACAAATGGACCGCACGCGCATCACACAACAGACCTCGACAACCCTGCCGCTTCGCGGCGGGTTGACGAGCGATGCGCCGTTGCCGAGGACGCTCGGGGCCGGAGCCTTCCACGGTCCGCTGCAATCGTTGCTTGAGGGCACGGGATGGACCGTGCTGCGCCAGGTCGTGGATTTCACGCTTCTGTGTGCCGCCGTGGTGATCGCGATGGGCGGCATCGAGTCCACCCTCCACACCTCTTCGGTCAACGCTCCGCTGTTCGCGCTGCCGGTGCTGGTCATGGTGCTGTTCCATCTGCGTGGCCTCTACCGCACCCGCCTTCGTGCTCTCGTGCTGGATGGGGTCGTGCCCGTCGTCAGCGGCGTCTCGGTGGCGGCGATGGCGGTGGTGCTGATCGGCCTCTTCTCCAACGGGAGGGCGCCGGAACAGTCCGAGTGGGTGCGGGCATGGCTGATTGCTCTACTCGCCGTTGGGTTTGGACGAGTTGCTCTGTCGCTGGCTCAACGCCAGGCGCGCGCGCGCAGGCTCGTGGGTAAGCCCGTACTGATCATGGGTGCGGGCGTCGTCGGCGCGCAGGTGGCACGCCGGCTGGACAGCCATCCCGAGTATGGCCTGATGCCGGTTGGCTTTCTTGACGAGGATCCGCGCTCGGTCGCCGAGGTGGGCGGGCGCGACGTGCCGGTGCTCGGCACGGTCGAGGATCTTGACGAGACGGTGCTGGGCACCGGAGTGAAGAACCTGATCGTGGCGTTCTCATCGGTCGCCGACGCACGCGTCAGCCGTCTGATCCAGCGTTGCCAGGAGCTCGGCATCGAGGTGTCGGTGGTACCTCGGATGTTCGACACGATCAACAACCGCGTGGGGTATGACAACGTCGGGGGACTGCCGCTGATGTCGTTCACGACAGTCGACCCGCGGGGGCTGCAGTTCGCGTTCAAGCATGCCTTTGACCGGATCTTCGCGCTGGTGCTGCTAGTGGTGCTCTCGCCGGTGATGCTGCTCGCGGCGATAGCAGTGGCGCTGAGCTCGCCCGGACCGGTGTTCTTCCGCCAGCGCCGCGTGGGCCGCGACGGCAAGGTGTTCGACTTCTACAAGTTCCGCTCGATGCGCCAGTCTCAAGGACAGCCGCAGAAGGGCGACGAGCAGGCCAGGGAGCAGGATGACGAGGAAGCCGGCGCGCTGGAGTTCCTGCTGGGCGGCGACATCGCTCCGGGTGGAGTCGAGGGCGCCGATCGCCGGACAGCCGTCGGGCGCTTTCTGCGGCGAACATCGCTCGATGAGTTGCCGCAACTGCTCAATGTGCTGCGAGGCGATATGAGCCTGATCGGCCCCCGTCCTGAGCGCCCGGAGTTTGTGAAGCTGTTCAGGCAGGACGTGGTCCGCTACGGCGACCGTCACAGGGTCAAGTCCGGGATCACCGGCTGGGCGCAGGTGCATGGGCTACGCGGGCAGACCTCGCTGGCCGAACGTGTCGAGTGGGACAACTACTACATCGCCAACTGGTCGCTGGGCCTGGATATGAAGATCCTGGCGCTCACGCTGTCGGCGCTGTTCCACAACGCCGAGTAGCGGGGCCCGAGGGCCGGTTCGAGTAGGGCGGCCCGACGGCGGGCTCGCAGCCGCGGGTGCTCAGATGCTCTTTTGGTGCTCAGATGCTCTTTTGGGCTGCCCGACCCAGGCCGGCCCAGTACTGGTAGACGCGCACGCGCAGGCCGCTGGTTCCGAGCACGCGCGGGAGCGCGATCGAGTAGCGGTTGAAGCGGTCGAGCACGAACAGCGCCGTGTAGCGCAGAAGCTTGCCTCGGAAGACTTCCAGCTCCATGTAGTCACCCACCGGCCCCGAACCGCTTGCCACAACGTGACTGCCGTGACGCTTCAGCGAGAGGGTCACAGGCCGGGGCTTGCCGAACGGGGAGACGAACACGCTTGATAGCGCGGCGAACGACGGCTTGCGCGCGTCGTTTTCGTTCAGAACCCCGAAGTCTTCACTCAGGGTGCCCTGCAGCTTGTAGACGACCTCGGCCGCAATCCATCGGGTCCGTGCCAGGGCACGGAAGGTGTCCTGGAGGTTGGCTCCCTGTTCAGCCGCCGTAACGCACGCCTGTTCCTGCTGTGTTCGTTGCCGCGGCCAGCAACTGGACCAGCCGAACTCACTGAGCCACACTGGCTTCGTGTCTCCGTTGGCCAACTGCGTTTCGTGGATCGCGCGCAGCGAGCCGAGCACGAGGTTGTAGAAGTGCACGGACAGGCCGTCATAGAAACCCTTGATCCCCGCCGCGTAGAGCGCACGGAGGAAAACGCCGTTTGAGCCGACGAGTGAGCCGGCGAGCACGGGCACTCGCGGGTTGACCTGCTTGATGGCCGGGTAGGCCGCCCTGAGAATGGCGGCGTAGCGCTGAGGTTTTTCGGGTCCGGCGAAGTACTGTTCGTTGGCCTGGTCGGGCTCGTTCCATATTTCGATCGCCGCCAGGTCCGGACCGTAGCGCTGGGTGAGATAGGCGACAAAGGCGGCGAAGGCCGCCGGTTCGCGCGGCGGCCAGGATGCCGCCTTGTTGGTCCCTCCCGGCGAGCATGCCTGCAGAAGCGCTGCGGGCGCGGAGGAAGCCCAGCATGGCGTGCTCTCGACCAGTGCGATCACCCCGATGCCTGCCGCGGCCGCGTCGCTCATCAGTCTGTCGGTGACCGCCAGTGCGCCTGGATCGATCTGATTCGGCGCGAGCGGCTCCAGTTCTGACCACGGCACTTCGACGCGCACGACCTTCGCATGCAGTGCATGGGCAAGCGCGATCTCATGGTCCACGTTGGCGAGGCTGTCGCCGCGGCTGATGCCTGGGAGGTTCACGCCGCCGAGGGGAGCGGTTGCCGACGAATGCGCCGATGCGGTGCCGTGCGCAAAGCCGGCCGGTGCGATCCAGCAGCTCACGAATATCGAGATCGCGACCGCGAGGAGCAACAGATGCCCCCGCCCGGCCGTGCGTGTACGGGGGCGCCCTGCCATCCCTACAGCTTAGACGTGAGCGCCGTGCGCGGCGCAGGTACCGGCCCAACCGTCGAGGTAGGCTGTTCTGGAGTCATGTCTCCATTCTGGGTCTGGACGCAAATTGCGATCATCGTGTTCGTCGTGATCGGGATGGTCGTGGCGATCACGAAGCTCGCCTGAAACCGTCCATGCGCCGGCGCAGCCACCCGCGGTCGTGCGGGGCGCCGGCCAGCTCAACGATCGGCCGTGGAGGGATGCTCGCCTCGCCGCTCAGAATCGCGGTGGGCACCGCACGCGTCAGCCACTCCATCAGCGGCGCCAGTCCGGCACGCTCCAGCTCGGCCGCGATCGCGGGCGGACGCTTGACATGGTCGTGTGCGTCTGAGGCCACGTTGTGCACCAACTCATCTCGCACGAGCCCGAGGGCGAAGCGGCGAACATCTCCGCCGAACTGCCCGACGAGCGAGCCGGCGGTGATCGATGTCAGCACGCCGCCGGCCACAAGCGCCTCCAACATCTCCGGATCGCGATGGAACGCCGGACAGCGCTCCGGGTGCGCGAGCAAGATGCGATAGCCCTCGCGCTGAAGCGATCCCAGGATGTTCTCAACGCCGGTCGCGATCGGCGTGAAGGGCGGCTCCATCAGCAGCCACCGCCCGCCCCCCAGGCCGAGGCGCTCAAGCTGGGTCGGCTCGACCTCGACGACGCTCGTGACTGCGATCTCGGCGCCCGGAACGACCTCGAGCGCGACTCCGTCCCTCTGCAGGCGTGTGTTCAGCTCATCCACCAGTCGCGCGATCGTGCTCGCGTCGTTGCGGTAGCGCGCGCTGACGTGGGGTGTTGCCACCAGCGTGCGGGTGCCCTGTGCCGCCGCGGCCCGCGCGAGCGCGATGGACTCCTCGATCGTCGCAGGGCCGTCATCGATCCCAGGAAGCACGTGGCAGTGCAGATCGATCATGCGTGTCCGGAACAGTACGCGCTGAGGAAGCCGTGAGGCGACAATGGGCGACAAAGAATTAAGGCACTAGCCCTATCCAAGCGCGAGTCTGTCAGCTAGAATCTCGCGCTCGAGTGTCACGGATGACCGAGCTAACCTTGCATGTCCCTATCCCCAACGTCGGCCTTGTGCTCGTCGGAGCGTCGGCGTTCGGCCCGGCCCTTGCGGGTGCGTCGCCGCGGGCGCGTGCTGCTGAATGTGGTGCGCCCGACCGATCTCGTGGCAAACGGCACCAACTCAGCATTTTGGGAATTCCTGTGCAGCCTTCGGGTATCGGCGTCAAGGGAGCACTTCGATGACAAGATTTACGGTCGTGCGCCACTTTTCGAAGCCCGCGCTGTTTCTCGCTCTCGTACTGACGCTGGCTCTGTCACTCACGGTGGTGATAGGACAGGCTCGTTCGGCTGAACCGGCTGGGCTGTTGCCGAATCTGGTGGCCGATCCGCCGACCGAAGAACATCTGGAAACGAGCGTCACGGAAGGTGGGTTGAGCAAGTCGGACGGGGAACCGCGCGACCTGTTGCGGTTCACCGGCTATGTCCACAACGCCGGCCCGGGGGCGCTGGACATCCGTGGTTCGCGCGAAAAGCCGGCCGAGACCAAAGCGACCGAAGAAGAAGTCGAAAGTCATCGCGAAAAACAAGAAGAACTGCCGCAGAACGTCGAAGAAGAGCTCGCCAACCCGCCGATGAAAGTGTTCCAGCGGGTGTTCACGACGAGCGCTGAAGAAACGAACAGCGAACGGCCGCACAAAGAAGAACCGAGCTCGGCGGAAGTGGTGTACGTGAACGCCGATGGGCATCATCATTTCCATCTGCAGCGCGTGGCGAAGTATTCGTTGTGGAACGCTGCCAGGACTGCCGAAGTTGCCCCCGCTCAGAAGGTCGGCTTCTGTCTCGAGGACAGCGAACATGAGGAACCGGGTATCGGCCCCAAAACCCAGGTTTACGCGGACGCGGTCCCGCCGTACCGTGACTTCTGCCAGCAATATCGCCCGAACGCTACGAGCCTGTTCGAGGGCATCTCCGCGGGCTGGCGTGACCGCTACGAAGCCGGACTGGGCTTTCAGTGGGTCGAAGTCTCCTACGTGCTGCCAGGTGAATACTGGTTGCGCGAGGACGTCAATCCGACCGGTGTGGTCAAAGAAACCGGCGGCGCCAACGTTCCCGCCTACGCGAAGGAACCGACGATCATCCCGGGCTTCATCGCCCAGCCGCAGGCAGTCAGCGTGCAGACCGGGGAATCAAAGACCATAACCGTCACCTCCAAAGCCTTTGAACGGCCGGGCACGTCACTGGGACCCGCGGAGTATGCGCTCGTGTCTCAACCACAGCACGGCACACTGACGGGCAAACCCCCTGACCAGGTCACCTACACCCCAGACCCCGGCTACACCGGCCCGGACTCGTTCACCTTCTCCGCTGGAGCCGCCGGCAGCGAATTCCCGCTCAACCCAGCGATCGCCACAGTCTCGATCGAAGTCGGAGCGACTACCGAACCTCCCCCTACCGAACCTCCCCCCACCGAACCTCCCGCCACCGAACCCCCGCCCGGCCAAGCTCCCCCGGGAGAATTGCTGCTCGGTGATCCTACGGCTACCTACTCCGTGGCCGAGGGAACTCCCGCCGGCCACGAGGAAGCGTTTCAGTTCATCGCGAAATCCACCGGCACGGTGGAAGAACTGCAGTTCCAAACAAACGGCACGGCCAACACGGGCATCACCGGCGTCGACTTGGGCATCTTTGCCGAAGGCGCGGGCAAGCCCGGAAAGGTACTCGGGCAGGCACGCGCGTCGGGCGAACCGGCGATCAGCTCGTGGATCAAAGCCACCGGCGTTTCAGTTCCCGTCGTCGCTGGAACAAAATACTGGCTCGTCGCGCTACCGCTTGGCTCCAACGAACTCCACTTCAACACGGCCGTTGGCTCGGGCGGGGTGGTCAGCGGAGAAGCGCTGCCGGGAGCACTGCTGAGCGAATTGACAGAAGAGGGGAACTGGAAAGCATTCGATCAGGGGCCCGTTGGGTTCCAGGCGCTCGCCGCCCGGCCCGGCCTCTCGATCGAAGGAGCGCCGTCCAGCATGATCGCCGGCACGGGCATTACGCTCAACGCGGTCGTGAGGAACGACAGCTCCCCGGTGATATGGGAAGCAAGCGGCGGGTCGATCACGTCAGGCGGGGTGTACACGGCCCCGTCCACCGCCGGCGGCACGGTGACCATCACGGCGCGTCTGTCGGACGACCGAAGTGTGGGCGAACAGCGCACCATCACGATCCTTCCCGTGCCACCCGATGTGGCGGCGATCGCAAATCCGACACCGACACCGACACCGACATCGACATCGTCGCCGTCGTCGACGGGGCATGGCTCGACGCTCGGCACCCACACGTCGGTCGAGCCTGCGGTCGCGCGCCCGCAGGTGATGCTCAACGGACGCACGCTGATCATGACGACCAAGTTCGGGAAGGCCGGCCGTGCTCGTCTCAGCGCATATATCGGCCACCGCCGCATCGGTACCTGCGTCGTTGAGACACAGGCCGGCCGGAGCTTCACCTGCAGGATAAAACTCGGTTCTCGCGTTTCCCTGAAAACGCCGATCAGCGTGTGGGCCAGTCTGAGAATCGGCAGGGAGATTCTTCAGGCCCTGCGCGCGGCCGCGCCGGTCCCGAAGATGAAAATGCCCGGCATGAGCCCCTTGCCGGATGCCGCTGTGGCGAACGGCAGTGCGGCGCACGCCAGCGTGGCGTCACTGGCAGCGCAGTTCATCTGCAGTCCATCAATGGTCGCGGCGATGGATAAGGCGTTGACGTCCGCGCAGGCGACGAAGCTCCTGTCGGCGTTGGATCGGTGAACACCGCCTTCGGCGGCCCGCCTGGACCGAGCCCCGTCGCCGGTCTCAGGACGGCGTTCCGCGACGGGCCTTTGCAACCGTCGCGATGCGCTCGCTGACCGGCGCAGGCAGCGCCTGAACGAGCAGCTTGCCGCGGTAGCGCAGCACTTTTGGCGCAAGTTCGGCGGCCGTTCGTGGCCAGCGGCGATTGTGCACGGTCAGCCCTCCCCACGTGAGAGGGTCCTCACCGTCGGCGAAGCGCAGCTTGTACGGGTGCGTTCCGGCACCCAGGTCCAGCCTCTGCTGGCCTCGCGCGATTGCGTCCTGAAGCGCGGCGGAGATCGTGAGCATCGAAGGCTTCAGGTCGGCGTGCGCCTCATCCCAGCCCCCGTTCCAGTACTTGATCTCCCCGCCGGCGGCGATGAACAGCTGGATGGAGATCGGCTCGCCGTTGATCTCTGCAGCCCACAGGCGCAAGCGGTCGGGGCCCAGCGTGGCGGCGGCCTCGCTCAAAAATGCCTGCACGGCGGGGCGGGCGAGGTTCGACCTGCCGCGGCCCTCCCAGCGACTCGCGTGCAGCGCAAGAAGGGTGCCCACCGCCTGCTGCGTCTCGGCGGGGTCGGTTATCTGGCGCACACCACCGCCGAGGCTCTCAAGCCGGCGTCCCATGCGACCGATCTGGCCGCGAAAGTTGCGTGAGCGCCCCGCGAGCCACGCCTCGGGTGGGCCGGCGGGCAACGTGACCGTGGGAGCCGGAATGACAGAGTTCCGGTATCTCCCCAGCCTCGCCCGCCCAGGCCAGCCGCTCGCCAGCAGACGCGTCCAGGGCGAGCCGATCGATACCGCCTCGAAGGCGGCGAGGTCGGCGCGTGGCCTGATTTCGAGCAGGGCCTGTCGCAACACGGGCGCGACCTCACGCTCGCGACCGGGAAGGCACAGGATGTCGACGCGATCGGATACTTCGGCGCCGAGGAAGCGCACGTCCACCCGACCCGCGTCACCTGTCTGTACGAACCAGGGTGCGATCGCCACCAGCTCCGAATCGCGCCGCACCGTGAGAATGCGCAGGCCGGCGCCGGCGGGAGCGAGATTTCTCCACCAGGCCAGCATCCAGCCCGGCGAACACATGGGAATTGAGCGAGCGACAGCCTGCTCGTCCCACTCAGGTGCGAATGCTTCGGCGGCCTCGAGATCGTCGATCACCTCTACGGTCAACATTCACCGTAATCTAGTGGCTCGGGGTGGCGGCTCTTGCCGGGAAGCGACTACGCCGCTTGCTGCCGGTGGTCGGCTGCGCGATATGATCGCGGCGCGCTGGCCGTGACAGACCAGCCTGGCGACTGCACAAGGAGACTCATGTTCAAATCGATCGCGGTGGGTACCGACGGCTCGGACACGGCGACCCAGGCTGTGCTTCAGGCGGTCGACCTGGCCCGTGCCGTGGGGGCAAAGCTCGAGCTCGTGAGCGCGTATGCGCCGGTGCCGGCGCAGCGTCTGAGCGAGGAACGGCTCCAGGCGCCGGAGGATTTGCAGTGGGCGATCAACCCCCGCGAGGATGTCGACGCGACGCTCGAGGCGGCCGCGCAGGTGGCTCGGGACGCCGGGGTGGCGGTTGACGTCTACCCTCGCCAGGGCGACCCTGCCGACGCGATTCTCGACGTCGCAGAGGAGCGCGAAGCCGATCTGATCGTGGTGGGCAACAAGGGGATGACGGGCGCCAAGCGGTTCCTGCTGGGGTCGGTGCCCAACAAGGTTTCTCACCACGCGCCCTGCTCGGTGCTGATCATCCGCACCGTCTGATCGCTGAAAGCGTTTGATCTAGTGGAGGTGGAGCGCGGCAAGCATCGCGCTGCGGATGCGCTGCTTGGCGATCCATCCATCGTCTCGCACGCGCCGAATCAGGCCAGTACCCTCAACGTTGAAGCGCCGCGCGGCGCGCTTGGGCTCAGTGAGATCCCGGCGAAGCTGGGCGGTACGGCCGCTGCGGATCTCATACGCGGCGCGACGGAGGCTGAGCCCCTTCTCTGACGGCAGGTGCCACAGGCCGATCGAACTGGGGTCGTCGACTCTCGCAGCCTGATTGCGCGGCCCGGTCCCCATCCGCCGTGCCACATCGGAGAGATCGCGGAATTTCACTCGCCCGCTCGCGCCCACGAGCGAGAGGATCTGCTCCTCGTTCGGCAGCGCCTTATCTTCCTGGTCCAGCCGCTCGTCGAACTCGTCGCACGCCGTCACCAGCTCAAGCAGTACGGCAGGTGTGCCGGCCAGGAGCTCACCGCCGACCCACGGCGGCAGCTCTTCGGAGCCGCCCATCTCCGCCGCCATCTCGCCGATCGCCCTGCGTGTCAGGCCATGCTCGCCGTGGCCGACCGTATCCCAATCGGCCCCATAGCCGATGTAGATGCAGCCGATCTCCGACGCGGGCGGGGCGCTGGCGAAGACCCGCTCGGGATCGACCCACACGCAGTCCAGGTCGGTCAGCCAGAGCTGGCGATCGGCGGGCTGGCCCGCTGTCGCCGAGACGATCGCGTCGAGCACGTAGCGTGAGGACACGTAGGCCTCGGTGCCCTCCCGCGGGCGGTGGCGATACTCGGTGGGGAGGATCTCCACGCCGAAGGCCTCAATGCAGGCCATCAGTTCCGTGCCCACGCGCCCGAGGTCGCCCGGCTCGAGGTTGGTGGCGAGTGCCAGATCGCATGGGACATCCTGAAGTCGCAGCGACGCGACCTGCGTGAGGGCGCACTCGAGGTAGCGGACGGCGACGCCGCCGGCCGAGGAGTCGGCACGGACCGTCGGGTAGGAGAACGCCTCGCCGTGCTCGTGCACGTACAGGTATTGCACGACCAGGGGTGTTGGAGGGGTGCCCGGGGATGTTGGCCCGGCGCCCAGGGGTGTCGGAAAACGCACCATCGGCAAGCCTTTTGTCGTCATTGGCGACGCCCAGCTTGAGAAAGCGGCGTCCAGGTAGGCCTTATGCCTGGCCCTCAGCTGGTCCGTTTTCGGGCGCTGCTAGCTTTGCAACACCTGATGCAGGACTCCGCCGACCTTGAACGCAACATAGCGCTCCACCTGGGCGGGGCGCGCCGGTTCGACCCGGGGGATGGCGACCTTCGCGTGCTCACTCCCTCGCCGGTGCCATCCGCGCCCGTTCGAGCAGCGCAGCGGCTGGCGATGAAGCTGGGCCGTCTGGATTGGGAGCGCGCGTGGCTTGAAAAGCTGCTCGTCCTCAGACGAAGCGTCTACGGGGAGGGAGCCTCAGGCCCGCCGCGGTTCCTCGTGAGGGTCGATGAGTTCCCGTATTACACGTCCTTTGACCGTCCCCAGGACATCGACATGTCGCGGAAATTCCACGATGTCATGGCCGCGGCGGGCGTAGCGCATCTCATGTCGGTGGTACCCCAGCTCACCCATGCGCCCTTGACGGTGGGCTCGAGCGGCGGCCGGCCGCTCGGCGGCGAGGAGATCGAGCTACTCACACGGATGCGTGGCGACCGCGTCACGTTTGCCCAGCATGGAACGACCCACCGCACCCTGTTCGAGAGTCCCCGCCGACGATCGGAGTTCTCCGGCCTTTCTCCTGAGAGCTTCGAGCGGGTGCTCGAGGATGGGCGCCAGCGGTTGCTCGAGGCCGGAGTTCAGGCGCCAAGGGTATTCGTGCCTCCGTTTAACCGCTTCGACGCTGCTCAATACCCCGTGCTCGCGAGTCGCTTCGACATCGTCTGCGGCGGACCGGAGAGCGTGGCCATGATGGGCTTTCACGGAGGTCCGCTATGGCGCGACGGCGCGGTCTATCTTCCCGCCTACGCGCCCCTCTATTCGAATGCGCGGACGATTCTGCCGATGGCCGAGCGGCTGATCGATCTCGCACCCGGCACCTGGATCCCGATCGTGCTGCATACCTCCTGGGAGCAGGAGGACGACTTCCGCTCGCTCGAGCGTTTGGCCGAGCGCATCGCTCCGTTCACGGAGGACTGGGAGGACTTCCTGGCAGAGGTGGCCAGAAGCGCCGACGTTTCGCCCGAATCGGCCGCAGCAGCAAGCATTTCCTGAGCTGCTTGATTCCGCTCGGCGACCAGCTCAGTGGCTGCCGCGCCCGATGCCCGCCCTGGCCGCGGCGCGGCGCGACATTTCGGGAAGGTAGTAGTGCAGCAACGGGCCCGGATCGCCGCGCGCGAGCAGACTGTGGGCGCTGCGTGGCGCCAGCGCGAGCGCCGCTGCCACACCCCTCAGGCCGTCGGCGTGAAGTGAGGCGGCGAGGTCGCGGTTGAGCCATTGGAAACGTGCCCCGACGCGCTGGGGGGCGAGCGGCGTGACCGACTCCCCCATGGCCAGGCGCGCCCAAACCGCCGCAACGTTGACGCCCGCGCGACCCGCCAGGGCAAGGCCACCGTAGAAGCGGCCGTTGAGCTCCGTGAAGCGTGGTACCCCGCGATCGTCGAGCAGGTACTCGATCTCCGCGAGCCCGAACCACTCGAGCCGGCGAACCAGCTCAGCGACCCGCTCTGAGAGTTCGGCGTCGGGAGAGATCGTGCGCGCGCGTGCAGTCACGCCCGCCTCCGCAGGCCACGAGCGGTCGCAGCGCTGCTGGACCTCGGCGATCACCTGGCCGTCGTGGTCCACCACCACGACGACCGCGCCGAGCTGGCCCGTGATGCACTCCTGCAGCAGCGGCTCGGCATCGCGGCTACGAAGGTCGGCCACGAATGGCGCAGCCTGCTCGGCGCTCTGAAAGCGCCGAGTCTCATAGCGCGTCGGCACATGGATCCGCGCCTTGACGACCACGGGCCCGCTCCAGCCGGCCAGCGCCGCTTCGGTCGCCTCCTCGGTATGCGGGACCGCCAGGCCCGCGGCCTCGGCGGTACGGGTGAACGCCAGCTTGTCGAAGGACCGCTCGACGATCTCGTGCGCGGCGTAGGGGACGATCGCCGGGGCGATCTCGTCGCGGCGGCGCGACAGCACCAGCAGGCCCACGTCGTAGCTGCAGAAGACCACCTGGTAGTCGCGCTCGCGCACGGCGGCAGCGATATCCGCGATGAAGCGGTCCTCGTCGGTCTCAGCTTCCTCGATGTGATGGTGCGGACCGGTGACCGCCGAGGTTGACGCGATGCTCGGCTGCCATGCGCCCGTTCCCACCTCCCAGCCATCGGCGTGGAGCATGCGCGCTGCCACCAATGCCGAGCGGTCCCGGGACTGATCGACGATCAGCGCGCGCATAGCTTCTCACCGCGGCTGATCGGGTCGTCGAAGTCGTCGGTCACGGTGAGCTGAAGCTCCAGGTTCCAGAGATGGTCTCGGGTCGGGCGCGGCGAGCCTGGCGCTCACCCCGCTGAACCTCCTGAGGGGTGCTCGCGACATCGCCCGCCGACGAGCCGTGGATGATAGCGTCAGCCGGCGTCGCTCCTGCGGGCAGGAAGTTCATGCGCGGCACGGTAGATTGCCCACCAAGTATGTCGATCTTGGCGCATACAACGGACTCCCGGCCGGGCTTTAGAACAGACGTCCACACGCTCGGCGGCAGCTCCTTCCCAGGGCTTCAGGGCCGTCCCGCGACGCCGAGATAGGGGGCGGCGTGAAGATCGTTAGCGTGATGACAACCGATTCGAGCGGTGGCGCGGAGTTCGCCGCGGTCGAGATGCTGGACGCGCTGCGCCAGCGGGGGCACGAGACGGTGATGCTGACCGACATGCCGGCGATGGCGCGCGACACCGAGGTGCGCGTGGCTCCCGTTTCGCTGGGGCCGAAGCTGTCCACGACGAGCTGGGTCAAGCTCGCGCTGCGCTGGCCGTCGCTGCTCATGCGCCTGCGTGGCGCGCTTGCCAAGGAGGCCCCATACGACGTGCTGATGGTCCACTACAAGAAGGAGCAGCTGCTCGCCGGGATGCTCCCCGCAGCGCTGCGCAGCACGCTCGTGTGGGCGGAGTGGGGGCCGGTGCCGTTCCCCCTGCGCCGCGGGGTGCCGCGCCGCGCCTACCTGCGGGCCGGCGATCGCGCCGCACTCGTGATGGCGATCTCCGAGGGCACTCGTCGCTCGGTCGCCGACGTCGGCGTCGCCGAGCAGAAGATCATCGTCGTTCCGAACGTCGTGCGCACCGACGAGATCCGCTACACCGAGGAGGGCCGAGCCAGGGTGCGTGGCCAGCTCGGGATCCCCGAGCAGGCGTTCGTCGTCGGCTGCATCTCCCGCTTCCATCCCAAGAAGCGAAACGACGTCGTCGTGCGCGCCGTCTGCGAGCTGGAGGATGAGAACGTCCACCTGATCCTGGGCGGGAGCGGCGAGACCGAGTCCGAGCTGCGACGCTTGGCCGAGCCGCTCGGCGAGCGGGCGCACTTCATACCCACGCCCGGGTCCGAGGTGCCCGACGTGCTCTCCGCGTTCGACGTGTCGGTGTTCTGCCCGAGCCCCACGGAGGGCGCGCCTCGAGCGGTGATACTCGGCATGCTTGCTTCGCGCCCGTGCCTGTCGACCGGCGCCGAGGGCGTCGCTGACATGATCATGCCGGAGTTCGGTGGTATCACCTCCCCGGAGAACGACCCCGATGCTCTGCGGTCAATGATCTCTCGCTACCTCGACGATCCTGCCCTGGTGGTCAGCCAGGGTGCGGCGGCACGCGCCTACGCCGAGCGGACCTACGCTGCACCCGTCGTCGCCGAGCGGATCGAGGGCCTGTTCAAAGAGGCGATCGCCGGCGAACCGCTTTCTCGCGGATGAGCGGCGGGGCGGGCCGCCGTCTGCTCATGATCGAGCAGGGCGGCCGCGGCGGAGTGGCCGACTACACCGCAGAGCTCACCGCCGCGCTCGCGGCCGAGGGCTGGAGGGTCACGCTCGCGACGGCCGCCGACCACCGCTATCCACCCGCCGGCGGCGTCGCGCTCGCCCCGATCTTCCACTACACCCGCGGCCACTCCCGGCTCGCCCGCCGCCTGCGTGCGCGCGGGCTGGGCAAGCCGATCAACGCCCTGCGCTTCCTCGCGGCGATCCCGCGCTTGATGGGGCTTGCCACGCGCGCGGACATCGTGCACACGCAGGGATGGGAGAGCCCGCTGATCGGCCTGCCGGCGGTTGCGTGTCTGCGGCTCACCGGCACGCCGGTTGTGCAGACCGAGCATGGAGCCTTCTCGCGCACGGGCTCGCTTCTGCGCACGCGCCGGCTTGCTCGCCGGCTTTCGGGGTGGCTGACGGCACGGGCGATCGTCCACACTCAGGCCGACGTCCCCTCCATCAGCGAATTCGTGGGCGATCGCTCGGTAGTGATCCCGCACGGTGAGTACGGCGGTCTGGCCCGCAGCGGTGGGAGTCCCGAGCGCGCCGGCGCGCGAGCCGCACTCGGGCTCGATGATGATGTGCCGGCGACGCTGATGTTCGGGCAGCTCCGCACCGACAAGGGCCTCGCCGACCTCGTCGAGGCGGTCGCGCGGGTTCCGTCACTGCACCTGCTGATCGGTGGCCAGGACGTCGGCGGTCTGGCCGCTGTGCGCGGACGCCTCGACGTGCTCGCCGACCGCGTGACCGTGCGCGAGGGCTTCCTTGACATGAGCGAGACCGCCGAACTGTTTGCCGCGGCCGACACCGTCGCGCTGCCATATCGCCAGGCGAGTCAGAGCGGCGTGCTACTGCTCGCCTACGGCTTTGCCCGGCCGGTCATCATCTACCCGGCCGGGGGCATGGCTGAGGCGGTGATCGACGGCGAGACTGGCTGGATCTGCCCGGCCGCGGATGTCGATTCCCTCGCGCGCGTGCTCGACGCAAGCGTGAAAGCCGGCCGAGCCGAGTGCCTGCGCCGCGGCGAGGCCGGCCGTGCGCTTGCAGAGGAGCGCTTCGCCTGGCCGGTTATCGCCCGCCGCACAAGCGATCTCTACGACCAGGTACTCGCCCGCGGCTGAACCGTGGACCATTCGACCGGCTCAACTCGAGGAGAAAGTGAGCCTCCAGTTGAACGGGCGCAGCCACACGTCGATGAGTTGGTAGCCGGCCGCCTCGAGCGCCTTCACCTGCCGGCGGATCGGTTCGAGCGGGCTCGGCTGGGCGAACTCGACGCACAGCACTCCGACGGGAATGCGCTCAGCCAGTATGTTGCCGAGGATCTCGTACTCGGACCCCTCCACGCTCAGCTTCAAAAGATCGATGCGTTGATGGCCCCACTCCTCCATCAGCGAGCCGATCCGCCGCACCTGAGCTTCGGTGTAGGTGCCCGTACCGTGCATGTTCGTGGCCGAACGCGAGACGAAGCTCGGCTCGGCGTTGTCATAGAAGCGCAGCGCACCATCCGAGGACCACAGGCCGATCGGCTGGAACTCAAAGCGAGGCTCCCGGGCGCTGATCGTCTCGGCGTAGCGCGCCGCCTCGGGCACGGGGTCGAATGCGTGAACGACGCATCCGATCCGCTCGATCACGCCCAGGTCGAAGCTGGCGTCCTCGCCGAGGCCTGCGAGATAGCAGACCGAATCTCTGCTCAGCGCGCCTTCCGGGATTGGCCAGGCACCGTAGGCGCTCCCGATCTTCACGAGGTCATCTCGCGGAGTGACGGTGAGCGATCGCTCCAGCCTCTGTGCCTGCACCCGCTGGGAGATCGCGTGGCTGACACGCTGGACGGTCGGGCGCAGGGGGTTGGGCACGGGCCGGGACGCTACTACCCCGCGCCGAACGACCGCGCGTCGCGCTCAGGATTTCAGATTCAGGCGTGAAGGGCCGATGCTTGCAGACAATGTCACCGTTATTTCCACACGGCCGCCGTTCGTTCGCGACGCGACCCCTCCCGACAGCTCGCACCGAGCACCCTAGACCCTCGGCCCTGGAGATCCCATGAACCGTGCCGTGATCCTCGCAGGTGGCGAGGGCACTCGCCTGCGTCCCTATACGACGGTGCTGCCGAAGCCGCTGATGCCGATCGGCGACCGCCCGATTCTCGACATCGTGATACGCCAGCTGAAGGCCAGCGGGTTCGAGCGAATCACGATCGCAACCGGATACCTGGCCGAGCTGATCGAGGCGTTCTTTCGCGACGGCGAGGCCTACGGTGTATCGATCGACTACTACCGCGAGCACGAGCCGCTCGGCACCGTCGGCGCGCTCGCGCTGATAGACGGGCTCGCCGATGACGACATCCTGGTGATGAACGGAGACGTGCTCACCGACATCGATTACGGCGCCCTGCTGGAGCGCCATCGTAAGAGCGACGCGGCCGCGACGATCGCCACGAAGGTGCGCAACGTCCAGATCTCGCTTGGCGTGCTGCGCTTTGGCGATGCCGGCGACGAGACGCGACTGACCGGATACGACGAGAAGCCCACGCTCGACTACATCGCCAGCATGGGCGTCTATTGCTTCGCGCCACGCGCGCTCGCGCACATCGAGCCGGGCCAGCGCCTTGACTTTCCGGACCTGATCCTCCGTCTGATCGCCGCCGGGGAGACGGTGCGTGCGTGGCCGAGCGATGACTATTGGCTAGACATCGGCCGTCACGACGACTACGAGCAGGCGCAGGAGGAGTTCGAGAGCGTGCGCGACCGGCTCATCCCGCCGGAGTAGCAGCGGATCTGGGCCGAGCGGGGAACGCCGTCTCACGGAAGAGCTCGACAAGCCGTGGGCCCTGCCGCTGGGCGTCGTAGTGGGTCTCACAGCGGGCTCGCGCACGCGCTGCCAGCTGGGCTCGCCGGCCTGGATCGGCGAGCAGCGCCCGCACGGTCTCGCCGAGGGCGCGGGGCTCGCCGTAAGGGGCGAGTACGCCGGAGCGGCCATCATCGAGCATGTCGGGTATGCCGCCGACGCGGGTGGTGATCACGGGCGTGCCGCAGGCCATCGCCTCGAGAACGCTCCACGGGTTCGTGTCCCCGTAGGTGGGCATGCAGAACACGTCGGCCTGTTGCTGCAGGTCGAGCAGTTGAGGGTCCGATCGCATCAGCCGGTGTATACGCACGCCAGCCCGCTCTGGCACGTCGGCATGCGTCACGATGTCGAGGTCAATGTCGCGGCCGAGCTCGCCGGCGAGGGCCGCGATCAGGTCCTCGCCGCCCTTCTCGGTGAACCGACCCCCGATGAACAGCACCCGTGCGCGAGCGCGCTCGCGACGAGGCGCCGGTCGGTAGCGGACCAGGTCGATTCCTGGATGATGCTCGACTACGCGGACCCCCGGAGCTTCGCGTTCCAGAGCGTGGCGAGTCCACGCCGTCCTCGCCAGTACGAGCGCGGCGCGACGCAGGGCGTGCCGCTCGAGCACGCGGCTCGGCTCGATCGTGACCCGCGCATACGGCTCTGTCCGTCGCCATGCGGGCATCGCCCACCAGTCGCGTACCGTTGTATCGGTCGATATCACGACCGGGGTGCTGCCCATCGCTCCGGGCATGGCGAGCGCGATCGTGTGGCTGTACATGTGGACCACGTCCGCCGGCCGGGCACGCAGCTCGCGTCTTACGGCCTCCCGAGCCCGGAGTGACTGGACGACCTGCCAGCGAAGCCCGGCGAAGTCGAGGTCTGACCTTGCCAGGGGTTCGATGCGCCGATGCGCGGCCGCGCGCGTGATACGTCCCATCGGCGTGAGCCTGGCGAAGCGCGCCTCCACGTCCGGGGTCCCGGTCAGCCCCGCCCGCAGTGCCTCATCGAGCTGTCCGTGCCCCAGAGCATGCGTGCCGAGGTTGCCCACGTTGAAGAACAGGACTCGCACCGTACGCGAACCGTACACGCTGTCAAACACCCGGCAGGTGCGGCAGAGGCCGGTCTCGCGGAAACCGTTAGCCCGCAGCGAGAGCCAGGCGCACGACGTCGACGACGAGGTCGACGTCGGCCTCGTTCATCGTCGAGCTCAGCGGCAGGGCGCAGTGTCGGTCTGCGACCTCTGTGGCTGCAGGCAGTCCGTCGGCGGGCGCAAAGCGCTGATACTCGGTGAACGTGTGCAGCGCCGGATACCAGGTGGTCTGGATGCCGTTCTCCTTGAGCTCCGAGCGGAAGCGATCCCGCGTGCTGCGATCGGCGAGCAGGACCGGGAACGCGAAGTGGGTGGCGTCCTGCACGGCCTGCTCATCGAAGCAGAGCTCCACTCCTGGCACATCGGCCAGACGTTCGCGATAGGCGCGAACGATCGCCCGGCGCGTGGCGATGTTCTCGTCAAGCCGCTGCAGACGGCTCAGCCCGAGCGCGGCCCGCGGCTCATCCATGCGGAAGTTGAAGCCGATATCAACCACGTCGTAGGCGGGGTCGTGACCGCGGTGCCGATCCCAGGTGCTGCTGGTCATCGCGTGCGAGCGAAACAGCCGCACGCGTGTGTCCAGTGCCTCATCGGCGGTGCTGACCATGCCGCCCTCGCCGACGCACAGCTGCTTCTTGGAGAAGAAGCTGAAGCAGCCCAGCTCACCGACAGTCCCGGCCTGACGGCCGTTGGCGTCCACGTGCGCGCCGATCGCCTGGGCACAGTCCTCGATCAGGATCAGCCCGTGCTCGTCGCAGAGCTCTCGCAGGGCAAGCACCTCCGCCGGGTAGCCACAGAAGTGAACTGCGATCACCGCACGCGTTCTGTCGGTGATCCGGCGTGCGACATCCTCAGGGTCGAGGTTGAAGTTCTGGGGGCTGTGGACGTCGCACAGGACGGGCTCGGCTCCAACGTAGCGGGGGGCGCTCGCGCTCGCCACGAAGGTGAAGGCGGGCACGATCACCTCATCACCCGGGCCGAGTCCCGCGGCGATGCAGGCCAGATGCAGGGCCGCCGTGCCGCTCGAGACGGTCGCCGCGTGGGGGGTACCGACGTAGCCGGCGAGTCCCTCCTCGAATGCCTTCGTGCGGGGGCCCATCGTCAGCCAGCCCGAGCGCAGGCAGTCGAGCACTGCCTCCACGTCCTGCTCGGGCATCGCGATGTCGGTGAGCGGTACGCGCCAGTCGCTCATCGCGCCACCTCTGAGTCATCCTGCGCTCGCCCCTGGGCGTCGAGATTCCTCATCCGGCGATCACCTCGGCGAGCGCGGTGGCGACCCTGTCCTGATCGTCGTTTGTCATGTGTGGATAGAAGGGGAGCGTCAGCTCTGTTCGTGACGCCAGCTCCGTGATCGGCAGGGAAACGTCGGGAAAGCGCTCGCGGTAGGCGCTGAAGCGGTGGATCGACGGGTAGAAGATGCTCGTCTGGATGCCTCGCTCACGCAGCCGGCTTGAGACCTCCGCCTGGCGACCGTCCTGCTCGATCATGATCGAGATCACGTAGCAGGATGAGCTGGGCACGTCGGCGTCCTCGAACGGCACGATGATGCCGTCGATCCCACTCAGCAACTCGCGGTAGCGCAGGGTGAGCTCGCGCCGGCGTGTGATTTCGCTCTCGAGCCGGCCCATGCGCGAGAGCAACAGCGCTGCACGTGGCTCGTCCAGGCGGTAATTGAAGCCGAGAGCGGTCACGTCATAGGTGTCGGTGCGCCCACTGTGACGGTCCCACGTGCCGCTGGTCATCGCGTGCGAGCGGCGCGAGCGCACGAACGCCGCCACCTCATCGGAGTCGGTGCACAGGAGACCTCCCTCACCGACCGAAAGGACCTTGTTGGAGAAGAAGCTGAACGCCCCGGACTGGCCCCACGTGCCGAGTTTGCGCCCACCCAGCGTCGCGCTGGGAGCATGGGCGACGTCCTCGATCAGGGCGATGCCGCGCGCATCGCACAGCTCCTTCAGGCGGTCCGCCGCGGCGGCATATCCCGCGTAGTGCACTACACATACGGCCTTTGTATGCGGCGTGATGCGCCGTTCCACATCATCGGGATCGAGGCTCGGGCGCTCGCGCGAGACGATCTCCGCGAACACCGGCGTGGCACCGCAGTAGAGCGCGGCCGCGGCGGTCGCCGCGAACGTGAACGACGGGACGATCACCTCGTCGCCGGGGCCCACTCCCGCAGCCAGGTAGGCCAGATGCAACGCCGCGGTGCAGCTGGACAGCGCGATTGCATGACGTGCGCCGAGGTGCTCGGCGAACATCTCCTCGAATTTGGCGGTACGGGGACCGAGCGTCAGCCAGCCCGAACGCAGCGTCTCGGCGACCGCCTCGAGGTCCTGGGGCTCCAGGCGCAGGTCGAACAGCGGCAGCTCGGGGAAGGTCTCGGTGACGGCCATCTAGACGTGGTCCTTGCCAGGCGCCGACCGGCGCTCAGGGAATGTTCCGGTAACGACCGTCATAGGGATCGCCGAACTGCTCCACGTCGAGCGCGGCGATGATCTCGGCGATACCGTCGGGCACGGTCATCAGCGTCTCGAAGCCGAGCTCTGCCTTGATCTTGTCGAAGCTCACCTTGTAGTCACGGGGGTCCTCGTCGCGGCGCACGTAGGAGACGCTGCCGCGATCGACCTGCTTGCCGATCTCATCGACCAGGTCGAGCTTGCGGTAGTTCTCACCCGAGCGGCCCGCGTTGAAGACCCGTCCGGCAACCTTCTCGGTGGGTGTCTCGAGCACCGTGCGCACGGCTCGGGCGGCGTCGCGAACGTGAATATATGGACGCCAGAACTGCTCGCCGAAGACTTCCAGCTCGCGGTCGGCCCAAAGATCGCGCGTGAACTCGTTGACGGTCAGGTCGAAGCGCATACGCCGTCCGACCCCGTACACCGTCGCAAACCGCAGGCAAGTTGGCTGTGTCTGACCGTTGCCGCTCGCAAGTATCAATTGCTCCATCCCGACCTTCTGCTCGGCGTACAGCGACACCGGGCGCAGCTCGCCCTCCTCGGTGATCGGCACGTTGGGATCGGCCATGCGCCCGTAGTTCGAACAGGTCGAGGCGAACACGAGTCGCTCCACACCCAGCTCGTTTGCGTCGGCGACGAGCGCCCGGGTGGCCTGGACGTTGACGTCATCGGAGACCTTGGGGTCCAGTGCGCACGCCGGATCGCCGACGATCGCGGCAAGGTGCACCACAGCCTCGGCGTCCGTCAGAGCGCGCCTGCGTGCCTCGGCGTCGCGGATGTCGGCGCGGATCACCTCGACCCCGGCCTGTTCCTGCTCGAGGGCAATGTCCTCCTGGCCGTGCAGGAGAGAGTCGAGAACGCGGACCTCACGTCCGGCCTCAAGCAGCTCCTGAGCCAGGAGCGCTCCGATGTAGCCGCTTCCGCCAGTGATCAACGTGGACTTACCCACCGATGTTCCTCTCGTTGGTTGGATGGTCGTGCCGCCTGCCGGCCCCGCTCGAGTCGTGTCGGCGAGTCTGCCACTGGGAAGTGGAACGGCAATCGTATAGTGCTATCGGTTGTCGTCCCCGCCCACTTTAGGCCAGTCGTGTGGACCACCCGGGTTTAAGGCGACGTGGTAAACCCGGCGCGGCTGGACCCCGCCGCCTGGCCTGCCGATATGAGGGAATACTTGTGACTCCCGCCCGAGCGGGAACCCTGCGCCGATGCCGACACTAGCTCGCCACGCCACGCGGCAACGCGCCGCCCGCGACATTCTCATGCAGGTCGTCGTGCGCATCGGGAACCTCCTCATGGGGGTGTTCGTCACAGCGCTCGTCGTGCGGACGCTGGGCTCTGCGGGCTACGGTGAATGGTCAACGCTGTTCATCGCCCTCGGGCTGGTCGGCTACTTCGCGAACTTCGGGATGGAGGGCGTCGCGTTGCGCGAAGCCGCGCGCACGCCGGAGCACGAGGGCGAGTGGATCGGTTCGGTGATGCTGATGCGACTGGCCGCCCTGGCGCCGGTGATGCTCGTGTGCGTGGGCGCGGACGTGGTGCTCGAGCGCAGCAACGAAATGCTGATCGCCGGCCTGATCCTGGTCGTGGCGATGCCCTTCAGCGGTGTGAGCGCGCTCGGGCTTCTGTTTCAGCTGCGCGTCGACAATCGCGTGCCGATGATCGTGCTGACGCTGCGCAGCGTGTTGTGGGGGATTGCGGTCGTGATCATCTACTTCAAGGGCGGGGGCATGATCGCGCTGGCGATCGCGATGGTGGTCTCGAACACGATCGGCTCGCTCGTCCAGGTGCTCGCGGTGCGGCGGTTGAAAATACCCTGGCCGCGGCCCACGCGCAAGCATCTCAGGCCGCTCATCCGCATCGGCGCGCCGCTGGGCGCCGCCGGCGTGCTGATCATGGCCTATGCCCGCATCGATCAGGTGATCGTGTACGTGATCGCCGGCAGCAAGGCGGCGGGGCTCTACGCGGTGGTCTACAACCTGCTCAGCCAGGCGCAGTTCGTCCCGGTTTCGATCCTGACGACGCTCTCGCCGGTGCTCGCCGCGTCCTGGCCGCACGATCGCCCGCGTCTTCTGCGTACGTCACGGCTCACCGCCGATCTGCTCGCGGTCGCCTCGTTCGGGGCACTGGCGTTTGCGTGCGTAGCCGCAACGCCGATCGTCCGCACGATCTTCGGCCCGGAATTCGTGCCCGCCGCACCGGCGATGATTCCGCTGGGTCTCACGTTCGTGTTCATCTGCTTCGGTTACCTCAGCGACAACGTCATGTTCGTGCTCGGACTGCAGCGTCGGCGGGTGATCATCGGCGTAGCCGCACTCGTGCTCAACGTGATCGGCAACATCATCCTCGTACCGATCTTCGGCTTCATGGGAGCGGCATGGATGACGCTCATCACTGAGGTCGTGGTGCTGAGCCTCGGCTCGAGGCTCGTCCTGAGGACCCTCGAGCTGCCGCGCCCGAAGCTCGGCCGTGTCGGCCGTACGGCGATCGCGGCCGCGGTGCTGGCCGCGATTCTCGAGGGCCTGAGCCTGGCCTCGAACGAATCCCTGTGGGTGCTGATCGCGGCGGCGTGCATCTGCTATCCGGCGCTGCTGTTCGGACTGCGCGCGCTGACGCTTGACGAAGCGTTTTCGATCGTGCGGCGCAGGCAGTTTGCCTGATCGCCGGCGTTCAGCTGTGGGGCGTCACTCGAAGTGACGCCCAATGGCCGCCAGCGCCGGCTAGGCGGGGCGCCCGGCGGACTTGGGCCGGATCCACGACTCCGCCGTCGCCCACTCCCCCCAGCCGAAGCTGCGCGGGTCGCGCATCGACTCGGGATACTCAAGAATCCAGGCCTCGTGCAGCGCTGCCAATCTGTCGTGCAGCTGATCGACGCCGGCGAAGTCCTCTGGATCGAGCGGTGCACCGACGTCCAGACGCCCGCGGTAAGACACCCGTCGGGCCCGCATCGGCAAGACCAGCGCGTTGGTCGCAAACGCCAGTCGAGCGGTGCCGTCGGCGAGCGTCGCCGTCTTGCCCAGGAAGCGTGTCTCGTGCGGACCCGGCCTGTCGAAATGCAGCAGGACGATCTCGCCCCGCTTGAGCAATGCCTGCAACACGGTAAACGACCGGTCCGCGGGCACCAGGGGAGACCGGAGGAGCGTCTGCCAGCGGGCGAGATAGCGCCCCGCGTAGCCCGCGGTGGGCTTCTCGAAGAACGATCGTCCCACCACCACGTAGACCACGCGCTCCACCGACCAAAGCCCCGTTGTGCTCGCGCGGTGGTACTGACCGGAGTGGCAGAGGCTGAGCAACACCCCTCGGCCCTGCCCCAGCGCGTCGTGTAGGTGAGCCATTGACTGCGCGTCGAGATCCAGGTTGCGCCACGGCTGCCAGAAGAGGGCTTGGTCTACCACGCTTTCGATCAGATGTGCTCGCGCGAGCTCGGTCAGTTCATGCGCGCGCGAGGTGCCGGCAACGATCGTCTCCATCGCTGCCACTGCGTTTTCGCGATCGCCGGGACTCCGTTTCCATCTGGCTCTGCCCCGGCGAACGGCAATTTTGAAAACCAGCCGCGTTGGGAGCAGGCGGCGTAGCCGCGGCGAGGTCTTGACGCGGATGCGCAGGCTGGCGGGCGGCATGCGCGGCGCCGGCAGCGGTTTGAGCGCCGCCAGCCGCGAGGCCAGATCGGGAGGTTCGGTAGTCCTTGTCTCAGTTGACGCGTGCACGATCGAGACTCCGGCGGTCGGTCGATAGTAACGCGTGGGCGTGTGCGCCCATTTGATGGCGTTTCCACCCCTTCGAATTTCTCGCCCCCCGGGGGTGCGATCGTCAAACAGGCGCAGCGCACGATCAAAGCACGGAGATCCACTATGGCGCTAGCATTTCCAATCTCCGGGCCGCGCAGCCGACGGCAGCGGCGGCCGAGGCGAGGATATTGGGGGACGGCACGGAATGCCAGGGACGACGAGCGCAAGGCACAGAGCAGGCAGGGCGCGACGACGTCGGTGCGCCAAGCGCACGGGTGCACGCGCGATCGTCGCTGCCCTCGCCTGGGTACTGCTCTCGCTGCTGGCGGCCACCGCGCTCGCCTCGGAACCGACGAACGCCGGCGACAACCTGCGCGACGGCTGGTATCCGGAACAGTCGACGCTCACCCCGCAGCTCGTCAGCGGCGGCACCTTCGGCCAGCTGTGGTCGGCGAGCGTCGAAGGCTCGGTCTACGCACAACCGCTGCTCGCCGACGGCGAGGTGCTGGTGGCGACCGAGAACAACAAGGTCTACGCGCTCGACCCCACGACGGGCGCGCAGAAGTGGTCTACGACGCTGAACGGGACGGCTTGGAAGTCCGGCGAAATCAGCTGCGCCGACCTCGCGCCGAACGTCGGCGTCACAGCCACGCCCGTGGTCGACCCCACGACGAACACCGCCTACATGACGCACAAGGCCTACGTGTCGGGCTCGAGCGGCACCGTCGCCTACTACATGGACGCGATCAACCTCGCCACCGGCGCCGAGCGCGAAGGCTTCCCCGTGCAGTTCACGGGCACCGCGCAGAACGCGAGCGGCCAGAGCTTCCAAGCCCGCACGCAGCTCCAGCGCCCCGGTCTGCTGCTGATGAACGGCGTCGTCTACGCCGCCTTCGGCTCGGACTGCGACACCCAGCCCTGGCAGGGGTGGGTGTTCGGCATCTCGACAGCGGGGCAGGTCAAGGCGCGCTGGGTCGCGGTGCCGAGCGGCAGCGGCGGGGGCATCTGGCAGTCCGGCGCGGGCATCACCTCCGACGGACCGGGCACTCTGCTCGTATCGACCGGCAACTCCGGCTCGCCCAACGTGCCGACGCCCGGCAAGACGCCGCCCGCCTCGCTGGCCGAGTCGGTCATCCGGCTGAACGTGCAGCCGGACGGTTCGCTCAAAGCGGTGGACTTCTTCACGCCCTTCGACGCGCAGCAACTCGACGAAGGCGACGTCGACTTCGCCTCCGGCGGCATCACCGCACTGAACAACGAATACTTCGGCACCGCGTCGGTGCCGCACCTCGCGGTCGCGGTCGGCAAGGACGGCTACGTCTACCTGCTCAACCGCGATGAACTCGGCGGCTACAAGCAGGGCAGCGGCGGCGGCGACAACGTCGTCGAGCGGCTCGGCCCGTACGGTGGGGTCTGGTCGCGCCCCGGCGTGTGGCCCGGCAACGGTGGCTGGATCTACATCCCCACGGCCTCCCCGGGCAGCGAAACGGCCGGATCCTCAGGCAACCTGCGCGTCTACCACTACGGCGTCTCCGGCAGCGGCCAGCCGACGATCTCGCTGCAGGCGACCTCTTCCGACGCCTTCGGCTTCGGCACCGGCGCACCCGTCATAACCTCAGAAGGCACGACCTCCGGCTCCGCGCTCGTGTGGGTCGAGTGGATGCCAAACGGCAACGGTACGGGTGCGCAGCTGCGCGCGTATGACCCAGTGCCGGTCGAAGGCAAGCCCGTGCTGCGCTGGAGCGCCGCGATCGGCACCGGCTCGAAGTTCGCCACGCCGGGGATCGGCGCGGGCAAGCTGTTCGTCGGCAACCGCGAAGGGAAGGTCCTCGGCTTCGGCGCGCCCACCACGCCCTTGCTGAGCGGCCCCTCGACGGTCTTCCCGACGACGACGATCGGCTCGCACAGCGAAAAGACGGTGACGCTCACCGCCAACGCCGCGCTGACCGTCGAAAAAGTCTCCTCCACCAGCCCCCAGTTCACGCTGGGAACGAGCAGCCCCGCGCTGCCGGCCGCGCTTGGCGCCGGACAGACGATCAAAGTGCCCGTCACCTTCGCCCCCACCGAAAACGGCCTGCAGGCGGCGACACTGAACGTGCAGACGAGCCAGGGCGCGTTGAGCTTCTCGCTGCAGGGCAGCGGCCAGACGGTGGCGGCCAAACTCGAAGCCTCGCCGACCGTGCTCTCCTTCGGCGGCACCGCGATCGGCAGCCCCGTGTCGGCCGCGGCGACCTTCCACAACTCCGGCGGCGCGCCGCTCACGATCGAAGGCGTGAAGCTGCCCGCCGCGCCGTTCGGGGCGACCGAGGTGCCGGCCAAGGGCGCGAAGATCGAACCGGGCGCGTCGCTCACGATCGAGGCCACGTTCGAACCGCAGTCCGAAGGCAACTTCGAAGGCGAACTCGCCTTGGAAACCTCCGCCGGCACGGCAACGGTGACGCTGAGCGGGAGCGCCGGCAAGCCGGGTGTGCTGAAGGTCGAACCACTGATGAACGAATACGGCGCCGTGCCCGTCGGCTCGAGCGTGACGCGCAGCTTCACCCTCACGAACACGGGCGGCACGAATCTGACGATCACCAAGTCAAAGCCCCCGACCGGCGGCGCCTTCGCCGCGACCACCTCGCTCTCCGAGGGCACCACGATCAAACCCGGCGAAACGCTGACGGAGAGCGTCACCTTCACGCCCGGCGCGCCGGGCTACGCCGCGGCGAGCTGGCCGATCAACGGCGACGACGGCCTGCACGAAGTCCGTTTCACGGGCACGGGCACCGTGCCCGCGCCCGGCCCTGGCTGGTCGCACAACGGCACCGCGACAATCTCCGCCGGGACGATCCAGACCACCGCCGCGAGCACCAACGCCGCGGGCTCGTCGTTCTTCGAAAAGCCGCTTGAAAGCCGCCATCTGGTCGTCGAATTCGACCAGACGATCGGGTCCGGGAGCGGCGGAGACGGACAGACGCTGACCTTCGCGGACGCCTCGAAGGCCGCACCGACAGCGCTCGGCGAACCCGGCGGCGGGCTCGGCTTCTCCGGCATCTCCGGCATTGCGCTGGCCTTCGACACCTATAAGAACTCGGCCAACCCGTCGAACAACTTCGTCGGCGTCAGCGACGGCGCCGGCTCGGCCGCCGGCACGCTGCACTGGCTCGGCACCTCGACGGCGATCCCCGCGCTGCGCACCGCCACCCGCCACGTCAAGGTCGAAGCGCTGAACGGGACCCTCACCCTCTGGGTCGAAGGCGCGAAGGTGGGGAGCTTGAGCGTCACGCTCCCGCCGGAGGTCTACCTGGGCTTCACCGGCAGCACGGGCGAACTGACCGACGTGCACCAGGCAGCCAACGTGAAGATCACCGGTGAAGCCGCGCCGAAAGAAGAACCAAAAGAAGAACCGAAAGAAAAACCCAAAGAAGAACCAAAGCCGGCGAGCCTGCAGATCACGAACGCCGTCAACGCCCCCGCCGGCTCGAGCCAGGCGGCGTCGCAGATGACCTTCAGCGGCAGCTGCCCCTCGTCCTTCACGACCGCCGCGCTCGGCAACGGCGGCTCGGCGACGCCGACGCTCACCGGCGGGGTCGCCGGCGCGAGCTGCTCGGTGAGCGAGGCCGCGCCGAGCGGCAGCGGCTGGAAGACGACAGCCGCGGTGAACGGCAGCGCGCCGGTCGAACTGACCGCCTCCGGCGGCGAGCTCACCGTGCTGACGTTCGTGCTCGCCCCGGGCGTGAACACCGTCGCGCTGACGAACACCTACACCGCCTCAGGCGGCGAAAGCGGTTCGAAGATCCCCGATCCGAGCGCGGGCGGCTGGCAGCTCAACGGCAGCTCGCTGCTCGAAGGCGCGAGCCTCGTGCTCACCACGGCGACCGCCAACCAGGCCGGCACGGCGTTCTGGCCGACCGCGGTCGACCCACGCAACCTCAACTACGAATTCACCATCTCGATCGGCGGCGGCACCGGCGCCGACGGACTCGCCTTCGTGATCGCCGATGCGAGCAAAGGCGCAACGCCGACCTCGCTGGGCGAAAGCGGCGGCGGGCTCGGCTTCGCGACGATCCCGGGGTATGCGGTCGCCTTCGACACCTTCAAGGGCTCCGCCAATCCCTCGGCCAACTTTGCCGGAATAAGCAACGGGGCGGGCAGCTCGGCGGGAACGCTGCACTGGCTCGGCACCGTCTCGCCGTCGCAGTCGCTGCGCACCGGCACGCACAGCGTCAAGGTCTCGACCGACGGCGCGGCGATCGCCGTCTGGCTCGACGGCACGAAGCTGGGCAGCCTCGCTGTGACGCTGCCGAGCTCGGCCTACATCGGTTTCTCCGGCGGGACCGGCTCGATGACCGACCGCCACGCCGTGTCCGGCTTCACCGTCGCCGCGGGCTAGCGGCCGGGCGCCTCGCGTACGCTCGGTGCGGCTGAGATGAAACTATGCGGGGCGGCCAGCGGACTTGGGCCGGATCCACGAGTCGGCGGTCGCCCACTTCCCCCAGCCGAAGCTGCGTGGGTCGCGCATCGACTCGGGAGACTCGAGTATCCAAGCTTCGTGTAGCGCCGCCAACTTGGTGTGCAGCTCATCGATGCCCGCGAAGTCCCTGGGATCGAGTGGCGCGCCGACATCCAGGCGCCCACCATGACCGACCCGTCGCGCCCGCATCGGCAGGACCAGCGCGTCGGTCTCAATCGCCAGTCGAGCGGTGCCGTCGGCCAGTGTCGCCGTCTTGCCCAGAAACCGCGTCTCGCGGCCACCTGGCCTGTCGAAGTAGAGCTCTACGATCTCGCCCTGCTCGAGCAGCGCCTTTAACATCGGAAACGAGCCATCCGAGAGCACCAGCCAGGTGCGGATGCGTTTCCGAAAGAGTGCGAGATGACGGCCCGGGTAATCTGGAGTCGGCTTCTCGTAGAACGATCGTCCGACGACCGAATAGGGCACACTCCCGAGCGGTACCACTCCCGTGGCCGTCGCGCGGAGGTAGAGGCCCGTGTGGCAGAGGCTCAGCAGCAGCCCCCGGTCTTGACCGATTGCCTCGAGCAAACGGGCCTTGGACTGCGCGTCGATGCTCAGGGTGCGCCACGGCTGCCAGAAGAGGGCGTGGTCCACCACCTCCTCGATCAGATGCGCTCGCGCCAGCTCCTCGAGTTCACCTGCGCGTGGCGTCCCGGCGATGATCGTTTCCATTCCCGCGAGCGCTTTTTCGCGGTCCTCGACGCTCTGCTTCCACTTGGCCGCACCCCGGCGCCTGGCCAGTTTCAAGACCACCCGCGACGGTACGAGGCGCCGCAGCGACGGCGAGGTCTTTACGCGGAGGGGCAGGCTGACGGCCGGCATGCGCGGTGGTGGCGGCGGTCGTCTGAGCTCCGCCAGCATGGCGGCCATATCGGCGGGCTCGTTGGGCTTTCTCTCAGTTGGCGCGTGCACAATCGTGAAACCTGGTGACGATTAGTGGACCTGGTGATGGTCGGAAGGACCACCGGGGTTACTTTCGGCTCGAGCGCTCGAGTCCATGAGCATTAACACACTACGTCCAGGCTAGTTCTTCGGCGGTGGCGAGTTCATCCCTCCGCCGTCGCCCCAGTGGAAGGCTCGGCCAGTGCCCTGGCCTCCGTCACGCGGCGCACATATAGTTGGTCAATAGGTCGCGCGTGTCGGCGGCTACCGTTGACGCCCATGCGAATTCTCGTTGTATCTGTGCTTTACCCCCCCGTGGCCTTTGGCGGCTACGAGTTGGAGTGCGCGACGGTCGTCGAGCGCCTGCGCGAGCGCCACGAGGTGCTGGTACTGACGAGTGACCGGGACCGCGCGAGTGCGGGAGAGCAGGTGGATGTGCGCCGCGAGCTCCCCCGGCTCTCGGCCGATGCGAGCGGTGCTCTGCGCGCCCCGTTGGCCTCCCTGCACGCCGTCGGTGCCGCTCGTCGCGCGCTCGACTGGCGGCCGGACCTGATCTACGTCTGGAACGGCGCCGAGATTCCGCAGGCCGCGCTGCGCATTCTCGCCGACAGTGGCGTGCCGCTGGCTTTTCGTGTCTGCGAGCACTGGTTCGGGGGCATCTTCGTGCAGGATCAGTTTCTACGCGAGCTCCTGCCGGCGAGACGAGGGCCGGCACGGGCCGTGTGGTCGGCGGCTTGCCGTGCGTTCAACCGGCTTCCGTCTCTCCGCCTCTCACCCGATGCGCCACTGCGCGCCGCGATCTCCTGGAACTCGCACGCGTTGCAGCGGATGGTGACCCTCCAGCCGTTCATCGAGCCGGTCCTCGTGCGTGTGCTCCACGCCGTCCCGCCACATGGCGATCTGTACGAGGCGGTCGTGCGCGAGCCGGCAGCCGACGCGGAGATCCTGTTCGTCGGCAGAGTAACTCCCTACAAGGGCGTCGAAGTGGCAATCCGAGCCTTGGCGCTTCTGCGCTCCGCGCACGGCATCCCGGCGCGATTGGAGGTGGTGGGCCCTGAAGATTCAGATCACTGCGCCGAGATGCGTCGTCTCGCCGATGGCCTCGGCGTCGGCGAGGTCGTGCGATGGCACGGTCAAATCTCCTCAGAGCACGTAGCCGCCCGGCTTTCCCGGGCAAGTGTGCTGATCGTGCCGTCGACGTGGGATGAGCCCTTGGGGCTGGTGACCATCGAGGGCGCCCTGGCCCGAGTCCCGCTTGTGGCCTCCGACGTGGGTGGCATCGGCGAGGCGATGCACGACCAAGAGCACGCGCTGCTTTTTGCACGGGGCGACGCCTCCGGTGCGGCGGCGGCGCTCGCGAGAACGCTGGGAGACGAGGGGGAGACCTCGGCGCGCGTGGCGAGGGCGTTTGACCGCGCGCAGAAACTGTTCCGGCTCGATCCGTATCTCGAAGAGCAGGAGCGCTTCGTCGCAGACACGCTGGCCGCATTCAACGACGCCCGATCAGAGAAAGTCGGCAAGTCCGCTGGTGTCGAGGCCGGGGATGGCCATCGCCCGGATGAGACGCTCGGCAACCTTGCGCCAGGTAAACGGAGCTGAGTGGAGATAGGCGAGCTCGCCCATGCGCCGTGCCGTGTCAGGGTCGGCGAGCTCGAGCATGGCCGCGAAAATCTGGTCGGGCTGATGCGGGTCCACGACGATGCCGCCGGGGCCGATCATCGTGGCCGTGCCACCGTTGGTGGTCCCGATCGAGGGTATGCCTGCACCGCCAGCCTCGACGTAGACGATCCCGGCAGCCTCGTGCAAGGAGGGCATCACGAACACGGTCGCCGATCGATAGAGGGTGGCCAGCTGCTGCTGCTGGTCGGGGTCGAGAAGCGAGAGCATCCCGTGGCCGAAGACACCTGGCTGGTCGAGGCGGGGGTGATCGCCGACGACGTCGAGGCGGGCGTGTGGGTGACGTTCTCTGACCTGTGCGAACGCTGTCAGCACTGCCGGCCCGTTCTTGTGTATCCAGCGTTTTCCGACGAACAGGTAGCGCGGCTCACTCCAGTCGCGCGGAGCCGGCTCGGCCGGCTCGTGGTTGGGGCCGAAACCCACGGTGAAGACGCGCTCGGGCGGAATCCCGTAGTCGTTGATGATGCTGTCGGAGACCCAATGGGTGGCGCCGCAGCAGGCGACGGCAGATTCATAGATCCTCCGCTGGCGCTCCACGTAACGCTCGATATCACGCGCGGAGAGCGCCTCCAGGTGTGGCCAGGGAAACGCGCGCAGGGCCTGAACCATGGTCGAGTCTTCAAGCGTGACGACCCTGCAGCTCGGCGGCAGCTGCATGTCGCCGCTGCGCTGCACGATCCCGTCCAGCGGTCCGGCCGAGGCTAGGTGTCTTCGCATCAGCAGGTTGCGCGCCGCGATCGTCGGGCGCCCGAGCACAGCAGCGCTGTGAACGCGTTTGGCCGCGGTTAGGGGATCGCGCAGGTCTCTTGGCCGCATTCGTGTCGCCACGCTGCTCAGGTGGGCAAGCCTCGCCAGCGGCTCCGGGAGCTCTCCGCTCAGCGGTATCGTCTCCGCGACGATCTCGTTCATTGCCTTCAGAAGCGAGGTGGTTGCCCCGGAGCCGACCCGTATGTCGACCGGGTCCAGCGTGTCGGCGAGTCCGAGGCGAAGAGTGCTGGGGGAGCGCATGGCGCGCAAAAGAGTAGTAGTGGCCGCGGCGCTTTATGCAGGTTTGAGCCGGGTTTGAGCGAAGTTGGAGCGAGTTCCGCTCAAACTGAGCACCCGGACAATGCCTTGGCAGCGATACCCTGCAGTTGCAGTTTGGATGATCCGTGTCACGGCTCTAAAGTAGGGGCGAGCGCCGGACGATGAAAGCCCTAAGTCGTGGAGAACGATGAGAGTCACTCGTGAGATCGATGAGCGTCTATCCGTGAGGAACCTCGCACCATGAGCCCTGATGATCGTCGGACACGCGCGCCGGACGAGTTCGGGCGCGTAAGCGAGACCAACACCCTCTCCAACACGATTGCAGTCCTACGGCGTCGGTGGATGATCGTCGCGGCCGTGGTCATTGCGTGCGTGGCGGTAGCCGTCGTGCACGAGAAGCGCTCGGCGAAGTCCTATACGGCCACCGCGAATGTGGCGTTCCAGAGCGCCACGCTGTCGGATCAGGCGCTCCAGGTCGCGTCCTCCGGTGGGAACGAACCCCAGCGAGAAGCGAACACCGAAGTGCTCGTCGCCCATTCGCCGGAAGTCGCCGCAGCCGCACGCGCCCAGCTGCACGTCCCGGCGGAAACGCAGGAACTGCTGAGTGAGGTCGAAATCGAAGCGGCGCCGAACGCCGACATCCTGAACGTGATCGCCTCCACAGCCAATCCGAGGTATTCCGTTGGCCTTGCGAACGCCTTTGCCGAACAGTACATAGCGTTCAAGGAGAGATCGCAGCTGGCGGGGATCGCGACCGCGGAACACAAGCTTCAAGAACAGCTGGCTGCGCTCCCGGCGGGCTCCGCCGAACGGGTGACGCTCCAGCAGACGCTGCAGCGTATGGGGGAGCTCCGCGCCGTCGCAGGCGGTGGCGCGAGCATCATCGGCCGGGCTTCGCAGGCCAAGCTCGTGAGCAAAAGTCTCAAAACGACGATCGTGATCGGCCTCGTGATCGGCCTGGCGATCGCGTTCTCGATCGTGTTCCTGCTCGAGTCGCTGGACCGGCGGATCAAGTCGATCGAGGAGTTCGAGCTCGAGTATCGGCTGCCGGCGCTTGCCGCCGTCCCGCAGTCCTCCTTCCGGATGCACCGCGCGATCGACCGTGACCAGCTCGAGCCCTATCGAATCCTGCGCAGTGCACTTGACATCGCCGCGGTCACGCGGCAGCTCGACACCCTGCTGGTGACGAGTGCCGGCTCCGGTGAAGGCAAGACCACCGTTGCGGTGGACCTCGCCCATGCCGTGGCATTGGCGGGACGACACGTTGCGCTGATCGAGCTTGACCTGCGCCGCCCCACGTTCGCCGAGCATTTCGGTCTCGACACCCACACCGGGCTGACCACCGCACTCGCCCGCAGCGCGCCGCTGGCGGAGCTGATGCTCGAGCCGTTCCCGGATCTTCCCAACCTGTCCGTGCTGCCCGCCGGTCTGATCCCCCACAACCCCTCCGAGTTGCTCGGCTCGCCGGGCATCGCGGAGATCATCTCCGAGCTCGCGGCCGCCGGGAACATGGTGATCATCGACGCGCCGCCGCTCAACCCCGTCGCCGACACGCAGGTGCTGCTCAACAACTCCGCGATTCACGGCACGATCCTCGTGGCCCGCGTCGGTCAGGCCACGCGCGATCAGGTGCGCCGCGCGCGCATGATCCTCAACCGCCACATGGTGGAACCGGTGGGGATCGTTGTCACCGGCCTGCACGACGCCGAGCGCTACGGCTACGGGTTCTACCGCGGGGAGGACCGCGAGCTGGACCCGAATGAGGGGCGCGAACGTGCCCCGGGCAGGCCTGTCCGCGAGCGGCTGCCCGGCTGAGGCGACTGCGATGTTCGCGTGGCGGCTCCGCGCAGACGGGCTCGACCGTCGCGAGTTCCGCATCACGGCGGTAGCCGCGGCCGTCGCTGCTCTGGCCGCGCTTGAGGGGGTTCACAAGCTGGGCACCGCCGGTCTGCTGGCTCCGGTTGCCATCGGCCTCGTCGTCGTGCTGCTGAGCAATTCGCTGGCGATGACCGCGTTCGTGGTCGGGATCGTGGTGCTGTGCGAGGGTGCGAGCTTCGGGCTCTTCTCGTTCACCGCGAAGCTGTACACACACGCCACGGTGCTCAACGTGATGGTCGCGCTGGTTGTGGTTTCCGTCGGCCTTGACCTGCTGCGTCGCCGGGAATCGCTATGGCTGCCGGGGGCGTTGCTGCTGCCGCTTGGGATACTCGCCCTGGCGATGATCGCGGGTATCGCGACGGGCCACGGGGCAGGAGTGTCCTTGAGCACGACGTTGCACAAGGAGAACGTCCTCGCGTACCTTCTGTTTCTCCCGATCGCCGTGGCGAACCTGCGCCTCGATCGCCGCCAGGTGTCGCTGCTGCTGTGCGGAGTATTTGCGCTGGCGCTCGTCAAGGCGTTCCTCGGGCTGGCCGAGATCGGGAGCGGCCACGGCGCCACGATCGAGGGCAGCTCATCGCTCACCTATTACGAACCGACGGCCAACTGGCTGATCATGCTCGCGTTGCTCGGTGTCGTCGCAGCGCTCGTGGCGCGTGTCCGTGTGCCGCTCTGGATGCTGCTCGGCAGCCCGCTGCTGATCGGCTCGCTGCTGCTCTCATACCGGCGTTCGTTCTGGATAGCGACCGCGCTCTGCCTGCTGCTCGTGGTGCTGCTCGCGCTGTCTCCGGTCGGTCGCCGGCTGCTCGTACCGACCGCGCTGCTCGTTGCCGTCGCGATCTCGCTGCTGGGATCGACCCATTTCCAATCCGCTCAATCTCCACTGCTCAAGCGCGCCGCTTCGCTGAACCCGACGAGTCTCACGGCTAACGTGGAAGACCGTTACCGTCTGGACGAGCGCGCAAACGTTCTCGCAGACGTCCTCAAGCACCCGATCACCGGCCTTGGCATCCAGGTCCCCTGGGAGGCGACGGCCAGGGGCCTTCCCATCGAACACGGAGCGGAAGCCCGCCAATACGTGCACTTCGCCGCGCTGTGGTTCTGGATGAAGCTCGGCATCCTCGGCCTGATCGCCTACGTCTCACTGCTGATCGGCTCGGCGGTGCTCGCCTGGCGGGTGTGGCGCCGCAGCGACGAACCGTTGCTGCGGGCCTTCGGGCTCGCATCGCTGTGCGGATTCGCTGGACTCGTGGTGATCGAGACGACGGCGACCTTCACGGCCGCCGATCCCCGCTTCACGGTGCTGCTCGGAGCTCAGATCGGCCTGTTGGCGCTGCTGACTCGCAGGCGGGCTTCCGAATCTCCGGAAGAACTACCGTCCGCTGTTGGTTCGTGAGTATCTCCCACGAACCCGCAGCGGATCGCCCGACGACTGCCGCGGCCAGCTTCGGCACGCGGCAGCGTCGGAGCCTCCTTGCCTACGGCAGGAACTTCGCCAGTGCGGCGTAGGAGAGCTTGTGTGTTCCTGAGGCGGTCTCGATGCCCCATGTTTCATTTGGTTCGTAGTCGCGGTAGTTGAACATCGTCACCTCGGCTACGTAGCCGGTGGATTTGGACCAGTTCAGGAAGTTGGTGATGTCCTGTGCCTGTTCGGCTTCCGAGACGACCGACGTCTTCCAACCAACCTCACTCGCCCAGACCGGCTTGCCCGATTTGGCGTGTGCTTCTTCGACCTGCTGGCGGTCTGCTTCGCCTTTTCCGCTTGACGGATAAGGATGGACGACAACTCCATCGCAGAAGTTGCCGATATTCGGGTTGGCGGCCCACAGGCGTTCGCCCCACACGGGGGCTTCTGACGGGCCACCGTATGACGCGAGGATCAGCGGGCGAGCCGAGCCGAATTCCTTGACAAATGCGTTGTGCACCGCTTCGAGCAGTTTGTCGTAGGCCACAGCTTCTTCGGGGCTTGAAGCGTTCGGTCCCCAGAACCATGAACCGCTTGCCTCGTTGAGAACTTCCACCGAGACGATTCCCGGGTTGGCCTTGACGGACGCGACCGCATTGGCGACATAGTTCGCCACGTTCAGCGCCTTCACACCGCCCGTGTTGTATTCCCCTGACATGTCGTCGTCGACCTTGATTCCGGCAGCGGTCCAGACACTGATGCTGCTGGGGTCTTCGAGGCGAACGAAGTTCACCGCGCCCCTGATGTCAGCTGCGACGGCTGCACCGCCCCAGCCTCCAGCATCGACGCCCACGTACATCGAGGACGATGAGGGAGGTGTGGTTGGAGGGGTTTCCACCGGCGGTGTCGTGACGGGCGTTTTCGCGGGAAAGGCGATTGAGACTTCAGGCGCCCAGAGGGAGCCTTCGACGGCCGTCCGAAGGCTGTACTTGACGGTGGTACCTGCCACTGCCGGCGGAGTGAACGAGATGCCACTGATCTCGGAGTACGTGGTGGCGCTACCCGGAACGATGGTGGCGAGCACATAGGTGCTCACTCCCGTGACCGCGTTCCACTCAAGCTTCTGTCCCGAGACGAGCAGTTCGGGAGCGGCTTTCGTGTTGACCGTGATCGGCACCTTGACTTCTTCAGGTGTTTTGACCGGCACTTTGACTTCTTCAGGCGCTTTGATTTCTTCCGTTTTGACCGGCGGCGTTTTGACTTCTTCGGGCGCTTTGGCGGCCGGGTAGGTGATCGACTTTTCCGTGGCCCAGGCGCTGCCGTTCTCACTGGTCCGGACGCTGTATATGACGGTAAAGCCAGGTACGGGCGGTGGTGTTGCCGACGTGCCTGTGATGACGCCATAACGGTCTGTCTGTCCAGGAATCTTGATCACGTACACATAGGAGTTGATGCCGTCGACCTTGTTCCAGCTCAGCTTGTCTCCGGAGATGGTCAGCGTCGGGGCCTCTTGAGCGGCGGAGAGCGAGGAGGCCTTTGCGGTGACCGCGCTCTTACCGCCACGGCTGGCGAGCGTTGCAAGGTTCCGCTCGATCTGTGCGAAGCGTGTACCGGCTCGCTGGAGCGCCCGCCGTGCGGACTTGCAACGGCCCGGGTGCTTGACGTTCGCGCGCAGACAACGCCTTACGCCCTTGGCCCTGGCTACGAGGACGCGGTCCGCCTGCTTGCTTCGCTTGGCTGTCGCCTCCAGTGCGGGTGGGAGGATGCGGGCCGCTGTAGCAAGCGGGCCGCGCGCCGTGGAGTGAGCGTGCTTTGTCGGGGCGGCGTTGGCAAAGGCGGTGGCGCTCATCGCCTGAATGACGAGACATGCAAGTACGAGCAACATGGTCGTTGGCCATCTCCAGGTGCGAGCGCGAACGTTTGATAGCATGGTGAATCCTCATTTCCTTGATGCATGGGCTGTGGGATACCCCTGGCAAGTCCGACCTCGTCTTATGACGAGGGTGCCTTTACGGGGAAGTCGCGATCGCGGGGTTCCGGGGGCTATCCCGGGGGATCACGTTGCTGTTGAACTTCAAGTGCAGCTTCGGGCGGCGGCGGCGCGTGTCTGAGCGCTCAGCTGGGACCGTGGACAGATGTTCGTGCTGGGCCCACGAGGTGGGCGGCAGGAGGGCGATGCCGGCTTGGCGATGACGCCGGGAAGGCCGTCGGAGAGTGGCCTCAGCTGGCCAGCAGCTCGCTGAGCGCCTCTATCGAGTAGAGCTTCGCGGCGAGCTCGCGCCCCTGGCGGCCCAGCTCCGAGGCCCCATTTGTGAGAACACGCACGAGTGCTGCGGCGAACGCCTCGGCTCCCTCCGCGAGCAGGCAGTTCTCGCCGTCGTGCACAGCGAGCCCGGCGCCCGCGAGCGGTGTTGCAACGACCGGCAGGCCGTAGGCGAGCGCCTCGATGAACTTCAGCGGCGTGCCTCCACCCTGAAGGAGTGGGACCACGGCGCAGCGCGCACTGGCGTAGGCCGCCGCGAGGTCCTCGACGAAGCCCCTCCTCTCCACGCGCGGATCCGCGCTAGGTGGTTCCTGGAGGCCGGATCCGACGAGCGTCAGGCGCGCATCGGGGAGCTCGGCCCAGACCCGCGGGAAGACCTGCTCGAGCAGGAACCGCAGGCCGTTCTGGTTCGGCTCGTAGGCGAAGCTTGCGACGAAGATCGCCCGGCGCTCGGGCGCGAGCGAGGACACCGGCTCGATCGCCGCGACATCGACGACATTGGGCACGTATCGCAGCTGCGCCTGCGGGCAGAGCTGCCGCGCGCCGGCGATGTCTGCCTCGCTCACCATCCAGGACTCGGCGGAACGTCCGAGCAGCCGGCGCTCGAAGCTGCGAAGCGCCCGCTGGCCGCCGAATCCGGCAAGATCGTGACGGAAGCCGGACTCGAGATTGTGGGCGTTATAGATCACGGGGTGTTTGCGCGCCAGGCGCGCCAGAGCGGTGGCGGCGATCGGGCCGTCGGCGATTACGCGTCCGCGATCGGGCCTGCCCGCAAGACGGCCGGCCGCCTCGCCGAGCTCGCGTGAAGCGCCGCGGGCGAACCCGTCGGGAACTCCCTCAAGGCGGGTGGCTCCGTAGGCGAGCGCACGCTTCAGCCCCCGCGAGGGCACGACCTCGACGAGCTCCACTCCCGGGATCGCCCGGAACGCGGAGTCAGGCTCTGCCGCTCCGAACCTGGCATACAGCAGCGTCAGGCCGCCGTGCGCCGCCAGCGCCCGCGCGACGCCGTAGGTGCGCACAGCCTGACCGGAGCGCAGCACGGGAGTATGGGTCGCGACGAGCAGGTCCGTCATCGCTCCGGAATCGCGGCGGCGATTTCCTCAAGTCTCTGGTCCCATGAATGGGATGCCGCGGCACGAGAGCGCTCGACGCGGCGGGCCGGGTCGGGGTTTGAGAGGAGTCCGTCAAGCAGTTTGGCGATGCCCGCGGCGTCCGCTGCGGTGGCGACGTCGGCGAGGCCGGCGAGCGCCGGTAGCGGTGTCGCCACCACGGGCAGGCCGGCGGCCAGGTACTCATAGACCTTCATCGGGAAGATGCTGTCGGTGAGCGCGTTGCGTGCGTAGGGAATCAGGCCGGCATCGGCCGCGCGCAGTACGTCCGGCAGCTCCTCGTAGGTTCGCGGGCCGAGCAGGCTGATATTGGGCTCGCCGAGGATCGCCGAGATATCGGCGTGCGGTTCACCGGGACCGACCGGGCCGACCAGGGCAAACGACCACGACGGCCGCAGACGCGCGAGCTCGGCCAGCATCGGCAGGTCGAGCTTGACGGCCACGATCGCGCCCGTGAACACGATCCGCGGGGCGGGCAGCTCAGCCATCGCGGGATCAAGCGGGCCGAATGAGAGCGCGCGGGAGAACAGCTCGGTGTCGGCGACGTTGGGCGCGTAGAGCACGTTGCGAGAGATCGTCCTCATTCGCTCGGCGAGCGCCGGTGCGCTCGCCAGCACAAGGTCCGCACGGGCCGCAAAGCGCGTCTCTGCCGCGCGAAAGCTCGCGGTGTCGATCCGCTCCTGGGCCGCGATGTCATCAACGCAGTGATAGACCACCCAAGAAGGGTCGAGCGCGGCGAGGAGCACCTCCGCCTGAGGGACGTATGCCCATAGGATCGGCCGCTGCAACCCCAGCCTCCGCGCGGCACGGCGCACGAGTGCCGGCAGCAGTCGGCGGTTCAACGCCCGTGCGATCCGAGAGCGATGAAACGGCAGCACCAGCGGTGAGAGCACGTGCAGTCCGTCGACGGCGCGTGGTCTTTGTAGGCCCCGTCGCAGCCTCCGCCAGATACGCGCGAGGTCGCGCCCGGCCAGTTGCGGCTGGCGCAGGCCGAGGGACTCGATGAACAGAACGCGGTTCTCGCGCGCCAGGCGTGACATCAGGTGGTGCTGGTTTGTCCACAGCTCCGTGTCCCAGTCGGCGAATCCGACGCACACGATGTCTCGGCCCTGCAGGTGCGGGTGCTCGCTCATCGGCGCATGATTCCAGGCCGGGCGGGCACCACAGCCAAGATCACGCTCGCGCTGATGAAAAAGCGGCGCTCGCCGTCGAGTCTCGCGAGCCGGTGGACCGGATAGTCTCGGAGCGGTGAGCCTGACCACGATGAAATCGCAGCTCCGGGGACGCCGCGGGTGAGCAGCTCCGCGCTCGAGGACCTACGCCGGCGCTTTCCGCGCGTTGCCGTCGTGCACGATTGGCTGACCATCCCGGGTGGATCCGAGCAGGTGGTGTTGGAGCTGCTTGCGATGTTCCCGCAGGCTGAGATTTTCACCTCGATCTACGATCCGTCCCCTTGGCCTGACGAGATCAAACAGCGGCCCGTGCACAGCTCATTTCTCAACCGCATCCCGGGCGCGGTGCACCGATACCCGAAACTGCTACCGCTCATGAACAGGGCGTTCCGCTCGTTCGACCTATCAAGTTTCGACCTCGTGCTTTCCAGCAGCCATGCATGCGCGAAGAACGTACGAACGCCCCCGGGTGCTTTGCACATTTGCTACTGCCACACGCCGATGCGCTACGCCTGGGAGGAGGGCTTCCTGGACGGCGAGGACCTCAGAGGAGTGATGCGCCTGCTTCTACCCCCCCTGCTCGCATGGCTGCGCCGGCAGGATCGTGCAGGCGCCGGCGGCCCCGACGTGTTCGTGGCGAACTCTCGCCATGTCGCCGATCGCATCGCGCGCTTCTACGGGCGCTCGGCTGAGATCGTCCATCCTCCTGTCGACGTCGAGCACTTCCTCGCGCTACCGCGGGCGCCCGAGGACTTCTACCTCACGTTTGGGCGCGTCGTACCCTACAAGCGCGTCGATCTGGCGGTTTCGGCGTGCGGGCGCCTGGGAAGGCGCCTGGAGGTGGCGGGCGACGGCCGGGCGCTCGACGCGGTCAGAGCCGTGGCCGGTGCGGACACGGAGTTTCTCGGCAAGGTCTCCGAAACCGACAGGGACCGGCTGCTGGGCGGCGCGCGTGCGCTGCTGTTCCCGGGTGAGGAGGACTTCGGAATCGTTCCCGTCGAGGCGCAGGCGGCCGGGGTGCCGGTGATCGCGTATGGGGTGGGTGGCGCGACGGAGTCGGTGCTCGACGGGCGCACGGGTGTGCTGTTCGCCGATCAGAGCACCGACGGTCTGGTCGCTGCGATCGAGCAGTTCGAGGGGCTCGCGCTCGATCAGGCCGTTGCGCGCGAGAACGCGACGCGATTCGGTCGCGATCGTTTCCGCGCCGAGATGAGCGCTGTGATCGAGCGAGCCTCCCGCGCGCGCGACTCCGGGCTCATCGCGGGACGCGAGCCGGCGCTGCTCTAGAGCCCCAACGTCTGCTCGGCCTCGTCGGCCACGTGGCGGGCGATCGCCAGCGACGCGGTGGCAGCGGGCGAAGGAGCATTGCGCACGTGAAGTGCCCGCGGGGTCGCAGAGAACACGAAGTCGTCGATCAGCTTGCCGTCGCGGCCCAGCGCCTGCGCACGGACGCCGGCAAATGATGTCTCCACGTCGGCTGGCTGCAGCTCGGGCACGTAGCGAGCTGCGGCCTTCACGAACGCCGAGCGCACCGCTGCATGACGCATCTCGACAATGCCGGTACGCCACCAGCGGGCGAACATCTTCCACGTGCCCGGCCAGGCGAGCGTGTCGCGCAGATCCCTTCCGCGCACCTTCGTGAGGTCATAGGCGTCGCGAGCGCCGGCAAGCAGCGCGGTCGGCCCGACGAGGACCTCGCCGTCGATGTGCTTGGTCAGGTGGACGCCGAGAAATGGCAGGGACGGATCAGGAACCGGGTAGATGAGCGAGCGCACTAGATACCTGCGCTCGGGAACCAACCGTAGATAGGCGCCGCGGAACGGGACGATCCGCGGGTCGGCGTTCGCGCCTGCGTTCACTGCCAGCCGATCCGCCCAGGCGCCCGCGCAGAAGATCACATTGCCGGCCTCGAGCGTTCCGCGGGTGTGGGCGAGCAGCACCGATCGCTGCTTGATTTTCACATCTGTGACCTCGCATCCCGTGGCGACCGCGCCGCCGTCCTGGAGCACGTCCTGGGCATAGGAGCGGGCGACGGCGGGGAAGTCGACGATCCCCGTGCTCGGCGAGTGCAGGCCCGCGATGCCGCGCGCGTGAGGCTCAAGCTGCTCGATGCCCGCAGCGTCGATCCGGCGCAGGCCGGGCACGCCGTTGGCTCTGCCTCGGCGTTCGAGCTCCTCCAATCTTCCCAGCTCGGAGGAGCCGGTCGCGACGATCACCTTCCCACAGTTCTCGTGTGCGATGTTCCGCTCAGCGCAGTACTCGTACAACTCGCGCCCGCCTTCCACGCACAGGCGCGCCTTGAGCGACCCCGGTTCGTAGTAGACGCCGGCGTGGATGACTCCCGAGTTGTGACCGGTCTGGTGCATCGCCACATCGGCCTCGCGCTCGAGCACGCAAACTGAGGCCTGCGGGCGGCGCCGGATCAGCTCGCGCGCAACCGCCAGGCCGATGATCCCGCCCCCCACGACCGCAAGATCGCACGTCTCAGGTGGGCTCGCGCCTGGGTCCAGGGAGGGGGTCACCGGTGCGACTGTAGTAGCTACCGCGGTCCGCCGGAAGCCGGCGGGGAGCTACCGGGACGGCGATACCGCCCCCGGTCCACCGGGCGCGGTCGCGGCAGCGGCGTTCACAAGTCCGGCCCCATACAGGCGTTCATCGCCTCCGCCGCCGAGCCTGCGCGCGGTGGTACGCAGCCGCGCGGTGATCTGCGCCGGCGTCGGATGGCGACCGAGCACGCCGCTGGCGATGATCAGCGCGGCGGTGGCGGCCACGTGCGGAGAGGCCATCGAGGTGCCTTCGTAGCCGGACGGCAGGCCAAAGCGCCGAACCGAGGATCCGGTGAACGTCTCCTGGTAGACGCTTCGCCCGGACGGCTCTTCGGGATGGCAATTCGGATCGCCGGGGAGGTTCGCATCCGCGCCGCCGCCCGGTGCCACGAGCGTGAGGCCCGCCCCGTCGTTGGAGTAGTCGGCCAGGCAGCCGTGTTCGGTGGTCGCGCCGACGGCGACCACATCGGGAGCGCGCGCGGGATAGGCGATTGCCGTGCGGCCCTCGTTGCCGGCCGCGGCAACCACAAGCACGCCACGCCTGTGAGCGTAGCGCAACGCTTCGATCAGCTCGGGGATATCCGAGGCGCTGACGTTGGGAGAGAACTCGAGGCTCAGGTTGATCACCTGCGCGCCGTGGCTGACGGCGAAGCGCACGCCTTCGGCGATCGTCGACGCTTCGCCTTCGCCCTGGGTGTTGAGGACGCGAACGGGCATGATGCGCGCGCCATACGCGAGGCCCGTGAGGCCGCGGAGATTGTTCGTGGACTCGGCGATGGTTGCGGCGACGAACGTCCCGTGGCCGTTTCGATCGTTGGGGAACTTGTTTTTCGCGACGAAGTCATACCCCTGCACGAACTCGTAGCGGCTGAAGTCCGGCGAGCGCCGAAACGGGCCGCGGTTGGCGTAGGCCACGCCGGTGTCGAGCACGGCGACGACCACGCCCTTTCCGCCGGGCGCGCCGTCCGCAGCGACGTTTGCCCACGCTTCCGGTGCGTTTATGCCGAACGGCCCGACGAAATTCCATTGCAGCTGCTGCCAGTCGCCGGGCACATTGCCGCTGCCCTCATCATCGGGGAGCCAGGTGCCCGTCGCGTGAGCACGGTAATCGGGCACGGCCCACACCACGTTGTGGTGACCGCGCAGGCGGGCGAGTGCGGAGGAGACGCTGACACCGGGCGCAAGGCGCATGACGCTGGTGTACGAGGTGGGAACGCCTCGCTGGACTCCGCTCGCGACGCGCGCGGTTGCCGCGCGCGCCCGGACGGCCGTGATCGAGGAGTACCTGACGAGTATCTCGTTGGGTGCGTAGCCGCCCTGGAGAGCCGCCCCGGCAGCGGGTGCGCCGATGGCCGTGAGCAGCATGCAGCAAGCCACGAGCGCGAGCGTTCGCAGGACGCTGTTGATGCTCGAGAATCGGAGGAGGGAGCGGTCTTGCACGGGCTGGTTTGAGCGATGATGATGAGCGGCGTTCTGGCGGGGTGCGTTCCACTGTCGCAGAGAGCCGAGACGAGACCCCATGAGTGAGTACTTCTTTCCACGCGACGATTACTTCATGCATCTGGCTCTTCGCGAGGCTGAGCATGCGTTAGAACACGGCGACGTACCGATAGGCGCGGTGGTGATTCGCGACGGCGAGGTGATCGCGGCCGCTCACAACGAGCGCGAGCTGCGCCAGGATCCCACGGCTCATGCTGAGCTCATCGCGCTGCGCGAGGCGGCACGCGCGACAGGCAGCTGGCGGGTGCTCGACTCGGTGCTCTACGTGACGCTCGAGCCCTGTGCGATGTGCGCCGGAGCGATCGTCCTCGCGCGGGTGCCGCGCGTGGTGTTTGGAGCATCCGACCCGAAGGCCGGGGCTTGCGGCAGTGTGCTGGATGTGCTCTCAGAGGCCCGCCTGAACCACCGGCCCGAGGTGGCGGGGGGCCTGCTGGCCGCAGAGTGCGGAGAGCTGTTGAGCGGGTTTTTCGCGTCTCGGCGCTAGGCATAACAACAACGGAGGGGGAGGGATTCGAACCCTCGTCGGAGGAATCTCCCCCGAAACAGTTTTCGAGACTGCCGCATTCAACCGCTCTGCCACCCCTCCAGGGGCACGCGGCTCAAGGCTAGTGGATCCGTCCGGCAGTGGCCGGAGCCTTTCCGTTGAATGGGGACGGATTCGCACGCGCGGCCAATGCTGACGGTGGACGTCGTCGTGCTGACGGAGGCTCCGCCCTTGAGCCTGTTACTGGTTCAGCGCAAGTTCCCGCCATTTCAGGGCGAGTGGGCCCTGCCGGGTGGCTTCGTCGAGCAGGGCGAGCAGGTCATTAACGCAGCTCCGCGCGAGCTCGCCGAGGAGACGGGACTGCGGGCTGACTCTCTGCGGTTGCTCGGCGTATACGACACTCCCGGGAGAGACTCCCGAGGCTGGACCGTGTCGATTGTTTACCTCGCGAGGGTCCAGGCGGAGGTCGTCGTCAGCGGTGCTGACGACGCGCGCGACGCGCGCTGGTTTCCGGTGGACGCCCTACCTAAGCTCGCCTTCGACCACGCGGTGATCGTCGCTGACGCGCTGGGCGCTGCTCGCCGTTAATCAGCTTGGGAACCTGCCTGGCCATCCGGATCGGGCGGTTGCCGAGCGGCGGGTGACTGCGCCAGGGCCATGGCGAACTCCTCGGCCGACAATCCCTCGACTCCCGCCGAGGTCGCAAAGCGCTCCACGTAGGTGGCGACCATGTCGATGAAGGTGAGGACGATCTCTTCCTGCTCCTCGGCCGTTCGATCCACCATGAACACGAACTCGAACATCCGGTCGGCCAGGCGCACGACCAGCTCGGCCACGAAGTCCGGGACCCCGACCGTCATCCCCGAGCCTTCCACCAGTAAGAGAAGCGACGCTGCGAGCCGCTCCACGAGCGCGCGGACCCGGTCGACGACGGCGGCGTTCAGGCGGCCGCCAAACCACACGGGCACGCCCTCCGGGTGGGCCTGATGATGGCGCAGGTGAGCGAGAGCGATCGCCTCGGCCATCGACCGGAAGGTCACGCGGTCGAGCGTGAGAAGGGCGTTCGTGACGGACTCTTCGATCGCTTCGAGCTCGTGATCGACGTACGCGGCGATGATGGCGTTGCGGTTGTCGAAGTACCTGTAGATGGTCGCCACAGGTATGCCCGTGTGCTCGGCCAGCGAGCCCGTCGTGAGTGCGTCGACGCCACCTTCCGCCAGTAGTTCGCTCGATGCTTGCAGGATTTGCTCGACCCGCGCGCGGCTTCGCCGCTGAACCGGGATGCGTCGGGTCACGACGCTACGGCGACGCCGACGACACCGTCGGGAACAGCACGGACTCTGATGGCGGCGGCTGGTGCATTCACCGGTGTGCCCAACGCTACCCGATGGCGCGGACCCGCGTTCGCAGCTCTGTCCGAACCCAGCTGTGGGATATGTCTGGTGGCGCGCGCCGGCCGCCACCGTCGCGGCAGCGCGCGGTGTGGCCGGTGCGGGATGACGACAACAGCGGAGGCGCGCGATGGCGGTGGGCAAGGCGGAGGCGCAGCATCCCGATCGAGCTTCGACGACGGGCTTCACGTGCGTCGTTCCTTGCCTGAGCAGCATTGACGAGGCCGCCATCAGAGACCATCTGGCCCGCGATCGGTTCTTCTGGCTCGATCTGACCGCGCCCGCGAAGGAGGACCTCGACTGTCTGCGAGAGCTTTTCGGCTTCCATCCGCTGGCGTTGGAGGACGCGGTGCACTTCGGTCAGAGGCCAAAGCTCGACCACTACCTTGATTACGTGTTCCTGGTGTTCTACGGGGCGCGGGATGTGTCCTCGACGGGGGCGCATCTGCTGCGCGAGGTGCAGATGTTCATCTCGGGCAAATACCTCGTGAGCCTGCACAAGGATGCGCTGCCAGCGTTGGATGAGCAGCAATCCGCGCTCGACGGGCTCGTGCTCCACAGCGAGCAGTTTCTGCTCTACCGTGTGTTCGACGCCCTGACCGACAGCTTCTTCCCGGTGCTCGCGCGCATGGACGACGAAATCGACGAGCTCGAGAACGCGGTCCTGTCCGGCCCGACCGACGAGCAGCTGCAGCGCCTGTTCGCGCTGAAGCGAAACCTCGTGGCGATGCGCAAGGTCGTGACGCCTCAGCGCGATCTGTTCGCCCGCTCGATCGACCAGCTCTCCGCCTTGGACGGGCTGCAGCTCGACGAGCGCGATTACTTCCGCGACGTCTATGACCATCTGATCCGCATCTCAGATCTGATCGATTCCTACCGCGACCTGCTCAGCGGCGCCACCGACCTCTACCTCTCAACCGTCAGCAACCGGCAGAACGAGGTGATGAAGCAGCTTGCGATCGTCGGCACCGTGTTCCTGCCGCTGGGAGTCATCACGGGGTTCTTCGGCATGAACTTCGGTTGGCTCGTGAGGGTCGGTATCGCCCCCACGTGGACGTTCTTCGTGTTCGGCCTCGGCAGCATGCTCGCGACTTGCGTCTTCCTCGTTCATTTCTTCAAGCGCAAGGGCTGGATGTAGCGCGCGGCTCGGAGGGCGCCGCTGCCCGCCGAACTGGGCGCGGCGTGCTGCTAAAGATCATTGCGCGTGAAGTCAGATCTACCGACTGGGATTCCGGCCGCGGCCGGCGTAAACGGCGGGCAGCCCGCCAACGACCGCTACAAGTGGGTCGCCCTGTCCAACGTGACGCTGGGGGTGCTGCTGGCGACGCTCGACGGGTCGATCGTGCTGATCGCGATGCCCGACATCTTCCGCGGCATCCACCTGGACCCGCTGGTGCCGGCGAACAGCTTCTACCTGTTGTGGATGATCCTCGGCTTTCTGGTCGTCACGAGCGTGCTGATCGTGAGCTTTGGACGGCTCGGCGACATGTTCGGCCGGGTCCGCATGTACAACCTCGGCTTCGTCGTCTACACGCTGGCCTCGCTGGCCCTGACGGTCGACTGGCTGACGGGCCCGTCGGGGGCGCTCTACCTGATCGCGTTCCGCCTCGTGCAGGGGGTGGGGGCCGCCTTCCTGCTGGCCAACTCGGCCGCGATTCTCACCGATGCGTTCCCGGCCAATCAGCGGGGCATGGCGCTCGGCATCAACAACATCGTTGGTGTCAGCGGCATGTTCGTGGGGCTGGTGCTCGGAGGGCTGCTCGCACCGATCGACTGGCGACTCGTGTTCCTGATCTCGGTTCCCGTCGGGCTGTTCGGCACCGTGTGGGCCTACCTGAAGCTCGAGGAGCGCAGCAAGCCGCGGCCCGCATCGATCGACTGGTGGGGCAACCTCACGTTCGCGGTCGGCCTGATCCTGATCATGGTGTCGGTCACCTACGGCATCCGCCCCTACGGCGGCCACCCGACCGGCTGGACCAGCCCGCGGGTGATCGGGCTGCTGCTGGGCGGAGCGGCGTCGCTGGCGGCGTTCGCGGCGATCGAGCGACGGGTCCGCGAGCCGATGTTTCGCCTGCCGCTGTTCCGCATCCGCGCCTTCACGTTCGGGACGCTCTCGACGTTCCTCTCCGCACTGGCCCGCGGCGGACTGCTGTTCATGCTGATCATCTGGCTACAGGGCATCTGGCTGCCCGAGCACGGCTACAACTTCACCGAAACGCCCCTCTGGGCGGGGATCTACATGCTGCCGCTGACGATCGGATTGCTGCTCGCCGGCCCGACATCCGGATACCTCTCAGACCGCTTTGGCGCCCGCTGGTTTGCGACCGGGGGGATGCTCGGCGCCGCGCTGAGCTTCTACCTGTTGACCCTGCTGCCGATCGATTTCCCCTTCCCGCTGTTCGCGGCGGTGCTCGCGATGAACGGCATTTCGATGGGCATGTTCGCCTCGCCCAACCGCGCGGCCGTGATGAACAGCCTGCCCCCCGGAGATCGCGGCGCCGGAGGGGGCATGAACCAGACCTTCCAGAACTCCGCGCAGGTGCTCTCGATCGGGGTCTTCTTCACGCTGATGATCCTCGGGCTTGCCGCGAGCCTGCCGCACACGCTGATCGCGGGGCTGAAGGCACACGGCGTGAGCGCCGTGGCTGCCGGCCGCGTGGGGCATCTGCCGCCGGTATCGATCCTGTTTGCCGCGTTCCTCGGCTACAACCCGATCCAGAGCCTGCTGGGACCGCACGTGATTGCCTCGCTGTCGGCCGCCAGCCGCGCCACGCTGACCGGCGGCTCCTTCTTCCCGCACCTGATCTCCGCGCCGTTCAAAGCGGGGCTCGACACGGCGTTCACATTTGCGATCATCGCGTGCCTGATCGCGGCGGGTGCGTCGCTGCTGCGAGGCGGCACCTACCACCATGACGCCTCGGCCTCTCCCGGCGAGGGCGGGCAGGCCAACGGGTCGACGCCCACAGGCGCGGCGGACGCGATCACCGAGATCCCAACCAGAGAGGAGCAGCATGCAGGTTGAGTGGTATGGCCAGTCAGCGTTTCGCCTGAGCACACCGGAGGCCACCGTCGCGATAGACCCGTTTGGAGATCTTTCCGCGCGCTTCGCCGGCCGCGACATCATCTTCGAGTATCCGGCGATCGAGGGCCTCACGGCCGAGCTCCTGCTCGTGACTCACGAGCACGCTGACCATAACGGCGTTGAGGTCGTCGGCGGAGATCCCGCGATCGTGCGTTCGACAGCCGGGCGCCCGGAATCGCCGATCGGCGAGATCACGGCCGTCGCCTCCGAGCACGATGACGCAGCCGGCACCGAGCGCGGGCCTAACACGATCTTCGCCTTCGAGCTCGACGGCCTGCGTGTTTGCCACTTCGGCGACTTCGGCCAGAGCGCGCTGCGCGATGAGCAGGCCGCGGCGATCGGCCACGTGGATCTGCTGTTCCTTCCGGTCGGTGGCGGCCCCACCTCCGGTGCCGAGCAGGCCGCGGCGATCGTCGCGC